>Ga0065165_1000422_pt1 | contig 66792 bp, 59 predicted proteins | sample AraplaMF_Cvi_mMF_FD_63813 | JGI IMG/M metagenome (GOLD analysis project Ga0065165, IMG submission 63813) | Arabidopsis root microbial communities from the University of North Carolina, USA - plate scrape MF_Cvi_mMF (version 2) (version 3) | ecosystem: Host-associated > Plants > Roots >... | reverse complement strand
TTGACCACCGTGCGGTATTGTTGAACGCTAGCCAAAATCGCGTTAGCGATGTAATTGGTAGAAACATCCCCAATGCCGCGTCCCGGAAATCCCGTCAGGGATACAACAACAGCGCCGACGCAATGCTTTGTCGTTACATGCCTAACGGCATTGCCGAACAGTTCGGCAGGCGTTTTGCTACCGATATTACATGCCTGACGGCATTGGTCCCAATCTCAAAACCGACCATCTTTGCAAAAACATTAAAACATGCATATTTCAATCATCGTAGCCGCCGCTGAAAATGGCGCGATCGGAAAAGATAATCAGCTCCTCTGGCGGTTGCCGGACGATCTGAAACGTTTCAAACAATTGACATTGGGCCACCCGATGATTATGGGCCGAAAAACATTCGAGTCGATCGGGAAACCGCTGCCGGGGAGGACATCTATTGTGATCACAAGAAGTCCGGATTTTACGTTTGAGGGCGTGGTGGTGGCGCATTCATTGGAAGAAGCACTGAAAAAGGCGCAAGAAATCGACGGTGAGCAAGCCTGCATTGTGGGCGGCGGCGAGATTTACCGGCAGTCGCAAGCCCTTGCTACCCATATTTACCTCACGAGGGTACATACCGAAATCGAGGGAGATACTTTTTTCGAAATCGAGGACCCCGACGCCTGGGCCGAGACCGAAAGAGTCCTCCACGAGTCTGACGAGCGTCATTTTTTTCCATTTGAATTCATTAATTATATTAAAAAAGCTGATAAATAAGTACTTTTGTACCCCTCGTAACCCATAGTGACTCAATGAAAGTACAAGAGTAGAATGCAAGTAGAAGTTGACACCCTTACCATTGAATTAAGCACAGTACCTTTCGATAATCGTCCGGTCTTCATCACAGGCAATTTTTGCAAGTGGCTTCCCGATCTGGAAGAGTACCGCATGACAATTGTAAGTCCGGGCAACTACCGTTTTCAATTCCCCGAAGACGCTGAGTTGCCCGACCCGATCGAATATAAATATACCCGCGGCGGCTGGAACCAGGTAGAGCTCGACCGTGCCGGCCGACCTTACGGCAACCGGTTCATCAAAGCCGGCGAGACGCTCGTCAAAGACAATGTAATCCGTTGGCAATCTGACATTTCGGCAAAAAAAGACCTTTCACCACTCGTTGAAACGGTTTCGGAAGCATTCGAAATCACACAGTTCAGCCGCACCCGCCGCGTGCGCGTGCTGCTCCCGCACGACTACTACGAAAATCCTGACCAGCGCTACCCGGTCCTTTACATGACCGACGGCCAGAACTTGTTTGGTGAAGGTTCGGAATATGGCAACTGGGAAATAGACAAAAGCCTCGCAGAGCTTGCAAAAGATCATAAGGCCGGTGTGATCATCGTCGCCATCGACCACGGCGAAGAGGATCGCGTACAGGAACTTTCGCCTTACGACAATGCCAAACTGGGCAAGGGCTATGGTGCCAAGTTCCTGCAATTTATAGCCGGACCGCTTAAAAAGCACATCGACGAAACGTACCGTACAAAGTCTGACAGGCTGAATACCGGCATCGGCGGAAGTTCGGTCGGTGGGTTGTTAAGCGCTTATGCGGCGCTGATGTTCCCGCAGACATTCGGCAAGTTTCTGGTATTTTCTCCGGCATTGTGGATCTCGGAGAAGATTTATTTCGACGCCGTGCATTTCTTCGAGCCGTTCGAAACGCGGATTTACCTTTATGCCGGCGGCAAGGAAGGCGCCCATATGATCCCGAACGTCACGAAACTTCAGGAAACGCTCGAAACACAAAGCTTCGGTTACAGCCGCGTGAAAATCAAATCCTCAGTAGACGCCAGAGGCGAACACGCCGAAAAACAATGGAGCCAGGAGTTTCCGAAGGCTTTTGAGTGGTTGTTTTATTGAAAAAAGGAGGAAAGGGAGGAAGGAGGAAAGGGAAAATGGAACTATGAACTCCATCCTCCCCTTCCTCCCTCCTCCCTTTCCTCCTTCTTCGCTCTTCCCTACCTTTCAACTTAAATTTTCGTATCTTTGACTAAGCTCAAATGATATGGAAACGATTGTGATTGAAGTGGACGACCGTGTGGCTGAGGCTTGGCGCAATGCGCCGGAGGCGGCCAAGGAGGCTATTCGCTACAAAATCAACGTATCCCTTGCCCAAGAGCTTATCAGAGACTCAACTCAGGATTATATCTCGTTCCTTCAATCTTTAAGATCTGAAATGTCATCGGCCGGCCTGACCCAGGAGGAGCTGGATAACATTATCAGGGATGAGTAAGCCGCTCATTGTCATCGACACAAACGTGTTCATCAGCGCCCAACTGATCGAAGGTTCTATGAGCGCACAGGTGTTTGACAAAATTCTTCAAGTCGGTAGTATCGCGCTAAGCGAGCCGCTACTCGCCGAGTACCTGAATGTGCTCTACCGTAAAAAACTCGACAAATATTTGTCCGAATCGAAGAGATAAGCCATTCTGCACAAAATCGTAAAAAATGCTTCGATGTTTGCTCCAACTTTAACCATTAACGATTGCCGGGATAGGAAGGACAATATCATCCTCGAACTCGCAGCAGCTTGTGGAGCCGCCTGCATTGTAACGGGTGACGCGGATCTCAAAATAATGCACCCCTTCAGATCAATTCCAATACTATCCGGAAGCGAGTTCCTAACCGAGTTTTGAAAAAGGAAGAAAGGAGGAAGGAGGAAGGGAAAATGGAACTATAAACTCCATCCTCCCCTTCCTCCCTCCTCCCTTTCCTCCTTTTAAAGAATATATTGACTAAGGTCGCGGTTCTTCACCAGCGCCGACAACCTTTCCTGCACCATTTCAGCAGTGATGGAGATTTGCGAGCCGTCGCCGATAACGTCCGGAATGTCGAACATGAAATCGTTCAGGAGCGAGCTCATAACGGTCTGAAGACGGCGGGCGCCGATGTTTTCGACTTCGCTGTTTACTTCAAATGCAATGCGGGCGATTTCCCGTAATGCACCGTCTTCGAATTCCAGCTCTACACCTTCGGATTCCATCATCGCAGCGTACTGCTTCGTCAATGCATTCTTCGGCGCTTTCAGGATTTGGTAAAAATCACTTTCGGTGAGGCTGTTGAGCTCCACACGGATCGGGAAGCGGCCTTGCAGCTCGGGAATGAGGTCGGACGGTTTGGAGACGTGGAATGCACCGGCTGCGATGAAAAGGATGTGGTCCGTCTGGATCACGCCATGTTTGGTATTCACGGCACTTCCCTCCACGATTGGCAGCAAGTCGCGCTGCACACCTTCACGGCTTACGTCGGGGCCGCTTCCGCCGGAGCGGCTGGATGCTACTTTATCGATCTCATCGATAAATATGATCCCCAGGTTTTCAGCCTTCTTAATGGCTTCGAGTTTCACCTCGTCCATATCGATCAGCTTCGACGCTTCCTCGTCCAAAAGCAGCTTGCGTGCTTCCTCGACGGTTACCTTGCGCTTTTTACCCCGGCGCGGCATCATATTGCCAATCATTTCCTGGATATTCATCATCGAAACGTCATCCACTGCCCCGCCTATCATGCCCACATTGGGCACCTGGTTTTGCTGCACTTCCACTTCGATCTTGCGGCTATCGAGCTCACCATTACGGATCTTCTCGCGGAAACGCTCGCGGGTGCGCTGGTTGAGTTCGGCATCGCTTTGGGGGATTTCTTCGGAACCGTTGTCAGTGACGGGCTTCACCGCTCCCGAACCATGAACCGGCGGGATCAATGCGTCCAGAATGATGTCTTCCACGGCCTGCTCAGCCTTGATTTTCACTTCCTCCTTCTTCTGCATCCGCACCATGCCTACCGCCTGCTCCACGAGGTCGCGGACCATGCTTTCGACGTCGCGACCCACGTAGCCGACTTCTGTAAACTTGGAAGCCTCCACTTTCACAAATGGCGCATCAGCGATCTTGGCCAGCCGGCGGGCGATTTCGGTTTTACCCACCCCGGTAGCTCCTATCATCAGTATGTTGTTCGGGATAATCTCCCGCTGAATGTCCTCCGGACTGTTCATGCGCCTCCACCGGTTCCGCAGGGCGATCGCCACATTGCGTTTTGCGTCATTTTGTCCGATGATATATTGGTCGAGCTCGAAAACGATCTGACGCGGTGTAAGGCGGTTAAGGTGTTCTGTCATGTTGATTGCTATGGATTCAAAACCTAACGTTAAAAAGAATTATGCCGGTACAAAATGGCAGAAAACCTGCCGTTGGTAAATCTTTGGCCCCATTACTTTTTGTTCTCTGCCCTTCGATTACTTTTGTCCCTGCATTTATAAAATCCGAAACCAATAAAAAAAAGAATTATCCCCAACATGAAAAAACTCCTGTCCAGCCTTTTTACCGTTATTGCCTCGTTGCAATTATCCTACGGGCAAGGTACTGCTAATCTGGTCGATTACGTGAACCCGCTGATGGGTACGCAGTCGAAATTCAGCTTATCGGCCGGCAACACTTATCCGGCGATTGCCCTGCCCTGGGGAATGAACTTCTGGATGCCACAAACCGGCAAAATGGGCGACGGATGGGCTTACATGTATGATGCCGAGAAGATCCGCGGTTTCAAGCAAACCCACCAGCCGAGCCCCTGGATCAACGACTACGGCCAGTTCGCGATCATGCCGATTACCGGTAAGCTGAAAATCGACGAGGAAAGCCGCGCCAGCTGGTTCTCCCACAAAGCGGAAACCGCGAAACCACATTATTATAAGGTATACCTGGCCGACTATGACGTCACCACGGAAATCGCGCCGACCGAGCGTGCCGCACAGTTCCGCATTACCTTCCCGAAAGCCGACACCTCTTACGTACTGCTAGACGCATTCGACAGGGGTTCTTATGTAAAAGTCCTTCCTAAGGAGCGTAAAATCATTGGTTATACTACCAAAAACAGTGGCGGCGTACCGGCCAACTTCAAGAACTACTTTGTTTTGGTTTTTGATAAACCATTCACATTCTCCTCCGCATTTCACGGTAAAACGCTTGCAAAGGATACACTGGAACTCAGCGCGGCGCACGTAGGTGCAGTTGTTGGTTTTAAAACCAAAAGAGGCGAGCAGGTAGGTATCAAAGTGGCATCCTCTTTTATCAGCCCCGAGCAGGCCGAGCTTAACCTGCAACGCGAACTGGGCAATGATTCTTTTGACGCTACCAAGGCAAAAGGCGAACAGGCGTGGAATACAGAACTTTCCCGCATTAAAGTGGAAGGCGACAATATCGACCAGGTCCGCACTTTCTATTCATGCCTCTATCGCGTGCTGCTGTTCCCCCGGAAGTTTTATGAAATGGACAAGGCCAACAAAGTGGTGCATTACAGCCCCTATAATGGCGAGGTACGCCCGGGGTATATGTTCACCGACAACGGTTTTTGGGACACTTTCCGGGCGGTGTTCCCATTCTTCACGCTGATGTACCCGACTTTGAACTCACACATCATGGAGGGCCTCGCCAATGCATATGACGAAAGCGGCTTCCTGCCCGAATGGGCCAGCCCCGGCCACCGCGATTGTATGATCGGATCGAACTCCGCTTCACTCATCGCCGATTCGTATATTAAAGGTATCCGCGGCTATGACATCAACAAACTGTATGAGGCTATTCTGAAAAACACGCAGAATGCAGGCCCGGTAAGCTCGGTAGGCCGTTTCGGACATGAGTATTACAATGAACTCGGGTATGTTCCTTACGATGTTAAAATCAATGAAAATGCGGCACGCACGCTGGAATACGCCTATGCTGATTTCTGTATCGCACAATTGGCGAAAGAGCTGAAAAAGCCGCAAGCGGAAGTGGATCTGTACCTGAAAAGAAGTCAGAACTACAAAAACCTGTTCGACCCCGAGACCAAATGGATGCGCGGTAAGAACAAGGACGGCAAGTTCCAGTCGCCATTCAATCCATTCAAATGGGGAGATGCATTCACGGAGGGAAACAGCATTCACTACACCTGGTCGGTATTCCAGGATGTGAAAGGGCTAATCAACCTCGTGGGCGGCCGCGAAGCATTTGTACAGAAACTCGATACCGTTTTCACATTACCTCCGGTATTCGACGACAGCTACTATGGCTTCCCGATCCACGAAATCCGCGAAATGCAGATCATGAACATGGGTAACTACGCGCACGGCAATCAGCCGATCCAACACATGATTTACCTGTACAACTATGCAGGAGCACCCGATAAGGCACAATACTGGACACGTCAGGTGATGAAACGACTGTACCAGGCAACGCCGGACGGCTACTGCGGCGACGAAGACAACGGCCAGACTTCCGCCTGGTACGTATTCTCTTCGCTGGGTTTCTACCCTGTTACGCCAGGCACAACGCAATACGTAATCGGCTCACCGCTATTCAAAAAAGCGACGCTGACGATGGAAGACGGCAAGAAATTCACGATCGAAGCACTGGCGAGCAGCGAAAGCAACCTCTACATCCAGAGCGCGAAGCTGAATGGCAAGGCATACGACAGGACTTACCTCGAACACGCAGATATTCAAAAAGGCGGAAATGTGCAGTTCGACCTCACCGGCAAGCCTTCAAAAAGCTGGGGAACGAAGCCGGAAGCGGTTCCATTCTCGCTCACGAAGTAACAATGGCGCGAAGCTCCCGCTTCGTGCCGCATATTCGCAGGCCTCCGGCCGGTCATGTATGCAAGACCGGCCAGAGGCCTGCAATAGTGTGTGCGAAGCAGAAGCTTCGCACTATCTCAACCCAAACATCACCATGAAACTATTAGTAACATTACTTTCAGCTGCGGTTTTCTGCACGGCGATATCTCCCAGCCAGGACGATGAACTCGCAAAAAGCATCGAACGCGGTAAAATGGTTTATTCCGAAAACTGCATTTCCTGCCATATGGGCACGGGCGAGGGGATAACAGCCACTTTCCCGCCGCTGGCGAAATCGGATTACCTGATGAAAACACCCGAGAATGCGATCCAGGCGATCAAGTTCGGGCTGATCGGAAAAGTGACGGTGAATGGCGTGTCCTACGACAACATGATGCCGGAACCCGGACTTGCCAACGAGCAGATCGCCGATGTGATGAATTACATCATGAACTCGTGGGGCAATTCATCGGAGAAAAAGATGATTACCGTGAAAATGGTGGAAGCCGTAAAACCGGCGGAAGAAAAATAGCAGCGGCATTTCAAATCGTGTGCAGCCGCATTGTCCGTTGGGACAATGCGGCTTTTTTATGACCAAAACCACTATGTAACAGGCCGTTGACTACTATTTTAAATAAATCTAAATAAAATCTTGTCTCATAAAAATTCCCGACAGATATTTGCGGCTCGTTAACTATTTAGTCCAATTTTAGATAAATGAAAAGATTTTATATTTTCTTCCTATTACTGCTGGCAAGCGTTTCTACTTTTGCGCAAAACGGCAGAATATCAGGACAGATACTCAGCTCGGATGGGCAACCGGCCGAGCAAGTTTCGGTCGGGATAAAAGGATCTGCCCGCGGTGCCGTCTCGGATAATCAAGGAAAATTCACAATTGAAAGAATCAAACCGGGAAACTATACATTACTGGTGAGCTTCGTAGGACTTGCCACTCAGGAAAAGGATGTGGAAGTAGCGGCTGGTGAAACGGTGAACGTTTCTTTTACCCTTTCCGAAAGCGCCAACGAATTGCAGGAAGTGATCGTTAAGAGCGGTACTACCTACAAATCGGACCAGTTTTCATCCAGCATGAAACTCCTCACGCCGATTCTCGAAACACCTCAGAACGTGCAGGTTGTTACATCGAAAGTACTGGCCGACCAGCAGGTGATCAGCATGAGCGACGGCCTGATCCGCAACGTCAGCGGTGCGGTCCGTCTGGAACACTGGGGCGATATGTATGCCAATATCAGCATGCGCGGATCGCAAATTCAGGCATTCCGCAATGGCTTCAATGTGGTGAACTCCTACTGGGGCCCATTGACAGAGGATATGAGCTTCGTCGATCACATCGAATTCGTAAAGGGCCCGGCTGGCTTTATGCTTGCGAACGGCGATCCAAGTGGCTTGTACAATGTGGTTACCAAAAAACCTACCGGCCAGACCAAAGGCGAAGTGGGCTTCAATGTAGGCAGTTTCGGCCTTTACCGCGCTACCCTCGACCTCGATGGCAAATTGAGCAAGGACAGCAAATTCCTGTACCGCCTCAATGTAGCGGCACAAAACAAAGGTTCGTTCCGTCCCTACGAATACAACAACCGTTACAGCATTGCTCCGGTCATTTCTTACCAAATCGACGAGAAGACGAAGCTGACAGCTGAATATACGCTGCAATATGCGAAAATGTCGAACGTAGGGTCGTTCTATGTGTTCTCACCCGATGGCTACGCTACGTTGCCGCGCGATTTCACGACCATGGCTCCCGGCATTGCTCCTACCAGGATCAACGACCAGAGCGTGTTTGTGAATTTGCAGCACCAGCTCAACGCCGACTGGAAACTGACCGCACAGGTTGGCTATTTCAATTACAACCAGAAAGGCAGCAGCATGTGGCCCGATGCCGTGAACCCCGATGGCACGCTGATCCGCGCCGTAGGCCTCTGGGATGCCAAGAGCGAAATGACGCTCGGCCAGGTGTTTGTCAATGGCGATGTGAAAACCGGCGCCGTAAGACATCGCATTCTCGGAGGTATTGATATTGGTAGCAAGCATTACTTCGCCGACTGGTCGCAATCCATCGCGCTCGACTCCGCAGGTGCTGAATTTGATCCCAAAAATCCCTACTATGGCACACCGGTATTGGGTTACCCCCAATTCGATCGTTCCATGCCCCTTGAATCCCGGGCAGCAGCGGGTGGAGGTTTGCAGGATCAGAATTACACAGGCCTTTACTTGCAAGACGAACTGGGCTTCCTCGATAACCGGATCCGTCTGACACTGGCTGGCCGTTACACTTATGTGAAGCAATCGGCATACGGCGGCGCTGATCAGGAAGCGAAGCACTTCACCCCACGCGTGGGCCTGAGCCTCTCGCTAACGAAGAATACCTCATTGTATGCATTGTACGACCAGGCGTTCATCCCGCAAGCAGGCCGGTTGATCGGCGGCGGCAAGGTGAAACCGGTTACGGGAAACAATACCGAGGTAGGTGTGAAACGCGATTGGGCGGAAGGTCGCTGGAATACCACGCTCGCATTCTACCGCATTCTGAAAAACAACGAGCTGACTGGCGATCCTACCAATCCAAACTCGGGACTGAGCATGGTATTGGGTCAAAAGAGAGCTCAGGGTGTCGAATTCGACCTTCGCGGTACGATCATCAACGGGCTTAACCTAACTGCTAACTATGCTTACACGATTTCCGAAGTAACGAAAGTAGCCGAGGGTGTAACAGATATGAAGGTAGGCGACCTGATCCCGGGTTATGCCAAACACACGGTAAACGGGTGGTTGAGCTACAAAATACAGACTGGCTCATTGAAGGGTGCCGGTATTTCAGGGGGCTTCACCTACCTGGCGGGCCGTGCCACCACCAACTGGTCGACCACCAATACCAGCCTCAACCAGCCGGATTATTTCAAACTAGATGGCGGTCTGTTCTGGGAAAAAGACAACATCCGTCTGACTGCGAACGTGTTCAACATTCTGGACAAGTACCTGTACAGCGGCGGTTATTATGATTGGTTGAAAGCCTACTATTGGCAAGCCGATCCTCCAAGAAATTACCGTTTGAGCATTACTTACAAGTTTTAATAGGATAGTTAGATCAACGCAAAGAGGCTTCCCATCGGGAGGCCTTTTTTGTTGACTATACCGCGTGGGCCATCATCAATTTGGCCCCTTTGCTGAACTTCCCGCCGAGGGCATCATATTGTTCGTGCGTGTTTTTATGCGCGGCAAACTCTTTCCCTACCTGTGTAAATGCGGTCAGTTCCGAAAAATCGCTGACAACCCCGAGCGCCTTCAATCCCATCATAGCAGCCCCTACTGCACCTGTTTCAACGGTCTCATTCAGTTTTACCGTTTTCCCAAAAACATCGGAAAGCATTTGTACCCATGTAGCACTGCGCGCAAAGCCGCCATTGGCATAGATCGTATCGATGTCCTGCATTCCCATCAGTATTTTGCCGATGCTGTAAAGGTTCAGCAGAATCCCTTCCATGACCGCCCGGGCGAAATGTGCGCGCGTATGCGTGATGTCGAGTCCCGAGAAGCCTCCCCGAACGGAAGAACTCCAGAGCGGCGCACGCTCACCGAGCAAATAGGGATAGAATAGCAGCCCCTCCGACCCGGGCTTAATGCCTTCGGCTTCTTTGAAAACGGCCTCATACTCATCCGTCGGAAAGAAGGTATTCATAAGCCATTCAAAAATGACCGCTCCGTTATTGGACGGTCCGCCGACGATGTATGTCTTTTCATCTAGTACATAACAGAAGGTCTGCATCAGCGGATCGGAGAATGGCTTGCCGGAGCATATGCGCACTGCCGCGCTGGTACCAATCGTGACGGCCATCGAGCCCGTCCTGATCGCCCCGCTGCCGAGGTTGGCCAGGCAGCCGTCGCTCGCGCCCATGATCAGCGGCGTACCTTCCCGTAATTTGGCAGGATTGCCTTTCGGGAGCTTTACAATGTGATACGGCGATACCGCCGTGGGCAGCTTTTCAACTTTCAGCCCCAATTTTTTCAATGTATAGGCGTCCCATTGCAGCTCGCGGATATTGAACATACCGGTGGCGGAGGCAATGGAATAATCCACCAGGAACTCACCGGTGAGCCTATATACGATGTACTCTTTCACGCCAATGAACTTACTCGTCTTGCGATAAATCTCCGGCTCGTTTTTCTTCATCCACAACAACTTGCACACGGGGGCCATAGCATGAATGGGCGTACCGTTATGGTTGTAGATCTTCTTGCCAACCTGTGATCCCCGCAGCTTGATCGCGACGTCGGCGCTGCGGTTATCCGCCCAAATGATGAGGTTGGTGAGTTGCCTGCCGTCTTTGTCGAGTGCCAGTACCGCATGCATCGCGGCGCTGAAACTGATCCCGACCGGATCGCCGTGGTGCCTGCATTTCTCGGTGACCTTTTTCAAAGTCTTGCAGGCAGCCTGGAAAATCTCTTCCGGATCCTGCTCGCTCCAATCGGGCCGCGGATGCTGCATTTCATAACTTTCACTGTGCGAAGCGAGGATTGTTCCCGAAACGGTATCAAAGGCAACCGATTTGACGTTTGTTGTGCCGATATCACAACCGATAATATAGGGCATTGGCAATTGTTTTAGAGGCAAAACCCGCATGCACACGCAGGAGAACGACGGCCTGTGATTACTAAAACAAAAGTATGGATTTTGGGATTGATTTATTATTTTCGCAGCATCGAAAGCTATTAATACATTCCGAATATGTCTGAAACATCACATACCGAGTCTACGTCGCTGCCAACCTTCGCTTACGTTGCAGCATTTATTATCCTTTTCATCATCCTGGCAGTATTTGGCGACCTGTTCGTGTTCATCCTCGGAACCATCGGTCTGGTTGTGACTTTCGCAGCATTTTACAAAGACCACAGCCACGACGATCATCATTAACACCTCGCCCGTAAGGGCATGATCATATTCAACGGACGGCCAGCTCGGGAAGGACATTAACCACCTCCCATTCGAGTTGGCCGTCCGCTTTGTTTACGATCCAGCATTCTTCCATTACACAAGTATCTTCCAGGTCGCGGTACTCGGCAACGAGCTTCTCATTCCGCAGTAGCAACCGTACAAACCCGTTATACCCCAGCGCACGGCCCTTGATTTCCTTCCTCACCCGTGTGTCGTAGTAATCCATTTTATGCAGTTCTCCCGCATCGGGCGGACTGATTTCTACCGGAAGGCCGCCATGCCCGATACAGCGCCCGTATGCCTGAGGCCCCTTGCCATTCCGGTCGAAGCGGTAGGCCACCATCCGGTGGTCGTGCCCCCAGATCCAAACAACCGGCCGATGCGCATCGCCCATGAGCTTCTGCAACTGCTCGCCGGGGCGGATATACTCTTCGCGGAATGCCGATATATAAGGATGGTGGCTCAGGATCACGATGCCCCGCGTATCCAGCGGGTCGCCGAGCGTTACTACGTCGCGCAACCATGCCACCTGCTCTTTCCGCAAATGGCAATCGGGTGGAGAGAGTATTTCAAAGAAAGGCCTACCCACCGAAGTATAGCCCGTATCGATGCCGATAATGCGCCAATACTCATTTTCCAGACAGAAGAAGCCGGCCTGCTGCGTCTTGCGCACATCGCCCACCTGCGCGTACATCGCGGGAAGCAGGTGCTGAAAGAATGCATTGCCGTTGGAATACATTTCATGATTTCCCGAAAGCGCCAGACTGCCCGAAGCACCATAATACCAGGAAGCATAGGGAGCCGTAAAGTTCTCTTCCACTTCTTTGGGCGTTCCTACAAAATAAATGTCACCCATATGCACGGTGTAATCCGGTGCGTGGCGTGCTACCAGATTCGCTACCGCATCGGATTCGGCCGTATCACTGGCCCAATCCGAGAGCAATGCAATGCTGATTTCATCCCGCGAAGCGATGGAAGACTGCAACGGGTAAATGCCCGTGTCGTCGTTACGCGGGTAGGCCTGGTAAGGGTGCCTTGCGCCCAACCGGCTACGCAGGTAATGCCAGGCAAAGCCGATCAGGTTGGTTTTGAAAAACTCGGAGATGACATTGGTTACCGAGGACGTCTGCTGCACCCGCTTTTCATAGAGTTCGAGTTGGGTTTTTGCGTGGTTCTCTGCCTCGCTGTGGCCGAGATTGAGGTATTTCTGCGCACGTTCTTCGGAAGTTCCGGGCATAGCGGTCCTTTGCGTAAATGGGTGTGGATAGTAAATAAAATAATAACCCGCCTAACCTCCACGATTACAGCACGATTTTCTTGAAACTTACTCCCAACCAGATGTCACTCTTCAACACATTACCATTGCTTAAATATTTGATTCTCATGTTGACAATCGCATTCCTTACCGTTACCTTTCGCGAAAATTTATCAACCACCAAACACAAAAATCGAATGAAAAAAATCGCTATTATCTGTATGCTTTTAGTGGCAGGCAAAGTGGCATCCGCGCAAACCATGACGGCCAAGTACATTAAGGACTGGGAGCGCGCAAAGGAATACACTAAAGAATACCTGGATGCGATGCCCGAAGATGGTTATGCATTGAAACCTACCCCTGAAATCCGTTCGTTCGCAGCGCAAATGGACCACCTTGGGGATGCCAACTATCTGTTCGTTTCATCCGCGACCGGCAAGGCGAAGCCGGATGGTTCTCTTGAAAAAAGAGCCGATCAGTCAAAAGCTGCCGTAACCAAAGGTGTGATGGAAAGCTACGATTTCGTGATCGCCGCATTGAAAGGCATGACCGACGCAGATCTTGGCAAAGAGGTGAAAGTGTTCGGAATGGATATGACGGCCGGCACTGCATTTGAAAAAGCTTTCGAGCACCAAACCCACCACCGCGGACAAACGACCCCGTACATCCGTTTGAAGGGCGCGACGCCTCCGAAAGAGAAATTGTTCCCCTGAAACAAAAGAGCCGGTCCTAATGGATCGGCTCTTTTGTTATCAGCTCTGTCCCGACACTTTGCTTTTCAAATTATAGAGGCTCAAAGCGAAGAAGCTGTAAATCTTCATAAATACCGGCGGAATGATAAAATCGCGGATCACTTCCTTTTTTCGTTCAGACGACGGCTCAGCCATCGAAAGGTATTTCACCGCATATTTCACCCTCGGCCAGTAAGTATCGCCGTATTCCCTCGAAAACAACATTTTATAGTAGTAGGTCGCGATATTCTTTGTGAGGCGGTCGTGGTATTTGTATTTCAATTCCTTATCGATGTTGGAATACATTTCAATGCGGTTGAACAAAAAGTCCTTACCATAATGGTTATCGGCAAAGCTCGCTCCTCCCCTTTGCTTCCGGTATACCGACATTACCTCGTCGATATAGCCAATCGGTCCGCGCGTCGCGAGCATGATATTGCGGGGAATATCGCCGCTGGTTGACAGGTTCGTCCATTCCGGATCCGGATTTTTAGCAAAATCCTCAGTACGGAACATGAGGCTCGACGTCGCGATAAAGCAAAGCTCGTCCTCGCCGATGAGGTCGTCCACTGTAAATTCCCTTTTGTTAATCCAGTTGACCAGATGCGGGGGGGCCGCATTGTCGTCATAAATCACCCTTGCATTATGAAAACAAGCCGAGTAATGCGGATTCGCATCCATCATTTCTACCTGCTTTTGCAGCTTGTCCGGGACCAGTAGATAATCGTCGCCGTCGAATTGGGCGATGTATTCGCCCCTGGCAGCGGCAAAGGTGGCCAGTGCATTGAACTTCCCGTTCAGGCCCAGGTTTTTCGGGTGCAACAATAGCCTTATCTTATCGGGGAAACGCTGCTGGTATTCGGTTAATATCGCCCGGGTGTTGTCTTTGGAAAAATCATCTCCTACAATAATCTCGAAATCAAATGTAGTCTGCTGCATCAGGATCGAATCCAGCATTTTCGCTACAAATTTTTCGTGGTTGTAGGTGACTACACACACGCTCACTTTTATCATAGTCACTGTTTCATTGAATATGCGGAATCGCTCGGCACAAATTTAGCTGAATTCTACGCAAAATCTGTACCACGCTATTTTACGGTTCTTTTGCGGAGAACTTCCGGGCACATAACGGCAATGCGTCAAAATAAATTCAGCCCAAAATGAATCCGGCGGCGCGATCGTTTAATTTTGGTACCGTTTTCCATTAATTTCAGAAGAATGCTCGCTTCCTTCACGACCGACAAACAACCGATATTCCGCAAACCACAGATATTTAGCCAGTTCCCCGAATTGGTTGCCGCCGAAAGCACGCGCCATGGCGGTGTAAGCACCGGCCACTACGCGTCGCTGAACCTCGGCGGCTCGCAGGATACGCCCGAAAATATCATGCAAAACAACCTGATATTCTTCGGAGCACTGGGCATACCGTTCGAAACTGTCGCAAAAGCGCACCAGGTGCATGGCACCGATATTGTCACGGTTACCTCGCCGGCGCGTTTTGAGGGATTCGATGCCCTGGTGACCGATGTAAGAGGCATTCAGCTCGCGGTTACTGTTGCCGATTGCACGCCGATCCTGATCTACGACCCCGTAACAGGCGCGGTGGCGGCCATTCACGCGGGCTGGCGCGGTACCGTAGGCGGGATCGTCGAAAAGACGGTTGCCACCATGCGGGACAACTACGGCACCCGGCCCGACGATTGTTTCGGATATGTGGGCACGTGCATTGATGAATGCAGTTTTGAAGTAGGTGAGGATGTCGCACAGCATTTCACCCCGGCCTATAAACGCTGGGATGAAGGCGCCGGCAAGTTTTTCGTGGACTTGAAAGCCTCCAACCGCGACCAGCTGATCCGCAGCGGCATAAAGCCCGGGCATGTGGAAATATCACCTTATTCGACCGTGCTTCACAACCAGGATTATTTCTCACACCGCGCCGAGAAAGGCCTGACCGGCCGGTTGCTCGTAACAATAGGCCGCGCCAGCTAACTTAAAAGCAAAAACGACCAACAGCGGAATTCCGTTGCTGGTCGTTTTCAGGCATTCACATTCTCGTTATGCTTTCTCAGGAGCTGGCGCAGGTGCGTCGGTTTTCGGAGCAGCTGCCGGTTTCGCGGCAGACTTGGCCGGTGCAGCTTTCGGAGCGGCAGGCTTGGCAGCCGGTTTCGGAGCGCTCGCTTCTTTGCCCACCGTTGGCTTCGCAGGGGCAGCCACAGGCGCTTTAGACGATGCAGCCGCTACCAGCGCTGCTACTTTTTCTTTCTTCTGCGCCTTGCTCTTTTTACCTTCCTTCTTATCTTTTACTTTCTTCTCCGCATTCTTGGCCTCTTTGGCTTTTTTCTTGAGAGTTTCCTTTTCAAACTTGGCTACCTTCTTAGCCAGTTTCGCGGCCGCTTTCTCGATGGACTTCTTTATTTTTTTTGAACCGGCAGTGACTGCTTCAATCTTTCCGGCAAGGGTTTCAGCAATCTCTGTCGATAACTTTTTGGTAGCGGATTTCATAAATCTGATATTAAGAATTTCATAAATAGTACATGTAGCCCGGCTCCGCAGAGGAGCTATACCAGGTCAAAATTGCGATGAGGCAATAACCTACAAATACCCATTATTAATTTATAAATAGCAAATTTTCGGTATTATTTTTATGTTATATTTCTCTTTACAAAATCCCACAACACGATTCCTGCCGATACCGAAACGTTGAAAGAATGCTTCGTCCCGAACTGCGGAATTTCCAGACAGCCGTCAGATTCCGCGATGGCGGCGTCGCTCACACCTTCAACCTCATTACCAAATACAAAGGCATGAGGCACTCCCCTCTCCGGTCCGAAATTTTGCAATAGCACACTCCCCTCGGCCTGCTCCACACACCACACCTTATATCCTTCCGATTTCAGTATTTTAACCGCTTCGGCCGCACTTGGGCACTTCTCCCACGCCACCGACATTTCGGCTCCGAGCGCGCTGCGCGTGATCTCGCGATGCGGCGGCGCCTGCGTATAGCCGCAGAGGACTATTTTCTCTGCCCGCAATGCATCCGCAGTCCGGAAGAACGAGCCGATGTTATTCAGGCTCCTGATATTATCCAGCACGATCACAAACGGGAATTTTTCGGATTCCCGAAACTCTTCGACCGACATCCGGTCCATTTCATCTACACTCAGCTTACGCATGAATTTCACTCGATTGATTTCACAAAAAAAGGTTTCTGCACCTGGTACAGAAACCTTTTTCGGTATGGTAAGAATAAATTACTTAATCTTGGTAATCAGCTCTACGATGTTCTTAACGCCCAGCTTTTCGAAAATACGGGCCTTGTAAGTACTAACGGTGGATAGCTGCAAGTTCAGCTTTTCTGCAATTTTTGCGGTTCCCAAGCCTTCCTTCAAAAGGTTCATCACGTCGGTCTCACGCGGCGAAAGGCTCACGATCGGATCCGGCATGTATTCCTTCGGATTGATGAGACGATTGATATTCATTTGCTGCATATCTTCGCTCATGTACTTCTTATTGTTCAGGACGCTCATAACGGCGGTTTTGAACTCTTCCTCCGGTGCATCCTTCGACAGGTATCCATCTGCACCCGCTTGAAGGTACATCAGACCGTAAAGTTGTTCGTCGTAGCTCGAAAACATAAGAATTCTGACGCCTGGCGATTTCGCACGGATGGTTTCTACCATTTTGGTAGTGTTGCCGCCCGGAATATTGATATCCAGAATCAGGAGGTCATAAGCTTTGGTCTCAAGTTCCTGAAGAATTTTATCAAAATCGTCAACGTCCGAAATTGTTGAATCCGGAATTAGTGATTTGAGGAGGTGTTTGGTACCGATTCTTACCACAGCATGGTCTTCGGCGATCAGTATGTGTTTCATGGATGGGTTGGGTCCAATGGATGTAAAAAACTACTGGTGTCAAATTAATCCGGACAATCAATTTCCAGCCTGATGATTGCCCTTGAACTGAAAATCCTGATTACCAACCAGTACAATTTTGTACATCCTGGTTGAACTGATTTGATGAATTAACAAAAATAGTAATCAGCATTGTATTAAACATAAAAAATATCAAATTAGTATATCAATAATTTATCAAAATCCTTGATCTGAGCACATTTAACACACATACTATAACTTGTGGGCCCGATAAGTAATAGTTTTACACGCACTTCTCTCTGCTCCTGGACCAATGACGACAGTGTGGTGGATGTATTTCCAATGCAGGACGCCCCCTTTCCTACGACCGTTCCATGGCTTTTTTTCAGGAAACAACAACTGGCTGTTCAGACTTCTGACCTAATTTATTCATTTATTCTTAGTTCCAAAGTATCCGGTCATATTTTGGCCGTATTTCATTGCCAGCCAGGCACTCACGGATGGACTTCGCCTCCATTGGCCCCGTTCGGCGGCATCATGCCAGTAGCGTATTGCCAGGAATGCCGACTGACATTTCTGCTTTCCTGCATCCGCGAATGGGTAACCCGCATGGGAGGCAAAACACTTAATATAAAAACCGCGCCTGCATGTTACCACCCGCTAACCCATGAAATTTGCCATCGCAGCTACCTCGCTGCCGGTTTTTCACCCAATCATACCTATTCTAATCATTATATTCCTATTACTGACCCGCATTTTGACCAGATTATTGAGCCAGCGGAGCGGCGGCGATTAGCCAAAGGCAAAAACAGCGGTTTACGCATTGATCTGAAAACCGGGATTTGTGACGAAGCAACGGAAACCCTGCTTCATGAATGCGACCGCGCGCACGGTCGGCATAGGCGGGTAGCGCCGGGACAAATAGCCCGGATCATCCATGCGGCACCCGAAAGCTACATCAGTATGACGGCCAGAAACAGGCTGCAAACCGTCGCCGCGGCGTTACTGGTGCGGGTAAGTGACCACGTTCTATACCATTTTTTGTCCGGCTTTCTTCCTGAATTCCGCTCAATCAGCCCTTCACTTATGCTTTTCGAAGCAGCCTATCAATATTGCAGGAACAGCGGGATAGAAATCCTGGACCTCGGCATTTCCCTCGACCACTTCGGTAACGAAAAAGCATCACTAGCCAGTTTCAAACGCCGCATAGGAGGCCGGGAATGCCCAAAAATTATTTACGAGGCCATCCTCTGACTTTTTCTAAACCGGAAATCACCGCTCCTTTCCGGATGTCGGAAAAATTACTGATCTTACTGTCTCATTCATATACATTTGGTTACTAGCTAAACTATGAGCCTTGTTTGTAGGGTTATCTTTCTCCTCTCTATCATTTACCTTCATTCAGTTGCATTTGCCCAAGTCGCTCTAGAACGAGGCCTAATTGGCTGCTACCCGTTTTCAGGAACTGCAAAAGATTACAGTCCGATCGCAAATCACGGAACCGTATCAGGAGCCCAACTTGCCACCGATCGCTTCGGCAATACCAATTCCGCCTATCAGTTCGATGGCAATGATGACAGAATCGAGATCAACCCGGGCGATTTGCAGCTTGACAATTTCACTTATTCGGTATGGGCCTATCCCGACTATGCTCCCTCGCCCACCACTGCGATGTTTCTGTTTTCAGTCGGGAGCGACTACGGCGACCAGCACATTCTCTTCGGTGACCATTATTCCAACGACCGGCATACGGGCTTTTCACACGGATCTTACCTGGGTGTTGCCGATAATATCCTATGTTCAGGGCCATGGGTAGAGCCTATAAAGCAATGGTACCATCTTGTGCTGGTAAGGGATAATGACAATTACTATTTCTATGTCAATGGTCAGATGGTTTGCTCCAATAGTGCGAACGGAAAAAAGGCTTTCTACGGCATCAATACAGTCCGTGCGATGATTGGCGCGCGCAATAATTACGGGCAGGCCTTCTTTGGGCGCTTGGACGATATCCATCTCTATAACCGGCCTTTGAACAAGGCAGAGATCGATGCATTGTACCATGGTCCTAACATTCCTGCGGATCCCGTAAACGCTCAGTTAACCGTGGATAAGAACCCGATTTGCGGCGGCAAACCTGTATCCCTGAAAGTTATTTCCGACAAACCGGGTTCCGTTTTTAAATGGCAGGTCGATGATGTCACACAATCCGAATCATCATCGGTGCTATTGTTAAAAACAGAGAAAAATACATCGGACTATCCGATAAAGGTGAACGTGACCGTCGAGTTCGACCCTACGTGTTTCAGCCAGCCTGCTCCGTTTGAATTAAACCAAACGCTGCAAGTCAAAAACTGCGTGGCCCTACCGGAAGAAAAGTCCGCGCTACTGGTTCCCGACATTTTTACGCCTAACCGCGACGGGAAAAACGACACCTGGAAAATTTACAATGCTGACAGCGTGGAAGAGTTACGCATTTACATTTTCAACCGGTGGGGTGAAGTAATTTATTATTCACAAGGCTATACCACGGAATGGGATGGGAAATACCGGGATGAGCTGGTGCCATCCGGCAGCTATGCATTCCGTATTTTATCCGGCGAAAAACTGGTAAAACAGGGCAGCCTTATGGTGGTTTACTAAATGCGGCCATTTGAGGAGCCAGCCGGGGACGTTTTGCTTACAGGACGCAAATAGCTACATTAGCAGCCAAAATTTTCCCGGCCTGGCACAAAACCTCGAACAGCCTAATGAAGTTAAAGACGATCAAGACCATACTGAGTCACCCTTTAAATCAGAACAACAAACTCCCGGCCTTGATGACGTTCTTCAAAAGAGGGATTGTCATTCGTTTGCACCGCCACCCGATGGTGTATCCATTTCTCGAAAATACCTCGCTGGTTGTCGAAAAAGGAATGTCCAGTGCTGAACTTCAGATTTACACGGGGCTGTACGACCTTCACGAAATGCTTTTCCTTACGCATTACCTGCGCCCGGGTGACACGTTTGTGGACATAGGCGCCAATGTGGGGGTATACACGATCCTGGCCGCAGGCGTAGCCGGCGCCAATGCCATCGCATTTGAACCGATCCCGTCGACATTCTCGAAATTAAAAAGAAATGTAACCTACAATCAGCTGGAAGGCCTGGTTGACCTGCGAAACCTGGGAGTCGGTGATAAGGCAGAAAAACTGGTTTTTACCAACAATCTCGACGCCACTAACCACGTAATCAGTAACAGCGAGGGATCGGCTGGCGCCACTATTCAGGTCCCTGTTGACACGCTGGACCACCTACTGGCAGATAAAGCGGCGAACTTTTTAAAGATCGATGTGGAGGGCTTCGAGGCCAATGTCATCAACGGCGCACCCGACACCCTGGCCAATCCCAATTTGAGGGTGATCATTATGGAAACGAATGGCCTTTCAGATCAATACGAATTCGGGCAAAATTACCTGCATACCAAGCTGCTGGACCTGGGATTTATGCCACACAGCTACGATCCGTTTAAAAGAGTCCTGCAAAAACTGGAAACCACCGGCTCACACGACACGATCTATCTGCGGGACCTGGAATTTGTACAGGAACGCATTAAAAGCGCCAGGAGAATCCGGTTCCGGAAAATGGATATTTAAACCACTCCGGCGCTCGGGATTATTTACCATTCACATAAGGCAGCCGCTTTTTGGCAGTTTCAAAAAGCGCTCTTATCTCCGGCGAAACATCCAGTTTAAGGATCAATATGGCGAAAGCCACGCATAAAAATGCAGACCGGAGCACGATGGCGAGCATAGCTGACAATTTCGAGACGGTATATTCCGGTTCAAGGAATGTGGACAGGTACAACACAGCCAGCACCAATATCACTTTCACCGTCCCCTGCGAAAAAGGCTGAATGCCAAATTTGCGCCAGACCAGAAACAACCTGGACATGGAGTAGAGGAATGTGGTGATCATGGTAGCTAATGCCGCCCCGATAAAGCCGTACATGGGTATGAACAAAACATTCAATAAAAAACCCAAAATGGCAGACCCCAGAATGAGATACGTTGCGTATTTATAAAACCTCGAATACAAGATTATTTCCGTATTGAGCCCCGTTCCCGTATCGAATACTTTTACCAATGCCAGGAAAAGCACTACGAATTTGCCTTCACGATAGGTTTCACCTTTGGGAATGAGCAGGAAAATATCATCAATACTACTCCATATTAATAAAAAGAATAGTCCCCCGGCTATCAATTGATTCAATGCTGATTTGACGTTGATCTGACGGACAAACTCGTAATCTTCTTTCCCCAAAGAAGTAGACAATAAAGGAATGGATATTTGCGAAATGGCCTTCTTGGGTATTTCAATTACCCCGGCGATATATGCGGCTATGATAAATATCCCTGTTTGAATAAGCCCCCGCTCTCCCGCGAGCATGGAACGGTCGATAAAGAGCATCAGGTTTACACCGATGCCTCCTAAAATCGAGAAACTTCCATAAGCCAGCATGTTCCTGAATAACGATCCGGTGAGTATTTGCGGATTGGGTTTAAACCAATACCATTTTCCCAGCTTGTGAATATAAAATATTAGCGAGATCAGCGCCAGGCCATAGGATGCGATCAACAGCCAGAGCATTAATTGAAAACTGACCCATCCGAATCCGAACATTAGAATGACCATTATGTTGGCCAGTCGAAGGAAAACTTCACGAATAAAATTGGGAACGGCAATCCGGGAATTATTCCGGCAATACGATTCCAAAACCGCCAGGTAAAGCCAGAACAACGTTAAAGGGATTACCAGAATATGGTATTTGATCAGCAGCGGGGAGTTTTCGGAATAGTACTGCTGTATCCATCCCGAGCATAGCAGGTAAAGGATCGTGAATAACAAACCTCCCACAAATGGTAAACCCAAAAGGAGCGGCAATATGCCATTATGCCCGGAATCGTCGTCCCTGAATTTTGAGAAAAATTTATCTGCAATAAGCGGCGTGCCCAAATGTGCAAAAGCGGCAAAAAGTAAACTGTTTTCGAAAAGCAACCGGGTCAGTGCCAATTCTTCTACCGAAAGGAATTTGGTAGAAACATACATTTGATTAATAATCCCGATCCCAACCCCGATATAAGAGCCCAGCCCTGCCTTTAAGCTTTGTCGTACAACAATTCCCACGTCAATCTATTTTAAATACTTCTTTTGAATTATTTGCACAATGCGGTCCGACGCGAGGCCATCCCACAGGACAGGCAAAGATGTCTGATTCTTCTCCTCTTTTAAAACTTTAGTTATAATGCCAAGTGCGTTAGCAACGTCCAAATCACCCACAAGCCGGTTCGTCCCCTCCCCGATTGTCGCCGGGCGTTCCGTAGATTTCCTGAAAGTTACACAGGGCACGCCCAGAAATGTAGTTTCCTCCTGTACGCCGCCGGAATCGGTGATGACGAGGGCAGCATTGGAAATCAGGTTGATAAATTCCAGATAACCCTGCGGTGGCAGCAAATGCAAGTCTCCGAAATTTTCAAGCTGCCCCCAGATCCCATGGCTGATCAGACTCGATTTCGTCCTGGGATGGACCGGAAAAACGACCGGCCTGATTTTGCACAAGGCTTGTATCAAATCCACCAGCAACGTCAGTTCCGCGGGTGAATCCACATTCGATGGTCGATGCATCGTCAACACCACATACCCCCCCTTTTTCAATCCAAAATTATTCAACAGAGGGAACTCCATTGCTTTTTCCCGGCAATAAACCAGCGAATCGATCATTACATTACCCACAAAATGGATCTTGCCTGACGATATCCCCTCATTTTGCAGATTTCTGACGGCTGCTTCCTCTGAAACAAAAAGCTCGTCGGCCATATGATCGATCAAAACACGGTTGATTTCCTCGGGCATACCTTTGTCGCCGCTCCGCAATCCGGCCTCCACATGCACCAGCTTAACCCCTTCTTTGGCCGCCACCAATGCGCATGCTAAACTCGAATTGACGTCGCCGACAACCACCACGAGGTCCGGGGATTCGCTCGAAAGCACCTTTTCGAAAGCCAGCATAATTTGGGCGGTCTGCCCGGTGTGGGAGCCGCCGTGAATACACAATGAAAAATCCGGTTCAGGGAGGCCCAGTTGCGTCAGAAATACCTTGTACATGGCATCGTCGTGATGCTGACCGGTATGAACCAGGCCGACGGAAAACTCCGGATATTTTGAGAAGGCTCTGTACAAGGCCGCTACCTTCACGAAATTGGGCCGCGCCCCCATCACGCATATTATTTTCAACGACTTCGATGACGGTTTTCCTGCAAAGGTAGTACAGTTTGGGCACCAAAACTCGCCGCTCTGACTTTTTACTACTTTCGCATTTGTTGTGATTTAGAAACGATTCGGCCTACTTTTGCAACGATAACCGACAAATGAGCTCATGCGCGCCCATGCCCCTATCGTTCTTTTTTGCTATAACCGTCCCTGGCATTTGCAGCAGACTGTCAAAAGCCTGCAAATGAATACGCTCGCTTCCGAAAGCGAATTATATATCTATTCCGACGGGCCGAAGCACGCGCAGGAGGCGGAAGCTGTGAATGAGGTGCGCGCGTACATTGCAGGTATTACAGGTTTCAAAAGTCTGACGATCTTCGAATCTCCACAAAACAAAGGTCTGGCAGCTTCTGTAATTGAGGGTGTCAGTTTTGTTCTTTCCAAGTACCAGAAAGTAATCGTGCTGGAAGATGACATGCTTAGTACCACCGATTTCCTGTCATTTATGAACAATGCATTGGATACGTATGCGGAGCGCGACGACATTTACTCGGTTACCGGTTACACGCCGCCTATCGAAGTTCCCGAAGGTTACCCGCACGACCTGTACCTCGTACCGCGAGCGAGCTCCTGGGGCTGGGGAACCTGGGCAAACAAATGGGCGAAGGCCGATTGGCAGGTACACGATTTCGCAAGTCTGAAAAACGACGACAAACAGCGAAATGCATTTAACCAGGGTGGTGACGACCTGTGGCCAATGCTGGCCAAGCAACAAAAAGGCGTGATCGATTCGTGGGCTATCCGCTGGACTTATTCACAGTTTGCCCATGGTGCATATGGACTGTATCCTGTCCATTCCAAGATCAAAAATATCGGAACCGACGGCAGCGGCACCAATTTCACTTTCAAATCCGGGGAATATGGAGAAGAAATGGCCGAAGGACATGTGACTATGCCCGCCGATTTAAAGCCTGATACTGATTTGATCCGCGCATTCCAGCAATATTACCGGTTATCTTTCCTTTTAAAAATTAAAAACCGGGTCAAATACGGCATTTGACCTACTACACATATGTATTGGCTCCGCTACCTGCTTAAAGAACCCTATCATGCCCTCGGATCGGCCCCGAACCGGGAATTTATGTCGTTGCTGCTCAAATACGGCAACCGCGTCCGCTACAAGCTCACGGACGTGGCATTCGGCGGGTTCAAACTGAAAGTCCCCGATACCATGTCGTTTCTCTGGCAGCATAAGGAAATCTTTGCGGACGAGTTCTACTACTTTGAAAGTAAGCAACCTCAACCCGTGATTTTCGACTGTGGCGCGAATATTGGAATGAGCGTTCTGTATTTCAAAAAACTATTCCCCAAGGCCAGATTGCTTGCATTCGAGGCTGAGCCCGCAATTGCCTCATTGCTACGCCAGAACCTGGAAAGCAATGGCGTGAACGATGTCGAAATTATCGACAAAGCTGTGTGGGTTAATGAGGATGGCATTTGGTTCGGCAGCGAATCGGCGGACTCTTCTTCAATTTACTCAACCGCGCAGAAACGAAAAATCGATTCCATTCGCCTGAAAGACTTTCTGGAAAAGGAAAGCCGGATTGATTTTCTGAAAATGGATATTGAAGGTGCTGAGATCGATGTGCTTCATGATTGCCGGGGTTCGCTGGCACACGTGCAAAACCTTTTCGTGGAATTTCACTCCTACATCGGCAATGCGCAAGGCCTGGCAGATGTAGTGAAAGTTTTTGAAGAAAACGGCTTCCGTTATTATGTGGATACCAACCAACACCGGCTCCGGCCATTTGTAAACCATCGCTATCGTGGTAATGATGTGATGGATTTGCAATTGAATATCTTCGGCTGGCGGGAATAACCGACTGTCAGAGCCTGGAATCGACCATATCCTGGGGTAACACCGATTTCAAATCGAATATCACCGAATCCGCCGCGGTGAACTCGCCAAATTCCATCGCCTTGAATTCCTGATGCGCCACAGCCAGGACAACTGCCTCGTACATGCCTGCGGGCTTGTCCAGCGTAGCGATATTGTATTCACTCAACACCTGTTCCGCCGACGCCCAGGGATCGTGTACTTCCACGTGCATGCCAAAGTCGGTAAGCTCGCGGTAAACATCGATTACCCGCGTGTTGCGAATGTCGGGGCAATTCTCCTTGAACGTAATGCCGAGGATCAGCACACGGCTGCCTTCGATCTTATGCCCTTTGCGGATCATGAGCTTCACGAGCTTGTTGGCCACAAATACGCCCATCATATCATTTACCCTACGGCCGGAAAGGATTACCTGCGGATAATACCCCAATGACTCCGCCTTATAGGCCAGATAATATGGATCGACCCCAATGCAATGTCCGCCGACTAGCCCCGGTTTGTATTTCAGGAAATTCCACTTGGTGGCAGCGGCTTCCAGCACTTCTGTGGTATCGATATTCATCCGGTCAAAAATCAGCGCAAGCTCATTTACAAACGAGATATTTACGTCCCGCTGCGCATTTTCAATCGCTTTTGACGCTTCCGCAACCTTCATGCTCGACGCCAGGTACGTGCCCGCATCGATCACCGATGCGTACAGGCTATCGACGAAATGAGCCGTCTCCGGTGTAGAGCCCGATGTTACTTTTTTGATTTTTGTGAACGTGTTGACCTTGTCTCCCGGATTGATACGCTCTGGCGAATAGCCGCAGAAAAACCCTTCATTGAATTTCAAGCCGCTTTCACGTTCGAGTACCGGCACACAATCGTCTTCGGTACAGCCAGGATAAACCGTGGATTCATAGATGACCACATCGCCTTTTTTCAGCATTTGACCAATCATTCCGCTGGCTTTGAGCAAATGGGTAAGGTTCGGCTTCTTGTAATGATCTATGGGCGTAGGGACGGTTACGATAAATACGTTGCATTCCTTCAATGCCGCCTCATCCCATGAGAATGTAAGATTAACAGCCTCACGCAGGTCCTGACGCGATATTTCCTTGGTTGTGTCATAAGCATCTTTCAGCTCCTGAATGCGCCTCTTGTTGATGTCGAAGCCGGTTACCGGATACTTTTTGTTAAAAGCCACTGCCAGCGGCAAACCAACATAACCAAGTCCGACAACGGCAATTCTAACATCTGATCCAGCTAACATGGAAGGTACTTTATTGAATGTTCGGCCGTAAAACTAGGCATATTTCAGCCTACCAAAAAATTATCGGCGAACGTGTGACCAAAGTGAAATGCGAGCGTATTTGGATAAAGTGATACCTAAACTAGTCTTCACAAATGGATCTATTAGTCATTCAAAACAAAGTGTTTACCATTCGCGGCTATAAAGTCATGTTGGACTTCGACCTAGCAGAGCTTTATGAAATCGAGACAAGAACTCTAAAACAGGCAGTACGAAGAAACATGGAAAGATTCCCGCAAGACTTTATGTTCGAACTGACTGCGGACGAGCTTGCATCTTTAAGATCACAAATTGTGATCTTAAAGAGAGGCCGGGGAAGCCACGCGAAATATCTGCCATTTGCCTTTACCGAACAGGGAGTAGCCATGTTATCGAGCGTTTTGAACAGCTATAAAGCGATACAAGTGAACATTACGATCATGCGCGCATTTGTAAGCATACGACAGCATTACATTGACTCAAAGGAACTTAGAGAGCGAATAGACACCTGGAAGATGAAATGCAGGTAAAATTCAACGACATCCACCAGGCACTCAGTTACCTTTTGGAACCACCGCAGAAGGAAAGAAGGCGGGTCGGTTTCAGGCAGAAGCTGTCAAAATAACCTACCCAAGGACGAAGTTGGTTAACTCTAAGGTCACAAATTGTGACCTTAGAAAAATCTCGAGACATTACACCACACTCAATGTGCGTAGGGATTAGGCGGAAAAATATGCACCTGAAAACCTTCTTTCTGCATTGCCTTCATCACTTGTTCAGAAGGCAGCTTCTTGAAAATAACGGCACACAAAACCTGTGAAGGCATTAATGAAGCCTTTACAAGGAAATCATGGAATGCAAGCTTGCGCTTGATCTTACGAAACGCCGGCGAGGAATCGTCCGCCTTTTCGCGTCCATAAGACGGATGATAATAGTTGTTGTTGATACCCTTAAAAGCGACTGCCGGTAGGCCGATCCCATTCGCGAGCTTGTCCATTTCGCGCTCAGACAACTTGAAAACGTAGTTCCCCACCGTTTCAAAAGAATACCTGTTTTTCCAGTACTTCTGCAAGGCCGTGGTATCGAAGCGATCGAAAATATTTCTTAATGCAAGCAAAAAAGGCATTTTTGAGATCGGGTCGTGCGGCTCCACCAGGATCACGGCCTCGCGCGCTACCCGCAGCATCTCGTATACGCCCAGGTACGGGCGCGGGAAATGATGATAAGCCTCCTTGCAAAAAATGTAATCGAAGCTATTGTCGGCAAACGTAAGGTGCTCCACGTTTTCGACTGCATACTTTTCAATGAATCCTCGTTCCTTCGATAAGGGCAAAAACGTACCGGCAATATCGCTTGCAGTGGCATCCAGCCCTTTTTTGAAAAAATGGTTCGCATCGAACCCGTAACCATCCCCCACCGTCAGCCATGATTTCTTCTCATTTACAAACGGATCAGTTAGATTGAGCATACGTTTGTGAATCCAGTGATTAATCGTCTGATGCGCATTATCATACTCCCACAATTCGATGACCTTGTTTTTCGCCTCCTGAGTTCCAAATTGCAACTCATACCATTCCGAATGCGCCTCGTGGCTTCGTTTTTCGCTTGACATCTTTCCGGTTTACTGATTTAGCGATAAAGATAGTTTCATCGAATAAAAAAGTATTTAAAGGCAGAACTATTAATTTTACCCGCATGGAATGCCGCCGGAAACAAACATCCGGCCAAAACACGAATTATCGACTGCGATCAAATGGTGCTTCAACTAAGTACTTTTCATTGGGAAGGAGGCGCCGGGGTCGCTGCGGCAAGGTTACACCAGGCATTACTCAATGCGCAGGTCGATTCACGCCTTATGGTTTCGGAAATTTCCCACCCCGGCCCGCAAACCACAGCTTGGGCGGATAGTACCTGGAAATCCAGAAAGGCTTGGGCAAATTTCGTCATGGAAAGGCTCAGTTTCCTTCCTTATGAGAAAGACAAGTCGGTCCGTTTTGCCTTTTCTCCCGCCGCGATCGGAGCCGACATTGTCGATCACCCGCTGGTCAGGCAAGCGAGTGTCATCCACTTGCATTGGATCAATTTCGGGTTTCTTTCACTCCAATCGCTCGAAAAGCTGTTTGCACTGGGGAAACCGATCGTCTGGACGTTACACGATATGTGGGCATTCACCGGCGGCTGCCATTACAACCGCGGCTGCGAGCGCTATCTTTCGCATTGCTGCTATTGCCCCTATCTCAAAAAACCAGGCGAATACGATATTGCATTCGCCCAATTCGAGCAGAAACATCGTCTTTTTCAAGGAGCATCAGTAACATTCGTTTCTCCCAGCCGATGGCTGGATAGCCTCGTTCAAAATGCCGCATTGACCAGCGGAATGCCGTCGGAGGCAATCCCGAATTGCATCGACACCGATTTTTTCAAACCCGGTAACCAGGACGATGCGCGGAGAGCGTTCGGACTCCCCACGGACAAGAAGCTGCTCCTTTTCGCCGGAGCCAATACACAAGATCCGCGCAAGGGGTTTACCTATTTTCAAGAAGCAATGCGCCATTCCAACCTCGCTGATGTCGAAGTGGTGATCCTTGGTAAGGGAAAGGCGGATGATTTCAAGGATATGCCGGTAAAGACGCACTTTCTGGGTAAAATATCGGATGTAAGCCAAATGGTGCAAGCCTATCATGCAGCCGACATGCTCATAGTCCCTTCGCTGGAAGACAACCTGCCCAACACAATTATGGAAGCCATGGCATGCGGCACACCGGCGGTAGGCTTCGACACTGGAGGAATTCCGGAAATGATAGACCATTTGGAAAACGGCTTCGTCGCCGCACCCAAATCTGCGTCTTCGCTTTCAGAGGGTATTCAATGGGTATTGAAACACAATACTAATGGCAGCGTTTCGGCGAATACGCGCAGGAAGGTTCTGGAGCATTATTCGGAAGCAGTTGTCGCAAGGCAGTATTCCCAACTTTATGACTCCCTGCTCCATGGACAATAACCCGCTGCTAACGATCATTACCGTTACTTTCCAAGCCGAAAAATACCTCGCGCACACACTCGACAGCGTGGGAAAAGCGCTATCTGGCATAAAGAACCCAGCGCTGGTGGAATACCTGATTATAGACGGCGGTTCCAAAGATAAGACGCTCGCAATTGCGGAGCGGTATCCTTTTATCTCGAAAATCATTTCCGAGAAGGACAAGGGCCTCTATGATGCCATGAACAAGGGCTTGCGGCTTGCCTCAGGAAAGTATATCTGGTTTTTGAATGCCGGTGACGAGGCTTTTGACAGTCACACACTGCGCAACCTTCTATCCTCACTTGAAACCGGGGCTGGCGTATATTACAGCGACGCCATGATGATCCGTGAGGACGGGACCGAAGTGGGCCTGCGCAGCCATTTTACACCACACACTTTGCCTGAAAACCTTCGCTGGCAGGATTTTGCATTGGGTATGAAAGTGTGCCATCAGGCATTCGTAGCGAGGAAAGACATTGCGCCGTTCTACGAATACGAGAATCTGAGCGCCGATATCGATTGGGAGATCGAATGCCTGAAACGGGCAGAAACCGTGCAATTTCTGTCGTTCACGCTCTGTCGGTACTTGTTAGGGGGCCTCTCCGTCAAAAACCATCGCCGATCGCTCACTGATCGGTACAAAGTGCTCAGAAAGCACTTCGGCCTTGTACCAACCCTCTTCAATCACCTGCGCATATTTTGGCGGGGATATTGGTTTGCACGAAAAAACGGCAAATACTGGTAGGTAAAACCTGCTATTCCCAAGTAATCCACGACTTCGCATCCTTCGCGCTTACCATATCGTACGTTTCATCCGACGTCTGGATCAGGTAAAAACCGCTTGGATCGTAAAGTAACTTGGCTGATTCAGCCGCTGCACCCGCCGCGGGGATCGTACCGTAAGTACCTGCCGGCGAAAATATTGCCCGCCCGTCGGCCGTAAATGTCGGTGGAGCCGGAGCATGTCCGTAATCGAGGAAGATACTCTTGCCATCATAAAAAATAGGCGCAAACAAGTCGTTCCGGGCACTGACACCCGGCTGATAGACGTAAAACGCGAATATCGACTCGTCCGATTTCAGGTCAGCGACCTTGAATGCATCGTCCACTCCGTTGACATGGAACCCAGTTGCTGACCGCCAGTCTCCTCCCGACTCAATCGGCGTCTGCCACCATCTTTTAGATGCAGCCAGGTCCACCGATATAGGTTTGATCGCACTGACGACAACTCCTGTTGCTCCTCCACCCGAGAAACCCAGTTGCGTTGTGTTGGCATTCCACGTAATGTTGCCGAAACCTGTGATTGTCTGTGAGCCATTCACGAGCGGGGACACGAACGTAACGCCCGCAGGTGTGAGGTAATAGCTCGTTGTGAAGGTCTTCGGCGTACTTCCGTTCAGCCAGATAAGTTTCACAGTCCTGGCATTTTGGTTCACCGTAATCTCGTAAGTATTGGCCCCCAGCGTAACGCGCTTGAAATAGGGTATGTATTTCGCAATGTTATTGAATAGCAAGGCCTTGGCCAAATCGCCATTCGTGTAGGCAGTCGCCTGCGCCTGTGTAGCTTTCGTGAGCACCAGACGGCTCTGGTTTTTGCGGCCAACGAACGCCATGCGGTCCGCCGTCAGGGAATCGCCATAAATGCTGAATTCGAAATCGGATTTAAGGCCTTCTCCGCGCACTCCGTCGTTGACTTCCTCATCGGGATCAGCCAGGACGTGTAGGTAAGAATAGGTATCGAAGATCAGCGCCGGCGTTTGCAAGGCTGCCAATCTGTAACTGCTTTCTTTGGATTTAGCGGCTGAGGCATCCGAAAAATCGGAGAACATGGTCACCCGGTTTTTGTCATCGAATTTGAAATAGAAACCATAGCTTCCACCACCACCCGGGTATATCACCGCATTCCAGCCATACGGCGCTTCTACAAGCTGTTTTTCGTAAGAAGCCAGCGCTGCATTCAGACGCACGTCCGCCGATTCTTCAAAAACCGTATCGTCTTTGTTTTCGCAGGAGAAGAAAACGGTAGTTAGGAACAACAGGTATAAAAGTGATCTCTTCATCTGCCATTAAAAAAGTTTATTCATCGAAGTCCGCACTCTTTTTTGCAGACTGTAAAAATCAATTTTCCAGGTGTTTTTATAATAAGCTACAATAATAGCCTCTTTTTGCCGCAATGCGGCCTGTGCCTGTGCCTTTGTTACACCGTGAGAGCTGGTTCCCTCCGGAATGGAGTTAACCAGTTTATCGAAACCGACCTTTCCTTCCGTAAGCATCATCGCGATCATCTCCACAAAATCTTCATCAAATGCGGAGGAACTGTAAGCAGTGATAAAACCGTCACGACGTGCATCCGAATCGCTCCAGTTGATCCAGTTACCTCCCTGGTAATACGACTTGGAAATATTCTTATACTCTACCGGATACAGCACTGTCTGATGCAGAATGTGGCCAAATTCGTGGTGGATCGTGTGGAGGAACCAGTCTTTCACAAAAGACGAATCTCGCCCGGGCTCATATCCCGCCATTCCTTTAATCTTAAATAGGTTTACTCCGTACAGGATCACCTTCCGCCCACCTTCCGCCGTTCCGAGTGTGATCGACCCTTCCGAGTTGTACTCGTTGCTACCGGAAAGGATAAAGGATTTGGGAGAATACTTATTGTAAAATACTTTTCCCGCTTCCTCAACATACGGATTGGTCCACGCTTTTCTGATCGTACTCAGGAGAGGGATTACCTGGGCTTCGTCAGGCGGCACCAGGTTTTTGGTGATGTTGCCAAACTCAAACTGGTTCCATTTGTATTGAGCCGATATGTTATAGGGAACCACCAGACTATCATGGATCCAACGATCTACCGGGCCTTCCACCCAGGTAGGGCCGCCAATGCCGGGGATATCGTCCACCTCACCGATCGAGTCTTCTTTACAGGATGTTAATGTTGTGCTGCACAAAATGGCGGCAACAATATAATATGCAAAATGTTTGAATATCGTTTTCATGGTTAAATGGCTTTCTTATCTCGGATTCTGGGCTATTCCTGAAAGTGCGGCAGTTTGGGGGATCTGCAATACCCTGCGGTTATCACCGGCAGGAACCGTTATGACTGACCCACTTTTGGTCGTGTGGCTAACTGGGACATTGTAGCGCTGAAGATCAAACCAGCGCATACCTTCCTGTAAAAACTCAATACGCTTGAAAGCCAGCACCGTGTTGACGATGTTGTTTCTGAGATTGCTGGATCCGTAATAACTTGACATGCTGCCAGCCGTAACCTTATGAGAGGCGGCATTATAATTAGAGACGCGCTTGCTGACATAAGTGTTGAGGTCTGTCAGACATGCCGCTGTATTGTTGAGAAACGCATTGGCCTCTATCCGGTTGAAAAGCACCTCTTCCACGGTAAACAACGGCAACATTACATAAGGAAGCCCGATCTCCGCATTCACCGATTCCCGAACAAAGTACTCGGTCAGTTTTGGAATGAAATAGTTGTTATCCCCCCGATAGTATAGCGGGAATACCCAGCTGGCATTGCCTGCGATAATTTGCTCGCTTTGTGAAATCTCCTGCCATTTAGCGTACGTCATTCCATACCGGTAGTTGGCCACGTAGCGCCCGAAATTCGATCCCGTCTCAGCCAGCAGCAAATTGGCGTTCTGCGTCGCACGGGAATAAGTGTTAAACAACTCCGCGGGCGACATACTGGAATAAGTCGTATTCCAAGGCCGCAAATTTTCGCCGAAGTTGTTGCTCGGAAAAGCCGCATTGGCATATTCCACCACCTTCTGGTAGTCTTTTTTCACCAGATAGAACCGGCTGGCAAATGCATTCGCAGCCGCCAGGTTGAAGTGGTACTTGGGCACGGTGTAAGTCCCGTCGCTGATCAGCGGGAGCCCTTCGAGTAAGTCCTTTTCGATCATCTGGTACACGCCACCGACTGTCCCACGTTCGTATTGCTTGATCACCACATCCTCAGGCACCGTCACATAAGGAATACCAGGGCTATCATTGGCTTGCTGCGCATCAAAAAACTTGCAGTAATAATTAACCAGCATAAAGTGGGCGTAAGCTCGTGCCACCAATGCCTCCCCTTTCTGTGCACTGTAATTTTCGGGATCGGCAACCTTGCTGATAATGTCCAGCGCCTCATTGGCCACCGAAATAGCGCGATAGCACTCCGCCCAGTAATTGTCGGGGGAGTCCTGTTCATCCACAGTCGCTTCGACTACCTCGAAAAGAAACGAACCGCGGTTTGTCTTATCGTCCTGGCCTACACCTTTGTCGGCCACGTTATCGCTCATCGTTTCTCCAAAAACAACATAACTACCCTGCGGATAAGCAGTAGTGAGCAGTTGAGAGACCTGCTTCGGTGTATTAATAGTCGCGCGGGTGCTGTCCGGCTCCTTCGAAAGGAAATCCTCACAACCGGCCAGTGCCAACAGCGGGAGGATCAGCACAACTGTTTTCAATTTTTTGATGGTAACCATATCTTCAAAATGAATCATCCTCAAACCTTTACAATGTCAGTTTCAATGCAACCGTAAACTGCTTCTGGATCGGCTGTGCCACACCGCCCGAATTGAAAAATTCCGGATCCTGCCCTTTCAGTTTTTTATCTGAATAGATCAGCCACGGGTTAATCGACGACACCTGGATACTCGCCGCTTTGAAACCATAGCGTGTAATCACCTGCAATGGCAGCTTGTAAGCCAGCGACACCGACTTCAACCGCACGAAATCACCTTTCGCAACGCGCTCGGTAGAATAGTTGTAGATGTTGTATGGATAGGTGCCTTGCAAGTATTGCTGTTCCAATTGATCCGCGATGGAAGGCGTAGCTCCCAGCTTCTCGTCTCCCGGCAACACCCAACGATCCAGAAATTCTTTCGGCATAGCGTCTAGGTCACTAAACGAGCTCTTGTACAATGGGTTGAGCCGTATTTTATTACCTACCTGGTAAGTAAAGAACACGTTCAGAGTAAGCCCTTTGTAGCTAAGTGTATTGTTGAACCCGCCGGTAAATGGTGGATCAACCGGACCTTCGTATTTAAGGTATTGAATGTTCTGATCCTGCAAATACACATCCGAGCTCACTTCTCCATTCTCGTTCAGGAAGATCGGCACACCGGTTTTGGGATTCAAAGCGCGGTAATCGATCGAGAAAAGGCTGCGTACCGGCTTACCTTGTACATTGGCGCCTTCGGCTTTCACGAGATCGAATATTCCCGGGCTGTTATCCACATTAGTGATCTGCGTGTGCGAATACCCGAATGTGATACGTGAGCGAAAGTCCCAATCACGGTTTTTGAACAATACCCCATCCACAGAAAAGTCTGCACCATACGATTCCATGTCGGCATAGTTGGCAATTTTGTAAATCTGCCCGCCGATACCGGACGTCTTAATCTGGTCGATCAGATCGAAACTGTTACGAATGTAAGCGTCCAGCGTAAAGTTGATTCGGTTAGCAAACAAACCCACATCGAGACCAACGTTGCCACTATACAGCTTTTCCCAGGTCAGCTCGGTGTTTTGCAGTGATGCCAGTTGTATGGCCGATTCTTTTTCATCCGCATAAGGCCTGCGTGTGATAATGCTCTGGAGGAGCACCGCAGCGTTGGTAGCCGGGCCCGTGTCTGCCGAGAGCCCATAGCTCAAACGCAAACGGCCCATACTCAGCCATTTCAAGTTTTTGAAAAAGTCCTCACGATCGAAATTCCAGGAACCCGCGACGGTGTAGGTAGGTAACCAGCGCGCAATGGCCGACTTTCCAAAGCGGTTCGAACCGTCGTAGCGAACATAACCCGTTAGGTTGTACTTGCTGTCCAAAGTATAGCCCAAACTTCCATAGAACGCCGCGAAGCGTTCATAATCCATTTGCATTCCGTAATACTGGAAATTGGTTTCGATGGTCTGCTTCAAAATGCGGTAATCCACGAAAGGCGTTCCACCCTGATCGTACTGGAAACCATAACCCGTATTATTGGAATTCTGTCGATTGGTAAATTTCACTTCCTGGCCTACCAGCGCATTCACCTCATGGCGCTCTCCAAACTTCTGATTGTAGCGAAGGTTGTTCCGAACATTGTAAAACAACATCTGGTCCTCATTACGGTTGTAAAAACCTCCGCTCGGCAATACTACCACCGGGTATGCATTCGGTACATCGGGATCGGTATAGAGGTACTTATTAGCCAATGCAATAGTGGAGTTATCAGCGGCACGATAAGCATTCGCCATGTTACTGTGCTCCGTAATCATATGCTCCCGGCCCGTTTGTATGTAGCGCAATGCACCCAGAAAATCGTAGCTCAGGTTATCCGTGATTTTATACGAAAGGTTTCCCTGTAACTTGATATCGGCGAGCGTAAGGTTGATCTTGTTATTGGCTAGCTCCGAAATAATATTGAAAGGGGCGAAGTTTCTGCGGAAGAATTCAAGATTACCATTCTGATCGTAAGCCGTCAACGTCCGGCTCGTATTCAATGCATAACTGAACGGGTTAATATCAAAATCACGGTCGTATTTGCCTTCCACCGGGTTGCTCCGTCTACTCAATGAGCCAGGCGCTTGCTGCCTTCTCACCGACGCCAGTGTAGTGAGTCCAATGCTGAGGCGGTCGGAAAGCTGGTAGTTGTTATTGAAATTCAATGTATACCGCTTTACCTTATCTGCGATCGTCCAGCCATTATCATCCAGGTAACTCACAGATGCATAAGAATTGGATTTTTCAGTCCCGAACGAGACACTCAGCGAGTGTTCGTGGATAAAGTTTTGCTTGAAGAGTACATCGAACCAGTCGGTATTGGCCCTGGCGTAACCCATCAGGAAATTCCGCTTCGCTTCAGTGGAGTTTTCCAATGGGAAATTACCCTGGTCGTCACCTGTCATCAGGTTATACATTTTACCATACACGCCATAATCCGGCTTCGAGAGTATTCCGGTATTTAAATAGCCCTTTCTTTCCAACTCACCCAGCACCGACATTTGCTGTGCCGAGTTCATGATATTGAAATTGCGATAGGAAGGCACGAGCTGCGTACTGAAGTTCCCCGAGTAAGTGATTACCGGTTTGCCGCTCTTGCCTTTCTTTGTTGTAATCACGATCACCCCGTTCATTGCACGGGCACCGTACAATGCAGCGGCGGCGGCGTCTTTCAATATGTCGAAAGTCTCGATGTCGTTCGGGTTAAGCCCTGCCACGGCGGAGCCGAGCAATGTTGTCGGGTCGCCGCTGGAAAGCTGGTCGTTCGAGATATTTACAATGTCTTCCTGCACAACGCCATCGATCACCCAAAGGGGTTTGTTGGCACCATTCAGTGAGGTAGCACCGCGGATGCGGATCTTGGGTGCAGCCCCGAAAGTACCGGATACATTCTGGATCGAAACACCCGCAGCACGGCCTTCCAGCATCCTGCTGACGTCCGGCAGACCATCGATTTTGACATCATCGGTCTTAAGCGTTACTGCCGAGCCGGTGAATTTGTCCTTATTGATTTGCTGAAAACCGGTTACGACCACATCCTGCAAGCCTACTGCATCTTCTACAAGTTCGATAGTCAGGCTTCTGGCCGCCTTCACCTCCTTGGACAGGAAGCCGATCATAGTGATTACAAGCGTAGCATTGTCGGAAACGCCCTGCAACAGGAACTCACCCTTTTCGTTGGTGACGGTACCTTTCTGCAAGCCTTTCACCCGGACGGTCGACCCGATGAGCGGCTCGCCGGTGCTGCTTTTTACGACACCCTTCACGTCGATATCTGCGGCAAATGCGAACGAAGAAAACGGAGAAGCGAAAACGGACAGAAAGAAGATACCCAGGAGCAACGCAATAAGCCGACTCAGGCCACTGATCCGATAGAAAAGATTCATATAAATAAGTATAAGTCTAACCCCAAATAACTGTCCGTCCGCCCGAAGCGGGTTTAAAAATTAATAGATTCAATAATACGGATTATCGCACGAAAAGCGAAAACATTCTACCACCGGCGGTGACAAAAATTAAAGCAATGCTAATTGTGCAAAAACAAAAGAATATACTCAATACGCACAAAATCCCGATACCGTTGAAGTGCGTAGCGTTATTTTGACAAATAATCTCTCTAAAAACATCGCAAAATCGCATTTTATTGTCTGGAAATTGCGATTTAAGCGATTTCAGGAAGCATCTTTTTTCTTTTCTGTCAAAACCGAAGTAATGCGGTTCAATTCGTCGACCTTCGAGGCAAAATCACCTTTCAGCATATCGCGGACCGCTTTGAGTTGCTCCATCGCCGTTTCGAGGTTATCCGGCAGGGCTTCACCAAGGACTTCTTTGAGCCGTTTGGCAAATGTGGGTGACATTCCGTTGGTGGAAATGGCTACTTTGAGATTGCCTTTTCTTACGACCGAAGAGAGGTAGAAATCGCAAATGTCAGGCGTGTCGGCCACGTTAGCGAGTATATGTCGGGCTCGGGCGGCCTCCCAGATCCGTTTATTCTCCGGTTTATCGTTTGTAGCTACGATCACCAGGTCCTTTTCCAGTAGGTCATCGTCTTCAAACTTCCGCACAATTAGATTTATTCGGGAATTAGCTGCCGCAATACTCCTAATTTCCTCTCGGATTTCGGGCGCCACGAGCGTCACGCGGGCGAGCGGAGAGTTGTCAAGAACGGCAGTAATTTTTTCCAAACCTACGTAGCCGCCGCCCACAATGAGCGTGTGCAGGTTTTCGAGTTTCAGGAATATCGGGAATAGATTGTTCATTGACCAAATTTACATAAATAACCCGTTCATAACGACACCGCAAATGCCTTTATAACTATTCCAACATCGCGCTTTTTCTATCTCCTTCTTTCACCGTACCTTTGCACCATGATCGCGATTACGAACCTCAGCTATTTCCTGGGCGACCGTGCATTGTACGACGGCGCCTCGCTACATATAAAGCCCAAACAAAAGATCGGACTTATCGGACTGAACGGTACCGGCAAGTCTACCCTCTTGCGCATGATCAACGGGGAATTCCAACCCGACGGCGGCTCCATCTCCAAAGCCGGTGATTGTACGATCGGCTTCCTCAACCAGGATCTGCTTTCATACCAAACCGAAGATTCGATCCTTTCGGTGGCTATGCAAGCATTTGAAAGACAGAATGTTCTCCAAGTGCAAATGGATAAAATCCTGCACGACATGGAACATAACTATACCGACGACCTCGTGGATAAGCTCGCCCGCGTGCAGGAGGAGTTTGAAGCATTGGACGGGTATTCGGTACAATCCAAGGCGGAAGCGATTCTGGAAGGTCTTGGCTTCTCAACCGCTGACCTGAACCTGCCGCTTCGCCAATTCTCCGGAGGATGGCGGATGCGTGTAATGCTTGCTAAATTGCTTTTGCAAAAACCGTCGCTCCTCATGCTCGATGAGCCCACCAACCACTTGGACCTTCCGTCCATTCAATGGGTGGAAAAATATACGCAGAACTATGAAGGAGCTGTGATAGTCGTTTCCCACGACCGTCAGTTCCTCGACAATACAATTGATACAACCGTGGAGGTTTCAGGCGGAAAGCTCAATTACTACGCCGGGAACTACTCCTATTACCTGGAAGAAAAGGCACTCCGCAACGATATCCAGCGCGGGGCGTACGAAAACCAGCAAGCCAAGATCCGCCAGACCGAGCGCTTCATTGAGCGTTTCAAAGCCAAAGCGACCAAATCGCGCCAGGTACAAAGCCGCGTGAAGGCTTTGGACAGAATGGAAATCGTGGATGAGGTGATGGACGAAAATGCAAAAGTGCATTTCCGTTTCCAGTTCACTACCCAGCCTGGCCGTCACGTGTTTCAACTGGAAGATGCTTCCAAAGCTTACGGCGACAAGGTGATCCTCGACGCGACCAATATCAGCATGGAGCGCGGTGACAAGATCGCTTTGATCGGAGCTAACGGTCGTGGTAAATCCACCGTACTTCGCATTGTGGCCGGCACCGAGCCTATCGAAGGCAAAAGACGGTTGGGACACAATGTATCGTTTACATTCTACGCCCAGCATCAGCTCGAATCCCTCAACGTGGCGCATAACCTCATCGAGGAGTTGAAATATGCCAATCCTACCAAAACTGAAACCGAGTTGCGGACCGTTTTGGGTTGCTTCCTTTTTACAGGGGATGATGTTTTCAAGAAAATCAAAGTGCTTTCCGGAGGTGAGAAATCGAGGGTCGCATTGGCTAAGGTGTTGCTTTCACAAGCGAACTTCCTGCTTCTTGATGAGCCCACCAACCACTTGGATATGCAATCGGTCAATATCCTGATCCAGGCGCTCCAACAATACGAAGGCAGCTACATCGTCGTTTCCCACGACCGCTACTTCGTGGAGAATATTGCGAACAAGATTTGGTACATTGAGGATCACCAGATTAAAGAATATCCTGGCACTTACGAGGAATATGAGATATGGGTAGAAGAACGTGGATTGCAGTCGGCTGTTAGCGAAAAGGTGCAAGTAAGCAGTGCTCCGCCGCAAAAAAATCAGCCTGCCCCGGCTCAAAATAAAAATGGTAAACTACAGTCGAACGAAGATGCACAAAAGCTGAAAAAAGCGAGAAAGCAGATCGAAGAACTGGAAGACACCATTAACAACCTCGAAATAAGGAAAGCCGAAACCGAAGGCAAACTGGCTGATCCTAAGATTTACAACGATTCCGTTGCATTAGCTGAGCTGAACCGGTTTTACACCGATATCAAACAAAAGCTGGAACAGAGCACAGAAGATTGGGAAAATCTGATGCTGGAAGTGGAAGAGCTTTCGGGGAAATAGAAAAATGTAGAAGGGAGCTGATTGGCTCCCTTTTTTGCTATAAAATTCCAGTCGTTTGCTCGTAAATATCCGCCATTTTTAAGGCTAGCCCGATATGACCGATTTCGATGCTGCCTTCGATTTCGTAAGCTTCTGAGGAAACAAACCAAACACCATCGCTACCTTTACGATGCACCACCGCCCCCACTTCCTGAGAATCGATCAGGATATACTCGACCAGGGATTCCATACTGCGGTAAAAGTAAAACTTCTTCCCCTGATCATAGCTTGCGGTACTTGGTGATAACACTTCGATAATGACCGAGGGATTGAGCAGCGTGTCCATATGATCGTCCAATAAAATTGGCTTTCCGCAGACTATCAAAAGGTCGGGGTATGTATACAAAGTATTTTCAGGAATATGCACCCGCATGTCACTCGACAAGCTGCTACACGATTTCCCTTTCAAAAAAAGCCTATCGCAATGGAAAGATTCTCCTTAATGCGATTGTGATCAAGCCTCGCCCCTGACATCGCAAATATCTCTCCGCGATAGTACTCGCTCTTGTACTCGGCGGCGCGTTCCAGTTCAAGATATTCTTCCTGTGTGTACATTTTGGCCGCTACTGCTGTCATGGTTTCTAATCAAAAATAGTTAATAATGTTCAAATCACCTTTTCCAAACTATATGTACCTTACCGTAAAAAGTATCGTTACTCATTTAAAAATCCCGAGATGCGTTTAGTATTGCTGATAACTCTTTTTCTCTTTTGCACACACGCTTACGCGCAGCCACAAGGGCTTCGCCTGGAAGATTTTATTTATCAGGACAAGATCAAAACCGTACTGCTGTACCCCGCTCTGGACGATCCTGAAAACCCTACCCGCCTACTCACACCACCCATTACACCGCTGGGTAATCCGGCCCCGCTGGTACTCGAATTCGATGATATGACCGGCCAGCCAGAGGGTTACCGGGCCAAAATCATTCATTGCAATGCCGATTGGACCAAATCGAACCTGAACGATATTGAATTCACCTACGAGTTCAACGAATACCCGGTAAATACCTACGACCAGTCGTTCAGCACGAAGGTGCCTTACACGCATTATCGTTTTGAATTACCCAAATTGAAGCTGCCGGGCAATTATGTAATCTATGTGTTTTCCGACCGGGACAGGAAACTAATGTTCAGCCGGCGGTTTATGCATTATCAACCGCGTGTGAATGTTACCGCGAAGGCACGTTTTTCCCAGGGCATCGAGCAGCAGTTTTCGGATCAACAGATTGATTTTTCGGTCGATTACAAAGGTTACCAGCTGAATGCTCCGCAGACAGACCTGAAAGTGGTGATCCGGAAAAACTTCCGTTGGGACCAGGCGAAGACAAACTACAAACCGACTAACGTACGCCCATTTGATCAGCTACTTGAATACACATTTTTCGATCTCGAAAACACTTTCCAGGGCGGAAATGAGTTCCGGTATTTTGATAGCCGCTCTCTTACCGGTCGGGGTTATGGCGTGAACGAAATCGAGCGGACAGATGATTTCACAAAGCTGTTCCTCTTCCCCGATAAGCCCCGCGCTCACGTTCCTTATATACAAATCGACGATTTTAACGGTCAATACATTGTAGATCAGCGGGAATCAGGTCGCGGAAGCGTTGAAGCTGATTACACGCCGGTTGTGTTTACATTGAAAACAGAGGAAGATCCTGGCGCAACGTTTTATGTAAATGGTGCATTCACCCTATGGCAGCTTACTGATCACAACAAAATGACCTATGATGCTACTGCACAGGCATACCAGGTAGAAATGATGGTGAAACAGGGTGTGATCAACTATAACTACACCATGGTTAAAGGCAATCAGAAGCCTGACGAATCTTACATTGAAGGAAATTTTGCAGCCACCGAGAATGATTATGATATATTGATCTATCACCGTCCGCCTGCCAGCCGTGCCGACCTGCTCGTCGGCTACCGCACCGTAGAATGGAACCGGCGGCGTTAACTACTTAACGTTATGAAATCGTCAGCAAACAGCGTGTACCTCACATCCAATCTCTCGATTACGAACGACGAGAATTACATTGTCGATTGCCTGGTTGACCATGATGAAATGCCGGCCAATTTCGAAGCGAACCATGTGATCAGCTTCTACGTGCAGACCGACCTTTACCTGGTCCTCTATTTCCAGCAGCTTGACGACCGTGGTTTCCAAATGTATGTCGTGGAGGACTTTTCACAGAATATCGATGACCTGTTGTTTTTGCGCGAGATGTTTATGCAGCTGATCAACGAAGGACATAATCCTGAAATCTTTAAGAAGGCGCATTACAAAGTGGATACGATCCTGCATATGGCCAAAACGCTTCGTGCCGTGATCCACAAAGACGCACCTGATTATTACGAGGATTGATATACAAAACAAAAGAGCGGCACATGGCCGCTCTTTTCATATCCAATGCATCAGTCAGAAACTATACATTGAAACGGAAGTGCATGATATCACCGTCTGCAACGATATATTCTTTGCCTTCCACCGCCATTTTACCGGCTTCTTTCACGGCAGGTTCCGTTTTATAATGCTCATAATCAGCGATTTTGATCACCTCAGCACGAATGAACCCTTTTTCGAAATCGCTGTGGATCACACCGGCAGCTTGCGGCGCCTTCCAACCTTTCACGATTGTCCATGCACGCACCTCTTTAACACCGGCAGTGAAATAAGTAATGAGGTTCAAAAGCGCGTAAGAAGCTTTGATCAGTTTGCTGAGGCCCGATTCCGTCAACCCATATTCACTCAGGAACATTTCATGCTCTTCTGGATCTTCGATTTCCGAGATCTGAGATTCGATAGCCGCACAAAGTACGATCACATCCGCTCCTTCGTGTTTTACAGCTTCTCTTAGTTTTTCAGAATACTCATTGCCAGTCAGCATGGAGCCTTCGTCGACGTTCGCTACATAGAGCACAGGTTTCGCTGTCAGCAATTGCAGGTCGCCGATCACCGATTCTCTCGTTTCCGCATCGATTTCAACGGCTCTGGCATTCTTGCCTTCTTCGAGCGTTGTTTTATATTTTTTCAGCCATTCCAGTTCGGCTTTCGCTTTGGCATCGCCTGCACGAGCACCTTTCTCTGTACGCTGAATTTTCTTTTCGATTGATTCCAGGTCTTTAAGCTGCAACTCGGCGTCGATGATCTCCTTATCGAATACCGGGTCAACGCGGCCTTCCACATGCACGACATTGTCGTCGGAGAAGCAGCGTACCACGTGCACGATCGCATCTACCTCACGGATGTTCGCCAAAAACTTGTTACCCAATCCCGCTCCCTGGCTAGCGCCTTTTACAAGGCCTGCAATGTCCACGAATTCGATGATCGTAGGGATCACCTTTTGAGGGTTCACCAGTTTAGTAAGGGTATCCAGCCGTTCGTCAGGAACAGTTACAACGCCCACATTGGGCTCTATGGTGCAAAAAGGATAATTGGCAGCTTCGGCTTTGCCGGTAGAGATAGCATTAAAAAGGGTGGATTTTCCAACGTTCGGCAATCCGACAATCCCACATTGAAGACTCATATATGAATGGTAAGCAGTGAATGGCGGCCGCATGCCCGATTTGTAATGCAAAGCATGCCCGCCTGCTGAATAATAATTTTCTCAAAATTACTATTTAGCAGGTACAAAAACCAAAAGCCTTCGTAATCAATTGCGAAGGCTTCTACTTAATATCTAAATTTCTTAATCCCACTTAAGGTCCGACTCCCCTACTACGTCTACCTCGTCTCCTTTGGATTCGAATTGCGAGAAGTCAACCTCTGGCATCAATTCTGTCTTCACGTGATCCACCGCTTCTTTCAATGCCTCCACGAACTTGTCGAAGTCCTCCTTGTACAAAAACATCTTGTGCTTTTCGTACGTAAATCCGTCTCCCTGAGGGTGGCGACGGCTTTCTGTGATGGTAAGATAGTAATCGTTAGATCGCGTTGAGCGAACATCGAAGAAGTAAGTCCTTTTTCCCGCCCTGACCCTTTTGGAGTAGATTTGCTCTCTGTCTTCCACTATGTTTAGTTTTAAATAGGTTTCCAAACGCTAAAATATAAAGTTTATTGCTGCTTCCAAAAAAACCGGAACATATTAGCATTTTGTTAGTTGGGAGTTACAAGTACGGTCGACCACCACGTTGAAATTAACTGCAATTTTTGCTGGTTTGTTTAGATCTTTTCACTAGTTTTGAAATTCGTGGGTTTTAAAATTGACCTGAAACACCAAAGGAAGATATGAGATAAGGGACTTTTACCTTATTATGTTTCACCTAAATCCAGAAAAATGACTTATCGTCGGATTCTGATTCTCACCATGTTAGCGTTTGTCGCGCTTTTACCGGAAGCCATGGCTCAGGTAAAACTCGGCAAAACGGAAACCGGGGCCGCCTCCTACTACTCGGCGCGCTTCCACGGCAGGAAAACCTCATTCGGGGAAGTACATAAAAGCAGTGAACTGCTGGCCGCCCATCGGAGCTATCCGCTCAATACCATGCTCGAAGTGACGAATCTGGATAATGATGAAAAAGTGATTGTGAGAGTCAATGACCGTGGTCCGTTTTCAAGGCACCGTGTGATAGACCTCAGCAAGGAAGCAGCCCGTCTGCTGGGCATTCTTGCCAAAGGTGTTGCCAATGTTTCGGTAAGGGTTGTTGGAATGGAAGGAATGGTGCTCTTGTCACCCAACGAAGAAATCGACCCGAAATCGGGCAAAGTCATTTCGATGAGAAGTAAGTAAGCCTTGATGCTAACATGAGTGTCCGCCAACTGGATCTGGCCAAAGTCAGAGAATTCGGGAACCTGGAATTTCTTGCAAAACAGTTGGTAGAAGGTTTCATCACCGGTCTTCACAAATCTCCTTTTCACGGCTTCTCAGTCGAGTTTGCCGAACATCAGCTTTACAATACAGGCGAATCCACACGGAACATCGACTGGAAGGTTTTTGCCAAAACCGACCGGCTATATGTCAAACGCTACGAGGAAGAGACCAACCTGCGCTGCCATATTCTGCTGGACACCTCGTCTTCGATGTATTATCCGGAGGACAATTACGGCAAAATGACGTTCAGCGTCATGGCAGCGGCGAGCCTCACCTATTTGCTCCAACGGCAAAAAGACGCCGTGAGCCTGTGCACCTTCTCAGAACAAATTGAAGTACAAACCGCTGTAAAGTCCACGCCCTCGCATGTGCACAAGATCATGCTCGAACTGGAACAGCAGCTGCAAGCCAACCGTCCGTTGCTGAAAACTTCGGTCGCCGACGTGCTGCATCAGATCGCCGAAAAGATCCACAAGCGCTCGTTGGTGGTCATTTTCAGCGATATGTTCGATAATATAGAGGAAGCGGATAAGATTTTCTCAGCATTGCAGCATTTACGGCATAACCTGCACGAAGTACTGCTCTTCCACGTCACCGACCGTAAAACGGAAGAGCATTTCGCATTCGAAAACCGGCCTTACGAGTTTGTGGACCTCGAAACGGGTGAAAAGATCAAAGTACAGCCCGAGCAGGTGCGCGAATCGTACCAGCAGTTCGTTGGAGATTTTTATCAAAAATTGAAGCTGAAATGCGGCCAATACAAGATCGACTTCATCGAAGCGGATATTGCCAAGGGCTTCGACCCCGTATTGCTCGCCTATCTGGTGAAGCATTCCAAAATGCGTTAATGCATTTTGGCCACCACTAATCGATTTAATTTCAGGCTATTGATTCAAAAAAAGCGACATGAAAAGCTCATCCAAATGCGCCACTGGAATAACTTCAATCTTCCCTCTTTTCAAATCCAGTCCTTTACTGTTGTATTTTGAGATGTAAATTTTCTTGAAGCCTAGCTTTTCCGCTTCCGAAACACGGCTCTCAATGCGATTTACGGCCCTTACCTCCCCACCAAGTCCTACTTCTGCAGCAAAGCAAACAGATGGTGGGATGAATTTATCCTCATAAGAAGACACCAGCGACGCAATCACTGCAAGGTCGATCGCCGGATCTTCCACTTTCAGACCGCCGGCCACATTCAGAAACACATCCTGCACACCCAGCCGGAAACCACCTCGTTTTTCGAGCACGGCCAGCAGCATCTGCAACCGCTTCGCATCGAACCCTGTGCTGCTACGCTGTGGCGTGCCGTATGTTGCCACACTTACAAGCGACTGGATTTCCACGAGCAATGGCCTGTTACCCTCCATCATAGAACCGATCGCAATGCCGCTCACGGGCTCATCGCGCTGAGAAATGAGGATTTCCGAAGGGTTACTGACTTGGCGGAGGCCCGTTCCCTGCATTTCATAGATGCCTAGCTCGGAAGTGCTTCCGAAACGGTTCTTCATCGTCCGCAGAATGCGGTATGTATTGTGGCGGTCCCCTTCGAATTGCAGGACGGTATCCACCATATGTTCCAGTACTTTGGGTCCTGCAAGCGAGCCGTCTTTGGTAATGTGCCCAATCAGGAACACCGGAACGCCCATTTCCTTGGCATACTTCATAAATTCCGCCGTACACTCGCGCACCTGCGACACGCTACCCGCGCCCGACTCGATGTACGTCGATTGCATGGTCTGTATCGAGTCTACAATCAGGATTTCCGGCTGAAAGTCCTCTATTTGCCTGAAAATATTCTGGGTTTGAGTATCTGTGAGAATAAAGCAATTATCACTTTTGGCGGCCATCCGCTCCGCCCGCATCTTGATTTGCGCTTCCGATTCCTCGCCGGAAACATATAACACCTTTTTATTGGAAAGCGTCAATGCGATTTGCAGCATTAATGTCGACTTCCCTATTCCCGGCTCACCACCGATCAGCACTAGCGAGCCTGGCACGACACCTCCGCCCAATACACGGTTCAACTCCTCATCGAAAGTGCGGATACGCGGCTCATTTTCGTAGACAATTTCGGCAATCGCCCGCGGGCGGCTAGCCAGGTTTACCGATTTCCACGAAACCGCTGTTTTCTTGTCTTCCTTTTCGATAACTTCCTGCACAAAAGTATTCCATTCACCGCACGAGGGACACCTGCCGACCCATTTTGGCGAATTATACCCACATTCCTGACAAAAATATGCCGTCTTGGCTTTGGCCATAATAGAATAGTCTAATTTATATCCCCTTGGTGACTAACGTAATTCCGACGATATTAATCCAATTTTTGCATGTTTTGGCCATAAAATCAAAAAAAATGTAGGATAGGTATAGTTTTTTGCAAATTGGCGTTATTAACCTGTTTTACTTAAAAAATCATATTATCCATGAACATCCTGACAAAAGTGGCCTGTGCCTGTTTGCTCTGCATTTTCGCATTCTCAAATGTGCAGGCCCAGAAAAAAGGTTTTGCGTTTGGTATCAAAGGAGGGGTGAACTTGTCGCGGCTTACTATGGGTGACGTTTTCACAACACGTTACGATGATAATGGAAATCCATATCTCGGATATGACGGTAAAGAAGTTCGGGATAACCTGAAAGAAAGTTTCAACACAAGGACCGGCGCCGTAGGCGGGATCTGGATGCGCTTCGGCAAAACGATATTCATCCAGCCCGAAGTACTCGTCTCGACGAAGGGAGGTTCGTTCAAAATAATTCAGAATGATCAGGAAACGCCAGTCGAAAAAACGATCAATGTCAAATACAGCAATATCGATGTGCCGTTGCTGATCGGTTTGAAAGGCGGGCCGTTCCGCATTCTCGCGGGGCCGGTTACTTCCTTTCGGATCGGCGACAACCAGCGCCTGCGTGACGCATTCAAATATTACACATCTGATTTGAACAATGCCATGTCCGAAGCAACGTTCGGCTACCAACTTGGAGCAGGTTTGGATTTGGGCAATTTTAGTCTCGACGTAAGAAAAGAAGGCTCTTTTACCAACCTGGCCTCATTTCAGGTAAGCGGCCAACCCGTCAATGGCGGCGCCTCGTTGAAGCAAAAAGTGAGTTCCTGGCAGGTGACGCTTGGGCTGAAGTTGTTTTAATTTGACCGCCGACGGCCGACCACGGACCGACGAGAGAGTTTTTGATTATGGACCGCAGCCTCGGACCATGAATTCCAAAGCAAAATTTGCAGATTGCTACATAACACAAATCGGTGGTCGGCGGTCCATCGTCGGCGGTCGGGCGGCCGAGCCGCCCATAAACAAAACGAGCAGCCTTCGATCGAGCGATGGCTGCTGTTTTTATGAATAACCCACTAATTTAATTCACCAAAATGTCTTTATGCGCTGATGCGGATGAGGTTGGTGTGATCCAGAAGACCAGATACCTCTTTGATTTTCCGGCGCGATACGACTACCTCTTTGCCGCATGAAAGTTTCAGCATGCGATCGTCTTCGAGACGCTCCACGACGTAATCGGCATTTACAAGATATGATTTGTGAACGCGAAGGAATTTAGCGCTCAACTGCTCTGCAAGAGATTTTAAAGTTTTCGAAACCAGGTACTTCTTCCCGTTGTTCGTATATATGAATGTGTAGTTTCCTTCACCTTCCAGGAAGGTGATTACGTCGGGCGTCAAAAAGATCGTTCTACCCATCGATTGAACCGAAATATAAGAGCGGCTGTCGTTGTAAGATCTGTCTGACAGGTTGGGGCGAGTAAAGCTGGGGAAATTTTTCATGGTAACTACGCTAATATTGTTGTGATTTCTTGTTTCAAAATTAGCACATCGCGTAGTGTTCAGAAAATACGTAAAAGTACGCATAACAACATAATACCCTAAAAATCAAACATTTAACAATTAGGTAATATGTGAAATGACGTAAGCAAACTTAGTTAAATGCGTAATTTTACGTAGTCTCAAAAACATGGATTTTTCCAATAAACCAACCCAATAAACGTAACTACGTCATTTCACTTCCGCCTGCGAGCTAACTTTCCTTATCTTTGCAGGAATTTCGGGGGCCTCAAAAAGAGCCTCATGCCGCGGCAGACGCGGTATAAGTCACCAATAACAACAAGCTTTTATGATTACCGAGCGGGTAAAAGAGTTAGTTTCTGAAATTGAACAGGCAACAGTCAGCACCAAAGAGCAGCTGGAAGCTTTCAGATTAAAATATATCAGTAAGAAAGGTGCGGTAACCGAGCTTTTTGATAACCTAAAAAATATTCCGCAGGAAGATCGGCGGGCCGTCGGGCAGGAATTGAATACGCTCAAAAACCTGGCTCAAACACGCTTTCAGGATTTTCAAACGGCACTGGAAAATTCAGCAGACAGCAATCCTGAAATGCTGATAGACCTGACCTTGCCGGTAACCCCCAACTTGCAGGGAAGCCTCCACCCGCTAACGATCGTTCGCCGGCGGATCATCGAGATTTTCGAACGCATGGGCTTCAATGTCTCGTATGGGCCGGAAATCGAAAAGGATTGGTACAACTTCAGCGCATTGAACTTTGCCGATAACCACCCGGCACGTGAAATGCAGGATACCTTCTTTATTTCCAAAAGCGAAGGCGACGTGAAGGACGACGTTCTCCTGCGTACACACACGTCCAACGTGCAGGTGCGCCTGATGGAGCGCCAGAAGCCGCCTATCCGCAGCATTATGCCGGGCCGCGTCTTCCGGAACGAGGCTATCTCGGCCCGTGCGCATTGCGTTTTCCACCAGGTAGAGGGCCTTTATGTGGATAAAAATGTGAGCTTCAAAGATCTGAAAGATACATTATACCACTTCGCGAAGGAAATGTTTGGCAAGGATTCTACGATTCGCCTACGCCCCTCCTACTTCCCATTCACAGAGCCGAGCGCGGAAATTGACGTTTCGTGCTTTATATGTAAGGGAAAAGGCTGTAATGTTTGCAAGCATACCGGCTGGGTTGAAATCGCTGGATCAGGGATGGTGGACCCGAACGTTCTGGAAAACTGCGGGATCGACAGCGAGGAATATACCGGGTTCGCATTCGGAATGGGTATCGAGCGCATTACCATGCTCCGTTACGGCATCAACGACCTTCGTTTGTTTACAGAAAACGATGTTAGGTTCCTCCGCCAATTCGAAGGGGCCTAATCAACAATAATTAAAGAAAAAGTGAAAGCCCTGAAATGTGATCATTCCAGGGCTTTCACTTTTTTAGCCAGTATCAGAATCTCGTTTCGAGGTAGTAAGGGAGCATTTTCTTCCAGGCCCACCATTCATGGGGAATGTCGCTTCCCCAAATATCCAGTTCGTGCGGCACGTTCTTTGCCGCCAGAATGGACGAAATATGCCTCGAATAATCCGGCACCTCGTATGCGCCAGAGCCCGTGACGAAATGAATATGGCGGCTGTCACGGTACATTTGCAGGTGCCACTCGGCTTTCAGGTTCTGCAGGTAATGTACCGGCGAGTTGAAATACACATTGTCATCATAATAGCCGTCGGTATACACGCTCAGGTCGTAACAGCCGCTCATCGCAATTACCCCGTGAATGTAATCGGGGTGTTTGAAAAACAGGTTCGCGGCATGCAATGCTCCGAACGAAGCGCCAGCGGCAATGATTTCATTCGTCGGGCTCGAATCTTCCTTGATAAACGGCACCACTTCCTTGATCACATAATCGTTGAATGCCTGATGCCGCACCGCCTTATCATAGCCGTGCATATAGGGATTCAACCAGCTTTCCGCATTGATGCTGTTAATACAATAAACTTTCACCTTACCGGAATAAATGTAAGGCTCAATAGCGTCGATCAGCCCATTTCGTTCGTATTCCAGGTAATCGGATGCCGCGGTGGGGATCATCAGAAGTGCAACTCCGTAATGCCCGTAAGCCGCAATTTCCATTTCTTTGTTAAGCGCCGGACTGAACCATCCGGTTATATGGCGTTGCATTGTCGAATCATTTAAGTTACTGACTATTCAAATTCAGGCAGTTCAAATAAGGTTTATCAAAAAACATATAAACCGTTATCATGAACAGACTGCCAGTAACTGTTAATGATAACTTAATACAATACCCAGGTGTCTTTTCCGCCACCACCCTGCGACGAGTTCACCACAAGCGATCCTTTCCGCAATGCTACGCGGGTGAGCCCTCCGGGAATTACATTAATATCGTCGCCATATAATATGTAAGGCCGAAGGTCAACATGCCGTCCTTCGGCGTGTCCATCGACCATACAAGGCACTCTTGATAATGAAATCGTTGGCTGGGCAATATAATTCCGCGGATTGTCCTTTATTTTCTGGCGAAAGAGCTCGTGCTCTTCTTCCGTGGCCTTAGGCCCGATGAGCATTCCGTAACCACCAGCCTCATTAGCTTCTTTTACAACCAATTGTGAGATATTCTCAAGAACATAGTTCATATCATCCTCTTCGCCGCAGATGTAGGTCCTCACATTGGGAATAATCGCTTCTTCGCCGAGATAGTACTTGATAATGCGCGGCACGTAGGCATATACCACCTTGTCATCGGCCACGCCCGTTCCCGGCGCATTGGCCAATGCCACACGTCCCTTTTTGTATACCTCAAATATGCCTGGAATGCCGATCAGCGAATCCTCGCGGAATGATTCCGGGTCCATGAAGGTGTCGTCGATCCGGCGGTAGATCACGTCGACGATCTGCAAGCCATTGGTTGTCCGCATTTTGACATAGCCATCCGAAACCACGAGGTCGCGCGCATCCACGAGCTCAACGCCCATTTGCTGCGCCAAATACGAGTGCTCGAAATAGGCTGAGTTATAAATACCGGGGGTAAGCACGGCAACCGTCGGGTTAGGACGGTCGGCCAGGTGTTGCAGCATTTGCAGCAGGCGCGTCGGGTAGTCGGATACGGGCCTCACACCTGTGCGCGCAAGCACGTCCGGAAATATCTGCTTCGACAACTCCCTGTTTTCCAACATATAGGAAACCCCGGATGGGCAACGCAGGTTATCTTCGAGCACCATAAATGTGCCGTCGTCGCCCTTGATAAGATCGGTACCGGTAATGTGGCACCAGATGCCTTTCGGCGGTTTCAAGCCGATGCAGGGTTTGAGAAAGCATTTGCTCGACTCGATCAGTTCGCGCGGGACCACGCCGTCATTCAATATATTTTGCTCGTTGTAAACATCGTCGATAAACATATTCAATGCCTTGATGCGTTGTTTCAGCCCTTTTTCAAGCCACTCCCATTCCGCATTCGAAAGCACGCGGGGAATAATGTCGATCGGCATGATGCGCTCGGTACCCTCTCCTTCGGAATACACATTAAATGTAATGCCCATCGACAGCAGCGCACGCTCGGTGGCAAGCTGGCGGTTGGTAAGGTCCTCGTGCGTCAGGTTTTCAAATTTATTCTTTAAATGTTCATAGCCCTGACGTATTTCGCCCCCCGGAGTAAACATCTCATCGAAGAAATTTTCTATTTGATAATTAGAAAATGAAAAATTCATACAATTCAAAATTTGAATAAGTCAATACCGATAGTTCACAGAACAATATATGGTCAATGTATGAATTAACAAAACAAATACCAACAAGCACTGACACCTTACCACTTCTTCAGATTCCCGGAAAAAGCCAAAAACGATCTAAACCGCTGACGGTGACAAGTTACCAAAGAGCAACCGTTTGCGCATTTCCTTCGTATTAAAATCATGCCGCTCAACGTTATGGAATATTCTTTACCCATTCAGTAAACATTGTTGCAAGTCAATGCCGTTAGCGTTTTCTTTGTAACCAGATTAAATGTCGGCTACCCCACCGAATCACGTTCCCTATGCAAAGAAGTTGGTTATCCATATTAGGACTGGTCTGCGGATTAACCATCAACGCCCAAGCCCAGCATTTGCCTGGCACCGCCATGAGCAATTTTGCCGGAACGAACGCATTGTATCATAATCCGGCATTTGTGGCCGACAGTCGTTACAGCTTATATGTAAACCTGGTAGGCACGCAGTTTTACACCGCCAACAACCACGTCAAATACGAGGCACCCTATTCGTTTCTGAGCCTGCTCACCGGGACGGTACCTGCCAAATACTATAATGAAAGAGGCATGCTGCTGTTCCCCCGCTCCTACCTGGGCGAAAAACTGAATGGCAACAAGAAATACCTGAACGCCGGTGGCGATACACGTCTGCCGTCGATTATGTTCAATATGTTCAAAGGCCGTGTCGGTGTGGGCATTTCATCGCGGGCCCGCTATATCCTCAACACCACGCAGGTAACAGAGCCACTGGCGCGGTTGATCAGCAAAACCACGCAGTTCAAGGATTTGCAGGACCAGGTGTATGAACACCAGTCGGGCCAGTTGCATTTGAACGGACTTGGCGAGATTGCGCTTACGCTGGGTGGCACCGTTTTCGACGATGAAACGGATTATCTAAAAGTAGGTTTCACGGTCAAAAGACTGATAGGTCTTTACAATGCCCATGCCATTATCGAGAACTCATCCTATGATATTCAGCCTGATCCCGCCTGGGAAAATAAGCGGCAATATATCAGTGTCAATGAAATCAACGTACGCTATGCACTCACGCGCGACGAGGGTTTTCAGAACGTCAAGCCATCGCCTGCCTGGCTCCTGGGCGGCGCGCCTCCGGGAAGCGGCTGGGGCTTCGACCTCGGGGCTGTGTACGAGTACCGTCCCGACGTTCACAAGGCAACCTACCGCGAAAGAGGCGAACGCAAACGCGACGCATCCAAAAACAAATACCTGTACCGCATAGCCGTCTCGCTGACGGACATCGGCCGTGTCCATTTCAAAAACCCGGCTTACATTCTGCAACAGGAAACCCATACGACAAACAAGGAATTCAGGTACGATACCTTCCAGAAGCTCAAAGGCTCCGAAGGCATTTTCAATGCGATCAACTCTTCCCTGGATGGCGGGCAACCCATTGCACCGAACTTCAAATCGATATTACCCATGGCATTCCAGGCAAGCGTGGATTATAATGTAAAGCCGAACGTATACGTCAATGGTCTCTGGGTGCAGAATCTGGTTCCGCAAGGTGCATTTGGCATGAAAGCAGAATCTTATATAGGTGTTACCCCCCGCTATGAGCATAAGTGGTACGAAATATCGGTACCCTTATCGCTGATGAACCGCTACCGCTCGCCAGCGATCGGACTTGCAGGGCGCATTGGCCCGTTGTGGATCGGCACCGACCACCTTACCGGCTTGCTGAATATCGGGAACCCGAGGGCATTCAATCTATATTTCGGCATTTCGGGCGGCCTTTTCCGCCGACCGCCCGAATCCCAAAACCAGTGCTGGCCACCTCAGGATTCATGGATTCGCCGCATTTTTTCTAAACGATAAATTCCGCTTCAACGTTATCAAAGGATATGGTACGATTTTTCTGACCATTCCTAAAAAACAAATCCATGAGAGAAGTACAAAAGACCAGGGAAGAATGGCAGCAGGAGCTTACCGGCCAGCAATGCTTTGTTCTGTTCGACAAGGGTACCGAGCGGCCGTTTTCGCATCCTTATAACGACAATAAAGAAGAAGGCACCTACGTATGCGCGGCATGCGGGACGCCGCTTTTCAGTTCCGAAGCGAAATACGATTCAGGGTCGGGATGGCCGAGCTTTTTTATGCCGGTAGCAAAAGAAAACGTAGAAGAAATTGTGGATAAAAGCCATGGCATGATCCGCACGGAAGTGGTTTGCAGAACCTGCGGCGGGCACCTCGGACACGTTTTCAACGACGGCCCCAAACCAACCGGACTTCGTTACTGCATGAACGGAGCCGCATTGAAATTCCACAAAGCTGAATAGAATAAATCTTAGAAAAAGCCGGATTGAATCATATCTATCCGGCTTTTCTTATCTTTGACACATTACGAACCAAAACGTTTGATGGAAGTTATCCGATCGTTTTTTAACACAATCAGAACGCTGTTCCGGGCACTCCGGTCACGTCTCGCCACACTCATCAACAGGATTGCTTATAAAATCACTTCGCTTGTAACCGGCAAACCCAAAGCCGACGAGCTCTTTCACACTTACCGGCAAAACAAGAAGTCGGTACGCAACTGGTGGGAGGATAATGTGGACGTTAATTCGAAATATTACCGCCCCATTGTAACAGTCTGGAAAACGATCGTTTACGGTATCGTTGCATTTGCATTGTACATCTTTTGCGTTGAAACGAACTTCCTCTGGCTAATGGGCAGCATGCCGAGCGTGGAAGACCTGCAAAACCCGAAAGTTGCGCAATCCTCCGAAATTTACACCGCCGACGGCATTATGATCGGCAAATTCTACACCGAGAACCGGACGCCCGTTCCTTACAAACAAATTTCTCCCAACCTCGTCAAAGCATTGATCGCCACCGAAGATGCGCGTTTCTACCGCCACTCGGGTATCGACTACAAAGCTATGGCCAGCGTAGCTTGGGGCATCATTACCGGCGCTACCGATCGTGGGGGCGGTAGTACCATTACCCAGCAACTCGCCAAAAAGCTTTTTAAAACACGTAAATCGGGGGCTCGCGGGCTGCTAGGCTATGTTCCAGGCCTGGGCACATTGATTTACAAAACCAAGGAATGGCTCACAGCCATTAAGCTGGAAAGGAATTTCACCAAAGAGGAGATTCTGACCATGTATTTCAACACGGTCGATTACGGAAACAATACTTACGGTATCAACACGGCTGCCAAGTCTTATTTCAGCAAATCGCCCGATAGCCTGAACGTACAGGAATCGGCGGTACTGGTAGGTCTGCAAAAAGCGACTACGACCTACAACCCGATCCGCAACATGAAACGCTCGCTCGAACGCCGCAATGTGGTGATCGACCAGATGCGCAAATACGGGTATCTGAGTGCCAAACAAGCCGACTCTATCAGCGCACTGCCGATTGAGCTGAAAACCAAATTCGAAACGCCTTACGACGGCAATGCCAACTATTTCAAGAATGCAGTAGTTGATTTCGTTAAAAAATGGGGAGATGAAAATGGTTATGACCTGTACACCGATGGCTTAAAGATCTACACCACCATCGACTCGCGCATGCAGGAAGATGCGGAAGAGGCCATGACCCAGAAAATGAAGCAGCTGCAGCGCGTTTTCGAAGATCACTGGCGCAATCAAAACCCATGGCGCGATGAAGATGGCAACGAAATCACCGACTTCCTTCCGACCGTCGTGAAGCGTACCAGCAAATACCGCGCGTTGGCCGCCAAATTCCCGAACAATCCCGACAGCGTGACCTATTACCTTAACAAAAAGGACACGATGACCGTCTATGACTGGAAAAATAGCGGGGAAATGAAGAAGTATTGGAGTTCGATGGATTCGCTCGATTACTACAAACGCATTCTGCGCGCCGGAATGATGGCCATGAACCCGCAAACCGGCCAGATCAAGGCTTGGGTAGGTGGTCTGGATTACAACTATTTCAAATACGACGCGGTAAAGCAGGGTAAACGACAACCCGGCTCGACATTCAAACCTTTTGTGTACACAACCGCAATCGACGATTCGTCATTTAATATGAACCCTTGCGACGAAATCGTCGACAAGCCATTTGAAAAAACTTACGAAGAAGACGGTGAGGAGAAAATCTGGAAACCCAGGAACGCGACCGGAACTTACACCTACGCCCCTATGACGCTCCGCCGGGCGTTGGCACAGTCCATTAACTCGGTTACCGCAGAACTTACCGACCAGGTAGGTGCCGCAAATGTGGTCCGGTATGCTAAAAAAATGGGCATTACCACGCCGTTGAAAGCGGTTCCATCGATCGGCCTGGGGCCGTTTGACGTGTCGCTTTATGATATGGTGGCGGCTTACGGCGTTTTCGCAAACAATGGCACTTACACCCAGCCTATTCTCGTAACCAAAATCGAGGATAGCAATGGGAAGGTCATCGAAGAATTCCAGCCCGAGCACCGTCAGGCGATCAGCGAGGAATCGGCGTTCCTGATGCTGCAAATGCTGCGCGCAGGTGTGGAAGAAGGCGGTGGTACCTCGGGAAGTATCCGTTGGAGGTTCAATGTGACATTGAACGGCAATCAACTCGGCGGCAAAACCGGAACAACCTCCAACAACTCCGACGGCTGGTTTATGTGCGTGACGCGCGACCTCGTGGTGGGCGCCTGGGTAGGCGGCGACGACCGCAGCATCCACTTCCGGACTACCAACCTCGGTGAGGGTGCCAAAACTGCATTGCCGATCGTGGGGGCATTCCTGGAGAAGGTTTATAAGGACAAATCCATCGAACCCGGGCCTTTCCCGAAACCGAGCTTTAAAATATCGAAAACCTACAACTGCCCTACGCAATGGGCACCGGCTGCGAGTGACTCGCTTGGAATCGAAGGCGACAGTACACCAGCCAAGCAGAACGAAGAAGACGAATTCCTGATCGGCCCTCCGCCGATTCCTTTGGATACTAGTAAGAGGAATTGAATTTAGGCTGTAAGCTGTAAGCTTAACGCGCTTATAGCCTAAAGCTTACAGCCTAAACATCTAAAATGTCCCGATCTTATGTACCTCTTTATACTGAATACGATATAAGTTCGCATAAGCACCATCTTTTTCGAGCAATTGCTCGTGGTTACCTTCCTCAACAATCCGTCCTTTATCCACCACAATGATTTTATCCGCCTCCTGGATCGTCGATAACCGGTGAGCTATGACAATCGCCGTGCGGCCGTGCATCAGGTTCTCTATCGCGTGCTGAATAAGCTCTTCCGTTTCACTGTCGACAGATGAGGTCGCTTCATCGAGTACGATAATCTTCGGCTCGTGCACCATCGCGCGTACGAACGAGATAAGTTGCCGCTGCCCCACCGAAAGCGTAGCGCCGCGTTCCATTACATTATAGCTATACCCCCCCGGCAAGCGCTCGATGAAATCGTGTACACCTACGAGCTTCGCAGCTTCGACGATTTTTTCATGCGTAATGCTCTCGTCTCCGAGCCGGATATTGTTTTCAATGGTATCCGAGAAAAGGAACACATCCTGCAACACCACGCCGATATGCTTGCGCAATGCGTTCAGTTCATAGTCATGCACCTCAATGTCGTCCACGTAGATATTCCCTTTGTTAATATCATAAAAACGCGTGAGCAGGTTGATAATCGAAGATTTCCCGGCCCCAGTGGCGCCCACAAAGGCAATCGTCTCCCCTTCTTTTACTTTGAAATTAATATCCCTTAAAACGTATTCCTCGTCATTATAAGCAAACCACACATCCTTGAATTCGACATTACCTTTGATCGACTCCGGCGCAAATGTGCCTTCATTCGCGGTGTACTCGTCGCTATCGAGCAATTTCAGAATGCGGTCCGTGCTGACGATCCCCATTTGCAGCGTGTTGAAACGGTCGGCGAGCTGGCGGATCGGGCGAAAGAAAAGGTTGATAAACATCACAAATGCCGTAACCGTACCGAATGTAATTTCAGCGCCGAGAATCTGCTTCGAGCCATACCAAACCACGAGACCGGTACCTGCCGCAGCAATCACATCCGCTACCGGATAATACACCGAGTAATAGAGGATCGACCGGATGTTCGCATTGCGGTGCACCTTGTTGATCTCCCTGAACTTCTGGTATTCGATGTCCTCGCTGCTGAAAATCTGAACAATACCCATTCCTGTAATGTGCTCCTGTACAAATGCATTCAAATTTGAAACGGCAGCCCGCACTTCATTGAAAGAATCCTTGATCTTCTCTTTGAAAACATAGGTACAGAAAAGCATCAGCGGGATCATCGAAAGGCTGATGATCGAAAGCTTCCAGTCGGTATAGAACATCACGGCGATGATCAGCACCAGTTGCAGAATATCCCCGGCAATAGCGGCCATACCGTCGCTGAATACGTTGGAAAGTGTTTCCACGTCGGAGATGGTGCGGGTTACCAGGCGGCCGATGGGTGTATTATCAAAGAATTTAAGCCTTAAACCGATGATCTTCTGGTACAGCTGCACGCGGATGTCGCGAATAATGTACTGCCCCAGCCAGCCCGACATGTATGTGTTCCAGAATTGCGCCAAACCCTGAGCCAATGTTACCACCAGCATGACGATCAGCATCATGGTCAGCTGCGAATAATCCCCGTTCGCGATCGGTGTGTCGATGGTATACCGGATCAACAGTGGCGTCAGCGGTGCGAGCACTGCATTAAGCAATATGATGGCAATAAGCAGGTAAAACTGCCTCTGGTAAGGTCGAACGAATGTGTATAGACGCCTTAGGGTGGGAAGATCGAATATCTGGCCGCTTTTGGTTTCCTGGTTCACCGGGTAGCTATTAGGTAATACAGTGGTTGTCTTGGATCAACAATGCAAAGGTAGAAAATGTCACAAAGGCGATAAAAAAACTACCAATCGGCGCATATCTTTTTCAAATACACTACATTAACGTTTTAATGCCTCGAACTAGTCAAAATGGAGCTGTTTCTGAGTTTATGCCTGGGAATTGGCCTCAGCGCGAGCTGCGGTTTCAGAATATTCCTGCCCATGCTGGTCGCGAATATTGCCGCCATGAACGGCTGGATCACACCGGGAGAACAATTTGGGTGGCTGGGCACCTGGACGGCCTTCTTTGCGTTGGGCACCGCAACAATACTTGAAATAGCCGGGTATTACATTCCTTTTGTGGATAACCTGCTCGACACCGTTGCTACACCCGCCGCCGTAGTTGCCGGCACATTGCTCACCACTTCTTTCATCGAAATCGACAACCCGATGCTGCATTGGGGGCTCGGACTCATCCTCGGAGGAGGCACTGCCGGATTGGTGCAGGCGGGTACGGGTATTTTGCGCCTTCTTTCGTCCAAAACAACGGCCGGCCTCGGTAACCCGGTGGTTTCTACCGCGGAGAATGTGGCGTCATTCGGTTTGTCGGGCCTGGCGGTATTTCTGCCCGTCATCGCGTTGGTACTGGTAGTTTTGCTGGCGGTGTGGCTTTTAAAACGGTTAATGAATTTGAAAAAGTCTTGATGCATGGTTTTCGTGTCTGATGCAATCCCGGTCCATTCGCTTCCCAAAACACCCAGCCAGGTACCTGCATTAAAGATTTTCAGATTTAAAAACAGTACTGAAATCCAGCAGGAAGGGACTATCCAGTCCGGCCCCATATCGCTGCCCATTACCCCGCTCCCGACTGACGCACCGCACCGGCATACCTATTATGAAATCCTGTTTATCGAAGAAGGACAAGGCTTTCACGAGATCGACTTTCATTCTTATAATATTCAAGGCGCGGGACTGCATTTCCTGACGCCGGGCCAGGTGCATTTGCTTACTTTTTCGAGTTCTTTCCAGGGTTACATCGTCGCATTTTCGGAGGATTTTTACACATTTTATAATCCAATGAACCCGTCGCTTTCGCAGCTGCCGTTTTTTCAACCTGCAAGAAGGCAGCCTATCATCACATTGTCGGCAAGCGACAAGCATTATTTTCACAATATCCTGGAAAACATGGTCACCGACCATTTGAGCGCCGAAACCGACCAGGCACTCATCGGAAGGTATTTGGGATTGCTGTTACAAAAATGTGCTTTCCTCACCCAGCATAGCGCACAGCCCACAGAATCATCCGCATTAAGCGTGCCCGAGCTCGCAGGACGTTTTCAGGAACTGGTGGAAAAGAATTTCAGGCAAATGCATGAAGTGCAGCAATATGCCAGCCACCTATCTGTCACACCCGATTATCTGAGTAAAATCATCAAAAAACACCTCGGAATTTCCTGCCAGGAATACATTCTCGACAAACTGCTGCTCGAAGCCAAACGGCTCCTGGTTTTCTCCAACCTGAGCAGTAAGGAAATCGCCTATCACATCCATATGGACGACCCGTCCTATTTCAGCCGCATCTTTAAAAAGAAAACCGGTCTCACCCCGAACGAGTACCGCGAGCATGTTCGGAAAAGTACCATTTAATAGCAAATTTGTACCTTGCTATCGCTTTTTGCTGCAAATATCTTTGTATTATCCAAAATTAAAATGGCTAAATAATACTATTGATATAAGTTATGCAGATAAAAAACGAACTGACTGCCGCTTCACTCCAATCCAAACTCGACCGTTTCTGGGAGGTTTCCGGTGAAAAAATCAAGCTCATTAATAAGGAGTATGACAATTCAAAAGGAACGCCGGTTTTCACCGTAAATGGCAAATACACCCTTCGCGGCTGGACGGAATGGACGCAGGGATTCCAGTATGGGGCGGAAGTATTGCAATTTGACGCGACCCGCGACGAAAGCTACCTCGCAAGCGCCCGCAAGAACACGGTAGACTTCATGGCTTCGCACGTAGGACATTTCGGTGTGCATGATCATGGGTTCAACAACGTGAGCACATACGGGAACCTGCTGCGCCTGATGAACGAAGGGGTGATCGCGGAAAACGAATGGGAGCGCAACTTTTACGAGATCGCGCTGAAAGTATCCGGAGCCGTACAGGCACGCCGCTGGACGAGCATTAAGAACGGCCAGGGCTTTATCCACTCATTCAACGGGCCGCACTCGTTGTTTGTGGACACGATCCGCTCGGTAAGGGCTCTAATGGTTTCGCATTTGCTCGGCCACAGCTACATGGGTGAGAATGACCTGAAAACGAGCCTGCTGGAACGCGGAACGCTGCATTCCATCGCCACGGCCAATTATTCGGTTTACTACGGCGAAGGCCGCGACAGCTACGACCTTTGGGGACGTACCGCCCACGAAAGCGTATTTAACACCAACGACGGCAACTACCGCTGCCCTAACTCGCAGCAAGGCTTCTCCGGCTTCACCACCTGGACACGCGGCCTCGCATGGGCGATGGTGGGCTTCGCAGAACAGCTCGAATCTCTGGCTAGCTTCTCCGATGAAGAACTGGCACCCCTGGGCGGCCGTGCCGAAATCGAGCGCATTTACCTCAAAGCTGCACAGGCTACCTGCGATTTTTACATTGAAAACACTGCATCCGACGGCATTCCTTACTGGGATACAGGCGCTCCGCAAATCCATAAACTGGGCGATTACACGTCACGCGTTTCCGATCCTTACAACGAGTTCGAACCCATCGACAGCTCGGCGGCGGCCATCGGCGCGCAAGGATTGCTCCGTTTGGGTAAATATTTGAATGATAAAGGCCAAAACCAAGCTGGCAACCGCTACTGGCAAGCTGGCCTCACGGCTGTGGATTCGCTTTTCGCAGAGCCTTACCTTTCTACCGATCCTACGCACCAGGGATTGATCCTCCATTCGATCTACCACAGGCCGAATGGCTGGGATAATATCCCTGCCGGCCAGAAGATTCCATGCGGCGAGTCGAGTATGTGGGGCGATTACCACGCAAGAGAAGTGGCGCTTTACCTGCACCGGATCAATAAGGGGCTGCCTTATTACAGCTACCTGGGAGCGGTGAAGTAACCCTGCATTCAAATCAGTATTAAATTCATAACCATTTCTCTGAATTGGAAAACATAACACTCGACCGGTGCTGTATCCACACCATTACTACGAAGCCCTGGGGGCTTTCGGAGGCGGTGGAAAACTATGCTGCTGCCGGAGTAAAAGGCATTAGCGTCTGGCAGAATGCCACGGAAGGGATCGGGCCGCACCGTGCGGGCGAGATCATCCGGGCTGCCGGGCTGGAAATTGTCTCTTATGTCCGCGGCGGTTTTTTTCCGCATACGAGCAGCGCGGGGCGTGCACAGGCGATCGATCATAACCGCAAGCTCCTCGAAGAAGCCGCAGCTTTGGGAGCGCCGATGATCGTGCTGGTATGCGGCGCTTCGCCCGACCAGTCGCTGGAAACTTCCCGTGACCAGATTCGCGAAGGCATCGCGGCCATCTTGCCATTGGCTGAAAAACTCGGTGTAAAACTCGCCATCGAGCCGTTGCACCCGATGTACGCCGCCGATCGTTCGGCCATTAACACCATGGCGCAGGCCAATGACATGGCCGAGTATTTCAAATCGCCTTTCGTAGGCGTAGCCGTGGATGTGTACCATTTGTGGTGGGATGGTGATCTGGAAAAAGAGATCGCCCGCTGCGGGGCGAATGGCAACCTGCTCGCCTACCACGTCTGCGACTGGAAGGTAAATACGATCGACCTTTTGAACGACCGCGGCTTAATGGGCGAAGGATGTATCGATCTGAAAAAGATCAGAGGCTGGGTGGAAGCTACGGGCTTCAATGGCTTCTGCGAGGTGGAGATCTTTTCGAATATCCATTGGGCAAAAGACCAGCATTTGTTCCTCAGCGAAATTACCGAAGCGTTTGTAAGAACGGTGTAATCACGCAAATCGCGCGAAGCTCTTGCTTCGTGCAAACTATTCGCAGGCCTCTGGCCGGCATCAGTAAGCGTAACGCAAATCAAGTCGGCCGGAGGCCTCCGAAAAAGCGGGCACGAAGCACAGCTTCGCGCCAGGAAACGGAAACTTCGCGCCATTAATTAAAAAAACAAAAACAAAAATGATAACACATACCATTGGCATTATCATGAACGGCGTAACCGGCCGTATGGGCACCAACCAGCATTTGCTCCGCTCTATCAAAGCCATTATCGAGCAAGGCGGCGTGAAAATCTCTTCCGATGAGGTGATTATGCCCGATCCGATCCTAGTAGGCCGTAACGAAGCGAAACTGCACGCACTTTGCAAACAGTCAGGCGTGCAGAAATACACGACGGATCTGGATTCAGTAATGTCCGATCCGCATTATCAGATCTATTTCGATGCGCAGGTGACAGGTCGTCGCGCCGCTGCTGTAAAGAAGGCTATCAAGGCTGGAAAACACATTTATTGTGAAAAACCAACCGGTACTACTACGGAGGAGGCATTGGAGCTGTATGAGCTGGCTACCAAAGCAGGCTTGAAAAACGGTGTCGTGCAAGACAAGCTCTGGCTACCGGGTATGGTGAAACTGAAAAGGCTGATGGAAGCCGGCTTCTTCGGCAAAATCCTTTCGGTACGCGGCGAGTTCGGCTACTGGGTTTTCGAAGGAACAAGCATCCCTGCACAACGTCCTTCATGGAACTACCGCAAGGAAGACGATGGCGGTATCATCGTGGATATGCTCTGCCACTGGCGCTATGTACTCGATAACCTGTTCGGAAATGTAAAAGCGGTGTCCTGCCTGGGCGCAACGCACATCCCTGAGCGCGTGGACGAGAATGGCAATACCTATAAATGTACTGCCGACGACGCTTGCTACGCGACATTTGAACTGGAAGGCGACGTAATCGCGCATTTCAACTCATCATGGACCGTACGCGTACGCCGCGACGACCTGCTCACGCTGCAAGTGGACGGAACGCACGGCTCGGCCGTTGCCGGTCTGCGCGACTGTTACATCCAGCATTACGGCAACACGCCGAAACCGGTTTGGAACCCGGACATCGCACAGCCTATCCCGTTCTTCGACGGATGGTCCAAAGTACCCGAGCAGGAGATTTACGATAATGCATTCAAAGCGCAATGGGAGCTTTTCCTGAAACACATCGTAAAAGACGAGCCATTCCCTTGGGACCTGAAAGCCGGTGCGCGGGGCGTGCAACTGGCCGAAAAAGGTCTCGAAAGCTGGGAGAAGCGCCAATGGGTTGACGTGCAGGAACTATGAAAAAGACGGCATTAATCACCGGCGGAAGTCGGGGCATTGGTTTTGGCATTGCCAAAGCGCTTGCCAAAGAAGGTTATAACCTGGCCATTAACGGCGTCCGCGACGAAGCGGGCGCTGCTGATGCGCTTAACGAACTGCGCGAACTGGGTGCGGAAGTGGCCTATTGCCAGGGAAGCATCGCCAGCGCGACCGATCGCGAGGCGATTATCGAAAAAGCCTATTCTGTTTTCGGGCAGATCAACCTGCTCGTTAACAATGCCGGCATCGCGCCGCGTGTGAGGCTCGACATCCTGGAAACGACCGTCGAGAATTACCAGGAAGTGATGACGACCAACCTCGAAGGCCCATTCTTTTTCACCCAGGCCATCGGCAAGCGCATGGCCGCAGCGAAGCAGGATAATCATGCATTTGAAGCGGCGATCATCTTCGTAACATCCATTTCTGCGACGGTGGCTTCGATTAACCGCGGAGAATATTGTATTTCAAAAGCCGGTCTTGCCATGACCAACCTGCTTTTTGCAGTGCGAATGGCTGAATACAATATTCCGGTTTACGAAATCCGTCCGGGTATTATTTCCACCGACATGACTTCCAAGGTACAGGAGAAATACGACAACCTGTTCCAGAGCGGCATTGCATTGCAGCCCCGCTGGGGCACGCCCGAGGACGTAGGCAAGGCGGTTGCGTCATTAACGAGAGGTGATTTCCCCTACTCCACCGGCCAGGTGATCGGCGTGGACGGCGGAATGCTGATCGACAGGTTGTAAGGTGGATCAAGCCTTGTCAGGTGTAGTCACGTTCTGTCAAGCGTGGTCACTGATAGTCAAGTATTGTCAAGAAATTGTCAGGGGTTGTTAGACAGAATATGTATTTCTCAAATGACTACACTTGACAATACCTGACAATAAATGACTACACCTGACAACCTCCTGACCACCTGACTTGACAATTCAGCGGTCAAAAAAAGAATTGATTGACATTTAATAACACAGGCCGACGGTCGAAAGCTGAAAGCCGAAGTAACACCTTAACCCTATGTCAACAACAACCAATAATCCTCAACCTTCGCTGCTTTCGCAGTTATTGCAAGTACCTGTAATAGTGGCCGCATTGGGCTACCTGGTCGATATGTACGATCTGTTTTTGTTCAGTGTGGTACGGGTGCCGAGTCTGAAAGCGCTGAACGTCGCCGACGATCAGTTGCTGAATGAAGGCATCAGTTTATTGAATTACCAAATGGCCGGAATGCTGATCGGCGGTGTGTTGTGGGGGGTGATTGCGGATAAAAGAGGCCGGCTTTCCGTCCTTTTCGGGTCCATTATTATGTATTCCCTGGCCAATATCGGCAATGGTTTTGTCAACTCACTTGATCAGTATGCGCTTCTTCGCTTTATTGCGGGCGTCGGGCTGGCCGGTGAGCTGGGAGCAGGTATTACACTCGTTACGGAAGTACTACCCAAAGAAATACGGGGCTATGGTACCACATTGGTGGCTACACTAGGTGTTTTGGGGGCAATTTTAGCTTACTTCGTAGCCGATTTATTTGCATGGCGCATCTCTTATTTTGTAGGAGGTGGAATGGGTCTGCTGCTTTTGGTATTGCGTTTCAATGTTTTTGAATCGGGCATGTTCAAACATGCCAAGGAGCGTTC
>Ga0065165_1000421_pt1 | contig 66912 bp, 61 predicted proteins | sample AraplaMF_Cvi_mMF_FD_63813 | JGI IMG/M metagenome (GOLD analysis project Ga0065165, IMG submission 63813) | Arabidopsis root microbial communities from the University of North Carolina, USA - plate scrape MF_Cvi_mMF (version 2) (version 3) | ecosystem: Host-associated > Plants > Roots >... | reverse complement strand
GATCGAGGTGTGGCTGGCCGCGACGTCGACGACCAGCGCGCGGCAGGCGCGAGCGGCCGGAGCGACCTCGGCGGCGCGCCAGGCGCGGGCCAGGGGCTTGTCGGGCGTCCGAGTGGCGACGACCGCCGCCACCGGGATGGCCGGGCTCAGCGGCGGCAGGGCGTCGACGGCGGCCAGGCCCGGCAGGAAGGCCCGCTCCTCCTCCAGCCCCGCCCGGATGCTGTTCCGCCCCGTCCAGGCCCTGCGTCGTCGGGCCTCCGCCTCGGCGGCCGGCGAGATGTCGTCCATCAGCGGGACCAGGCGGGTCAGGCCGACGGCGCGGGCGAACGGCGTGAAGCCGGCCAACCGCGCCTCGCGCTTCAGGTCGGCCATGGCCAGCGGCTGGTCCTGGACGTCGGTCCCCACCGCGTCGACCAGCACCAGCCCCGCCGTCCGCGCGGGCCACAGGCGGGCGAAGGCCTCGACATAGAGCCCGCCGTTCGAATGTCCGCCCAGGATCACCGGCGCGTCGCCCTCCTCCGCCGCCACCAAGGCGCCCAGCCGCCTGGCGACGGCGACCGGGGAGCGGTCCAGGTCGTGCATCGCCGCCAGGCCGATGCCGTCGCGGTCATAGGCGCAGACCTTGCCTTTCGTCGCCAGGTCGCCGGCCACCAGCGACCAGTCGGCCGCCCCGCCGAACGCCCCGGCCTCGAGGATCACGGTCGGGCGCGCGGTCTTCCGGCCCTGGCACTCCAGCCCGCCGCCGGCGACGCCGGCCGCATCCAGCCCGCCCCGTGTCGCGCATCCGGCCAGCAGCAGCAGCAGGGCCGCCAACAGGACGGTCTTCGGTTTCATCAGGCGTTCCTAGTTGCGGTCGGGCGAAAATGTAAGCGGTTTCGCCCGTCGAACCCGGCGTGACGAACCGGGCCGATAATGCTCTGTTGCCCGCCGACACGTCGCGAGGATCCATGCCGACAAGCCTTCTGATCACCGGCCTGCTGGCCGCCGCCTCGCCCGAACCCGCCGCCCCCGATCCGCTGGCCTATTTCGAAGGCGCCTGGACCTGCGCCGGCCACTTCGAGCCGTCGAAGAAACCCCTGGCCTCGGAGATGGTCTTCCGCCGCGATCCCGACACCGGCGCCCTGCTGAAGCAGCATCGCGACGCGGCGCCCGGAATCTACAAGGCGGCCGAGACCTGGAGCTTCTCCCGGGTCGCCGGCGGTTTCCGCGCCACCGTCGCCGACGGCTACAACGGCCTGCGCTGGTACGCCTCGCCGGGCTGGGAAGGCGATCGCTGGACCTGGAGCCGCCAGGGGGCGGGCGAGCCGGCCGAGCAGTTCGTCTACAGCCGCACCGCGCCGGCGCGGATGACCGTGGACTGGATGATCTCGCGGGCCGGTGCGCCGATCGTCCTGGGCGACACCCTGGCCTGCACGAAGGCCTAGAAGACGGGGACCGGCCTGCTCCTGGCATTCGGGGGCGGCAGACATTAAGGACCGTTTTCGGCCTACGCGGTGCGTCCTTTGAGGCTCGCTCTTGGCTCGCACCTCAGGATGAGGCGCTTTGTTGCTGAAATCCTCATCCTGAGACGCCTCCGCGGGAGGCCTCGAAGGACGCAGGGCGGTTCCCGCTCGCGACTGCCTCCCCTACGACGCCTTCTTGCGCGCCGCGGGCTTCTTGGTGGGCGGCTTCTTGGCCGCGCCCGGCCTGTGGCCCAGGCTCTTGCGCAGGGCCTCCATCAGGTCGACGACGTTGGTGTTCTCCGGCTCCTCGACCGTCACCTTGGCCTTGCCGCCCTTTTCCTTCTGCTTGATCAGGGCTCGCAGGGCGTCCTCGTAGCGGTCCTTGAACTGGCTGGGGTCGAACGGGCCTTCCTGCTGCTCGATGATCTTCTCGGCGATGGCCACCATCTGCGGGTCGGCCTTCCTGTCGGGGATGTCGTCGAACAGCTCGGCCGCGTCGCGCACCTCGTCGTGGCTGCGCAGGGTGTAGGCGACCAGGCCGTTGTCGCGCGGTTCGATGGCCAGCAGCCGCTCGCGCGTGTGCATGACCACCCGGCCCAGGGCGATCTTGCCCGCCCCGGCCATGGCGTCGCGGATCACGGTGTAGGCGTCCACCGCCAGCTTGCCGTCCGGCACCAGGAAATAGGGATTGTCCCAGTACAATCGGTCGATGTCGTCAGCGTCGACGAAGCGCTCGATGTCGATGGTGCGGGTGCTTTCCAGCCGCACGCTCTCGATCTCCTCGGGCGTCAGGATCACGTAGTGGTCCTTCTCGTACTCGTAGCCCTTGACCAGGTCGGCGCGGTCGACCGGACCCAGGTCCGGGTCGGTGGCCACCATCTTGATGCGGTTGTGGGTCTTGGGGTGCAGCAGGTTGAACCGCACCTCGCCGCCGGGACTGACGGCCGTGTACATCGCCACCGGGCAGGTGACGAGCGACAGCCGCAAGTGGCCTTGCCAAGTGGGACGCGCCGCCATGGGAATGCCCTTTCCTAAAAACCGCCCAGTCCTACCCCCTCCCGCCGGCCCGAACCGTCAGGGCGGGCGGGAGGGTGAACGTCGGCCGGGCCAGCGCCGGGGCCGGGGTCGGTTCGCGCAGGTGGGCCACGAAGTCGTCGCGCCAGGCCGTGACGTCCTGGCGGGTGACGTTGTCGATCAGGCTCTCGAAGCGCCGCCGGCGTTCGTCGACATCCATGTTCAGCGCCCGGGTCAGGGCGTCGGAGATCTCTTCGGGGCTGTTGGGGTTGATGATCAGCGCCTCCTTCATCTGCCGCGCGGCGCCGGCGAAGCGCGACAGGATCAGCACGCCGGGATCCCAGGGGGCCTGCGAGGCGACATACTCCTTGGCCACCAGGTTCATGCCGTCGCGCAGGGGCGTGACCAGGGCGGCCTTGGAGGCGCGATAGACCCCGGCCAGCTCGTCGCGGCGATAGCTGCGATTGAGGTAGCGGATCGGGTTGTAGTCCATGTCGGCATAGGCGCCGTTGATCCGGCCGATCAGGCCGTCCAGCCGCGCGCGCAGGTCCTGGTAGGCCTCGACCTCGTCGCGCGAGATCGGAGCGATCTGCAGCAGCATGACCTCGCGACGCGCGTCGGGATTGTCGTGCAGGAAGCGCTCGAAGCCGATCAGCCGCTCCTCCAGCCCCTTGGAATAGTCCAGGCGGTCGACGCCCACGACCATCTTGCGGAACACGCTGTGGGCCATCAGCCGGTCATAGACGCGGGTGGCGCGGGCGCTGTCCTTGATGCGGGCGAAGTCCTCGGCGTCGATGCCGATCGGGAAGGCCGCGACCTTGGTGACCTGGCCGAAGGCGGTCAGCCGCCCGTCCTCGGTGCGCTCGCCGCCCACCTCGTTGAACACATAGCCCTCGAAGGCCTGGACGCTTTCCTCGGTCTGGAAGCCGACCAGATCGTAGTGGAACAGCGCCTCGACCAGGGGCCGGTGGCGCGGCAGGGTCACGACCAGTTGGTGGGCCGGCCAGGGGATGTGCAGGAAGAAGCCGATGCGGTTGGTCACGCCCAGCCGCCGCAGCTCCCGCGCCATCGGGATCAGGTGGTAGTCGTGCACCCAGATGATGTCGTCGGGCTCGATCAGCGGCAGCAGGGTCTCGGCGAAGCGTCTGTTGACCCGGTCGTAGCCCTCGCCGAACGAGCGGTCGTAGGCGGTCAGATCGACGCGATAGTGGAACAGCGGCCACAGGGTCTTGTTGGCGTAGCCGTTGTAATATTCCTGGTAGTCGCCCTCCTCGAGGTCGACCGTGGCCACGGTGACGCCGTCGGCCTTCTGCATGTTCAGCTGGCCGGTGAACTCGGTGGTGGTCCTACCGCTCCAGCCGAACCAGATGCCGGAATATTCCCGCAGGGCGGCGGCCAGGGCCATGGCCAGGCCCCCGACGCTCTCCTCGCCCTTGCCGGTGGGCGGATTGACGCGGTTGGAGACGACGATCAGGCGACTCATGCGGCGGCCCTTCCGATTGAGGCGCTCAACCAGTCGAGCACGGCGTTGCAGTCGTTCAGGCGATAGGACGCCTGGGTGGGACGGTGGGGCGGGCCGACCAGCACGCCGTAGCCGCCCAGGCGGGCGGCGGCGGCGAAGCCGTCCTCGTCGGTCAGGTCGTCGCCGACGAACACCGGGATCGCGCCGTCGAACGGCGGCTCGCGCAGGAAGGCCGAAACCGCCTTGCCCTTGTCCTGGCCGGGCGTGCGCAGCTCAGCGACCATGTCGCCCAGCTGCAGCGCCAGGTCCGAGGACCGCGCCAGCCGCTCGGCCGCCTCGATCACCGCGTCGGCGGCCGAGGGCGCGTTGCGATAGTGCAGGGCGACGCTGAGGGTCTTGTCCTCGAACAGCAGGCCCCTGTCGCCGCGCGCCAGGTCGCGCAGCACGTCGCGGGCGTGGTCGAGGTCGGGATGCGGCTGGACGCGGTCGACGCCATGGCCGCCGCGGCGCACCAGGCCGTGGACGGCGGCGATGAACTTCACCCGCTCTTCCAGGATGCGGTCGACATCCTCCAGCGCGCGGCCGCTGACCACCGCCAGCCGGCCGTCCAGCACACGCGACAGGGCGTCGAGCAGCGCCGCGCGGCGAGCGTCGGGCCCCACCTGTTCGGGGCGGGGCATGATGGGGGCCAGGGTTCCGTCAAGATCGAGAAACAGCGCCGCGCGAGGCGGCAAGGCGGCTGGTGGTGGCGGCAAATCGCTCGGCGCATGCCGAACGACTGACCCGAACGCGGTCATGGCGAGAAGGCCCTCTCCGATGATTACAGGCCTTTGAAACGCGCGTTGGCGGGGTTTCGATCCCCTGGAAAGCGGCCGGGCGGAGTCACGATGCGCTCACGCGGATGTGCGTGGACGCCTGCCGCCCTTGAAAATCTTAGAGCGCGGCGGCCTTCAGCACCGCCTGGCCCAGACCCGCATAGTCACCGTCGAAATGGTGGCCGCCGTGCAGCCGGACCTGGCGGATCGTGGCCGCCGGCAGGGTCGGACAGATGTCCAGCCGCTCCTTGTCGCCATAGATGCAGGTCATCGGCAGGCCCTTCAGCGCCTCGACCGCCGGGGCCACGGCGAAAGAGTCGGCCGTCGCGCGGTTCAGCCAGCTGGCGGGATGGAAGGTCAGGTCGCCGTGCGGGCCGGTCCCGATCAGCACCAGCCCCTTGATTTGGCCGCGCAGGTCGGCCGGCAGCAACGGCACGATGGCCGGCAGGGCGTCGGCCCCGAACGAATAGCCGATCAGCACGATCTTCTGCCGGCCCCACTGGGCCTGATGCCGGCGCAGCTGGTCGGCCAGGTCGTCGGCCACGGCCTGGGGCGGGCGCCTGGCCAGGAAATAGCGCAGCGAATTGACGCCCAGCACCGGCACGCCGTCGGCGGCCAGCACCTTGGCCACGCCCTCGTCCAGAGGACCCCAGCCCCCGTCGCCCGAATAGAGTACGGCCAGGGCGTCGCCCGGGGCGGCGGCCGGCGTCTCGATCAGGCGCGGCGCGACCACGGCGGCCTCGGCGACCCCGGCAAAGGCCAGGCCGAGGACGGCGGCGAGGGTCAGCAGGCGGGCGCGCGGGCTCATGCTTTTCCTATCCTCCCCAATCTTGACCATGGCGGGGCGAAGGTGGGGCGCCGGGACGGCTTTCGGGGCGGCGATGGCGAGGTTACGGCGAATTCATTTCGCCTGGCTCGCTACACATGTAACGCTACAAATGTAACGCCATTCTCAGCCGAGGCCGCCGTGATCGAATCCCTGCCCAGACGCGAACGCGAGGTGTTCGAAACCCTGTGCCGCCTGGAGGCCGGCACCGCCGCCGGCGTCCGCGCCGCCCTGTCCGACCCGCTCAGCGACTCCGCCGTCCGCACCCTGCTGTCTCGCCTGGAGGCCAAGGACCTGGTCGAGCGGACCCCTGGTCCCGACGGCTTCCTCTACAGCCCCGTGCAGCGCACCGAGGCCGTCGCCGCCGGGGCCCTGCGACGGATGATCGACACTTTCTTCGCCGGCTCGGCGGCCAGCGCCGCCACCGCCCTGCTGGGCCTGGGCCAGCGCCTGACCCCCGAGGAGGCCGCCGCCCTCGAACGGATGATCGACCAAGCCGTGGAGCGCAAGCCATGACCTGGGCCTTGCTCGCCGCCCTGCTGGCCAAATCCAGCCTGGTGGCCGGCGCCGGCCTGGCCTGCGCCCGGTTCCTGACCCGGCGTCCGGTCGAGCGGGTGGACATCCTGCGCGCCACGGTTTGCCTGCTGCTGGCCCTGCCGGTGATCATGAACGTCCTGCCCGCTCTGGACCTGGCCCTGCTGCCGGCGACGCCGCCGCCCGCCCCGCTTCCCGCCCTGACAGCCGAGCCGGCGCCCGGCCTGGCGACGGCGCCCGCATCGTCCTGGCCTCCGCTCGGCCTGGTCGGCGGCCTGTGGGGGCTCGGCTTCGTCGTCATCGCCGGCCGGCTGCTGCTGGGACTGCGCACCCTCGACCGCTGGACCCGCAAGGGACGCCCGGTGACCGACGGCGACTGGCTGGCGCCGCTCGAAGCCCTGCCTCCGGAGGATCGCCCCGTCCTGGTGTCCAGCGACCGGATCGCCAGCCCGCTCAGTTGGGGCGTAGCGCCCGGCGCCATCCTCGTCGACCCGGCCAGCCTGGTGCAGACCCGCGCCGCCCCGGCCATCCTGGCCCACGAACTGGCCCACCTGCGGCGTCACGACTGGATCTTCCTGGTCCTGTCGCGGCTGGCCCTGGCGATCTTCTGGTTCAACCCGCTGGTCTGGCGCCTGCACGCCGTGCTCGCCGAGCGCTCGGAGGAAGCCGCCGACGCCGCCGCGGTCCAGACCGTCGACCGCGCCCTCTACGCCCGGGCCCTGATCGGCCTGGCCGCCTCTCCCGCCCGTCCCGTCCTGGGCGCCGCGACCGCCATGGCCGCCGACGCCCGGACGCTGAAGACAAGGATCGCCTGCATCATGACCGACACCTCCGCCCGCCGCCGGCCGCTCACCGTGGCCCTGGCCATCGCCGCCCTGGCCGCCGTCGCCACGCCCCTGGCCGCCCTGGCCGTCACCCGCCAAGCCGCCCCCCAGCAGGATTGGGTCGCGCCGCCGGTCCCGCCTGCGCCGCCCGCCGTCCCGGCGCTGGCCGCTCCCCCGGCTCCCCCGGCTCCACCAGCGCCCCCCGCGCCTCCAGCGCCTCCAGCGCCGGAAGCGATCGCGATGGCCGCGCTCGTCCCGCCACCGCCCCCGCCTCCCCCTGCACCGCCGCCTCCGCCCGAACCGCCGCCTCCGCCTCCGCTGCCCGAGCCTTCTGTCGGCTTTGGTTACAGCTCTTTCCGGTCCGCGACGCCCGAGGAGGCCAAGGCGGCCATCGAGGCCCGGGCGCAGGCCGCCGAAGCTCGGGCTCAAGCCGCCGAGGCCCGTCGCCAGGCCCATGAGGCGCGCGCCCAGGCCCGCCGCGCCGCCGACCAGGCGCGCGCCGAGGCCGACCGGGCCATGGCCGACGGCGAATGGGCCCGCCGGATCGGCGAACAGGCCCGCCAGGAGGCCGCCCGCCAGATGGTCAAGGCCCGCGCCCAGATGGCCCAGGGCGCGGTGCAGATGCGCGAGGGCGCTCAGGAGATGCGCGAGGAAGCCGCCCGTCTGCGCGATCCCGCCTATCGCGCCCGGCGGATCGAGGAAAACCGCGGCCGGGGCAACGTCGTCACCGACGCCGAGCTGCGCGACCTGGCCGGCCGCCTGCCGGCCCAGGCCGACGAGCTGGACCGCCAGGCCGACCGCCTGGCCCAGGAGGCCCGACGGCCGACCTAGGATCGAAGATCTGTCCGTCGCTCAATATCCGTTGTCATCCCGGACAAGCGCTGCGCGCTTTCCGGGAGGACAACGTGAATTGGGCCTCACCCCAGCCGCTTGATCGCCGCCTTCAGGGGCTTGGCGGCGTCGAAATAGCCTTCCCAGGCCGAGCTTTTGGCGATCAGGGCGGGGGCGGTGCGGATCGTGTACGTCGCAGGATCCAGCCCCGCCTTCACTTGGCTCCAGTTCAGCGGCATCGACACCGTCGCCCCCGGTCTCGCCCGGGCCGACAGCGGCGCGACGGCGGTCGAGGTGCGGTCGTTGCGCAGATAGTCCAGGAAGATCCGCCCCTCCCGCGCCGCCTTGCTCATGGTGATCAGATAGCGGTCGGGCGCGTCGGCGGCCATCCGGGCGCAGACCTCGCGGGCGAAGGCCTTGGCGGCGTCCCACGGGACCTTGTCCGACAGCGGCGTGACCACGTGCAGCCCCTTGCCGCCGGTGGTCTTGCAGAAGCTGGCCAGGCCCAGCTCCTCCAGCCGGTCGCGGACCTCGCGGGCCCCGGCGATCACGTCCTCGAAGGTGACGCCCGGCGCGGGGTCCAGGTCGAACACCAGGCGGCCCGCGACCTCGGGATCGCCCGGCTGGCCGTTCCAGGGATGGATTTCGACGGCGGCGATCTGGGCGGCGGCGACCAGGGCCTCGACCCGGTCGAACTGGATGTAGGGCTGCTTGTCGCCCTTCACGCTGACCAGCGTGATCAGCGACGACATCCCGCGCATGGCGTGGCGCTGGAAGAAGGTCTCGCCGCCGACGCCCTCCGGAACCCGGATGATCGAGGCCGGCCGGCCCTTGACGTGCGGCAGCATCCATTCGCCCACCGCCGCCATGTAGCGAGCCAGGTCGATCTTGCTGGCCGGCGCGCCGTCGACGTCGGGCCACAGCGGCTTGTCCGGCTTGGAGATCGTCACGCCTAGCACGACGCTGTCCGCCTTGGCGGTGACGATCGTCCGCGAGACCTTGGCGCCGGCCTTCGGGGTCGGCGTCGCCAGTTCGGCGGTCTCGGCCTTGGCCGGGACCTCGGCGGCGACTTCGCCGGCGGGAATGTCCTCGCGCAGGCCCTTGAACGCCGCCTGGCGGATCGAGCCGTCGCCGGTGAAGCCGGCATATTCGATCTCGGCCACCAGCTGCGGCCTGACCCAACGGATGTTGGCCGTCTTGCGCGGCGCGCCCTCGCCCTCGAACGGCGAGACGTCGGTCTCCAGGGCCTTCAGCCTCGGCAGCAGCTGGGCGACCTTGTCGCGTCCGAAGCCCGTGCCGATGCGGCCGACATGGGTCAGTTTGCCGTCGCGCATGACGCCGGCGATCAGCGAGCGGAACGCCGAGCCGGTCGTCGTATAGCCGCCGATCACCACGTCGTGCCCCGCCCGGCACTTGGCCTTGGTCCAGGTGTCGCTGCGGCCCGACCGGTAGGGCGCGTCCAGACGCTTGGAGATGATCCCCTCCAGCTCCAGCTTGCAAGCCGACAGCAGCACCGCGTCGCCGGCCGTCTCGAAATGGTCGACGAAGCGCAGCCGTGGTTCGTCCTCGCCCATCATCGCCTTCAGCCGCGCCTTGCGCTCGCGCAGCGGCAGGCCGCGCAGGTCCTCGCCCTCCTGGGCCAGCAGGTCGAAGGCGAAGAAGATCAGGTCGCCGCTGTCGCCGTCCGACAGGGCCGCCTGCAGGCCGGCGAAGTCGGGCTGGCCGGCCGCGTCCAGGACCACGACCTCGCCGTCCAGGATGCTGTCGGGCAGGTCGGCGGCGGCCTCGGCGATCGCCGCGAACTTCTCGGTCCAGTCCAGGCCCTTGCGGGTGCGCAGGGTCGCGCGGCCGCCCTCGACGCGCAGCTGCATGCGATAGCCGTCGAACTTGATCTCGTGCGCCCAGCCGGGGCCGGCGGGCGGGCGGTCCAGGGACTTGCACAGCTGGGGTTCGATGAAGTCGGGCAGGACGGCGGGCTTTCCCTTGCCCTTCCTGCTGTCATCCCGGACGAGCGCGGAGCGCGAAGATCCGGGACCTCCGGAAGCGCGGCGCTCAGGCGTCGGTCCCGGGTCTGCGCTTCGCTTCGGCCGGGATGACACGGCGGGGGCGAACGTCCGCGTCTCCTCGGCCTCCCGCTGCAGCGCCTCCCGCTCGGCCCTGGTCCGCGAGCTCCACACCGCGTCGCCCTTGCCCTTGGCCTTGAGGATGAACGGCTTTGGCCCCTTGCCCTTGCCGGCCGCGATGTCGGCCATGGTGCGGCCCGAGGCGATCGAGGCGTCCTCGTCCAGCACCGCCGTCCCCTCGCCCGGCCGCGCCGCCTCGTCGTTGTGCTTGATCAGCAGCCAGTTGGACCTCTTGCCCCCTTCTTGTCGCTTGGGGCCGTCCTTGGCGTTGCGGTCCCAGTTCATCCGCACCAACACCCACGAGCCGTGCAGCCGATCGCCCTCCAGCACGAACTTCAGCTCGCCCTTCTTCAAGGCCTTGGCCACGTCCTCGAAGCCGGGCTCGGGCGACCAGTAGCCGCGATCCCACAGCTGCACCGTGCCGCCGCCGTACTGGCCCTGGGGGATCGTCCCCTCGAAGTCGCCATAGTCCAGCGGATGGTCCTCGACCTCGACCGACAGCCGCTTGTCGGCCGGATCCAGCGACGGCCCCTTGGTCACCGCCCACGACTTCAGCACCCCGTCGACCTCCAGCCGGAAGTCGTAGTGCAGGCGGGTGGCGTCGTGCTTTTGGATCACGAACCGGGCGTGCGGCGCCGGCGCGACGGCGGCGTCGCCGCTGGGCTCGGCGGTCTTTTTGAAGTCGCGCTTGCGACGGTATTCGGCGAGCTGTCCCTGGGCCATGGCGGGCCTCCGTATCGTGCCTGGATGAAGGCGCGCGGCGGGCGGGCGGTTCCCTAGCCTTCCGCGCGCTTGACCAGACTTTTGGGCGCCACCAGACGCCAGGCGTCTTGAAGGAGATCGCTCAGTTCCGCCGTCCCGATCGCCTCCAGCCGCACCAGCACGGCCGGATAGCCGCGATAGTGGTCGTCGTCCAAGAAGACCTCGGGCGCCGCCTCCAGCAGCAGTTCCTTCCGCTCCAGCCGGCAGCGCACGGCCAGCACGCCGGGCACGGGCGCCCGCCGTCCCCTGGGCGTCGCGCGCGCCAGATAGGGCCAGGACAGGCCCTTGCCGCGCACCGAAAACGTCAGCGAATCCTCGGCTTCGCCCGCCTCGACCTCGGGCAGGGCCAGCATCGCGCGCCGGATTTCGGCAAGATCGACCATGACCGTCACTGAAAACCCCGCGACACGGGCATGACAATCCCCCGTCACCGGCATCCTGGCGCCGATTGTCAATGACACCGGTTTCCATTATGCACGATTGAAACCCGTCAAGCGGGACAGTTGAGTGCGAGGGAGGATTCGCGGCGTGACCGTTTCCGAGGCCGAGAGCGAGGTGTTCGCACCGGCGTCCATCGCATTCCAGTTCGTCGAGGCGCGTCTGAAGGGCGTGTCGGTTCCCGACTATCCGGGCGGCGTGCTGCCGAGCTCCATGGCCGAAGGCTACGCGGTCCAGGACCTGGCCATCGACCTGTGGCCCGACGAATTGGCGGGCTGGAAGGTCGGCCTGGTTCCCCCCCAGCACCGCGAACGCCTGGGCGCCGAGCGCCTGGCCGGCTGCATCTTCAGGACCAAGATCTGGAACGCGGACGAGGCGCCCACGCCGTTCCGCGCCATCGCCGGCGGCTTCACCGCCGTCGAGGCCGAGTTCGTCATCCGCCTGGGCAAGGACGCCCCGGCCGGCAAGACCGAATGGACCGCCGAGGAAGCCGCCGACTATGTGGGCGAGTTGATGGTGGGCATCGAGATCGCCGGCAGCCCGCTGGCCGCCATCAACGCCCTGGGTCCGCCCATCGTCGCCTCGGACTTCGGCAACAACGACGGCCAGATCCTGGGTCCCGTGGTCGAGAACTGGCGCGACATCGCCTGGGAGGACATGCCGGCCGAGACCTTCATCAACGGCGTGTCCGTCGGCAAGGGCGGCGCGGCCTCGATCCCCGGCTCGCCCCTGGCGGCCCTGGCCTTCCTGCTGGGCCACGTCGCCGCGCGCGGCCGTCCGCTGAAGAAGGGCATGCTGGTGACCACCGGGGCCAGCACCGGGATCCACGACATCGCCGCCGGCGAGACGGCCCGCGTGGACTTCGGCCCGCTGGGGAGCGTCGCCTGCGTCGCCGTTCCGGCCTTGGGCGAGAACGCGCTGCGGGAAACTTGAGTTTTGACGCGTTTCTTCGAGCGAACCGGTATCCCCTTCGCCCGAAAACGCTCTAGAGATCGAAAACCGGCGGGGGCGTCGGAATAATTACAAGCCCAAGGGTGAGGATGTGACGTCCATGGACGCTCCAACGATGCCGGCTCCGTCTGCGAAGATCGGGCGGTACAGGTGGGTCATTGTCGGCCTGCTGTTCCTGGCGATGGTGATCAACTATGTCGACCGCCAGACCATCAGCCTGCTCAAGCCCAACCTGAGCAAGCAGTTCGGCTGGTCCGAGACCGACTACGCCGACCTGGTGTTCTATTTCCAGATGACCTACGCCCTCGCCTACCTGGCCTGGGGCAAGATCATGGACAAGATCGGGGCCCGCTGGGGCTTCGGCGTCGCCTTCCTGATCTGGCAGATCGCCCACATCGCCACGGCCTGCGCCGGCCACCTGCGCGGCTTCATGCTGGCCCGCATGGGCCTGGGCGTCGGCGAGGCAGGCGGCTTCCCGGGCGGCATCAAGGCCGTGGCCGAATGGTTCCCCAAGAACGAGCGCGCCCTGGCCACCGGCATCTTCAACGCCGGCACCAATATCGGCGCCATCGTCACCCCGCTGGTCGTGCCGGGCATCGCCCTGACCTTCGGCTGGCAGATGGCCTTCATCGTCACCGGCGTGGTCGGCCTGCTGTGGCTGCCGCTGTGGCTGATCGTCTATCGCCGCCCGCGCGAGCAGACGCGCCTGTCGGCCGCCGAGCTGGCCCATATCGAGCAGGACCCGGCCGATCCCGTCGAGAAGATCGGCTGGCTCAAGCTGCTGGGCAAGAAGGAGACCTGGGCCTTCGCCCTGGGCAAGTTCCTGATCGATCCGATCTGGTGGATGTTCCTGTTCTGGCTGCCCGACTTCCTGGGCAAGCGCTACGGCCTGGACCTGAAGACCTTCGGCCCGCCGATCGTGGTCGTCTATCTGATGAGCGACGTCGGCAGCGTGGGCGGCGGCTGGCTGTCGTCCAGCCTGATGAAGCGGGGCTGGAGCATCAACAAGGCTCGCAAGACCACCCTGCTGGTCTGCGCCCTGCTGGCCCTGCCCGTGGTCTTCGCGGCCAATGTCTCCAACCTATGGAGCGCGGTGCTGATCATCGGCGTCGCCACCGCCGCCCACCAGGGCTTCTCGGCCAACCTCTACACCCTGCCGTCGGACGTGTTCCCGCGCGGCGCGGTCGGCTCGGTGGTCGGCATCGGCGGCATGCTGGGCGCGGTGGGCGGCATGGTGTTCTCCAAATATGTCGGCCAGGTGCTGGAGACGATCGGCACCTACACCCCGATCTTCATCGTCGCCGGCAGCGTCTATCTGACCGCCCTGCTGGTCATCCACCTGCTGAGCCCCAAGATGGAGCCGGTTAAGATCTAGGTCTTCGTCGAGCGCCTGGGGGTGATTATCTAAAGGATATCAGCGGCCTAGAACTAGTTGTCATCCCGGAAGCCTCGCAGAGGCTGTCCGGGACCCAGGGGACTGGGCTGATACGGTGCGGTTCACCTGGATCCCGGCTCTACGCTTCGCTTCGGCCGGGATGACAACCGTGAGGACAATTGACTAGGGAAGAGCCCCCGGGTCGAAAGATCGGGGGCTTTTTCTTTGGGCGGGTGCAGACCCTCCCTCTCCCGCCGGGAGAGGGCTATAAGCGCGCCATGTCCTCCCCCCTCCCCTTCAAGGTCGCCCTGGTCGGCTACGGCTTCGTCGGCAAGACCTTCCACGCGCCGCTGATCGTCGCCACGCCCGGCCTGCTGCTGCACACGGTGGTCTCCAGCGACCCCGCCAAGGTCCTGGCCGACCATCCGGGCGTCAAGGTCGCGCCCGACCTCGCCGCCGCCCTGGCCGACGCCGAGATCGACCTGGTGGTGATCGCCACCCCCGACCCGCTGCACGCGTCCCAGGCCCACGCGGCCCTGGACGCCGGCAAGGCCGTGGTGATCGACAAGCCGTTCGCCGCCACGCTGGACGAGGCTCGCGCCGTCGCCGACCACGCCCGGCGGGCCGGCAAGCTGCTCAGCATCTTCCACAACCGCCGCTGGGACAGCGACTTTCTCACGCTCAAGGCCCTGATCGCCGACGGCTCGCTGGGCGAGGTGGTGCAGTACGAGAGCCATTTCGACCGCTTCCGCCCGGTGGTCCGCGACCGCTGGCGCGAGAAGCCCGGGGCCGGCGCCCTGCTGGACCTGGGCCCGCACCTGATCGACCAGGCTTTACAGCTGTTCGGTTCGCCCCAAGCTGTGTACGCCGACCTCGCCGTGCAGAAGGACGGCGGCCAGGCCCCGGACTATTTCCACCTGGTGCTGCGCTATCCGCGCCTGCGGGTGCTGCTGCACGCCAGCCAGATGACCCTCGACTCGCGCCTGCGAATGGCCGTGCACGGAACCCGGGGCAGCTTCGTCAAGCAGGGGCTGGACGAGCAGGAGAACGCCCTGAGGGCCGGCATCGTCCCGGGCTCGGAGGGCTGGGGGGCCGATCCGCGTCCGGGGACCCTGACCGTCCCCGACGGCGAGGGAACCGCCAGCCGCGCGGTCGCGGGCGTCCCGGGCGACTACCTGGCCTACTACGCCGCCATCCGCGACGCCCTGTCGGGACACGGCGCCAATCCCGTCCCGCCGGAGGAGGCCCTGGCGGTCATGGAACTGATCGACCTGGCCCAGCGCAGCGCGGCCGAGGGCCGGGAGCTGTCGCTGTGACCGACGCGGAACGGCTGGCCGCCATCGCCGCCCAGGAAAAGGCCCTGGTGTTCCCGCGCTTCACCCTGGAGGACGCCTGGACCCTGGGAACCGCCCTGCGCGACGCCGCCCTGGCCCGGGCCGCGCCGGTGGCCATCGACATCAGCCTGCGCGAGCGCCCGCTGTTCCACGCCGCCCTGCCGGGCGCGGGTCCCGACAACGCCGACTGGGTCCGCCGCAAGCGCAACACCGTCCTGACCCTGGCGACCAGCACCCTGGCCGTCGGCCTGAAGCTGAAGGCCTCGGGCGAGACCCTGGAGCAGCGCTACGGCCTCTCGCCCCGCGACCACGCGGCCCACGGCGGCGGGTTCCCGCTGACGCTGGCGGGCCTGGGCTGCATCGGCGCGATCACGGTCTCGGGCCTGCCGCAGGTGGAGGATCATGGGCTGGTGGTCGAGGTGCTGGAACGGGTGCTCAAGGGCTAGCAATCCGTCGAGGAATCCGCTCATCCCGGCATTCGCCGGGATGAGCGGTGAAAAAGGACAGGTTCAGCCCTCAGCATCCCCCTCCGCCACCGGAGCATCAGCCGCTCCCACATCCCCTTCCCCCTCGTCCGACGCCTCCGGCAGCGGCGTCGGCCGCTCGATCCGCGCTCGGATCTCCGGGTCCTTCAGCAAAGCCACCCGCATCACCTCGCGCGCCCGCGGCGCGGCGGCGCTGGAGCCGAACTGGCCGCCGTGCTCGATGATCACCGACAGGGCGTAGCGGGGGTCGTCATAGGGCGCGAAGGCGATGAACAGGTTGTGGTCCTTCAGCCGCCAGGCGATCCCCTGGTTGCTGCGCGAGGCCCCGGCCGCGTACTGGCGGACCTGGGCGGTGCCGGTCTTTCCGGCCATCTTGACGTCGCCCAGGCCCAGCTGGCTCTGCTTGAAGGCCCCGCCGGTCGGGTCGTTGGCCACCGCCGCCATGCCGGCCCGCACGATCTCCAGGTGCGCCTGGCTGAACGGCAGGTCGGGCACGGCGTCGCCGTGCGGCTGCTCGATCCCGCCCACGGACTTCACGAGGCGCGGATTGAGCGCCTTCCTGCCATTGGCCAGCCGCGCGGTCATCACCGCCAGCTGCAGGGCGTTGACGTTGATATAGCCCTGGCCGATCCCGTACGGCACGCTGTCGCCCGGATGCCAGACCGGGTCGCGCCTGAAGGCGGTCTTCTTCCACTCGCGCGAGCCGACCAGGCCCTTCTTCTGGCCCGGTATGCCGATGTCGAAGGTCCCGCCATAGCCGAAAGCCCTGGCCGCGGCGGCGATGGGATCCGGCCCGATGCGCAGGGCCATCTGGTAGAAATAGACGTCGCAGCTGTTCTTGATGGCGGCGTGCATGTCCTGCGCGCCGTGGCCGCCCTTCTTGTGGCAGTGCCAGACCCGGCCGCCGAACGCCCAGCCGCCAGTGCAGACCACCCGCTCGCTCGGATCCACCCCCGCCGTCAGGGCGGCCATGGCCACGGTCGGCTTGAAGGTCGAGCCGGGCGGATAGGTCCCGGTCATCACCTTGTCCAGCAGCGGCTTGCGCTCGTACTCGGCCAGGGCCTTGTACTCCGGCCCCGACAGGCCCTTGACGAAGCGGTTGGCGTCGAAGCTGGGAGCCGAGGCCATGGCCAGCAGGTCGCCGGTGCGGCAGTCCATGACCACGATCGCCCCGCTCTCATCGCCCATCACCTCCAGGGCGCGGTTCTGGATGTCGGCGTCCAGGGTCAGGCGGATGTCGGCCCCGGCCTTGGCCGGGATGTCGCCCTCCGGGTCCAGGCGCACCGTGCGGCCCTGGGCGTCGACCTCGGCCTTGTTGGCCCCCGCCTGGCCGCGCAGAGCGCCGTCGAAGGCTTTCTCGACCCCCAGCTTGCCGATCCGGAAGCCGGGGTGGTGCAGCAGGTCCTGGTCCTGGGTCGGATCGCCCTTGGCCTTCTCCAGGTCGCGGTCCGAGACCTTGGCCACGTAGCCGATCACGTGGGCGAAGGCCCCGCCGAACGGATAGACCCGCACCTCGCCCATGTCCGCCGTCACGCCCGGCAGTTCCGGCGCGCGAATGTTGACGCGCGAGAACTCCTCCCAGGTCATGTCCTCCATCACCGCCACCGGGGCCTTCTTGGGCGCGTGGGCCAGGTCCTTGAGCAGGCGCGCGCGGCGGGCCGGGTCGATGGGCACCAGTTGGGCCAGCTCGTCCAGGGTCGCCGCGGCGTCGAACCCCGTGTCCTTGGTCACCAGCAGCCGGAAGTTCGGCCGGTTGGAGGCCAGGGCCACGCCGTTGCGGTCGTAGATCACCCCGCGCGGCGGCGACACCAGGCGATAGTTGAATTGGTTGCCGGCCGAAAGCTTCTGGTAGCGCCGGGCCTCGATCAGCTGCAGCTGGGCCAGGCGGCCGCCCAAGGCCAGCAGGCCCGCCCCGGCCAGCCCGCCCATCAGGAACGCGCGGCGGTGGAACATGCCCTGCCGCTCGTTGACCTCGGAAAAGAAGATCGCCGGCTCGCTCATCGCGCCGCCCCGGGGACGGACGGCGGGACGGCGTCAGGCGACGTCGTTCGACGGCGCGACGAGGTCGCGGCGGCCAGGAGATTCATGGGATGGGGATGGCCGCGCGCTGGAGTTGATCTGCGCCCAGAGTGGCCCCGCCCCGGCCGTCGTCAAGGGTCTGGCCCGGGTCGCTGAAAATAATTCCGGACCGCCGGCGGGGCCGGTCTATCGGCGGTGCGGAGACCTTGGCTTCAGAGCGACGACGCCTATGACTGATCGGCATCCAAGGCCGCGCGTGGTCCTCGTCCTTCGACAGGCTCAGGATGAGGACCGTTGACAGGTCCCGTCAGTCGAAAACCTCATCCGGAGCTTGTCGAGGGACGAGGTTTTCGCCCCCCCCGGGAGCTGGATACCGATCCGCCCTACGGCGCCACCGCCTCGGCCCCGTTCACGGCGAAGCCCCTTTGCTGCAGCGTATAGGTGCAGCTGGGGCAGATGGCCCGGTTGGCGACCACCGCCTTGAGCACGGCCCCCTGCCAGACGCCCCCGTCCTGGACCGAGGCGGCGAGCGTCGTCAGCGCCTGCTGTTCGGCGTCGTTCATGTGCCAGGTGCCCTGGCCGGGCGTCGGCGCCGCGCCCCCGAACACGGGGACGTGCAGCGTGTTTTCCAGGTGGTCGATGATCTTGCCGTTGATGCCGCTGGCGCTGGCGCCGGCCTCGGTCACCAGGACCGCGCGGTTGCCGTTCTGCAGCTTGACGACGGCCGCGCAGTACGAGGTGTAGCTCAGGGTCTTGGCGGGAAGATAGGCGACGATCAGGTTCATCGCGTTCCGCGCCAGGGTGAGAGACTTCACGCGTTCCTCCAGGACGGTTTGGCGGCTGAGGCGAGGGTTCGCACGCTCGAAGGCTCAAGCGCGGCGCCCCGATGGGGATGGCTAACGCATATGACCAAAAACGGTTGTCATCCCGGACAAGAGAAGCGCGGATCCGGGACCGCCGGAAGTGCTGAGCTCACGCCCCGATCCCGGATCTTCGCACTGCGCGCCGCCCGCCGCTAGGCGGGCTGCTTGCGCGCCCCGAGGCCGGGATGACAACCGTTCTGGGCATATGGGACTCCCCGCGAGGGGAGGGTCGATCAGGTGCTGCCGCCGACCTGGAGGCCGATGCCCCAGCCCTTCACCAGTCCGACGATCAGCAGGACGATCATCGCCACGCCAGCCAGCGAGACCAGGACGGTGATGAAGGTGATCGGCTGGATCAGGATCCAGGGAAGCACGGCCACGGCCGCCGCGACGAGAAAGCCCAGGATGTACAGGAAGATACGCATGAAAACGCCCTTTCCTTGTTGCCGTCGAACCTTGCCACGGAAATGGGCGCTTCACAACTTTTGTGAGAGATTATCGAACAACTCTCGAAATCGGACTCATCGCGGGGCGGCGATCTGCGCCGTGATTCCAAACGCCGCCGCCACCTGGCCGGCGAAGGCGATCGGGGTCAGGTCCTCCAGGAACGGCCCGATGAACTGCGCGCCGATCGGCAGGCCGTCGCGAGTGCGGCCGATCGGGGCGGCGGTGACCGGCAGGTGCGGCATGCCGGCGATCAACGGCCAGGCGGTCTGCGGCGTGAAGGCCACGTCGGCGCCGTTGACCCGCAGCGTCCGGTTCGCCCCCGGCCAGGGGTTGGACTCCGGGAACGGGGGAAAGGCCGCCGTCGCGTAGCAGGGCGCGATCACCAGGTCGAAGGACCGGAAGAAAACGTCCCACTCGCGACGCAGGACCTCCTGGGCGATCAGGCAGTCGTAATAGTCCTTGATCGTCGCCCGGGGCTCCGGCGCGTCGGGGATCATGCCGGTCTTGTAGGTCCAGGCGAACTTTTCGACCAGGGCCTGGGAGTCGGCCAGGGACGGCAGCAGTTCGCTCTGGCGGGACACCGAGGCCCCGGCCTTTTCCAACGCCGTCGCCAGGTCGTCGATGGCGGCGACGATCTCGTCGTCGGCGACCGCCGTCGGGTGCCGGGTCAGGACGAACACGCGATAGCCCGAGAGCCGGTCATGCCGCGGCGCCGGCAGGGCCAGGCGGTAGGCCGCGGCGTCGCGCCCCTCGGGACCGGCCAGCACCTTCAGCGCCAACTCAAGGTCGGCGGCGGTGCGCGCCATCGGTCCGGCGGCCGCCCAGGCCCGTCCCACGACGATCCCGCCGCCAGGCGGCCCATGACCCTCCAATGAGATCAGCGGGAACGACGACAGGTGTCCGTAGACGCCGCAGAACGCCGCCGGGATGCGGATCGAGCCGCCGGCGTCGCCGCCCAGCTCCAGCGGCACCATGCCCGCCGCCAGGGCGGCGGCGGACCCGCCCGACGAGCCGCCCGGCGAGCGCGCCAGGTCGTGGGGATTGCGGGTCCGGCCATAGATCGGGTTGTCGACCTGGTAGTCGGCCAGGCCGGCCGCGACATTGGTCTTGCCCAGGATGACTGCCCCCGCGTCCTTCAGGCGGCGGACCGCCGCGGCGTCCCGCGTCGGCCGGTAGTGGCGCGCGGACTCCCGGCCGAACGTGGTCGGCAAGCCGGCGATGTTGAAGCACTCCTTGACGGTCATCGGCACGCCGGCCAGCGGCAGGTCGGCGCCGTTCGCCACCGCTTGGTCGACCCGCCGGGCCTGGTCGCGGGCGCGGTCGAAGTCGCGCACGACCACCGCGTTGATCGGCCCGTCCAGGGCCTCGATCCTGGCGATCGCCGCGTCGGCCAGGTCCAGGGCGCTGACGGACTTCGCGCGGACGGCGCAGGCAAGTTCGGTCGCGCTCGCGGTGGCGAGCGGGGTGTTCGATGACGACATGGCTTGAGGCCCTCTTCGGTGAGGGTTCAGGAAGCTAGCCATAAAACGGCGTTCGCCAATTCTTGAACTCAACTCATTCGTCCCCAGATCCGTATTGCCGGCGGAGGACGGGTAGATGGACGCCCCTCCCCGCTCAGGATTGGAGCCGCCCTCCCTGCATCGGGCAGGGCTATCGCGTAGGTCTAAATACGACTGTCATCCCGGCCTCGGGGCGCGCAAGCGACCCGCCTGGCGGCGGGTGGCGCGCAGCGCGAAGATCCGGGACCGGGGCGTGACCTCAGCGCTTCCGGTGGTCCCGGATCTGCGCCCGGCTTCGCCGGGCTTGTCCGGGATGACAGCTTCTTTGGCAGCGAACCCACATGCGATCGCCCTCCTTCCATCGGGCGTATGGGCGCCTCGGGCGGCGGCGTCATCACCAGGGAGACGACCGAACCATGACCAGGAGCAAGTTGCTGCGAATGGACAATGTCGGCGTCGTGGTGGAGTCTCTCGATGACACCGTCGCTTTCTTCACCGAGCTTGGCCTGACGCTCGAAGGGCGAGGCATGGTCGAAGGAGAGTGGGCCGGACGCATCACCGGACTGGGCGATCAGCGTGTCGAGATCGCCATGATGGTCACGCCCGACGGCCACGGCCGCCTCGAACTCTCGCGTTTTCTCGCCCCGTCCGTGGTCGCCGATCACCGGAACGCCCCGGTGAACGCCCTCGGTTATCTGCGCGCCATGTTCACGGTGAGCGACATCGACGAAACCCTCGCCAGACTCCGCCAGCACGGTGCGCAGCTGGTCGGCCAAGTGGTGCAGTACGAGGACGTGTATCGACTCTGCTACATCCGCGGCCCCGAAGGCCTTCTCATCGGACTGGCGGAACCCCTCGGCCGCAATCGGTGACGCCCAGGGAAGAGCACCGAAGACTCTGGGCCGAGGAAGATCGAGGTTCAGGCCAGGCGAAAAACTTCTCCCCATCGCTCCCGGCGTGTTTCCCCAACAAAAACAACGCTTCGAAATCACTTATCCTCCCCCTCCCGCGCCGCCCGTATGATCAACTCACCTTGAGGCGATGGGGAGGGCGCTAAGGCCTGCGACCTTCGCGGCCTTGGGGTGCGGTCGAGCGGGAAGCGCTCGTCGGCGGCGGTTGGCTCTCAAGGCCGGCCGCGATCTTCGGTCTCGAGCCTTGCCGGGCATGGATGACAGAAACGGTGTGACCGAAGGGCTGACGAGAACGACAGGCGTGCGGGGGATACGCACGCGGTCCGGGACCAGGCTTCGTTGGCCTGGCCCGCCCGCCAGGGGCTTCGTCCGGTAAGGCCTTAAGAGGGCCACCCGCCGGACGCTCCCGGAAAACGGTCGCGCGGAGCGTCGGTCCTGGTCGAAACGGTATTCACTACAAAGCTTCCGGGCCTGGCCCGGCGCTCCGCAGCCCTCCCCCACCCTCGCGATGGAAGCGCGTGGCGGCAAAGCCGTGCGCGCTTGGTCGTCCCTCAATTAGCCGACAGGAGTCCCGATGCCCAGACCTCGCCAACCCCGTCCCGCGCCGCCGCCATCGTCCTCGTCGCCCCCTCCAGGCACGCCACGCCCCTATCTTCCGCCGGAGGACCGCGGCACCTACCGCCAGCGATACAAGCTCGAACGCGAAATCATCCGAAGGCTCGAGGCTCTCCACTTACGCCGCCTGGGCCTCAGCATGAAAAGAGCCCCCGGCCTTGCGACCGGGGGCTCTGCTCGTTCAGCCGATGAGGCGCCAGACGGCTTGGAAGACTAGCGGATGACCCGCGCGCCCTTGCCCTTCATCACGGCCTCGACCTCGGCCTGGCGCACCATCGAGGTGTCGCCCGGCGTGGTCATGGCCAGGGCGCCGTGAGCCGCGCCGTACTCGACGGCGGCCTGGGGACCCTTGCCTTCCATGAAGCCGAACGCGAGACCGGAGGCGAAGCCGTCGCCGCCGCCGACGCGGTCGTAGATCTCCAGGTTCTCGCGCATCATCGAGGCGTAGAACTCGCCGCCGGCGTACAGGATCGCCGACCAGTCGTTGACCGAGGCGGTCTTGGCGTTGCGCAGGGTGGTGGCGGCGACCTTGAAGTTCGGGAACTCCTTCACCGCCGTCTGGATCATCTTCTTGAAGTTGGCCGGATCGATCGACGAGATGTGCTCGTCCAGGCCCTCGACCTCGAAGCCCAGGCAGGCGGTGAAGTCCTCTTCGTTGCCGATCATCACGTCCACGTACTGGGCGATGTGGCGGTTGACCTTCTGGGCCCCCTCCTTGCCGCCCTGCGACTTCCACAGGCTGGCGCGGTAGTTGAGGTCATAGGAGATCACCGTGCCGTACTTGCGGGCCACCTCGACGGCCTCGATCACGGCTTCGGCGGTGTTGGACGCCAGGGCCGCGAAGATGCCGCCGGTGTGGAACCAGCGCACGCCTTCCTCGCCGAACAGCTTTTCCCAGTTCACTTCGCCGGGACGGATCTGCGAGGCGGCCGAGTGGCCCCGGTCGCTGCAGCCCAGGGCCGGGCGGACGCCGAAGCCCTTTTCGGTGAAGTTCAGGCCGACGCGGGTGTTGCGGCCCAGGCCGTCGAAGTCGCGCCAGATGATGTGGGAGGTGTCGACGCCGCCCTGCATCATCAGATCCTCGACCAGCCAGCCCAGGTCGTTCACCGGCAAGGCGGTGACGGCGGTCGAGCGCTTGCCCCAGCACTTCCGGAAGGCGCGGGCGACGTTGTATTCGCCGCCGCCTTCCCAGACGTTGAACTGACGGGCGTTGCGAACCCGGCCGAAGCCGGGATCGAAGCGCAGCATCACTTCACCGAAGGAGGCGCAGTCCCACTTGGTTTCCGAAGCCGGGCGGATGTTGAGGATGTTGTCGGTCATTTAGGCCTTCCCACGAACCTTCTTGATCAGATCGACGGTCTCACGGACCTTGGCGGTGATGCCGGCGTAGTCGCCCGCGTCCAGCAGCTCCTGGGTGATCAGCTTGGAGCCCATGCCGGCGGCGACGATGCCCGCGCCGAACCACTTCTTGACCGAGGCCTCGTCCGGATCGACGCCGCCGGTCGGCATGATGCGGGTCCAGGGCATCGGGCCCAGCACCGCCTTGACGAAGTCCGGGCCGCCGACCGACGAGCCGGGGAACACCTTGACGATCTCGCAGCCCAGCTCTTCGGCGTAGGAGATCTCCGAGGCCGAGCCGCAGCCCGGCGAATAGGGGATCTTGCGGCGGTTGCAGACCTTGGCGACGTCGGCGTTGAGGATCGGGCCGACCACGAACTTGGCGCCGTTGGCGATGTAGATGCCGGCGGTCGGGGCGTCGACGATCGAGCCCACGCCCATGATCACCCGCGGGTCGGCCGAGGCGAAGTGACGGGTGACTTCGTAGAAGACGTGGCTGGCGAAGTCGCCGCGGTTGGTGAACTCGATGCAGGGCGCGCCGCCGTCGGCGCAGGCCTGGATCACCTTCTTACAGACCTCGACGTCGGGGTGATAGAAAACCGGGATGACGCCCTGGTCCATCAGCGCCGTCAGAACGGCCATGCGGTCTTTCACCATCTGTACTGCTCCTCAAAGGATCGATCTTGCGTGCGGCCCCGTTGGCGGGCCTCGGCGTGGAAGATTTCGCCGCATCCGGCGCTGGGCGACCGTTTAGACCGCGTTGCGGGCCGACGCCACACCGGAGGGCTCCCCCGACGTCAATTCGCGTTCTCGCCTGTTGGCTGGGCTGTCGTCCTTCGTTTCCATCCACGTCCTCTTGGCGCGGCCCGGCCATGCCGGGCCCGCGCGCGGGCTCTCAAAATAAAGGGCGCCGGGACCAAGGCCCGACGCCCGGAAGTCTGCGCAGGAGCGAACTCGGAAAGAGCCGCGAACGCCCGGGACCGGATAGGGCGGCCCGAAACGTCAGGGAGACCGGGGATTAAGTGGCCAGGCCACTTTGCCACCGGTGTCATTCTGAAGCCTACTCCGAAGCGGCGCCCTGTGCAAGCGGGGTCGGAACGCTGTTCCGGTTCCGGCGAGGGTGGCGAAAATGGATGCTCCTCACCCGCAAAGCGGGGGAGGTGGCGCGATGCGAATACGCATCGTGACGGAGGGGGCGTCTAGACGACCGCCGCCGTCACCAAACTCCGCCGCACCATCAGCGACGCCCCCGCCGCGATCAGCCCGGCGACGCCGGCGATCACGAACGCCTCCAGATATTGCCCCGACTGGGCGCGGATCACCCCCGCGCCGATCGCCGCCGTCGCGGCGCCCAACTGGTGGCCCGCCCCGATCCAACCGAACACGACGGGACCGTCGCGGTCGCCGAACGCCTCGGTGGCCAGGCGTACGGTCGGCGGCACGGTGGCGATCCAGTCCAGGCCGTAGAACACCGCGAACACCGACAGGCTCATCAGCGAGAAATCCGAGAACGGCAGGTAGATCAGCGAGAGCCCGCGCAGGGCGTAGTACATGAACAGCAGCTTGCGCGGATCGTAGCGGTCGGTCAGCCACCCCGATGCGGTGGTGCCGAACAGGTCGAACAGGCCCATCAGCGCCAGCAGGCCGGCGGCCCGGACCTCGGGCAGGCCGCGGTCGCCGCAGAAGGCGATCATGTGCACGCCGATCAGGCCGTTGGTGGTCAGGCCGCAGATGAAGAAGCCGCCGAACAGCAGCCAGAAGGTGCGGGTCCGGCTGGCCCGGTGCAGGGCGCCGAAGGCGGCGGCCAGGGCGTTGGAGGCCGAACCCTTGGGCGGCGGGGTCCAATCGTCCGGCGCGCCGAACGGGCGTTGGCCGATGGCGTCGGGGCTTTCGGGGATCAGCAGCCAGCAGATCGGGGCCATGATCGCGGCGACGGCGGCCACGGTCAGCACCACCGGCCGCCAGCCGCCATGGTCGGCGATCCAGGCCATGGCCGGCAGAAAGACCAGCGAGCCGGTCGCCGTGGCCGCGGTCAGCAGGCCCAGCATCAGGCCGCGCCGCTCGACGAACCAGCGATTGACGATGGTCGCGCCCAGCACCATGGCCACCGCCCCGCTGCCGATCCCGGCCATCACGCCCCAGGTGGCCACGTACTGCCAGCTCTGGGTCATGAAGGCCGACAGGCCCGTGGAGACCGCCATCAGCAGTAGGGCCAGGCTGATCGTGCGCCGCACGCCGAACGACTGCATCAGGGCGGCCGCGAACGGTCCGGTCAGGCCGTAGAGGAAGATGCCGATCCCCGCGGCCAGCGAGATCGCGCCCCGATCCCAGTGGAAGGCCTTCTCCAGCGGCAGAATCAGAACGCCCGGCGCGGCCCTGAGGCCAGCGGCCGATAGAAGAGCAAGAAACGTGGCCGCCGCGACGACGAAGGCGTAGCGGTTTCCGAGGGTGCGGCGGAGGATCTGCATGCGATGTAACCGATCGGTACGGGGCTTGTCGCCCTGCATACGTACCGGTAAGTAACATCGTCAAGCGCCATGGCCCAAAACGACGAAAAAATTCCCGAACACCATCTGCCCTACGGTCCCGGACCGCGGGCGGCCGAGCGCATCTTCGAGACCGCGCGCGACCTGTTCTATCGCGAGGGCATCCGGGCGGTGGGCGTCGACGAGATCGTCACCAAGGCCGGCGTGACCAAGCCCAGCCTCTATCGCGGCTTCAAGTCCAAGGACGAGTTGGTGGCCGCGGTGCTGCGCGAGGTCGAGGTCGGTTTCTGGGGCCGCTTCGACGCGGCCGAGGCGGCTTTCCCCGGCGACGCCAAGGCCCAGATGATCGCCTTCTTCGAAGGCCTGGCCGCGCGCTCGGGCGGAGCCGACTATCGCGGCTGCGCGCTCAGCAACGCCGTGGTCGAGTATCCCGACCGCGACCATGCCGGTCGGGCCGTGGCCCAGGTCCACAAGCAGGACCTGCGGGCGCGCCTGCGGGCCAAGGCCGTGGAGATGGGCGCGTCCGACCCCGGCGCCCTGGGCGACGCGATGATGCTGCTGGTCGAGGGAGTGTTCACCTCCAGCCAGATGTTCGACGACGACGACAAGCCGGCCCTGGCCGTGGTCGGGGCGGTCAAGGCGCTGATCGAGGCTTATTGCCGATGAGCCATCCCCTCGACCGCCCCGTCTGGTCCGCCTTCACGGGCCGCCAGTCGCATCTGGCCCTGCGCGACGGAGCCGCCCTGCGGGTGCATCCGGACTTCGGCCTGTTCGCGGCGACGGCGGACGACGCGTCCGAGAGCCTTGAGGCCCTGGGCCGGCTGGTCCGCGCCCATGGCGGCGAGGTCGGGCTGGTCGAGCGGTTCGACCCGCCGCCGGTTCCCGGGACGACGGTCGTCAAGAGCGCCCTCTGCTGGCAGATGGTCGCCGAGGCCTTGGCCGCGCCCAAGCCGGTCGATTTCCAGATCCAGCCCCTGACCGACGCCGACGCGCCGGAGATGCTGGCCCTGGCCGCCCTGACCGCGCCGGGACCGTTCTTCTCGCGCACCCACGAGCTGGGCGAATTCGTCGGGGTGAAGGTCGACGGCCAGCTGGCGGCCATGGCCGGCGAGCGCCTGCGGCCCGAGGGCTTCACCGAGGTCAGCGGCGTCTGCGCCCATCCCGACCATCGCGGCAAGGGCTATGCGGCGCGGCTGATGCTGCACGTGGCCCACAAGATCGTTCAGCGCGGCGAGACGCCGTTCCTGCACAGCTACGCCGACAACACGGGGGCCATCGCACTCTACGAGGCGCTGGGGTTCCGGTTCCGGTGCGAGCAGGTGCTGACGGTGCTGGCGGCGGCGTAAGCCCCTGCCTCCCCGAACGGTTGTCATCCCGAAAGCCTCGCAGAGGCTGTCCGGGACCCAGGGGACTGGGCGACGCGGTGCGATTCACCTGGATCCCGGACAAGCGCTGCGCGCTTTCCGGGATGACAACTTGGGGGCCGGAAACAAAAAGGACCCGGAGAGCTTTCGCCCTCCGGGTCCTTTAAGCGCACGGGCCCGAACCTACGCCTGGATCTTGTTCGCCGACCGCCGCGCCCAGCCGTACAGCCCCGCCACCACGACCGCCGCGGCGATCAGGGCGAAGATCATGCCCACGTGCTCGGACGGCGCGAAGGGGACCTCCAGCGGGCCGGGCTTCTGGGTGGCGACGATCAGACCGGCCAGGGCGACGTTGAACAGGCTCTCGCCGACGATGAAGCCCGAGGCGATCAGCACGCCCAGGCGCTTGGCCGCCTCGCCCATCCGGTCCTTGTCGACCATGCGGTCGTAGAGCCAGCCGATCACGGCGCCGACCACGACCGGGGCGGTGACGGCGCTGGGCAGGTAGATGGCCAGACCCACGCCCAGCGGCGGCAGGCTGAGGCGGCCGTTGCTGGACCGGCGCAGGACGATGTCGACGATCACCAGGCCCAGGCCGATCAGGGCGCCGTAGCCCAGCAGCCCCCAGTCCAGATCATGGGCGATCACGCCCTTGGCCAGGGTCGAGATCAGGGTCGCCTGCGGGGCGTTCAGCGGCGTGGAGCCGGCCACGGTGCTGAGATTGGCCGCGCCGGCGAAGCCGTTCGACTGGTTCAGCAGCTCCAGGACGAAGGGGATGACGACGGCGCCGGCGACGACGCCGATGATCAGAGCCACCTGCTGCTTCCACGGCGTGGCGTCGACCAGTTGGCCGGTCTTCAGGTCCTGCAGGTTGTCGTTGGCGACCACGGCCACGGCCAGCACCATGGTGGTGACATAGAGGGCGTAGGCGACCAGGGCCTTGGCGATGTCGGGGCCGATCACCCCGCGGCCGACGACCCCGACCATCAGCGAGGCGCCCAGCACGGTCAGGATGGCGATGCCCGAGACGGGGCTGTTGGACGAGCCGATCAGGCCGGCCATGTAGCCGCAAACGGCGGCGGCCAGCAGGCCGGCGACCAGCACGTAGCCGACGCCGATGGCGACCAGCGGCGCGGCCAGGCTGGTGATCGGTCCGCCGGTCAGGAAGTTGGCCAGGAACCAGCCGGCCGGGGCCAGCAGCAGCAGCGAGACCAGGCCGACGATGCCGATCGGGATGTCCTGTTCGGTGCGGGCGATGACCGCGCCGCCGACCTTGCGGGCCTTGCTGGCCTCGAAGGCCGAGATCAGGCCCGACCAGATCGGCAGGGCCAGCTTGCCCAGGGTCCAGATGGCGGCGGCGCCGATGACGCCGGCCCCCATGAACCGCACCTCGGTCTTCCAGACGGTCAGGGCGTGGGTGGCGACGTCGACGCCCGGCATCGGGTGGTGGGCGGTCATGATCGGCACCAGCACGCCCCAGGCGATGGCCAGGCCGGCGAACATCGCCACCCCGACCGTGATGCCCATCAGGTGGCCCGCGCCCATCAGGGCCAGCGAGCTGGAAGCGCCTAGGCCGGTGGCGCCGGCCCCGGCCTTGAAATAGCCGGCCACCTCGGCGGCGAAGATCTTGGCGGCGGCCAGGGCGGCGAACAGGGCCGAGGCCACGGTGCCCAGCACCACGGCGACCAGGCCGGCCTGGCCCTCGGCGGCGCCGGCCCGCGAGCCGGTGCCGACCTTCAGGACCTCAGCGGCGGCGACGCCCTCGGGATAGGGCAGGTCGGAATTGGTCACCAGGGCCCGGCGCAGGGGGATGGTGTACATCACGCCCAGAACGCCGCCAACCAGGCAGGCCCCGAAGGTGGTCAGGAACGGCACGTGGCTCCACCAGCCGATCATCAGCAGGCCCGGCAGCACGAAGATCACCGACGACAGCGTCCCCGCCGCCGAGGCGATGGTCTGGACGATGTTGTTCTCCTGAATCGTCGCGCTCTGGAACGCGCGCAGCAGGGCCATCGAGATGACGGCCGCGGGGATCGAGGTGGCGAAGGTCAGGCCCACCTTCAGGCCCAGATAGACCTGGGCGGCGGTGAAGACGAGGGTGATAAGGATCCCGAGAAGGACCCCCCGGATAGTGAACTCCGAACGGGGAGTCGCGGCGGCGTCGGACGACATGAAGGGTCCCAAAGCAGTTAAGGCGGTCGGACCTTGCACGTCCGACCGCCCCGAACTCAAGTCTGTTCCGCCATTCGCCGAGTCTTTAGGCGTTTTGTCCGGGCTTTAGGGCTTGGCCGTCGTGGCGACGGGAGCGATGGTGTTCGCGGTGCGCACGGGCGCGCAAACCTCGCTGACACGTTGCATTATGACCGTGTCGTCGCTGACGGAGGCTTGCTTGATCGCCTCGTCGCACCTGCCGTCGTTGATCAGCTTGGCCAATTGTCGGGCCTTGCGCAGCCTCGCGGCGTCGGCGCTGACCTGCTGCCCCCACCCGGCCGAGCCGGGGCTTTGATAGCTCATGGCCTCGCGCTTGGCGCCAGACGTCTGGGCGCCGGCCGAACCGGCCCAGCAAAGTCCCGCTACGACGGCCAAGGCGGCCCAGCTCTTCAACCTCGATAAAGTCATACCCACATCCACCAAAGACAAGCGGCGCCGGGCCGCCCGACGTTCTTTCTGGCTCAGCGGATGACCGCCCGCTGTTCGACACGGCTCGCGCAAACCTCGACCGTACGTTCGGTCAGCCTGTTATCCTCGCTGGCGAGCGCCATCTTCACGGCGGCGTCGCACCGATCCGCGTTGATCAGGGTCGCGACCTTCCTGGCCTTGGTGATGCGCGCGGCGTTGAACGACACCTGCTGGGCCATGGCGTAGCCTTCCGCCGGCCGGCCTGCGGAAGGCGAGGTTTGACGAGGGTTGACACCGCTTGTCTGAGCGTTGGCGAAACCCGCCCCCCCGATCACTGAAGCGATAAAGAAGGCGGCGAAAAGCCGAGAGGACTGGATCATCTTGGAGACCTTTTTTCCGTCCGCACAGGACAACCCAACCTTGTGCTCGCGTCAAGATCTCGCGAGGGCCGCGAAGGACGGCCAGGGCGGCGACCGCCGCCCTGGCCGGGGATCTCAGAGCACGCCCAGCATCTCCGCGACCAGCGGGTGGCGGACGATGTCGCGGTCGGCCAAGCGGACCACCGCGATGTTCTCCACCGGCTCGAACTTGGCCGACACTTCGGCCAGGCCCGAGATGCCCGGCAGCAGGTCGGACTGGTTCGGGTCGCCGGTCACCACCATGGTCGAGTTCCAGCCCAGGCGGGTCAGCAGCATCTTCAGCTGCATGTAGGTGCAGTTCTGGGCCTCGTCGATCACCACGAAGGCGTTGTTCAGGGTGCGGCCGCGCATGAAGCCGACCGGGGCGATCTCGATCGCGCCCTCGGCCATCAGGGCCCGCATGCGCTTGACCGACAGGCGGTCGCTCAGCGCGTCGTAGAGCGGGCGCAGGTACGGCGCCAGCTTGTCCTCCATGTCGCCGGGCAGGTAGCCGATCGACTCGCCGGCCTCGACCGCGGGGCGCGACAGCACGATGCGGCCGACCTTGCCGGCCTCCAGGGCCTCCACGGCCTTGGCGATGGCGATGTAGGTCTTGCCGGTGCCGGCCGGGCCCAGCGCCATGATCAGGTTCTTTTCGTCGATCGCCTCCATTAGGCTGGCCTGGCCCGGCGATTTGGGTTTGATCGTTTTGAGGTAACTCTGGTCCCGATCCTCGTGCCCCGGATTGCCCAGCGGCGACCAAGCTTGGCGATGCTCCACCGGCAGGCGGCGCACCTTGGCGTCGTCGTCGTAACGGCCGGCGTCGTTCGCGCCTTCGCGCACCATCCGCTTGAGAGCTCGCTTGGTCATGTAAGCCTCCATTCAGGCATGAAAAAAGGACGTGGCCGGATGGCGACGTCCTTGGAGCAGGTGGGGAGGAGAAAAACGGAAACGCGAGCGCGGCCGGGCGGTTCGGAGCTTGCCCCCGAAGGCGGTGATGAACGCCCAAACCCCAAAACCGACACCCAAGGTCTCCGTTACCGGGAGGCCGCGTTCGGCGATCGAGCGCGGCTCGGATACGAGAAGAATGACTCCCGATATGGGAGTGTTCCCCCTCGAATCGCACAAATACAATGGGGCCCACATGGTTTATGAGCCGTTAAGGCTCCGCCTGCTTCTAGAACACGAGGTGTACGGATGACTGTCTATTCCTTGGGCGCCGCAAGTCCCTCGCTTCCCGCGGAAGGCGAATATTGGATCGCGCCGAGTGCCCAGGTGATGGGAAACGTCATCCTGCGGAAGAATTCCAGCGTCTGGTGGGGCGCAATAGTTCGCGGCGACAATGATCCGATCGAGATCGGCGAGAACAGCAATGTTCAGGACGGCTCAGTACTTCATACCGACGTCGGCAGCCCGCTGACCATCGGAGCCAACGTGACGATCGGTCACATGGTGATGCTTCATGGCTGCACGATCGGCGACGGCTCGTTGATCGGCATCGGCGCGATCGTCCTGAACGGCGCGAAGATCGGCAGGAACTGCCTGATCGGCGCCGGCGCCCTGATCACCGAGAACAAGGAGATCCCCGACAATTCGATGGTCATGGGCGCCCCCGGCAAGGTGGTCCGCGAGATCGGCGAGGGCCACGCGCTAATCCTCCAGGCCTCGGCCCTGCACTATGTCGAGAACTGGAAGCGATATCGGACCGAACTTTCGCGGAAAGATTGAGCCCACACGCCGCTCGCTTAACGAAATACCGACGGTTTTCGGCTATTCTCCGGCCGAGGGGGAGTCTTTATGGTCGCGAGCCTGTGGCGAGATTGGAAGCCGGCGCATCGTCGCCTGGCGATCCTGACGATCGCGTATGTGACGGGCATGGCCTACAGCCTGTTCCTGGCGGGCGCCTCGCAGCACATCCCCACCATCTGGACCGCCAACGCGGTGCTGATCGCCGGCCTGCTGCTGCTCAACCGCCGGCAGGGCGCGGTCCTGCTGGCCCTGACCGCCGCCCTGCACGTGGCCATCGAGCTGTCGATCGGCGATCCCCCACGCTTTGTGCTGATCGTCGCCGGGCTGGACACCCTGCAGACGGCGGCGACGGCGGCCCTGCTGCGCCTGATGCACGCGCCGATCCGGGTGCGCTCCATGCGCGGCTTCCTGGTGCTGATGGCCGCCTCGACGAGCCTGACGGCCGCCAGTTCGATCCTGGTCAACGGCCTGCTGTCGATCAGCATGGGCGGCGCCTTCTGGCAGGGCTGGACCGAGTGGACCACCTCCAACGTGCTGGGCGTGGCCATCGCCCTGCCCACCCTGCTGATCCTGTTCGACCGCCGTCATGGCGAGGCCTTCCGCGTCGGCCTGGCGGAATCGCTGCTGGTCCTGGCGCTGGTGCTGGCCACCACCGTGACCGTGTTCACGGTCGAGGCCAATCTGGAGGTGCTGCTGTTCGCCCCCGCCCTGCTGGCGGTGTTCCGCGGCGGGCCGCGGGCGGCGGCGGTGCTGGTGACCGGCTCGCTGGCGGCCACCATACCGACGGTGCTGCACAGGACCGGGCTGGACCCCGCCGTCGCCGTCCCGCCGCTGCGGGACGCCCAGATCTTCCACCTGGTGCTCTACGCCGTCTGCCTGGCCGCCGCCCTGGCGCTGAACCAGCAGAAGCGGCTGCAGGCCCTGCTGGTCCGCCGCCAGGCCGTGGCCCGCGCCGCCCAGGCCAAGGCCCTGGCCGCCAGCCAGGCCAAGTCCGACTTCCTGGCCACGATCAGTCACGAGATCCGCACGCCGCTCAACAGCATCCTCGGCTTCGCCGCGATCGTCGGCGACGACCCGGACCTGTCGTCCGAGAATCGCCGCCGCCTCGACCTGGTCGGCCGGGCCGGCCGCTCGCTGGCCGAGATCGTCAACGACCTGCTGGACTTCGCCAAGGTCGAGGCCGGCCGCCTGGACCTGGCGCTGGCCCCCGTCTCGCCGGCCGCCCTGCTGCGCGACGCCGTCGCCATCGTCGCCCCGGCCGCCCAGGCCAAGGGCCTGCCGCTGTCGGTGAGCGTCGAGACCGTCGGCGACGGCGACGAAGCCGTCCTGCTGGCCCTGGACGAGACCCGCCTGCGCCAGATCCTGCTGAACCTGCTGGCCAACGCCCTGAAGTTCACGGCCCAGGGCCAGGTCGCCGCGCGGCTGGTCATCGGCCCCGGCCTCGGCGAGCTGCGGTTCGAGGTCGCCGACACCGGCATCGGCATCGCCCCCGAGGTCCAGGCCCGCCTGTTCCAGCGCTTCAGCCAGGCCGACGGCTCGATCAGCCGCCGCTACGGCGGCGCGGGGCTGGGCCTGGCGATCAGCAAGGCCCTGATCGACCGGATGGGCGGGGAGATCGGCGTCGCCAGCACGCTGGGCGAAGGCTCGGTGTTCTGGATCGAACTATCCGCGCGGGCCGTCGCCCCCGACCAGGCCCCGGCTCCAGCCCCGGCCGCGCTCGAGGCCGAGCGGCCGCCGCGCGTGCTGCTGGTCGACGACCATCCGATGAACCGCGAGCTGGGCCATGCCCTGCTGACCCTGGCCGGCTGCGAGGTCTCCACCGCCGACGACGGCGCCCAGGCGGTGGACGCCGCGCGGCTGGGCGGTTTCGACCTGATCCTGATGGACGTGCACATGCCCGGCATGGACGGCTTGGCCGCCGCCCGCGCCATCCGCGCCCTGCCCGCCCCGCACGGCGCCGTGCCGATCATCGCCCTCAGCGCCGACGTCCTGCCCGACCAGATCGCCCGCTGCCGGGCGGCGGGCATGGACGACCACGTGGCCAAGCCGATCCGCCGGGAGGAGCTGGTGGCGGCGGTGGGACAGGCCTTGGGGGCTGACCGGGAAGAGCGCAAGGCGATGGCAAGCGTCCAGCGCGGTTCCTGATCCGGAACGGCGCGACGACGCCGGCAAGGTCCGGTTTCCGGCCTGCCTGAGCGGATCGACCGTCAAGGCGATGCCGTGGTCCTGAGGAGCGGGCGCTTCTACCCGCCCGGGTGCAGCCCCGGCGCTTCCTGGCCCGTGCGGGTGACGTATTCGGTATAGCCGCCGCCGTACTGATGGACGCCCTCGGGCGTCAGCTCCAGCACGCGGTTGCTCAGGGCCGCCAGGAAATGGCGGTCGTGCGAGACGAACAGCATGGTGCCCTCGAAATCCGCCAGGGCCGCGACCAGCATCTCCTTGGTCGCCATGTCGAGGTGGTTGGTCGGCTCGTCCAGCACCAGCAGGTTCGGCGGATCGAACAGCATCTTGGCCATGACCAGGCGCGCCTTCTCGCCGCCGGACAACACGCGGCAGGGCTTTTCGACATCGTCGCCGGAGAAGCCGAAGCACCCCGCCAGGGTGCGCAGCGCGCCCTGCCCCGCCTGCGGGAACGAGCGCTCCAGGGATTCGAAGATCGTCTCTTCGCCGTCCAGCAGGTCCATGGAGTGCTGGGCGAAATAGCCCATCCTGACGCTGGCGCCGATATTGACCACGCCCTGGTCGGGCTTGGTGTCGCCGGCCACCAGTTTCAGCAGCGTCGACTTGCCGGCGCCGTTGGCGCCCAGGACGCACCAGCGCTCCTTGCGGCGCACCAGGAAGTCGAGGCCTTCATAGATCGGCTGGGCGCCGTAGCCCTTATGGATGTTGCGCAGGCTGATCACGTCGTCGCCCGACCGCGGCGGGCTCTGGAACTCGAACTGGACCGCCTGGCGACGGCGCGGCGCCTCGACGCGTTCGATCTTGTCGAGCTTCTTCACCCGGCTCTGGACCTGGGCGGCGTGCGAGGCGCGCGCCTTGAACCGCTCGATGAACTTGATTTCCTTGGCCAACATGGCCTGCTGGCGCTCGTACTGCGCCTGGCGTTGCGCCTCGCCGAGCGCGCGCTGCTGTTCGTAGAAGTCGAGATCGCCCGAATAGGTAATGAGCGAGCCGCCGTCGATCTCCACTACCTTGCCGATGATGCGGTTCATGAACGCGCGGTCGTGCGAGGTCATCAACAGGGCGCCGTCATAATTCTTGAGGAAGGCCTCAAGCCAGATCAGGCTTTCCAGGTCCAGGTGGTTGCTGGGTTCGTCCAGCAGCATGCCGTCGGGCCGCATCAGCAGGATGCGGGCCAGCGCCACGCGCATCTTCCAGCCGCCGGACAGCAGGCCGACATCGCCGTCCATGCGTTCCTGGCTGAAGCTCAGGCCGGCCAGCACCTCGCGCGCCCGCGCTTCCAGCGCGTAGCCGTCCAGTTCCTCGAAGCGCCCCTGCACCTCGCCATAGCGTTCGAGGATGGCGTCCATCTGGTCGGCCTGGTCCGGATCGACCATGGCCGCCTCGAGCCTGGCCATTTCGGCGGCCAGCGCGCTGACGGGACCGACGCCGTCCATCACCGCGGCGACCGCGCTCTGGCCCGACATCTCGCCGACATCCTGGCTGAAATAGCCGATCGTCATTCCGGGATCGATCGCGACCAGCCCGTCGTCGGGTTGCTCCTGACCGGTGATCATGCGGAACAGCGTCGTCTTGCCGGCGCCGTTCGGGCCGACAAGCCCGACCTTCTCGCCCTTCTGAACGCCCATCGAGGCTTCGATGAACAGGATCTGGTGGCCGTTCTGCTTGGAGATGTTGTCGAGGCGGATCATGGGCGGTCTGCTAACGCGGGTGGAAGCAGAACGCCAGCCTTGGAGCGATGCCAATTCCAGGCGCGATGATCGGGCGCACCGCCCCTTGCCCCTCGCCCGAACCCGCGTCACTCTCTGCCTGAACAACGATAACAAATCAGGGAGGCGACTTCGGCCATGGCTAGCGCGCGCTACGACTACGTCATCATCGGCGCCGGCTCGGCCGGCTGCGTCCTGGCGAACCGGCTGACCGAGGATCCGGCCGTCAAGGTCCTGCTGCTGGAGGCCGGCGGCAGGAACAGCTCGATCCTGGTGCGGATGCCGGCCGGGGTGGGCGAACTGATCAAGGCCAAGGGTGAACAGAACTGGGGCTTCTGGACAGAGGCCGAGCCGCACCTGAACGACCGCAAGCTGTGGTGGCCGCGCGGCAAGGGGCTGGGCGGCAGTTCGGCGATCAACGGCATGATCTATATCCGAGGCCACGCGCGCGACTACGACCAGTGGCGGCAGATGGGGCTGGCGGGCTGGTCCTATGCCGAGGTCCTGCCCTATTTCAAGCGCTCGGAAAGCCACCACGGCGGCGGCGACGCCTATCACGGCGGCGCGGGCCCGCTGCACGTGTCGCGCGGCGAGTCCAAGAGCCCGTTCTACCCCGCCCTGATCGAGGCCGGCCGCCAGGCAGGGCACGCCGTGACCCAGGACTTCAACGGCTACCGGCAGGAGGGCTTCGGTCCCTACGACCTGACGATCCGCGACGGCAAGCGGTGGAGCGCGGCGGCGGCCTATCTGACGGCCGCCCTAGCCCGGCCCAACCTGACCTGCGTCACCGGCGCGCGCACCACCCGGATCCTGGTCGAGAACGGCCGGGCGATCGGCGTCGAATACGGGGTCGGGACCAGTTCGGAGCGGCTCGTCGCCCATGCCGACGCCGAGGTGCTGCTCAGCGCCGGGGCGGTGCAGTCGCCGCACCTCCTGCAGTTGTCGGGGATCGGCGATCCGGACGACCTGAAGGCCCAGGGGATCGCCACGGTCCATGAGAGCAAGGGCGTGGGCGCCAACCTGCAGGACCACCTGGACGTCTGCCTGTCGTGGACGACCAGGAACTTGGTCACCGCCTATTCGGCCAACAAGGGACTGAGGAAGCTGGGCACCGGCCTGTCCTACATGCTGCTGGGCCAGGGCCTGGGCCGCCAGCAGTTCCTGGAGAGCGGCGCGTTCCTGAAGTCGCGCCCCGACCTCGACCGGCCCGACCTGCAGATCCACGGCGTGCTGGCGATCATGCAGGAGCACGGCAAGGTCCAGGTCGAGAAGGACGGCTTCACCCTGCACGTCTGCCAGCTGCGTCCGGAAAGCCGGGGCAAGGTCGGCCTGCGCTCGGCCGACCCGTTCGACGACCCGACCATCCTGGCCAACTACCTGGCCGCTGAGGAGGATCGCCGCGCCATCCGCGAGGGCGTGAAGATCGCCCGCGACGTCGCCGCCCAGGCCGCCCTCGACCCCTATCGCGAGGCCGAGTACGCGCCCGGCGCGGCGGTGAGGACCGACGCCGAGATCGACGCCTGGGTCCGCGCCAAGGCCGAGACCATCTACCACCCGGTCGGAACCTGCCGGATGGGCGCGGCGGGCGATTCGCTGGCGGTGGTCGACGACCAGCTGCGGGTGCAGGGGCTGCAAGGCCTGCGAGTGGTCGACGCCTCGGTCATGCCCACCCTGATCGGCGGCAACACCAACGCCCCGACCCTGATGATCGCCGAGCGCGCGTCGGACCTGATCCGCGGCAAGGCGGCCCTGCCGGCCGTGGAGGTCCCGGTGTTCGGGGACGGGCGGGCGGCGGCGGCCTAAACGCGCGAGAGGCCCCTCGATGGGAAGGGGTCGCCCCGCGGCGCCCCCTTCCCATCCGCGGCGCGCCCCTGGTCCCGCGCGCCGCCCTTTCCGCCCCCCGACGGAAAGCTCGTGATGTCCCTCAGGCGATCCGGCGCCCGTGCAGCGTCGCCAGCCTCAGGCGCGGCGCCTCTTCGTTGGCCGGGCCCAGGGCCTGGATCCTGCGCACGCCCAGCTCCGAGGCCGGACGGCCCATCAGCCGCTGCATCATGGCGATGGGCTGGTAAAGACCCAGGAAACGGTCGGCCTGGCCGTCGGCGCCGGTCATCGGGGCCAGCAGCACCTCCATGCCCACCGACGGCGCCCCGATGGCGCGGATGTCGGCGGTGACCACCACGGGCTCGCCCCGCCGACGCGCGACCTCCAGGGCCGACTTGACCTCCAGCCGATGCGACAGCGCCCAGAAGCCCAGGGCGTCCTCGCCGCGCAGGTCGCGGGCGTGCAGGTCGGTGACGAAACCGCCGGCCAGCCGCACCGGATAGCGGCCCTTGGCGTCGCGCCCGAGGATGAACACCTGCGGCAGCAGATCCAGGAAATCGCCCGGATTGACCGCGGCGCGCGCGGGCACGCCGTCGTTAACGGCCTTGCTACGCCAATAGTCTATCAACCGTTCCGTGCTTGGATGGAACATCGTCGTTCCCCTGGCGAGCTCGCTCGCGGTCCTTTTCGACCGCATCGGGCTTGCAGGGAGAACCGGGCCAGCCCCAGGACCGTGCCGTCCTGGGACAGTTTCCCGGTGAAGCGGTGGGCATGGCGTGAATCTTGCTTGGCCGCGGGCCACGCGGCACGCCGATGTGTTGTGAAGGGAAGAGGCCGATGAAGGCGCCGAAAATGACCTTGCCCAAGCTGTGGATCAGCTTGGCCGCCGGATTGGGGGCGCTCGTGCTCGGCGGCGTCGCCTACGCCCAGTGCAATAGCGGCTGCACGCCGCCGCCGCCGCCCTGCTGCGCGCCGCCGCCGCCCCCGCCGCGTCCGCCCACCCCGCCCGGCTGCAACACCTGCGGCGGCGGCGGCCACAACGTCTATGTGCCCGGCATCAACATCCACGTCGGCGGTTCGGTGATCGTCAACGCCAACGCCTCGGCGACCAGCACGGCCACGGCCGGATCCAGCGCCGGCGCCGGCGCCGGCGCGGGGGCCTCAGCCGGCTCGACCGTCTATTACGGCGGCGGCACCCATGGCGGCTACTATTCGGGCCCGGTCTCGACCGGCTACATCCAGGGCCTGAACGTCGAGGGCGGCGAAGCCCGCCGTCGCGCGTCCTACGAGGCCACCCGCACCCGGTTCAAGCGCGTGGTCATCCGCGCCGTCTGCCTGGACGACCGCGACATCCCCCACCCGGCCTCGCAGGTCACCCCCGACCGCGACATCGACAGCGGCTATGACGGCGAACTCTATCGCTGCATCGCCGGCTCGCGCATGCAGTACGTGGTCGGCGCCTACGAAGGCTACAGCGCGGCCAATTTCGGCGGCGAGACCTATGTCTGCGGCAAGAACGAAGCCCTCTACTACGGCGGCGGCGCGGGCGGCGGCTCGGGCCTGGCCGGCGGCCCGGACGGCCGCGGCGGCGCCCTCTCGTGCCGGCCGCAACGCCCGGCCCGCGACTGCAACGAGCGCTCGCTGTTGCGCCGCTACGGCGCCGGCGTGAAGGTCCTGACCATCCTGACCACCGAGAAGTACACCGCCTATCGCGAGGAGACGGTGCGCGAGTCGAGCGCCTCGGGCCTGAGCCTCAGCCTGGACGGCGGCGTCGGCGGGGTGGTGTACTAGGCGCCCGCTTCGACTTTTCGAAACACGAAGGGCCGCTCCTCCGGGAGCGGCCCTTTTCTTTTGGCCGCGCCGCTCGCATCCACGACTTTGTCGCGAGACCCGTCCCAGCGGTTGCTATCCTAGGTGAGGAATCATCGCCGATGGGCCGACCGTGAGAAACAGGATGCTCCATAAGCTTTTCGTCGTCGTCGTCGCTTCGGGAGCGTTCCAAGCCGCTCACGCCACGGCCGAACCCTTCTACGACGCCGCCCTCTGCAAACCGCCCTATACGACGACCTCGGCGACGGCGCTGTATGAGGCGGCCGAGAAGCTGGCCAAGCCCGACACCTCGTTGCTGACGGCCTATGTCTACAAGCTGCCGCGGACGATCGGCCAGGACGGCTTCACGACCAGCGAGGTGGTGTTCGCCGGCACGTCGGTCGGCGTCCTGATCCAGGGCCAGCAGGCCGAGGCGCTGGCCCAGCGCTACCAGCTCCAGCGCGAGCGCTCCAACCTGCTGGGCGCTTCCACCAAGGGCTATGCGCGCGAACTGCCGGCGGCGGAGCAGCCGCAGCCCGACGCCGGAACGGTTTCGATCGTCGCCCGCGAGAGCCCGTCCTTGCCCGGCAAGACGCTGCTGGCCTGCGAGCTCGTCTCGACGGCGGACCGGGCGGCCCTGGAGGCCTATGAAAAGTCCAAGGGCCAGTAGCGCGCTCGGACGCGTTCCTGTCGGAAGGTCCGCCCGACCTAGATCACGTAGTCGTAGACCACGTCGGCCAGGGTGTGATCCATCGTCCGGGCCGGCTCTTCGCAAGTGGGGCAGTTGACGATCCGGGCGGGCACGCCGGCGGCCGTGCAGTGCGGCGGCACGGGCTTGAGCACCACCGAACCCGAGGCGATCTTGGCGTATTCGCCGATCGCGATATTGCCCAGCACCTTGGCGCCCGCGCCCAGCAGCACGCCCCGGCCGATCTTCGGGTGGCGGTCGCCGCGCTCGGCGCCGGTGCCGCCCAGGGTCACGCCGTGCAGCATCGAGACGTCGTCGCCGACCACCGCGGTCTCGCCGATGACGATGCCGGTGCCGTGGTCGATGAATACGCCCTGGCCGATGCGGGCGGCCGGATTGATGTCGACCTGGAAGACCTCGCTGGCCCGGCTCTGCAGGTAGAAGGCCAGGGTTTCGCGGCCCTGGCTCCACAGCCAGTGCGACACGCGATGGGTCTGCAGAGCCAGGAAGCCCTTGAAGAACAGGAACGGCTGGACATAGCCCTTGGTGGCTGGATCGCGCTCGAACACCGCCACCAGGTCGGCCTCGGCGGCGGCCACCAGCGACGGGTCGCTGTCGAAGGCGTCGGCGGCGAATTCGCGGGCGGTCATGGCCCGCATCTCCTGGTCACCCAGCTTGCGCGCCAGCTGGAAGGTCAGGGCGTCGGCCAGGTTGTCGTGACTGAGGATCACGGCGTTGAGCAGCGAGGCCAGAGCCGGCTCGGCCTTGGCGGCGTGTTCGGCCTGGTTGCGCAGCGCGGCCCAGACGGGCGGCGTGGTTTCCTGCGTCACGACCTCGAGATGCTTGGCCACCGGGCTCTCCTCTCCCACGCCGCCTATAGAGCATCTTTTTGAGAAATGCTCCAGGCGCCCAGGTTTCAACGGCTGGCGCGCGAAACCGTTCGCGCACTTAAGGCCGCCGTCAGGCGAGCACAAGCCTGGCCAGATCGGCCGGCAGTTCGCCCTTCACCGCCATATGGTGCACCCGCAGCAGTAAAGCCACCGTCAAGGAGTCCGGCATGTGGCCGGACACCGCCGCGTCGAGGGCCTGGCCGAACGGAACACGGGCCATCGCCAGGTCTTCGGTCTCGTCCGGCGCGGTCGCCGTCGGCGTCAGGTCCAGGGCCAGATAGCCGTGGCAGATCTCGTCGGTGATCGAGTTGGACAGCTCCATGGTCAGGATCAGCCGCCAGTCGGCGGCCTCCAGCCCGACCTCCTCGGCCAGCTCGCGCTTGGCGCCGTCCAGCGGGTCCTCGGCCAGCGGCGCGCCGCCTTCGGGAATCTCCCAGCTGTAGTTGGCGTGGGGAAAGCGGTTCTGGCCCACCAGGGTGACCGTGCCGTCGGCGTGCAGCGGCACGACGCCGATCGCCCGGTTCTTGAACGCCACCTTGCCGTACAGCGCCGGCCGACCGGTGGGGGCGATCGCCTGATACTCGGTCAGGGTGATCCAGGGATTGTCGTAGACGACCGTTTCGCGGGTCACGGCCCACGGCGTCCCGTGCGGTTCGAGCCATGCTGGCCTAGGCTTGGCAGGTTTATCGGTCATGCGGACGGCTCGCGGCTTGTGGCGGCCGAGGCTCGGCCATAGGTGTGCTGCTTATCGTGCTTCCCGGAGGTCGTCTTGGCCGGTTCAGTTCCCCCAGCCCCAGAATTCGGCGAAGTGCTGCCGATCGAGCCGTCGCCGGCGGTGCTGGACTTCCTGGCCAGGCGACGCTCGGCCTCGGCCATGAGCCTGACCGCGCCGGGCCCGGACGACGCGCAACTGGCCGACCTGCTGCGGCTGGCCGCCCGGGTGCCCGACCACGGCAAGCTGGCGCCCTGGCGGTTCGTGATCCTGCGCGGCCCGGCCAAGGACGTCTTCGCCGAGCGGATTACGGCCTTGGCCGACAGCCAGGCCAATCCTGTCAAGGCCAACGCCGCCCTGCGCAAGCTGACCCGCCCGCCGGTCGCCGTGGCCGTGATCTCGCGCCATATCCCCGGCGAGATCCCCGAATGGGAGCAGCGCCAGAGCGCCTCGGCCGTCTGCCAGCAGATGCTGCTGGCCGCCGCCGCCATGGGCTGGGGCGCCAACTGGATCACCGACTGGTACTCGTACGACCCGCGCGCCAAGGCCATCCTCGGCCTGGCCGACGACGAGCTGGTGGCCGGCTTCCTCTATCTGGGCACCTCGACCGAAGCCCCGCAGGAGCGGGCGCGGCCGGATGTGGGCGCGATCACCACCGAATGGTCCGCTGGCTGAAAGTCGCCTCCGGCGCCTGTTGCGTTTTCGCACCGGTCCGACGCCTTTAATTCGAGCCCGCGCCGCCGGAACAGCGGCCCAAGGCCATAGAATCGCCATTCCACTCGTCTCAAATCCCAAGGCGTGGGACTTGCGGGGCGCAGGCTTTGTCATGCATCAGCCGCGACATCTTATGTAACAGTCCTGCATCAAATCGACCTTAAGCATCCGTAACTTGTTGCTAGGCCTTGCATTGCCTAAGGCCAAGCTGGACGATGTCTGCGTACCTGCACGCCGACCCGAACTTTACGGCCGACGGGGTTTATGACGCTCTCTCTCCTGATCCTTGGCATGACCACCGCCCTGGACGGCGCGCCTGAAGCCGCGCCCGCCCAGCAAGAAACGGCGGCGCGGGTCCAGCGGGCGCCGCAGCAGGCCGGGCCGGCCGGGGCCGATCCGTACGCCGCCGAGGTCGAGGCGGTCGAGGTCGTGGCCGGCAAGCCGCGCGGCTCGGTCGAGGGCGACATCAAGCCCGATCTGACGCTCAACCCCGCCCAGATCCGCGCCTATGGGGCCGGCAGCATCTCGGAGCTCCTGGCGTTCCTGGAGCCGCAGCTGCGCACCAGCCAGAGCCGCGGCGACGGCCAACCGGTGATGCTGATCAACGGCCGCCGCATCTCGGGCTTCCAGGAAATCCGCGACATTCCGCCCGAAGCCATCGAGCGCTTCGAGATCCTGCCCGAGGAAGTGTCGCTGACCTACGGCTACCGCGCCGACCAGCGGGTGGTGAACATCGTCCTGCGCCGCCGCTTTCGCGCCCTGACCACCGAGGCGGGGGTCAAGGTCCCGACCGCCGGCGACCGCACGTCCACCGACCTGCAGAGCACCTTCTTCCGCGTCCAGGGCGACAATCGCTGGCTGTTCAACGGCAAGGTCTCGCACGACACGGCCCTGTTCGAGAACGATCGCGACATCGTGCGCACGCCGTCGGGCCAGCCCTACGACCTGACCGGCAACGTCACCGGCCTCAACCGCCAGCCGCCCGACATCGCCAATGGAATTTACTTCCAGCCGATCGATCCGAACCTGACCGCCCTGGTCGGCGCTCCGGTCACCGTCACGCCCGTGCCGACGGCGGCGCTGGGCGGCCCGGCGACCCTGGCCGACTTCGCGACCGGCGCGGGTACGGCGGCCACCGACGACCTGACCGCCTGGCGCAGCCTGGCGCCTCGGGGAACCTCGACCTCGCTGACCGGGGCCCTGACCCGGCCGGTGGGCAAGGCCTCGCTGGCCACGCTCAGCGGATCGTTCGAGGATTCCACCTCCTACGCCTATCTCGGCCTGCCCGGCGTCCGCCTGGAGGTGCCCGAGACCAATCCGTTCTCGCCGTTCAGCCAGGACGTCCAGCTGTACCGCTACGCCGACGACTACGTCGCGATGGCCCGCAAGACCGACACCCAGAAGGCGACCGTGTCGGCGGCGGCCAACGGACGGATCCGGGACTGGCGCTGGAGCGCCACCGGCGGCTACGTCTATTCGACCAGCGACACCACCACGGGCCGCGGGCTGGACGCGGCGGCCTTCGCCGCCGGCGTCGCCGCCGGGGACCCGACGCTCAATCCGTTCGGCGCCATCCCCTCGAACCTGCTGGCCCGGGTCTCGCCCGACACCGCCAAGTCGACCTCGAACACCGCCAACGCCGAGGTGGTGTTCGTCGGCGACCTGCTGCGGGGCCCGGCCGGCGGCGTGTCGACCACCTTCAAGGTCGGCGCCGACACCCTGAGCCAGGACTCCCGCAGCACCCGCCGGGGCGTGGTGACCGACCGCGGCATCTCGCGCACCAGCGGCAACCTGCAGGCCAGCATCAACGTGCCGATCGCCGACCGCGCCAAGGGCGTGCTGCCGGCGCTCGGCGACCTGTCGGTCAATTTCAACGGCGAGTACGAGCAGCTGTCCGACTTCGGCGGCCTGGCCACCCTGGGCGCCGGCGCCGACTGGTCGCCGGTCGATCCGGTCAGCTTCCTGGTCAGCTACACCAGCGAGGACGGCGCCCCGACCCCGTCGCAGTTGAACGACCCGATCCTGTCGACCCCGAACGTCTCGATCTACGACTTCAAAACCGGCCAGTCGGTGCTGGCCACGCGGATCGAGGGCGGCAACCCGGACCTGGTGTCGGACAGCCGCCAGGTGGTCAAGCTGGCCGTCAACATCAGGCCCTTGCCCAAGGACGCCAAGACCAACCTGCAGATCAGCGCCAACTACACGGCCACCCGGATCGACGATTCGATCAACAGCTTCCCGGCCGTCACCGCCGACATCGAGCGGGCCTTTCCCGATCGGATCGTCCGCGACGCCGGCGGCCGGCTGATCTCGGTCGACTCGCGGCCGGTGAACTACGCCAAGTCCGAGCAGGAACAGATCCGCTGGGGCTTCAACCTGTCGCGCCCGTTCGGCAAGCCGCGCACCGACCTGCCGGGCTTCCCGTTCGGCGGTGGGCCGCCTCCGGGCGGCGGTCCCCGGGGCCCCGGCGGCGGTCGCGGACCTGAGGGCGGCCCGGGCCCCGGCGGCCCCGGCGGCGGTTTCCGCGGCGGCGGCGGCTTCCGCGGCCCGCGCCCCGGCCAGGGCCAGTTCCAGGTCTCGCTCTATCACACCTGGAAACTGAAGGACGAGGTCACCATCCGCGACGGCCTGCCGGTTATCGACCGCCTGGACGGCGGCTCGGGCGCGGGGCCCGAGCACGAGGTCCAGCTGCAGGTCGGCGTCTTCAAGAGCGGCATGGGCGCGTTCCTGAACGGCAGCTGGCGCAGCGGCTATCGCCTGAACGGCGCGACCGCCCAGCAGGACCTGTTCTTCAGCGACCAGTCGACGTTCAGCCTGAACCTGTTCGCCGACCTGTCGGCGCGCCCGGACCTGCTGCGGGCCCACCCGTGGCTGCGCGGTTCGCGGGTGCAGCTGCAGGCCCAGAACCTGTTCGACACCCGCCAGGACGTGCACGATCGCCTCGGTTCGACGCCCCAGGCCTACCAGCCGGATTTTCGCGACCCGATCGGCCGGACGGTGCGGATCAGCTTCCGCAAGCTGATCGGCCCGCAGCGTCCGGTGCAGCCGCCTGGCCAGCGCCCGCCGGCGGTTCCGACCCCGCCGCCGGCGCAACAGCCGCGCTGAACATCCAAAGAAAAAGGGGCGCGTCCAGCCGGACGCGCCCCTTGCTTTTCACTGTCCCGAAAGCCGGTCAGCCCCGGCCGCGATAGGGCGCCACGCCCTGGTCGGGGACCCACAGGCCCTCTGGCGCCGGGCCGGTCTGCCAGAACACGTCGATCGGAATGCCGCCGCGCGGATACCAGTAGCCGCCGATCCGCAACCAGCGCGGGGCGGCGATCTCGACGATCTTGCGGCCGATCTTGACCGTGCAGTCCTCGTGGAACGAGCCGTGGTTGCGGAAGCTGGTCAGGTAGAGCTTCAGCGACTTGCTTTCGATCAGCCAGTCGCCCGGCGCGTAGTCGATCACCAGGTGCGCGAAGTCGGGCTGGCCGGTCACCGGGCACAGCGAGGTGAATTCCGGCGCCACGAAGCGGGCCAGGTAGGTCACGTCGCTCTGCGGGTTGGGCACGCGCTCGAGGACGGCCTGGTCGGGGCTGGCGGCGGGCTCGACCACCTGGCCCAGCTGGGTCACATGAAGTTCGGTCATGGGCGGTCATCTAGGCCCCGCGCCCCGGCGAGACAAGCGCGCGCGGCGTCGCTATCGTCGCATCAAACAGATGTTGGACGGGAAAGAACGATGGGCGGACGCGACTTCGACGGCTTCACAGTGGTGGTCACCGGCGCCTCCACGGGGCTGGGCCGGGCCATGGCGGTGGAGACCGCGCGGCGCGGCGCCGGCCTGGTGGTCGTCAACTTCGCCCGCAGCGCCCAGGACGCCGAGGAGACCGCCCGCCTGGTCGAGGCCGAGGGCTCGAAGGCCGTCCTGGTTCAGGGCGACGTGGCCCAGGACGCCGACTGCCGCCGGATCGTCCAGGCGGCGGCGGGCACGGGGCGCATCGACGCCCTGTTCAACAACGCCGGGATCACCAAGTTCGCGCCGAACCACGCCGATCTCGACGCGGTCGACGCCGAGGACTTCCTGCGGCTCTACGCGGTCAACGTGGTCGGCGCCTTCCAGATGGTCCGCGCGGCCCGCAGCCTGCTGGAGGCCGCGCCGCAGCCGGGCGCGGTGGTCAACACCGCCTCGATCGCCGGCGTGGTCGGCAACGGCTCGTCGGTGCCCTACGCCGCCTCGAAGGGGGCCCTGACCACCATGACCCTGTCCCTGGCCAGGGCCCTGGCGCCGCGCATCCGGGTCAACGCCGTCTGCCCCGGCTTCATCGACACCCCGTGGTTCGGCAAGGTGATGGACGAGGAGCGCATTGACAGGTTGCGGGAGCGCTCGATCGCCGCCGCGCCGCTGAAGGTCGCCTCGACCGCCGAGGACATCGCCGGCTCCGCCGTGTTCCTGGCCTCGCCCGCCTCGCGGCACGTCACCGGCGAAACCCTGCTGGTCGACGCCGGCCTGCACCTGGGCGGAGCGAGTCTGGCGATGCGCTAAAGCCGCAGGTAAAGCCGAAACAATCTTTCCGTTGACACTGTGGCGCCCCACGCCACTTCTGAAGCAAAATCGTCACACTCCGCCCAAACTTTGCGCCGGCGGAGTGCTTTCTGCTGGCGATTTGACCAGCAAGATTGCAACTAAGGCCTGGTCGACAACTACTGCCGCCGTGCTCAACGCGCTTGCAGGCGTCGCTGACCGGCGAAGGCTCCAAGTCCCTCCGCCGGCAAAACAGAAATAAAGGGGATAGAACACATGAAGTTTCTGAAACTGGCGCTGGTCGCCGCCGCTGCTTCGGTCGCCATGGGCGGCGCCGCGATGGCTGAAGAGCTGAAGCTCTCGTACAACGTCGGCGTGGCCAGCGACTACATCTTCCGCGGCATCAGCAACACCAACACCAAGGGCCAGGTCTTCGGCGGTGTCGACGCCACCTACGGCATCGGCTATGCGGGCGTCTGGACGTCGAACGTCGATTTCGGCACCCCGAACCCCGACCAGGAAATCGACGTCTACGCCGGCGTGAAGCCGACCGTCGGCCCGGTCAACCTCGACCTGGGCGTGATCTATTACGGCTACACCAAGGATAAGAACGGCGCTCCGGGCGCGTTCAGCTACACTGAAGTCAAGGCTGCGGCCTCGACCGCCGTGGGTCCGGCCACCGTCGGCGCCGCCCTCTACTACTCGCCCGAGTTCCCGGGCGACGGCGGCGAAGCGCTGTACTACGAACTGAACGGCTCGGCCCCGATCGGCGAGAAGCTGACCCTGAGCGGCGCCGTCGGCCGTCAGGAAGTCGACGCCTCGACCTATTACGGCGGCGCGACCGACAGCTACGTGACCTGGAACGCCGGCGTCACCGCCGCGATCAACGACCACGTCAGCGCCGACATCCGTTACTCGGACACCAACAAGAGCAACTACGGCGAGATCTATCACGCGACGGTCACCGCCTCGCTGAAGGTCGCGTTCTAAGCTTCTCACGAACGCCTGATGAAGCCGCCCCGACCTTGGTCAGGGCGGCTTTTTCTTTGGGCGCTATCTAGACGGCCGGCTTCTGTCGCGGCGGTCGCATGAACAGCGCCGCCAGGAACACCACCGCCGTCAGCGCCGCGAACAGCTGGAAGGCCGGGCTGAACGAGCCGACGCGGTCGCGGATGGCGCCGCCGATGACCGGCCCCGCCGCCGACACCGCCCCGACCAGGCAGGTCAGGGAGAACAGCTCGACATTGTTGCGCCGGCCGAAATAGTTCAGCAGCAGCAGGCTGACGGCCAGTACGGTCAGGCCGAAGCCGATCCCCACCCCGACGGCGTAGAGCGTCAGCAGCAGCGGCGTGGTCGCGCGCGACAGGGCCAGCAGTCCGACTACCAGCAGCCCTTGGGCGAAGACCAGCAGCCAGCGGGGATCGACGCGGTCGCCAATCGCGCCGCCGCCCAGGCGCGCGACCACCTGCATGCCGCCTTCCAGGCTGAGCATGCCGGCCGCCACGGCCCCGGCGACGCCCAGCTGGGTCAGGTGGGCCTGGGTCAGGCTGGCGGCGCTGATTCCCGCCAGTAGGTGGCTGAAATAGGCAGCCAGCAGCACGTAGAACTGCGGCGTGCGCACCGCGTCGCGGACGCTCCATTCGTGGTCGGTATGGTAGACGTGGCCAGGCGTCTTGCCGGCCTTGGCCTCGGCGTCCAGCTCCAGGTCCAGGGCGGCGCCGGCCTGTTCCAGCCAGCGCGGCCCGCCCACGGCGACGGCGCAGACTAGGCCGACCAGACCCACGACCGCCGCCTGCAGGGCCCAGTACAGCCGCCAGTCGTCGTGGGTCGCCGAAAGCGCGCCGACCACCATCCACGGCCCCGCCACCCCGCCCAGGGCGCCGAAGGTGAAATAGATCCCGAACGGCAGGGCCCGCTCCTTGAAGATCGCCGACAGCACGTGGGTGCCGGGGATCAGGGCGGCCATCTGGAAACCGATCCCGCACAGGGCCGTGCCCAGGAAATAGATCGGCAGGGCGTGGACCCGCGACAGGCAGAACAGGCCGCCGGCCATCACCGCCACCCCGACCAGGATCGCCCCGCGCACGCCCATCCGCCGGATCAGCAGGGCCGGCAGCCAGGACGACAGGCCGGTGAACACCCCCAGGATCGTGAACCCCAGGAAGGCGTGCTCCCAGCTCCAGCCCAGCTCCGGAACCATGGCCGGGATCACCACCCCCAGCGACGAATAGGTGGCGGCCGTGATCAGGAACAGCAGCAGGCTGAAGACGGCGACCAACAGCCAGGGGCGGAAGGAAAAGGGCGCTGAGATTTCAGATTTTGGCATGCCGTGCTTTCCATTCGAGGCGCGAGAGACGCCCCCTCCGTCACGATGCGTATTCGCATCGCGCCACCTCCCCCGCGATGCGGGTGAGGAGAAAATATCATCTCCTCCCCCGTGAAACGGGGGAGGTGGCCGCGAAGCGGACGGAGGGGGTCCCGCTGTATCGTCAAAAGCTCCGCTTCAGGGTCACGCGCCATTCCCGTCCCCTGCCGGGCAAGGCCCCGAGATTGGCGTAGGTGTCGGCGTCCGGGGTGAAATAGAGCTTGTCGAACAGATTATCGATGTTGAGCTCGGCGGTGTAGGGCCCGCGCGTCACATAGGCCGAGGCGTTGACCACGGCGTAGGCGGGATAGGTCACCGCGTTCTGCACCGTGCCCGAGGCCTTGGTCACGTGGGTGACGCCCAGGGTCACGCCGGCCTGCCCCCAGTCGTGCTTGTCGCTGGTGTAGGCGCCGTACAGGCTGACCACCGACTTGGGGATCAGGGTGTAATCGTAGTCGCCGCCGCGCCCCGGCAGGCTGCTGAACGTCCAGACGACATAGCTGCCGCCATAGGCCTGGGTCCCGGGCACGCCCGCCGCATAGGCCGGGATGTACTGGAACGACTGGTCCGGCCCCTTGACCGTGGTGTGCTGTGCGTTGCCCGTGGCGGTGAAGCTCAGGTGCTCCGAAGCCAGCCAGCGGACTTCCAGCTCCACGCCCTTGGCGCGCGTGCCCTGCACCACCGGTGTCAGGCCCGACAGCTGGGTGCGGTTCTGGCGGTAGGCGGCCAGCGAGCCGACCAGGGTTCCGCGCAGCAGCTGGAACTTCACCCCGGCCTCGGCCAGATCACTGTCCGACAGCCACGAGCCGTCGGCGACCAGGCCCGGGGCGATCTCGCCGGCCTGGCTGACCTCCAGGGCCGAGGCCTTGGCGTAGCTGACATAGGGCATGAATCCGATCGGGGCCTGATAGGTCAGGCTGGCGCTGTAGGTCCCCTTCCCCCGGCTGTCGGTCTGGCGGCCGGCGACGGTGAACGGCAGCGCGCCGGTGTCGTGCGCGGCCACGTCGTACCAGTCGTAGCGACCGCCCAGGGTCAGGGTCAGGCGCTGGCCGAACTTCACGTCGCTGGTGAAAAACAGGCCGGTCTGGCTCCAGGCGCCGCGGTTGTCGTTCTCCCATTCCAGGCCCTGGACGCCGGCCGATTCGAGGCTGAACGGACTGTCGATGATGTCGTTGGGCCGGGCCCCGACCGAGATGTCGCGGCGGTCGATGGCGATCATGCCGCTGTTGAAGCTCTCGCGGCGGCGGCCGGAGAAGTCGCGGTAGCCGGCCCCGACGATGGTCTGCGCGCTCACCGCCCCGAAGTCGCGCTTGAAGGCGTAGCTGGCCCGCGCCTCCCAGACCGAGCTGTCGAACCAGGCGGGATAGCCGTACGAGACGAAGCGCTTGTTCTCCTGGTCGTCGTAGAACAGCTGCAGCTTCAGCACGCTGTCGTCGCCGAACCGCTTGGCCAGGTCGAAATAAAGGGTGTTGGTCCAGGTCTTGGAGAAATCGGCGGCGCTGACATAGACGGTGCGCGGGTCCAGCTTGGTGGTCCCCACCCCAGTGTCCAGCATATGGTTGGCGTCGGTGGCGGGGGAGCCGAAGTACGGAATGTAGAGGGCGCTGCCGAACGGGTAGAAGCCGACCTCGCCAGGGGTGATCCGCCCATTGCCGTCGGCGTCGACCAGGGTGGTGTCGCGGCCGGTGACGTAGGTCCGGTGGTCGATCAGGTCCTGGGTCAGGCGGTTCCAGCCCGGCGTCTGGATGTCGCCGGTCGAGTGATAGGCCATGCCGCCGAAGGCCGTGCTCCAGCCGTTGTTCAGGTCAAAGTCGGCCGAGACCTCGGCCAGCTGCCGCTTGGGGTGGAGCCCCCGATAGAAGCTCTTGGAGTCATCGAGCTCACCATAGGCGTAGATCCCGCCGTCGGCCGCGCCCAGCTTGACCGGCAGGGCGACCTGGCCGGTGACATTCTTCTTGTCGTAGGCCCCGAAGGTGGCGGTCAGTTCGCCCTTGGGGTCGGTCAGGAACCGCCCTTCGTCGCGCGCCGACTTGGGGATGAAGTTCAGCATGCCGCCGACCTTGCCCGCGCCGTAGATCGGAGTGGGCGGGCCACGCACGATCTCGATCTGGGCCGCGCCGCCGATCGGGGTCGAGTAGGTGCCCCGGTTCTCGACTCGCTTGAAGCCGCGGAAATAGTTCTCGGCCAGGGTGCCGCGGATGTTGAGCGCCCCTGGCACGCCGTAGAAGCTGGCGGTGTAGGTCCCTGGCGAGACCGCCGTCAGCCCGTCGATGGTCTCGATGCCATAGCGGGTCAGGGTGGTGTCGCTGACGAAGCTGGCCGAGCGCGGGGTCTCCAGCAGCGACTTCTCCAGGCCGAACACCGTGGCGCTGGGCTGCTTTTCCAAAAGACCGGCCTTGTCGCGCGCCTGGACGATCACCGCGTCGACGGCGTCGGCCTGGGGCGCCGCGTCCTCGGCCCCATCGCGCGCGAAGGCCTGGCCCGAGGCGAAGACGCCGACGGCCATGGCGGAGGCGAGCAGGCAGGCGCGGATAGACATCACGAAAGCTCCAGGTCCGCCGAGGCAGGGGCGGCGAAGCTAGCCAATGGAATGTTACGCAACGTTCGTCAAAACGTTATGTAACATTTCAGAGAGAATTATATTGCAGCGGATATTAGCTGCGCTGAAGACGCCCCCACCGTCACGCCGCGTATTCACGGCGCGCCACCTCCCCCGCATCGCGGGTGAGGAGGATGCGGCGCCGTCCTTCTCCCCCCCCTGAAACGGGGGAGGGGCCGCGAAGCGGACGGAGGGGGCGTCTCCGCCCTACCCCTCGACCATCGGTCGGGTGGCCTCGGGCATGATGTTGAGCACGCGCATCATGGCCAGCCTGGCGCCTTCGACGTCGCCGCGGGCGATCACGTCGGCCACGGCGCGGTGCTGCTCGACGTCGGCGATCAGCTCGGCCTCAGTGGCCGCGCCGAACGAGAACACCCAGTAGCGGGCGGCCTTGTGCTGCAAGGGGATCAGGATGCGGGCCAGGGCCATGTTGCCGCCGGCCCGGGCCACGGCGGCGTGGAAGCGCTGGTCCATGGCCACCAGGGCCGGCAGGTCGCGGTCGCGGGCCGCCTGCTCGCCGCCGTCGAAGGCCGCGCGGATGGCGTCGGCCTCGGCTTTGCTGGCGTGCTTGGCGGCCAGGCCCGCGCAGTGCGGCTCGATCAGGGCCCGGGCCTCGTAGCCCTGGCGCAGTTCGACCAGGTCCAGCGGGGCGACGGTGGTGCCCGAACGGGCCCTGCGGATCACCAGGCCCTCCAGGGCCAGCCGCCCCAGGGCGTCGCGCACCCCGGCCAGCCCGGCGTCGTAGCGCGCCGCCAGCGACTGCTCATCCAGCCGCGCGCCCGGCGCCAGGCGTCCCAGGATCAGGTCCAGCAGGATGCGCTCGTAGACCTTGGCCTTCTGCAGGTCGGGCGACCAGTCCTCCAGGCCCGAGGACGAGCAGACGTCCAGCACCAGCATCCGCTCGCGGCCACCCGCGGCCAGGGCGTCGTCGGGGGCCATCAATTGTCGCAAGGCGGAGCTCCGAAGATTATCGAGCCCTGATATGTAATGTGAAATGTCAGATTAGGCCAGGACGCGATTCAGCAAGAGCCAACGGGAGGCCGGCGTTCGTGTTATCCTGGCGCGCTCCGTCTTCGCCAAGATCTCTGCGGCCCCGTACAGGGACGCTGTCGGCGAGCGAGCAGGAGACGCGCCATGCCGTCGACAGACATCGACGCCGATGCCCTCAGGGAGACCGCGCTGCGGATCCTCTCGGAAAACCGGGTCATGGCCGTGGCCACCCTGCGCCCGGACGGCTGGCCGCAGGCGACCCTGGTCGGCTACATGCATGACGGCCTGACGCTGTATTTCGCCATCGCCCGCGACGGACAGAAGCTCGCCAACATGCAGCGGGATCCCCGGATCTCGATCGCGATCGGGCGGCACAACGGCGACGGCCCCGATCTTCGCGGCTTGTCCCTGGCGGCCAAGGCCGTTGAGGTCACCGACCCCGGCGAGGTTCGCCGGCTCAACGCCATGCTCGTGGCGCGCTATCCCGAGCAGGAGGTCTTTACGCCCCAAGGCGCCTCGGTGGCCGTGATGAGGGCCACGCCGCTTGTGATGTCGGTGATTGATCCCCACAGCGGCCTGGACCGCCCCGTGCTGCTGCGGGTGGACCCGCTGACCAGCGCGCTTCAGCCGACCGAATAGGCGCCCTAGAACGCCGGCACCACCGCGCCGTGGTACTTCTGCTCCATGAACGCCTTCACCTCGGGCGAGGTCAGGGCCTCGGCCAGCTTCTGGACGCGCGGATCGTCCTTGTTGTCCGGGCGGGCGACTAGGTAATTCACATAGGGACTGCTCTTGTCCTCGATCAGCAGGGCGTCCTTGGACGGGTCCAGCTTGGCGTCCAGGGCGTAGTTGGTGTTGATCACCGCCAGGTCGACCTGGTCGAGCACGCGCGGCAGGGTCGCGCCTTCCAGCTCCTTGAACTTCAGGTTCTTCGGGTTGGCGGTGATGTCCTTCAGGGTCGACAACGCCTTGTTGGGGTCGGCCAGGGTGATCACCCCGTTGCGCGCCAGCAGCAGCAGGGCCCGGCCCTCGTTGCTGCCCTCGTTGGGAATGGCCACGACGGCGCCGTCGGGCAGTTCGCCGATTGCCTTGACCTTGCGCGAATAGGCGCCCAGCGGCTCGATGTGCACGCCGATCACCGGGATCAGGGTCGTGCCCTTGTCGGCGTTGAAAGTCTCCAGATACGGCAGGGTCTGGAAGTAGTTCACGTCCAGGCGCTTCTCGGCCACCTGGATGTTGGGCTGGACGTAGTCGTTGAAGACCTTGATGTCGATCTTCAGCCCCTCGGCCGCCAGCTTCGGCTTGATGAACTCCAACACCTCGGCGTGGGGCACGGCCGTGGCGGCCACGGTCAGGGTGTCGCCGGCGCCGCTGGCGGCGGGCTTCTTGCCGCAGGCCGCGAGGGACAGGACGGCGAGGCTGACGAGAAGGGCGCGGCGGGCGACCATGAACGGCTCCGTTAAGGCGACTGGATGGGTAGGGTATTGCCCGCTTCCCGGCGGATCGGGAAATCAGTTTTCCTGAACCGGCGCGCAGAGTCTTGGATCATTTCGGCCTCGCGTCTTGACCCAGGAGCCGAACAGGTCGCCTGGGTAGGGATGGCCCGAGAAACCGTCTACATCGTCCAAGCCTACAAGGCCGGCCGCGGCAAGGGCCTGAAGGCCGAGCAGCAGGTCGGCTGCAAGGACGCCGAGGAAGCCCGCCGCAAGGCCGAGCGCCTGGCCCCGCTGCGCGAAGGCGTCGTCGCCTTCGCCGCCTCGGCCGACGTCGAGCTGGGCGACTACGACGAGAACCCGCAGATCCTGTTCAAGGCGGGGCGGCTGCCGTTTCCGTTCGATCAGGGCTGACCAAACGCCGGGATGAGCGGTTTGTCTATTCCGGATCGTTCGCCGGCTCTTCCGGCCCGGCGATAGTCCAGCTGGATAGGAAGTCCGGGTTCTCGACCGTCTCGCCGTCTGTCAATGGATAGAGCCCCGGCGCGGCCGCGACGATGTTCGAGGTCTGGGGCGGCAGGGTGGTGGTGTCGCCGTCCTGCGGGCCCAGCAGGTCGAGCAGGATCCCCTCCTCGGCGTCGGCGGTGATCACCACGCCGTAAAAGGCCTCGCGCCCCTCCAGCTCGCCCTCGGCGTCCAGGAAGGTCAGGTTCACCAGCATGATCTTGCCGACCAGACCCTGGGCGAAGCTTTCGTCCCAGTGCTCGGGCGGCGGAGCGGACAGGATGGGGATGTCGTCGTCGGTCATTCGCGGGGTTCTAGTCGTCGCGGGACGTCTTGGGAACGTCGTGCGTCCTTCGAGGCGCGCTCAGGAGCGCGCACCTCAGGATGAGGACCGCTATTGCCGAGTTCCTCATCCTGAGGTGCGTAGCGAAGCGGAGCCTCGAAGGACTCAAGTCGCCTACCGGTGCGAAACCTTCCGCACCACCGCGTCCCCCACCATCTGCAGCGCCTGGACCAGCACCAGCAGCAGCACCACGGTCACCACCATCACGTCGGTCTGGAAGCGCTGGTAGCCGAAGCGGATGGCCAGATCCCCCAGGCCGCCCGCCCCGACCACGCCGGCCATGGCGGTGTAGGACACCAGGGCGATGGCCGTCACGGTCGCCGCGGCGATCAGGCCGGGCATGGCTTCGGGCAGCAGCGCGCCCAGCACCACCTGCCGGCGCCTGGCCCCCATGGCGAAGCTGGCCTCGATCACGCCCTTGTCGACCTCGCGCAGGGCCGTCTCCACCAGCCGGGCGAAGAACGGCGCGGCGCCGGCCACCAGCGGCGGGATCGCCCCGGCCACGCCCAGCGAGGTGCCGACCAGGGCCACGGTCAGCGGGATCATCACGATCAGCAGGATCACGAACGGCACTGAGCGCAGGATGTTGATCACCAGCGACAGCACGCCGTTGGCGATCCGGTTGTGCAGCATCTGGCTAGGTCCGGTCAGGAACAGGATCACGCCCAGCGGCAGGCCCAGCAGCACAGTCAGCACCATCGAGCCGCCCAGCATCGACAGGGTGTCGAGCGTCGCCTGGCCGATCTCCGACCAGTCGATGTTCTCCATGAAAGCGCTCATCGCCCCGCCTCCGCGACCAGATCCACCCGGACCCCGTCGGCCTGGAAGCGCCTGATCGCCGCCTCGACGTCGCCGCCGGTCAGGGACAGGGTCAGCTGGCCGTACGGCGTCTCGCGCAGGCGGTGGATGCGGCCGCCCAGGATCGAATAGTCGACGCCGGTCTCGCGGGCCACCGCCCCCAGGATCGGCCTGTAGGTCGCCTCGCCGCGGAAGGTCAGGCGCACCACGCGGCCGTCGACCGCGGCGCCGGCCTCGCCGGGAACGCCATCGGCCTCCGTCACGAACCGCCGGGCCGTGGCGCTGGCCGGGTGCAGGAACACCTGCTCGACCGGGCCGGTCTCGACCACCTTGCCGCCCTCCAGCACCGCCACCCGGTCGCAGACGCGGCGGACCACGTCCATCTCGTGGGTGATCAGCACGATGGTCAGGCCCAGCTCGCGATTGAGATTGGAGACCAGCTCCAGGATCTGTTCGGTGGTCTCCGGATCCAGCGCGCTGGTCGCCTCGTCGCACAGCAGCACCTTGGGGCCGGTGGCCAGGGCGCGGGCGATCCCGACCCGCTGCTTCTGGCCGCCCGACAGCTGGGCTGGATACTTGTTGGCGAAATCGGTCAGCCCCACCCGCTCCAGCAGCTCGGCGGTACGCGCCTTGACCTCGGCGTCCGAACGGCCGGCCAGCTTCAGCGGGAAGGCGACATTGCCGGCCACGGTCTTGGACGACAGCAGGTTGAAGTGCTGGAAGATCATGCCGACCCGGCGGCGCAGGGACCGCAGCCCCTCGACGCCCAGGGCCGCGACGTCGTCGCCGTCGACCACGACCTTGCCGCCCGACGGCTTCTCCAGGCCGTTGATCAGCCGGATCAGGGTGGACTTGCCCGCCCCCGAGGCCCCGATCACCCCGAACACCTCGCCGGGCGCGACCGACAGGCTGACGCCGGCCAGGGCGGCGCGGTCGCCCCCCTGCTTTCCAGGTCCCGCATAGGTCTTGGAGACGTCTTCGAAGGTGATCACGGGCGCGGCCTTGAACGGGGGTCGGTCGGCGCGAACGCCGCGAGCCGCACGATTTAGGCGCTGCCGGGCCAAAGGTGAAGCCGGGCCGCCCTCTTTCAGCCCGCGCGGCGCGCGCGCCCGTCCAGCGCCTGGTCGATTCCGCCGATCAGGTCGGCCGCGGTGACCGGCTTGGCCAGGTACAGGTCGGCGCCGGCCAGCAGGGCGTCGTGGCGGTGGTGGACCATCGCGTTGGCGCTGAGCATGATGATCGGAACGGGCGCGCCCGCCTGGCCATGCTGTTCCAGCCGCCGGATGGCCCGGGTCGCCGCCACGCCGTCCATGACCGGCATCTGCATGTCCATCAGCACCAGGTCATAGGCCCCGGCCTTGAAGGCCTCGACCGCCAGGGCCCCGTTCTCGACCACCATGACCTCGACGCCGTGCGGCTCCAGAATCAGCTGCACCACCTTCTGGTTGACGGGGTGATCTTCGGCCAGCAGCACCCGGAGCCCCTCGGGCCGGTCGGCCGGCGACGCGACGCGCCCGGCCTCGCCGGCGACCACGGCGCCAAGGCCGTCCGCCCGCTCCAGCGGCAGGACGACCCGGAACAGGCTGCCGCTTCCCGGCCGCGACCGGGCCGAGATCTCGCCGCCCATCATCTCGACCAGGGTCTTGCTGATCGACAGGCCCAGGCCCGTGCCGCCGAAGCGGCGGGTGATCGTCGAGTCGGCCTGGCTGAAACGCTGGAAGATCATCTCGGCCTGCTCCGCGTCGAAGCCGACGCCGGTGTCCTCGACCTCCAGCACCAGGCGCACGCCCAGTTGGTCCTTCGCCGTTTCGACATCGATCCGGGCGACGATCCCGCCGTGGTCGGTGAACTTCAGGGCGTTGGACAAGAGGTTTCCCAGCACCTGGCCGATGCGGACGCTGTCGCCCAGGAAAGTTCCGCAGGCGCCTTCGCTACGCTCGACCCGGAAGGCCAGGCCCTTGTCCCCGGCGCGCAGCCGGGTCACGTCCAGCGGACCGTCGATGGCGGCGTCGAGGTCGAACACGCCGGTCTCGATCGTCATCTGGCCCGCCTCGATCTTGGAGACGTCGAGGATGTCGGACACCAGGCGCTCCAGGGTCGCGCCGGAGCAGCGGATCAGGTCGACCATCTCGCGCTGGGCCGGCGTCAGCGGCGTGTCGCCCAGGGTCGCGGCGATGCCGATGACGCCGTTCAGCGGCGTGCGGATCTCGTGGCTCATATTGGCCAGGAAGTCGCTCTTGGCCTGGTTGGCGGCCTCGGCCGCGCGACGGGCCGCGGCCATGTCGGCCTCGTCGCGCAGCCGCTCGGTGACGTCGCGGGCGACGCCGAAGATCAGGTCGCCCGACCGCCGCGCGCGCCATTCCAGCTGGCGGTACTCGCCGTCGCGGCGGCGGTAGCGGTTCACGAAGCCGGTCACCTCGCCCGAGGTGTTGGCCTGGTTCATGTGCGCCTTGGTGGCGGCGACGTCGTCGGGATGCAGCAGCGGCAGCAATGGCGCGCCCACCAGCTCGTCGATCGAATAGCCCAGCACCGTCTCCCAGGCCCGGTTCAGCTTGACGAACCGCCCCTGCAGGTCGCGGATGCAGAGCATGTCCAGCGACACCTCGAAGAAGGTGGAGAGGTTGCTGGCCGTCTCCAGGGCGCTCTGGGCGGCGTGCAGGGCGCGCGCCTCGCTGGCGATCAGGGTGTCCTCGGCCCTCTGCCGATCGATGGCGATCGCCGCCAGCTCCGCCGCCGCCTCGATGAAGGCCACGTCCTCATCGCTGGGGGTGGTGGGCTGGCGGTGATAGAGGGCGAAGGTGCCGACCACCGCGCCGCCGGCGCTGCGGATCGGTTCGGACCAGCAGGCGGCGACCCCGGCCTCGGCGGCCAGCGCCTTGTAGTCCCGCCACAGGGGGTCGGTCTGGATGTCCTCGACAATCACCCGGCGGCCGGTGAAGGCCGCCGTGCCGCACGACCCCGTGGACGGGCCGATTCGGACGCCATGGATGGCCTGGTTGTAGAAATCGGGAAGGTTCGGAGCCGCGCCGAGCAGCAGGCGCTCGCCCTCGGCGTCGAGCAGCAGGATGCTGCAGACGGTGCTCGGATCCTCGGCCTCCACCGCCTGGACGATCGCCAGCAGCGCCGTGCTCAGGGAATTGCCGCCGGCGATCAGCGTCATGGTCCGGCGAAAGGCGCGGTGGGCGGAGGTCAGGCTCATGATCCGGAGCGGCTCCAGCAACGACAGGACACCGGCCTAGCATCCGCGCGATACCTTGACGTTAAGCTCCGCGCCGCCACCCCCGCGACATTCTGTAGCAGCGCGGCAATCCAGAGCATTTTCGAGCGAAGTGGACACCGGTTCGCGTGAAGAAAATGCGTTGGAATAAAGATCTAGAGTGCGGCCTGATGAGATCAGGCCGGCAAGCGCTCTAGGGCCGCACGACCACCGCCCCGCCCTTCATCACGAACACCGGCTCCTCCAGGGTCGTGATGTCCTCCAGCGGATCGCCGAACACCCCGATCAGGTCGCCGTAGCGGCCCACGGCCACCTGGCCGACGTCCTTCTCGCGGCCCAGGGCCTGGGACGCGGTGATCGTCGCGGCCTGGATCGCCTGCAGCGGGGTCGCGCCATAGCGGACCATCACCGCGAACTGCTTGCCGTTGCCGCCGTGCGGATAGACCCCGGCGTCGGTGCCGTAGATCATCTTCACCCCGGCCTTCAGGGCCTTGCGGAAGTTCTCGCGCTGCACCTCGCCGATATCGCGATCCTTGCGCAGATTGTCCTCCAGCACGCCGTTCCGGGCGCCCTCGGCCTGGGTGTAGTCGGTGTTGTAGATGTCCATCGAGAAGTAGGCGCCCTTCTGGACCGCCAGCTTGATCCCCTCGTCGTCGACCAGGCTGGCGTGCTCGATGGTGTCGACGCCGGCGCGGATGGCGTCCTTGATGCCCGCCGCGCCGTGGGCGTGGGCGGCGACCTTCAGCCCGGCCATGTGGGCCTCGTCGACGATCGCCTGCATCTCGGCCAAGGTCAGCTGCTGCTGGCCCGGCTCATCGCCGTGCGAGAACACCCCGCCGGTCGCGCAGATCTTGATCACCTGGGCGCCGTACTTCTTCAGCGTGCGCACCACCTTGCGCCCCTCGTCGGGGCTGTCGACGTTGTAGGGGCTCTTCTGGTCCATGGACGGCGGGAAGAAGGTCTGGTCGCAGTGGCCGCCCGTCGCGCCGATGGCGTAGGTGGCGGTGACGATGCGCGGGCCGGGCACGTAACCCCCGTCGATCGCCTCGCGCAGGCCCACGTCGTCGAAATTCTCCGAGCCCACGTTGCGCACGGTGGTGAAGCCGGCCTCCAGCGTGCGCTTGGCGTTGGCGGTCTGCACCACGCTCCAGAAGGCGTCGCTGTACTGCAGACCGTTGTAGCCGCCGATCTCGGCGACGCTGTCCAAGTGCACGTGCATGTCGATCAGGCCCGGCAGCAGGGTCGCGTCCGGCAGGTCGACCACCGTCGCCCCGGCCGGAACCGCGTCGCCCGCCTTGCCCACGGCCGAGATCCGCCCGTCGGTGATCACCACCTGCGGCCTGTCGACATACTTGCCGGCGGCCACGTCCAGCAGGCGCGCGGCGCGCACCACCTCGACCTCGGCGGCATGGGCCGCGACCGCGGTCAGGGACGCGGCGCAGGCCGCCGCCAGGAAGGCCAGAGCGGCCCGTTCACGCTGCATGATCACTATCCCCAGTCCTCGCCCCGTCCTTGGGCGATCGAGACCGGCGACGCTATCACGCCTTGGCCGTGCGTCGAGCCGCGACGGTCCAGTTTCCACCGCGGCGCCGCGAAGGCGGGCGCCGGTCTCGCGCCCACCCTTGGCGAGGCCCTTCCCCCATCCTATACGGGCAGGACCAGCGCGGGCGTGGCGAAACTGGTAGACGCAGCGGACTTAAAATCCGCCGGCCGCAAGGCCTTGCCGGTTCGACCCCGGCCGCCCGCACCAGCGCCCTAGCCGCCTCGCCGCTGCGTGCGCCACCGCTCCCACCCCGCCTGGGCCACGCCGACCGCGAAGGCCGCCAGTTCGGCGTCGCTCCACAGGTAGTAGGCGGAGAAGAAGCTCCACTGCATCAGGGTCAGGTCGATGATGAAGGCCACGTGGGTCAGCACGACCAGCAGCTGGAAGGCGGTCATGAACAGGATCCAGACCCGGCGCTCGAACGCGCACAGGCCGATCAGGATCAGCAGGTAGACGATGTCGACCGTGAAGATCCCCCACTGCACCGTGGCGCGATCGGGGAGCTGGACGGCGGCCGAAAGGAACCAGGCGGCGACGGTGGCCACGGCCAGCCCGCGCTCCAGGCGCCGGCCGACCAGCAGGGCCAGGGCGCAGATCGCCAGCATGGCCACGGCGGCGATCTGGGTCGGCAGGATCGAGAAGAAGTTGGAGAAATGGAACATGTCGCCCCCGCGCCGGGAGCGACATGTGTCTCACGAATCGAGGCCCCGCCAAGGGGCCTCGCGGGCGGTCAGGCGCTCTTGACCTCCTGCAGGTGGCCGGTGCGCGGGAGATCGCCCGTGCTCTTGTCGCCGCCGCCCACCAGAGTGACTCGGCGCAGCCCGACCTGGTCCTTGGCCTCGGCCAGGGCCTCGTGGGCGGCGATCAGCGAGCGGCGGGCGCTGGCCATGCCGGAGGCGGCCTCCAGCACGCGGTCGACGGCCTGCTGGCCGACGCCGGCGGCCAGGCCCGCCTCGAGCCGGGCGCGCGGCATGGCGGCGATCAGGTCGCCCATCAGGGCCAGGGTGGTGTCCACGGCCTCTTCGGTGGTGAACAGACAGTTGGCCAATTGCTCGGCGACGATGCGACGCTTCATGTGACGTGCTCCCCCAGCGCCCGAGGGCGCGTTGCTGATGACGGACGCCCGGCGCCCGTCGCGGGGTTCAGCCCCGAGGGTCAGCCGTAGCGCAGGACTTGGAAGAAGTGAGCGACTTGCCGGGTCCCCAGGAGGCCGCCGATCAGCAGGCTGCAGGCGGCGGCGATGGCGAGGACGAGCAGCAGGCGGACGGCGGGGTTCAGGACATGGTCGTGCCCTCCGCCCAGGCCTCGCGCCATTTCGCGTGGAAGGTCTCGTCCAGGACCGTGGCCGTGACGATCAGGATCTCGCGCAGCACCATCTCCGGCGGCTTGGGGCTGGCCTCCTTGCGCACCGCCGAGACCAGGTCCCGGACCATCGGCGCCAGGGCGTCCGGCGCCAGGCTCAGCAGCTGGCGCTCCAGCTCCGTCCAGGCGAAGACCGGCATCGACGGCCGGTTCGCCAACGGCGGCCAGTCGCGGTCGAAATTGGCCGCCGCCTCGCGGATCTGCAGCGCCTTGCGCACCAGCAGGCCCAGGCGGGTCCCCGCCAGGCTGGTCGCTTCGTTGTCGTTCACCACGCTCATGTTCACGGTCTTGATCCGTCTCTTGGAATGTCGAGACGGCAGCAGACGGCGATGGCGGGACCAGCGACAGTCCCATTGAGTCGCTGTGGGATTCAGTCCCATAGCCCGGAGAATCACTCCCCGGTGTCGCGCGGGCGGTCGGCGGCGCGGCGTGGTCGTGGGCGGTCAGCATCCGGGCCGCCGCGCGCCGGCCGCTGACGCCCAGCTTGCGGCAGGCGCTTTCGACCAGAGCGTCGGCGCGCGACTTGGAAACCCCCATCAGCGGGCCGATTTCCTTGGAAAGCCTATGTTCCGCGACCCAGCGCAGGGCCTCCCGCTCCCGCTGGGTGAGCAGTTCGATATTGGGCGCCGAGGGGGTCGAAGGCCTGTCCATCACGTTCGAAACGATCGTCGCCGCGCCCGACGCGCCACGCATGGTGCAAGAATGCATTGCGGCTGGCCAAGGCCAAGCCGATAGTTCCGAAATCGCCATTTCAGCGGGGGGCGGCTTTGAATACGCCGACTGGTCCAGATCCTATCGACGTCGCGGTGGGCACCCGCATCCGGGTCCAGAGACGCCACATGAAGATCAGCCAGGATGAGCTGGCCCAGGTGCTGGGCCTGACCTTCCAGCAGGTCCAGAAATACGAGCGCGGGACCAACCGGGTCTCGGCCTCGATGCTGGTGCGCATCGCCGCCAAGCTGCAGACCACGGTCGGCAGCCTGGTGGGCGAGGACGTGGTGGCCGAGCAGGACGTGGCCATGCTGACAGCGCTTTCGACGCCGGGCGCCATCGACCTGCTGCGCGCTTACGGCCAGGCCACGCCCAAAGGGCGCAAGGCGATCCTCAACGTCGCCAAGACCCTGGTCGAGCCGGACGACACGGCCGACGTGGCTTAGGCCCCGACCTTGTCATCCCGGAAGCCTCGCAGAGGCTGTCCGGGATCCAGGGGACTGGGCGAAGGCGGTGCGGCTGTCCGGGATCCCGGACAAGCGCTGCGCGCTTTCCGGGATGACAACGGAGGAGGACCGGGAGGTTTCTCCCTAAGCCGCCCCCGCCTCCATCTGCTCGATCCCCGTCACCCCGACCTCGGTCAGCGCCGCCACCAGCGCCTCCACCGCCGCGTCGACCTCGGCGGCGTCGCGGCCGCGGATCACCAGGCTGGCGCCGTAGACGTCGGGCGGGGCGAAGAACGGATAGCTGCCGATCGACAGGTCCGGATGGGCCTTGGCCACCGCTTCCAACGGCGCGGCGATCGTGCCCTCGCCGGTGCCGGTGACCCGGACGGTCTTGCTGATCACCACCGCCCCGGTGCGCAGGCGCGGGCCGACGTCGTCGAGCATGCCGCGCATGATCGCCGGCACCCCGGCCAGCACGAAGACGTTGCCGATCTGGAAGCCGGGCGGCCCCTGGACCGGGTTCTTCACCAGGGTCCCGCCCTCGGGAACATGGGCCATGCGCCGGCGGGCGGCGTTGGGCTCGCCCCAGCGCTCGCGCAGCATGGCCATGATCTCGGGATGCTCGGGCGCGGTCACCCCGAACGCCTTGGCCACCGAATCGGCGGTGATATCGTCGTGGGTGGGGCCGATGCCTCCGGTGGTGACCACGTAGTCGTACCGGGTCCGCAGGGCGTTGACCGCATCGACGATCTCCTGCTCGACGTCGGGCACCACCCGCGCCTCGCAGAGGTCGACGCCGTAGGTGGCCAGGTACTTGGCGATGGCGTTGAGGTTCACGTCCTGGGTGCGGCCCGACAGGATCTCGTCGCCGATGATCAGGACGGCGGCGGTGACACGATCGACCATGCGGTGACTCCTGGCGTTCGCTCCGACTTAAGCCGCCCTTGCGTCGCCCGCAACCGACAGCGCCACTACTGCTCATCCTCGGGACGCAGCGGCTTTCGAAGCCAGTCGAACGCCGAAAGGATCGCCTCGGCCTCTGGATCGAACTCCGGGCGGTAGTAGTGCATGTGCCCGTCCAGCGGCGGCAGGCCGCCCTCCTGAAAGCCGAGCGCCCTCAGCGTCGCCGCGAATTGGTCGATCGGACCGTAGGCGTGCAGGAAATTGTGCCGGTCCCAGGCGAGCAGCGCCCCCGTTTCCGGTGAGATGACCCAGAGATCGAACCGACCATCGCCCGTCAGGTAGGCCGCGTATCGATCGAGAAAGGCGCGCAACGCCGCGTGGTCGATCTGTTCGCTTTCGTACCGGCCGGGCTCGCCCTCGCCACGCGGGGTGTGCAGCACGTAGAGGACCAGCAAGGGCGCGGCGAGTTGCTAGGCCAAGGCGGCCAGCACGGCCGGATCGCCTCCCGGCACGCCGATCGTCAATCGGCTTCGTCCCGGTTCGCCCGGGGCCACGGTTTGTCGAATGAAGCGCGCGGGGTGGGAGTGCTCCACCACTTCCCCATCGACTTCGTGACCAAGCTTGTACATCACGCCCCCGAATAGTCGCGGCAGCGCTATCGCGGCGGAGAAACCGTGCATAGCTCAAAACGTGAGATGGACCCGCCTGATGCTTCTTCCCCAGCCCCTGACGCGCGGCGTGATCGTCCAGCGCTACAAGCGCTTCTTCGTCGACCTGGTGCTGGACGACGGGCGCGAGATCACCGCCCACTACCCCAACTCCGGCGCCATGCTGGGGGTGAACCTGCCGGGTCAGGGGGCGTGGGTGTCGTTCTCCGACGATCTCAAGCGCAAGCTGGCCTGGACGCTGCACCTGGTCGAGGCCGCGGGACCGGACGGCCAAATCTCGAAGGGAGGGGGCCTGGTCGGCGTCAACACCATGCTGCCACCTGTTACGCGCATTGGGTAACGCGTTGCATCCTCACTGGTCAGAGGCGGGTAGCCAGTCAGCCCATCGAGCCCGGGCCTGAACAACCTCAGCAGCGGTAGGTAGGAAGAGATCGGCGCCGCCGTCATAGGGTGCAAAGATCGCGCCCGTGCGATTGGACATCCAAAGCCAACTACTCTGAGCCGCATCCATGGCGATCTCTCTCAGTAGCGGGACAAACCGAAGATCGCCCCAACGAACAGGCGCGGCGTAGATCGCGAATACGCCATCATCCCCTTCCTCGCGGAAAGACATACCAGTAGGTCGCATGGCGTAGCGTTGGAGGCGCCTTTTCTGTCTGCGCTCTTGGCTCCGAAGCCAGCATTCGATGTCTGGCCCCGGCGGTTCAAAAATGCAGTCGTCGTCATCCTCGAAAACCGACGTTACCAGCCACGCGTCCTCCCGCCCCAAGGTGGCGTAGGCCATCATGTTGGCGCGTGTGATGACCCTACTCATCTCCGCTTTTGATTCTGGGTACCGCTTAGACTTGGGTAGCGAATGGAAGCGTTGCCAGTGCTCAAGCGCGGCATGGCGCATGAGGTGGGACACGGGCGCGTGACCACTGTGGAAATGATTCCAAGCCGCCTCGAAAGTACAAAAGCTCTGACTCTCCATTCCAGCGTTCCTAGCAGCAAAGCTGCGCCATGGTCATCAAAGGCTTCCATCTCGGCTTTCATCGCTCGATCGGGGCCGCCAAACCAGCGAGTGTCGCGCCCAAAATGAACTTCGCCTCCCCTCTCATCTCGGGCCGCCTAGTCCAACGCTACAAGCGGTTTCTGGCCGACATCGAACTTGATGACGGTTCGATCATCACCGCCCACTGCCCGAACTCCGGAGCCATGCTCGGGGTCAACATGCCGGGTTTGAAAGTGTGGCTGTCGAAGTCGCCGAACCCCAACCGAAAGCTCGCTTACACTTGGGAGCTTGTCGAAGTCCCCGACGGATCGGGCAGCTTCACGAAGGTCGGCATTGACACCCACCTGCCCAACAAGCTGGTGGCCGAGGCGCTGGTCGGCGGGAGGATCCCGGAACTGACCGGCTACGCCTCGATCCGGCCCGAGGTGAAGTACGCCGCCGCCAGCCGCGTCGACTTCCTGCTGACCGACCCCGACCGCCCGCCGTGTTGGCTGGAGGTCAAGAACGTCCACCTGTCGCGCACCCCGCCGCTGGCCGAGTTCCCCGACTGCAAGGCCGCTCGCTCGACCCGCCACCTGGAGGACCTGGCCGCCCAGGTGCGCGAGGGCCACCGGGCCGTGGCGCTGTTCGTGGTCCAGCGCGAGGACTGCGACCGTTTCCGCGCCTGCGCCGACCTCGACCCGGCCTTCGCCGCCGGCCTGGAGCGCGCGGCGGACGCGGGCGTGGAGGTGCTGGTCTATGCGTGCGCGATGAGCACCGGGGCCATACGAATCAGCCGACGCATCGCTTGGGATCGCTAGGCTCGCGCCAGCATTGAACTTCCGTGCTATCGTTGCGACATACGCCTCGAAGACACTTGTACGCCCGGCCGTCCGCCAAGATGCGCCGCCTGCTTGAGATAGAACCGCCATGACCCTCGAAGACACCGTCGAGATCGAAGCCGAGACCCGCACCGGCGCGATCAAGATCCACAAGCCCGCCGACTTCGAGGGCATGCGCAAGGCCGGCAAGTTGGCGGCCGAGTGCCTGGACATGCTGATCCCGCACGTGAAGCCCGGCGTGTCGTCCGACCACCTGGACACCCTGGCCCGCGAGTTCATCCTCGACCACGGCGCCCTGCCCGCCTGCCTGTTCTATCGCGGCTATCCCAAGACGGTCTGCATCTCGCGCAACCACGTGGTCTGCCACGGCATCCCCGGCGAGTGGGCGCTGCGCGAAGGCGACATCGTCAACATCGACGTCACCGTGATCGTCGACGGCTGGCACGGCGACACCTCGCGGATGTACGGCGTCGGCGAAGTGGGCCCACGCGCCCGCCGCCTGGTCGAGATCACCTACGAGGGCATGAAGCGCGGCCTGGACGCGGTGAAGCCCGGCGCCACGCTCGGCGACATCGGCTACGCCATCCAGTCGTACGTGGAAGCCCAGCGCTGCAGCGTCGTGCGCGACTTCTGCGGCCACGGCCTGGGCAAGGTGTTCCACGACGC
>Ga0065165_1000420_pt1 | contig 66966 bp, 55 predicted proteins | sample AraplaMF_Cvi_mMF_FD_63813 | JGI IMG/M metagenome (GOLD analysis project Ga0065165, IMG submission 63813) | Arabidopsis root microbial communities from the University of North Carolina, USA - plate scrape MF_Cvi_mMF (version 2) (version 3) | ecosystem: Host-associated > Plants > Roots >... | reverse complement strand
GGTCCCGGTCCTTCGGCTTGACAAGAGGCGGCCGGGGGCAAATGGTGGCCCGGCGTTGGTTCCTGTCCTATGACAGGCGAAGAGGGAATGCGATAGGGTCCGAATCGGCAAGATTTGGATCCAAACTGCAGCCGCCCCCGCGACCGTGACCGGAGAGATGCCCAAGGCCACTGATCCCCCGCGGGATCGGGAAGGCGGGGATCGAAGGGCCAAAACCCTGCTCCGCAAGCCGGGAGACCTGCCAGCGCGGACGAGTTTTGGACCGGCGGACGGGGTGTTCCGCGACGGGGAAGCGGCCTCTCAAGTCAGGGTCCGTGCGCCTCATCGCCTCCCGCTGATTATCTGGAAGAGGCGATGACCGTCACACTTCACGTCTGCATCACCTGCCGTGCCGGCGAAACGCCCGCCGAGGGCGAGGCAACGCCCGGCAAGCGCCTCCACGGCGCAATCCTTGAGGTCGGCGTGCCCGACGGCGTCAATGTGGTTCCCGTCGAATGCCTGTCTGCATGCAGCCAGGGCTGCTCGGTCGCACTCAGCGCGCCCGGCCGCTGGTCCTATGTCTATGGCCGCTTGTCGGATGCGAACGCGCAGGACGTGGTCGCGGGCGCTGCGGCCTATGCGGCCGCGCCCGACGGCCTCGTGCCCTGGCGTAGCCGGCCTGAGATCTTCCGCAAGCAGTCACTTGCCCGGATTCCCCCCATTGCCGTGTTGCCGGAGGCCGCCGAATGAATTCGCTCGCAAAAGTCCCGGTGACGGTGGTCACGGGCTTCCTCGGTTCAGGCAAGACGACGCTGATCCAGCATCTGCTCGCAAATCCCAATGGCAAGAAGCTTGCCGTGCTCGTCAACGAGTTCGGCAGCGAAGGCGTCGACGGCGAAATTCTGAAATCCTGCGCCGACGCGAACTGTCCGGAAGAGAACATCGTCGAGCTCGCCAATGGCTGCATCTGCTGCACCGTCGCCGACGATTTCATTCCGACCATGGAGAAGTTGCTGGCGCGCCCGGTGCGGCCCGATCACATCCTGATCGAGACCTCGGGCCTGGCGCTGCCAAAACCGCTGCTGAAGGCGTTCGACTGGCCGGAGATCCGTTCGCGCATCACGGTTGATGGCGTGATCGCGCTGGCCGATGCCGAGGCTGTCGCAGCAGGGCGTTTTGCTCCAGATCCGGATGCAGTCGAAGCGCAGCGCGCGGCGGACGAAAATCTCGATCACGAGACGCCGCTGTCCGAAGTGTTCGAGGACCAGATTGCGTGCGCCGATATCGTGCTGCTGACCAAGGCCGATCTTGCCGGCACCGCGGGCATCGAGGCCGCCAAGGCCGTGATCACCGCCGAGATGCCGCGCCGCGTGCCGATGCTCCCCGTCACTGACGGCGCGATCGATGCGCGCCTCATTCTCGGCCTTGGCGCCGCCGCCGAGAACGATCTCGCTGCGCGCCCCTCGCATCATGACGGCGAGGAGGAGCACGAGCATGACGATTTCACCTCCGTCGTGATCGATCTTCCCGAGGTGGCGGACGTCGATGCGCTGGTCGCCTCCGTCCAGAAGCTGGCGCGTGAACAGAACGTGCTGCGGGCCAAGGGCTACATCGCGGTCGCGGGCAAGCCGATGCGGCTCTTGCTGCAAGCCGTCGGCGAGCGCGTGCGGCATCAGTTCGACAAGCCGTGGGGCGCGGGTCTCAGGCAGTCAAAGCTCGTCGTGATCGGCGAGCACGGCGATATCGACGAGGCCGCGATCAAGGCGGGATTGGGAGTCTGATGCACGTCGTCTTCCGCGAGAGCCGCGGTCTGGAGGAGACCGCGACGCCAAGGGACATCGGCCAGGACCCGGCCGATCTCGTGGTGCTCTCGTATTCGGATTCCGATCTTGCCGCGTTCGCGGCGGGCTGGCGGCGCGGGCGCGACAGCCTGCCGTCGCTGCGGCTCGCCAATCTCGCGGAGCTGCGTCATCCGCTCTCGGTCGACACCTATATCGAGCGCACGCTGTCGCAGGCGCGCGGCATTCTGGTGCGGCTGATCGGTGGCGAGTCCTACTGGTCCTATGGCCTCGCGGCGCTTCAGCAGCTCGCCAAGGACCGCAACATCGTGCTGGCGGTGCTGCCGGCCGACGGCCGCGACGACACGCGGCTCGACGGGTATTCGACCCTGCCGGTCTCGACACTGCGGCGGCTCAAGGTGCTCTGCGACGCCGGTGGTCCCGTCGCGGCACAGGCGGCGATCGCGCAGCTCGCGCTGGCCTCGGGACTTTATGCCGGTCCGGTCGTCGGTGAGATGACCGTGCCGGAGATGGGCTTTTACGATCCCGCGCGCGGCGTCGTCGCTGCGCCGAGCGAGGGAGGGAAGCCGCGCGCGCTCGTGACGTTCTATCGCTCCTATCTCGCCGCTGCGGATACGGGGCCTGTCGATGCCTTGATCGCCGCGTTGCGCGAGAAGGGGTTTGACGCGCATGGCGTGTTCGTCGCCTCGCTGAAAGCTGCGGGTGTTGCGGAGTGGCTGCGAGACCATCTCGCGAAAAATCCTCCGGCCGCGATCGTCAACGCGACGGCGTTCTCAGCCGCGGGCGATGACGGCGCGACACCGTTCGATGCCGCGTCGTGTCCCGTCTTCCAGGTTGCGCTTTCGTCGGCGCGACGCGAGGACTGGGCGGAATCGTTGCGCGGCCTGTCGCCCGGCGATCTCGCGATGCATGTGGTGCTGCCCGAGGTCGACGGCCGCCTGTTCACGGGCGTGGTGAGCTTCAAGTCGGCTGCGATACGCGATCCCGATCTGCAATTCTCGCATCTGGCGCACAGACCCGATGAGGAGCGCGTGACAGCCGTAGCCGCGCGCGTCGCGGCCTGGCGGCAACTCGCGGAGAAACCGGCCGCGAAGAAGCGGCTGGCGATCGTGCTCTCGAACTATCCCGGGCGTCCGCACCAGATCGCGCATGCGGTCGGGCTCGATGCGCTGGCCTCGGTGGAAGCATTGGTGTCCGACCTGGCGGAGGCCGGCTTCGATGTCGCGCCGGCTCATGCGCTCGGCGAGACGCTGCTGGGGCAGAATTTGACCTGGAGCGTCGCCGAGTATCGCGCGGCGCTCTCGCGTTTGCCGCAATCCTTGCTGGATGATCTCGCGCAGGCCTGGGGCGCGCCGGAGACCGATCCGAACTGCCGCGACGGTGCGTTCCATTTCGCTGCGATCCAATGTGGCCGGTCGATCGTCACGGTCCAGCCGGAGCGCGGCGATGCGACCTCGCGCGATGCCGATTATCACGATCTCGGCCGCACGCCGCGCCATGCCTATGTTGCATTCTATCTCTGGCTCCGCGAGCAGGGGATCGATGCCGTCGTGCACATGGGCGCACATGGCACGCTGGAATGGCTGCCTGGAAAATCCGTGGCGCTGTCGTCAGCCTGCTGGCCGGAAGCCTTGATCGGCAATCTGCCTGTGATCTATCCCTTCATCGTCAACGATCCCGGCGAGGCCGCGCAGGCCAAGCGGCGCATCGGTGCCGTCACCATCGGCCATCTGCCGCCACCGCTTGAAGCATCCGCCGTGCCGGAAGGGCTGCGCAGGCTCGAACGCCTGCTCGACGAATATTCAACCGCCGACGGTCTCGATCCCGCGCGCCGTCAACGCCTGATTGCCGCGATCCGCGACGAGGCGCGCGCCGCCGGCCTTGAAGACGATCTTGGCCTCGACGCATCAGCCGCGGCGGCTGAAGCGATCCCGCGCATCGACCGCTTCGTCTGCGATCTCAAGGAAAGCCAGTTCGGCGACGGCCTGCACGTATTCGGCCGCGGCGCCTGCGGTGACGCCGAGCGGGATGCGCTGCGTGCGGCGCTCGCAGGCAAGCGCGTCGCACCGGGACCCTCGGGTTCGCCCTATCGCGGGCGGCAGGACGTGCTGCCGACCGGGCGCAATCTCTTTGCCGTCGATCCGCGCGCAGTGCCGACGCCGTCGGCGCATGCGCAGGGGATCAAGCTCGCGGAAGAGCTGCTGCGTCGTCATTTGCAGGATCACGGCGACTGGCCGAAGGGCCTCATCGTCGATCTCTGGGGCTCGGCGACGATGCGCACCGCGGGCGAGGAGTTTGCGATGGCGCTCCATCTGGCTGGTCTCGCGCCCCGCTGGGACCACGCTTCCGGCCGCGTCACCGGCTACGACATCATCGCACCGGCCGAGCTCGGCCGTCCCCGCATCGACGTGACGCTGCGCGTGTCGGGCCTGTTCCGCGACGTCTTCTCGGGGCTCGCGCAATTGTTCGAGGCCGCCGCCGTGGCGCTCGCGGGCCGCGAGGACGAGGGCTGCGAAAATCCCTATCGCAACCGCGCCTCCCGCGTATTCGCGCCGCGCCCCGGACAATACGGCGTCGGTCTCTCCGCGATCCCGGATGCCTTCACGCCCGAGACGCGCGACGCGGCCGGCGAAGCCTGGCTGTCGGCATCGTCCTGGGCATTCTCCGCCGATGGCGGGATCAAGCCGGATCGCGCCGGCATCGAACAGCGGCTCGCGTCCGCCGATGCTTTCGTCCATATCCAGGACTTGCCGGAAACCGATCTGCTGCTCGCCGCCGATTACGCGGCCCATGAAGCGGGCGTTGCAGCCGCCGCGCATCTCGGCGGGACCGCACCATCGCTCTATCACCTTGACGCAACGCGCCCCGAGCAGCCGCATGCGCGCACGCTGACGGAAGAAATCTCGCGCGTCGTCCGCGCGCGTGCGGCCAATCCGGCCTGGATCGCCGGCATGATGCGCCACGGTTTTCGCGGCGCCGCCGAGATCACGGCGACGCTCGAGCATATGGCCGCCTTTGCCCATCTGGCGGGAGCCGTGCCGCCGCATCTGTTCGATCTCTATTTCGATGCGACGCTCGGCAATGATGACGTCCGTGCCTTCATGGCCCGCGAAAATCCGGCGGCGCTCACGGCGATGGAGGCGTGTTTTAGCCGCCTGCACGAAGCCTCGCTCTGGCTCACGCGCCGCAACTCGATCGCGGCGGCGCTGCGGGAGGCCTCATGAGCGCATCTGTGGTCAAGGGCTGGTGCCCCGGTGCGCTGCGGCCGATGCAATCCGGCGACGGGCTCGTGGTTCGCGTCCGCCCGTTCGGTGGGCGGCTGGATGCGGCGCAGATTTCGGGGCTGGCGCATCTCGCCGAACGCCATGGCAACGGCCTGCTCGACGTCACCATCCGCGCCAATCTCCAGATCAGGGGCGTCAGCGAGACCAGCCACCGGTTGCTGCTGGACGGTCTCTCGCAGCTAGCGCTGCTTGACCCCGACGCCGAGACCGAATCCCGGCGCAACATCCTGGTGACGCCGTTCTGGCACGATGGCGATGAGACCCAGGCGCTCGCCGCCGAGCTCGAAGAAGCGCTCGAACACTGCGCGCTTGCGCTTCCGACGAAATTCGGCTTCGCGATCGATGACGGCACCTCGCGCGTGCTCGCCGGCGATTCCGCGGATGTGCGGATCGAGCGCGATCGCGCCGGCGGATTGCTGGTGCGGGCCGATGGCGCCAAGCTCGGCCGTTCCGTTGCGCGGGGCGAGGCTGTGACCACCGCGCTCGCGCTCGCAAATTGGTTCGTGACGTCGGGCGGTGCCCGGGGCGGGCGAGGGCGGATGGCGACGCATCTTGCCGCGGGCGGTCGCCTGCCAGACGCATTGCGCGGCGAGGCCGAGCCGGCGCCGATCATGGCCGCGTCGCGTCCCGGCCTTTATCCGCAGGGTGCGATGGTCGGCGTCGCCTTCGGCCAAATGCCGCATGCCTCGCTCAGCCAGTTCGCCGGTTGCGGACATGCCCTGCGGATGACGCCGTGGCGCATGGTGCTGAGCGAAGGCAAGCGGACCATGCCGTCGGCGGCGGGCCTTATCACCGAGGCCTACGATCCGGCGTTGCGCGTCATCGCCTGTAGCGGCGCGCCGCGTTGCCGCGAGGCCCATGCCGACACCCGCGCGCTGGCGGCCGTGCTTGCGCCGAACATTGGCTCTGCCGCGCGGCTTCACGTCTCGGGTTGCGCCAAGGGGTGCGCGCATTCCGGCGCCGCAGCGATCACGCTGGTCGCGACTGGCGCCGGCTTCGATCTCGTGCGTGGCGGATCGACGCGCGATGAGCCCGTCCTGCGGGGCCTCAATCGCGACGACATTATCGAAAATCCCTCCATCCTGATGGGAGGGCATTGATGCCGCACATCTACGAAACCGACGGCGCGGCGATCTACCGGCAGTCCTTTGCGACCATCCGCGCCGAGGCCAATCTTGCGCGATTCACGCCCGACGAGGAGCAGGTCGTGGTGCGGATGATCCATGCCGCCGGCATGGTCGGCCTGGAAGCGCATATCCGCTTTACGTCCGGCATGGCGACCGCTGCGCGTGCGGCCTTGCAGAAGGGCGCGCCGATCCTCTGCGACGCGCGCATGGTCTCGGAGGGAATTACCCGCGCGAGGCTGCCCGCGGCCAATGCCGTCATCTGCACGCTGGGCGACGAGGCCGTGCCGGCGCTCGCCCAATCGATGCGCAACACGCGATCGGCGGCGGCGCTCGAGTTGTGGCGGCCGCATCTCGATGGCGCGATCGTCGCGATCGGCAACGCGCCGACCGCGCTGTTTCATCTTCTCAACATGCTTGAGGACCGGAACTGTCCGCGGCCGGCGGCCATCGTCGGCTGTCCCGTCGGCTTCGTCGGTGCGGCCGAGTCCAAGGCCGCACTGATGGCCGATCCGCCGGTGCCGGCGCTCACGGTCGAAGGCCGCCTCGGCGGTTCGGCGATCACCGTTGCCGCCGTGAATGCGCTGGCGAGCCGGAGCGAATAGAAATGGGACGCATCATCTGTTGCGGTCTCGGCCCCGGCGATCCTGATTTGATGAGCGTGCGCGCGGACCGGACCGTGCGCAGCGCCAGGCACGTGGCTTATTTCCGCAAGAAAGGCAGGCCCGGCCAGGCGCGCCGCATCGTCGAGGGCATGCTGGCGGCGGACGTCACCGAATATCCCATGGAATATCCTGTGACGACGGAGATCGCCTTCGAGAGCGTCGAATACGTCCAGCTGCTCGCCGGCTTCTACGACGAATGGGCCGAGCGCCTGGCACGGCTTTCGCGCGCGGTCGACGTCGTCGTGCTCTGCGAGGGCGATCCATACTTCTACGGCTCCTTCATGCATCTGCACACGCGCCTGCAAGGCCGGGTCGAGATCGAGGTGATCGCGGGCATTCCCGGCATGGTCGGCTGCTGGAACGGCGTTGGCCAGCCCATCGCGCTCGGTGACGACGTGACGACGGTGCTGATGGGCACGCTGGCCGAAGACGAGCTCGAACGCCGCATGCGCGATTCCGATGCGCTGGTCATCATGAAGACCGGCCGCAACCTCGCAAAGGTGCGTCGCGCGCTTGCCACCGCGGGCCGGCTGGACGATGCCTGGCTGGTCGAGCGCGGCACCATGCCGGGCGAGCGCGTGGTGCGGCTGGCCGAGACCGACGCTGCCGATTGTCCTTACTTTGCGATCGTGCTGGTGCACGGCAAGGGCCGGCATCTGGACGCCGCCGAATGACGGGCTCGCTGACGATCGCAGGCCTGGGGCCGGGCAGCGATGCGCAGGTGACGCCCGAGGTTTCGGCGGCGCTCGCCGCCGCAACCGACATTCTGGGCTACGCGCCCTATGTCGCGCGCGTGCCGCCGCGAGCGGGGCTCACGCTGCATCCATCCGATAATCGCGAGGAACTGCAACGCGCAAGCGAGGCGCTGCGGCTCGCGGCCGAAGGCGGTCAGGTCGTGATCGTGTCTTCCGGCGATCCCGGCGTGTTCGCGATGGCCGCGGCCGTGTTCGAAGCGCTCGAACAGGCGCCGCATGATCGGGAGCTGCCGATCCGCGTGCTGCCGGGCATCACGGCGATGCTGGCGGCGGCCGCGCGCGCCGGCGCGCCGCTCGGCCATGATTTCTGCGCGATCAATCTGTCCGACAATCTCAAGCCGTGGGCCATGATCGAGAAGCGGCTTCGGCTGGCGGCGGAAGCCGATTTTTCGATTGCGATCTACAATCCGCGCTCGGCGAGCCGGCCGGAAGGCTTTGGCCGTGCGCTCACCGTGTTGAAGGAAGCCGGCTGCGGCGAGCGCCTCGTGATCTTCGCACGCGCGATTAGTGCTGCCGATGAGAAGATCGAGACCGTCGCGCTGAACGACGCCCGGCCCGAGATGGCCGACATGCGCACGCTGGTGATTATCGGGAATTCGCAGACGCGCCGTGTCGGCCGGTGGGTCTATGCGCCGAGGCGGGTCGAATGACCGAGCCATTGCATGATTTCGGCGACGCTCTCGACGCGCTGGCGTTCGGGCAATGCGGGACGCGAGATCATGATCACGGGCAGGCCGAGCATGCGGGCCGCGTCGATCTTGGCTCGCGCGCCGTCGCCGCCGGAATTGCGGGCGATGATCCACGTGATGCCGCGCGCACGCATCATCTCCAGCTCGCCGTCGAGCGTGAACGGCCCACGCGACACGATCACGCCGGCCGCAAAGGACAGTGGCGCTTCGGGCGGATCGACGAACCGCAGCGTGTAGGCATGCTGCGGCTTCACTGCGAACGGCGCGATGTGCTGCCGGCCGATGGCGAGGAAGACGTTTGCCGATGCCTCTGGCAGCGCCGCGACTGCGGCATTGACGTCACCGACCTCAATCCAGTTGTCGACGTCCGCCCTGGCCCAAGCGGCACGTTCCAGCGCCATCAGCGGCGTGCCGGTTTCCGCGCATGCCTGAACGGCATTGCGGCTCATCTCGGCTGCGAAGGGATGCGTCGCGTCGATCACATGCGTGATCCCTTCCTGCCGGATGTAGTCGGCAAGTCCGCTCACGCCACCAAAGCCGCCGATGCGGGTGGGCAGCGGCTGATCGGCGGGCACCCGCGTGCGGCCGCCATAGGAGTAGACGGCATCGATGCCCGCGCGCGCCATCGCCGCCGCGAGCAGGCCCGCATCGGCAGTTCCGCCCAGAACGAGGGCGCGTGTCATGGCTGATTCCTTGGCTGATCCCTGGCTGACCATCATCGGTATCGGCGAAGATGGCCTTGCCGGGCTGTCCGAGGCAAGCCGAAAGGCAATCGCTGACGCCGAAATCGTCTTCGGCGGTGAACGGCATCTTGCGCTTGCCGGTGTGACCAGCCGTGGCCGTCCATGGCCGGTGCCGTTCGATGCAGAGGTCGTGCTGAGGCGCCGTGGCGAGCCAACGGTCGTGCTCGCCTCCGGTGATCCGTTCTGGTACGGCGCCGGCTCAAGCCTCGCCGAAAAGCTCGGCTCCGACGAGTGGACTGCGCATTCGGCGCCATCGACCTTCTCGCTCGCCGCGGCGCGCCTGGGCTGGCGGCTCGAGTCCGTGACGTGCCTTGGGCTCCATGCTGCGCCGTTCGAGCGGCTCGTGCCGCACTTGTCGCGAGATGCGCGCATCATTTGCCTGGCGCGCGACGCGAAGGCGGTCGGTGATCTCGCGAAATGGCTGACGGAACACGGCTGGGGTGCTTCGCTCCTGTGGACTCTCGCCGCGCTCGGCGGCCCGCGCGAATATATCGACCAGCATCGCGCTGATCTGTTTGCAGAGGATACTCCCGGAAATCTGGTCGCGGTGGCCGTGCAGGCGAGGGGAGCGCCGGGCATTCCGCGCAGCTCGGGACTGTCAGACGATCTCTTCGTCCATGACGGCCAGATCACCAAGCGGCCGGTGCGCGCACTCGCGCTTTCAGCGCTGGCACCGCGTCCGGGCGAGCGGCTGTGGGACATTGGTGCCGGCTCAGGCTCGATCTCTGTCGAGTGGGCGCTCTGCGGTGGGACGGTGACGGCCGTCGAGGTGCGCGAGGACCGCGCTGCAAACATCCGCAGTAACGCGGCCAAATTCGGACTGGAGCACCGGATCAACGTCATCGCGGGGAAAGCGCTCGACGCTCTGGCCAGACTGGAAGCGCCGGATGCCGTCTTCATCGGCGGCGGGCTCGATAGCGCGATGTTCGATGCCATTTGGTCGCGCCTCTCGGCAGGCACGCGACTCGTCGCGCATTCCGTGACGCTGGAGACGGAAGCGCTGCTTGGCGAGCTGCAACAGCGCCATGGCGGCGAGCTGATGCGGGTCGAGATTGCCCATGCGGCCCCGCTCGGACGATACCGGTCCTGGGAGGCGGCGCGACCGGTGGTGCAATGGAGTGCGGTCCGATGAAGGTCGCGGGGCTCGGATTCAGAAGGGATGTGACGCTGGCTTCGCTGCGTGAGGCGTTGCTGGCGGCCGGCGGTCCCGAAGGTCTCGCGGCGGTGGCGACCGTCAGCGACAAAGCCGACGCCGAGGCGCTGAAGCAGCTCGCGCGCGAATGCGGCGTGCCGATCAAGGCTGTCCCGGCGGACATGCTGGCCGGCATCGCGACGCCGACGCAGTCGAAGTTCATCGCGGAAAAATTCGGCACGGGATCTGTTGCCGAAGCCGCAGCGCTGGCGGTGGCCGGTCCTCGCGCGCGCCTGATTGCAAGGCGCGTGGTCTCTCAGGATCGCACCGCGACCGCCGCGATCGCCGAAGGAGACGGCGCATGACCGTGCATTTCATCGGCGCCGGGCCTGGTGCGCCCGATCTGCTGACGCTGCGCGGCCGCGATTTGATCGCGGCCTGTCCAGTCTGCCTCTATGCCGGCTCGCTGGTGCCCGAGGGCGTGCTGGCGCATTGCCCGCCAGCCGCCCGGATCGTCAACACCGCGCCGCTGTCGCTCGATGAGATTATCGCGGAGATTTCGGCTGCGCATGCCGAAGGCAAGGACGTCGCGCGGCTGCATTCCGGCGATCTCTCGATCTGGTCGGCGATGGGCGAGCAGCTCCGCCGGCTGCGTGCGCTTGGCATTCCCTACACGGTGACGCCGGGCGTTCCCTCGTTCTCAGCCGCCGCGGCTGCGCTGGAAACCGAGCTGACGCTGCCCGGCCTTGCCCAGACGGTGGTGTTGACCCGCACGCCCGGCCGCGCCAGCGCGATGCCGGAAGGCGAGAAGCTTGCGGCCTTCGCCGCAACCGGCGCGGTGCTCGCGATCCATCTGTCGATCCATCTGCTCGACAAGGTCGTCGCCGAGCTGACGCCGCACTATGGCGCGGAGTGCCCGGTCGCGATCGTCCGGCGCGCGAGCTGGCCGGATCAGCGCATCGTCCGCGCCACGCTCGCAACGCTTGATACTGCTGTCGGCAGCGAGATGGAACGCACTGCGCTGATCCTGGTCGGCAGGACACTCGGTGCTGCGGATTTCGACGAGAGCCGTCTTTACGCTGTCGATTACGACCGCCGCTATCGGCCTGTCGGCGCCGAGCCGCGTTTTCCGGAGACGTCGTGATGGCGACAGGGCTTGTCATCTCCGCGCCGGCCTCCGGTGTCGGCAAGACCACGCTGACGCTGGCGCTCGCGCGCGCCTGGCGCCATCGCGGATTGAACGTGCAATGCTTCAAGAGCGGGCCCGACTATATCGATCCTGCCTTCCACGCGGCTGCCACGGGACGCGCCTCCGTCAACGTCGATAGCTGGGCGATGGACCGCGCGACGATCGCGCATCTTGTCAGCCGCGGCGCGGATGCTGATGTCGTGCTCGCCGAGGGCTCGATGGGCCTGTTCGATGGCGTCGCCGTGCGCGGCGTCTCCGGCACCGGGGCGACCGCCGATATTGCGGAGATGCTCGGCTGGCCGGTGGTGCTGGTGATCGATCCCGCCGGACAGGCGCAGACCGCAGCGGCGATCGCCGCGGGCCTGCGCGATTATCGCCCCGGCGTGCGCCTTGCTGGCGTCGTGCTCAACCGCGTCGCCAGCCCGCGCCACGAAGATCTGGTGCGGCGCGCGCTTGAGGAGGCCGGCATCGCCGTGTTCGGCGCGCTGCCGCGCCATGCCGAGATAAGCCTGCCGAAGCGGCATCTCGGCCTGGTGCAGGCGGAGGAGCAGGCCGAGATCGGCAAGCTGATCGACGAGGCCGCGCGCTTCGTGGCCGAGCATGTCGACCTCGATGCAGTGCTGCGCTTGGCAGCCCGCTGGTCGCCGCAACCTGCCGCCAATGGTCTCAACGTGACGCCGCCCGGTCAGCGCATCGCGCTGGCCCGCGATGCGGCGTTCTCCTTCGTCTATCCGCACATGCTGGAAGCCTGGCGCGCGGCTGGCGCCGAAATCTCGACGTTCTCGCCGCTTGCCGACGAAACGCCCGATGCGAGCGCCGATGTGTGCTGGCTGCCTGGCGGCTATCCCGAGCTTCATGCCGGGACAATCGCGGCCAATGCGCGCTTTCGCAGTGGCCTGCGTGCCTTCGCCGAGACGCGGCCCGTGCACGGCGAATGCGGGGGCTATATGGTGCTGGGAACGGCTTTGACCGACGCCGACGGTATCAGCCATGAGATGACGGGCCTGCTCGGCCTGGAGACGAGCTTTGCCAAACGCCGTATGCATCTCGGCTATCGTCTCGCAACGCTCGCCGAGCCCATGCCGGGGCATCAAGCCGGTGCGCGCCTGCGCGGCCACGAGTTCCATTATTCGACGATCCTCGCCCAGCCTGACACGCCGCTGGCGGTCGTGCATGATGCAACGGGTGCGGTCATCGCCGAGACCGGCTCGCGGCGCGGCCACACCACCGGCACCTTCTTCCATCTGATCGCGGAGGACCGGTGAGCGGTTTTGTCTCCTTCGTCTCGGCCGGCCCCGGCGACCCCGAGCTGCTCACGCTCAAGGGCGCCGCGCGGCTGCGCGAGGCCGATGTCGTGCTCTATGACGACCTTGCTTCGGGTGAGATCCTCGATCTCGCCCGGCCCGGCGCCAACCTCGTCGCGGTGGGAAAGCGGGCAGGGCGGCCGTCCACGAAACAGCATCATGTCAATCGCCTGCTGGTCGACTATGCCGCGACCGGGTCGCGCGTGGTTCGCCTGAAGTCCGGCGATGCCGGCATTTTCGGCCGGCTCGAGGAGGAGCTGGAAACGCTGCGCGAGGCCGGCATCGGCTACGAGATCATTCCCGGCGTCACCTCGGCCTGCGTCGCCGCGGCGCAAGCCGGCATTCCCCTGACCCGGCGCCATACCTCGCGCCGGGTGCAGTTCGTCACCGGGGCCGACGTCACCGGCGAGCTGCCGCAGAATTTGAACTGGGCGGCGCTGGCCGATCCCGAAGCGACGACCGTGGTCTATATGGGCCGCCGCACCTTTCCGGCGCTTGCCGCGAAATTGATCGCGTACGGCCTCGCCCCGGCGACGCCTGCGCTGGTCGCCGAATCCCTCGGGCGCGACGACGAGCGGCTGGTCCGCACCACGATTGCCGAGCTTGCCGAGCAGCTTGCAAGGGGCGGCGCGGCCTCCACGGCCGCCGTGATCCTGTTCGGGGCGCTGGCGGGGGATTACCCGTCATGATGGCCCGGGCCGTGCCTCGCCCCTTGACGCCCGGCCGGCGAAAGGGGCACACAGGAGAGGCATGGTGCTCGACGCGGCGCAAAGCGCTTGGAGCATAATCGGGAATGGGGATGGGCGGACCCAGTTGCGGCGCCCAAAATCCCAGCCGCCCCCGCGACTGTAAGCGGTGAGGGGCTCCAATCAGCCACTGGGCCGCAAGGTCCGGGAAGGCGGGAGTACCCCAGTGAACCGCGAGCCAGGAGACCGGCCGTGCATGTTGTGAGGCCAAGGCCGTCGGTGGGACGGCAGGAAGGAACTGAGCCATGCATATCGAACCCGGAATCGTGACGGGCGCCAAGCTCGTGTTGAGTTACGCAACCGGCATCGCCGCAGGCGGCATTGCCTTGAAGCTGGCGGCCGAGACGGTGCGCGAGCAGGGCATCACGTCGTTCGCGGCGCGCACCCTCGTCACCACGGGCCTCGTCTTCACCTTCTTCGAGATCCTGCCGCACTTCCCGGTCGGCGTCTCCGAAGTGCACTTCATTCTCGGCTCGACCTTGTTCCTGCTGTTCGGTGCGGCGCCCGCGGCGTTCGGCCTCGCGATCGGCCTGCTGCTTCAGGGCGTGTTCTTCGAGCCCGCCGACATCCCGCAATATGGCATGAACGTCACCACGCTGCTGGTGCCGCTGTTCGGGATCCAGGCGATCGCCACGCGGATCATTGCGCGCAACACCGCCTATGTCGATCTCAGGTATCGTCAGGCGCTGGCGCTTTCGACGACCTATCAGGCGGGCGTTATCGCCTGGGTGGCGTTCTGGGCGCTCTACGGCTCCGGCTTTGCGACGAGCAACCTCGCCAACATCGCGGCGTTCGCGGCCTCCTACGCGCTGGTCATCGTGATCGAGCCGCTGGCCGATCTTGCCGTGCTGGCGCTGGCGAAGTCGCTGCGCGGTGTCACGGCGCCCGGCCTCGTCACGCCGCGCCTGCATAACGCGGCTTGAGAGACAAGCGAACGGGCGGCCGTGATGGCCGCCCCTCGCGCTCACGATGCTCACCCTCTCCCTGATAGGCATCGGTTGCGGCGATCCCGGGCAGCTCACGCGCGCCGCGATTGCGGCGATCAACGCGGCTGATCTCGTCCTGATCCCGCGCAAGGGGACGGCGAAATCCGATCTCGCCGATTTGCGTCGGACGATCTGCGCCGATGTGCTCGGCAACGACAAGACGCGCATTGTGGAGTTCGATCTCCCCGTGCGCAATGCCGCTGAAGCGGACTACCGCAAGGGTGTGGACGATTGGCACGATGCGGTCGCTGCGACCTGGTCGCAGACGATTGCCGGCCATCTCCGCGGCGACGGCAAGGTCGCACTGCTGATCTGGGGCGATCCCTCGCTCTATGATTCCTCGCTGCGCATTGCGCGGCGGCTCGATCCCTCGCCTGAGATCGAAGTTGTCCCCGGCATCACCTCGATCCAGGCGCTGTGCGCGGCGCATGCGCTTCCGCTCAACGACATCGGCGAGCCCTTTCTGGTCACGACGGGGCGTCGCTTGCGCGAGGGCGGCTGGCCGCAAAACGTCGATACCGTGGTCGTGATGCTCGACGGCGGCACGGCATTCCAGTCGCTCGATCCGGCCGGGCTTCACATCTGGTGGGGTGCCTATCTCGGCATGCCCGATCAGATCACCCTGTCCGGCGCGCTCGACGAAGCGGGCCCGCGCATCGTCGCCGCGCGGCAAGAGGCGCGCGAGCGGCATGGCTGGATCATGGACAGCTACATCCTCAAGCGCGCGCGTTAAGCGAGGCAGCATGCTCCCCGAATGGGTCTACAAGAAATGCCCCGATGTCTCCGCGGTCCATCGCGAGGCGGCGATCGCGCGGCAGGCGCAACTGACGAAACCGACCGGCGCGCTCGGCCGGCTCGAACAGCTCGCGATCGAGCTTGCGGGCCTGCAAGCGACCGAGCAGCCGCGCGCGGCGCGTGTGCCGATCATCATCTTCGCCGGCGACCACGGCGTCGTCGCACAGGGCGTATCGGCCTATCCGCAAGCCGTGACCATCGCGATGATGGCAAACTTTGCCGCCGGCGGTGCCGCGATCTCGGTGCTGGCACGCGAGCTGGGGTCGACCCTGGACGTGGTCGACGCCGGCACGCTGGCGGTGGAGGCGATGGCGGGGATCGTCACCGACAAGCCGCGCAGCGGCACGCGCGATTTCAGCGTCGAAGCCGCGCTCACGCCTGCGGAGCTCGCGTTTGCATTCGAAGCCGGCCAGCGCGCAGTCGCGCGCGCCGGGGCCGGTCAGCCAGATCTGCTGATCTTCGGCGAGATGGGCATCGGCAACACCACGACGTCGGCGGCGATCGCGGCGAGCCTGCTCGGCATCAGTGCGGAGGAAATCGCGGGCAGCGGCACCGGCATCGATGCGGCTGGCCGCGCGCACAAGGCTCGCGTGATCGATGCCGCTGTTTCGCATCACGGCGTGAAGGGGGCGTCGCCCGAAAAAATCCTGTGCGCCGTCGGCGGGCTCGAGATCGCGGCGATCTGTGGCGCGATCATTACCGGCGCGCAACGCCGCGTTCCCGTCCTGATTGACGGCTTCATCGTCTCGGTCGCGGCGCTGGCAGCCGTGCGGCTCAACCCCTCGTGCCAGCCTTTTCTGCTGCCGTCGCACCAATCGGCGGAGCAGGGGCATCGCCTCGTGCTGCGCGCGCTGAACGCGCAGCCGTTGATCAGCCTCGATCTCAGGCTCGGCGAGGGATCTGGCGCGGCCATCGCGCTGCCGCTGGTGCGCCTCGCGTGCAGCCTTCACAACGGCATGGCGACGTTTGCGCAGGCCAATGTGCCTGACAGGCCTAGCTGATCCGCCGATTGACGGAGACGACGCGCCAGCCGGTGGCGAGCCGGTCGATCCGGGTCAGCGACAGCGGATCGATCACGAAGCGCAAGGCCGCTTGTGGTGTGAGATCCAGTGCAACACAGAGTGCGGCACGGATCGTGCCGGAATGCACGACGAGTGCGGCCGACCCCGCATCGATCCGCGAGAGCCCCAGCCGGACGCGCGCGACCTGATCCTCAAAGCTTTCACCGCCCGGCGGCTTTCCGCGCGCCGGATCGCTCCAGAACTGCGCGTAGGCATCGCCGCCAGTTGCGGCAAGCTCGTCATGCCGTCGGCCCGTCCAGTCACCAAAATCCTGTTCACCGAACTCCCGCACCAGCCTGGGGACGAGCCCCAGTGCCCGCGCGGTCTCGACGGTGCGCCGGGCCGGGCTGGCATAGCTTGCGGCATCCCGCGGCAGGTGCTGTCGCAGCGCTTCCAGCCGTGCGGGATCGCCGAGATCGGCCGGCGCATCGGCCGCATGGATCGTTCCCGCCACACCCTCGACGGGTGCATGCCGTATCAGCCAGAGGAAGGTCTCGCCTTCCATATCCATCTCCAAGGAAGTTAGTCGTTGTGGCAATAACGCCGCAACTGCCACATTGACTCTGTCTTGATCGTAATCCTAGATGCTTGCGACGGTTTCCCCGCGAGGGGATGAAAAGGGAATGCGGTGCGGGGACATTGTCCCCAATGCCGTGGCTGCCCCCGCAACTGTAAGCGGCGAATCTTGCGTCACGAGCCACTGGGTATCTCGGTCCCGGGAAGGCGATGCAAGGTAACGACCCGCGAGCCAGGAGACCTGCCGTCAGCCGTGGTCACACGCGAAGATGTCGGTCGGGGAGTACAGACATTCGGCTTCATCGGAGGCTTGATAAGCCGAAGATGAGACCTTGGTTCGCTGTGACGTGCCACTGACGTCATACCGAGGTCCACGACCGTGTCTCCTATTCATATTGTACGGCCGCGCGCGTTCCTGCTCGCATCCGCCGCGCTCATATCCTTTGCCGCTCTTGATCTCCCAGCCGCGCGGGCACAGCGGGCGCGCGAACAGTTGCCGCCCGTGGAGGTGTCACCCGCCCAGTCGCGCAAGCAGGCCAAGCCGGCTGCTCGGGAGGCGCAGAGGGTCCGCCGCACGGTAGCGCGCAGACCAGCGTCCGCATCCGTAGCGCCCAAGCCGGTCGTGCCGACCGCGGTAGCACAGACACCGCTCAATACCAATGCCGTGGCCGAAAGCGCCTCGCGCCTTGGCCTGACCGTGCGCGAGACGCCGGCGACCGTGGAGGTGATCTCGGCCGAAACCATGCGCGAGCAGGGCTACCGCACCGTCTCCGACGTGGCGCAGGGCGCGGTTGGGGTCACCGCTGGCGACAACCCGGCCGAGCCTTCGGCTTTCTCCATGCGCGGCTTCACCAACAGCCAGATCAATACGCTCTACAACGGCATCAAGATCGGTCCGCAGAACATGACCTCGCGGATCATGGACACCGCTAATCTGGAGGCCGTGGAATTCCTGAAGGGCCCGGCGTCACTGATGTCAGGCGAGGGGGCCGCTGGCGGTGCAATCAACTTCGTCACCAAGCAGCCGCAAACGGGGCCGATCCGGAACGAGGCGGACTTCTCGTACGACTCGCTGAATTCGTTCCGAGCGCATTACGGCTCGGGCGGCAGCACCAATGTGCAGGGCCTGGACTACCGCTTCGACATCAGCCGATCCTCGCTCAACGGCTTTGCCGACGACACCAACACCAAGACGCTCGATGTCTCCGGCCAGCTCAACTACCGCATCTCCGACAGCCTCAAGGTCTGGGGCGCGATCGAGTATCGGGAAGACCGCTCGAAAGCCTATTGGGGCGCGCCGCTGGTGCCGATTGCCTTCAGCGGCTCGCATGCGACGAGCGGGATCGTTTCCGGCAATTATTCCAACAGGACCGACCTTGGGGCGATCACCATCGACGACCGCACCTTCAACACCAACTACAACGTCCTCGACAACAAGAACCTGGCGCAGGAAGTGTGGCTGCGCGGCGGTTTCGAGCTGAAGCTGGCACCTGATCTGACTCTGAAAAGCCAAGCCTACGCTTACGGCGCAGAGCGCACCTGGTTCAACAACGAGGTCGAGGCGTTCGATTCCACAAACAACCAAGTGTATCGCGAGCGCTTCTATGTCGCGCATAGCCAGCGCCTGGTCGGCAACATCACCGACCTGGTCTGGGATGCCAATATCGCCGGCTTCGATAATCGCCTGGTCACGACGCTGTCGTCGAGCTATCTTGATTTCGTGAGGCCGGGCGAGGCGATCTTCCCGAGCGATTATGTCACGCTGGTCGATCCCGTGCGCGGCTATTACGGCACCCTCACGACCCAGCAGCAGACCGCGCGCATCGACAATGAGGCGCTCTCGTTCGAGGACCGGCTGAAGTTGACGCGCAGCTTCGCGCTGGTCGGCGGCCTGCGGGTCGAGCATATCGGGCTCGATCGTAACTCGACCGACAAGAGCGGGCTGGAGAAGGCGAGTTTTCCGTTCACGAAGGACTGGGCACCGGTGACGGGGCGCATCGGCTACACCTGGGAGGCCGTTCCCGGCCTGACGTTCTTCAGCCAATACGCGACCGGCGCGGACATCTCCGCCAACAACATCTTCCTGCTCGCGCCGACTCAGCCGCTCGACCTGACGACCGCGCGCACCTATGAGACCGGCGTCAAGCAGCTGTTCTGGGACAACCGGGCGGAGTGGTCGTTCTCGGCCTACGACATCCTGCGCAAGAACGTCTACGCGGCGGCCGGCGGGCAGGCGCTCAACATCGCGGGACGGCAGGAATCGAAGGGCGTCGAACTCGCGGCATCGGTACGCCCGATTGAGCCGCTGCGCCTCTGGGGCAACATCGCCTATGTCGATGCGCGCTACGCGGACTACAATTTCGTCGGCGGCTCGTTCTCCGGCAATACGCCGCCGAACGTGCCGCGCGTCGTCGCCAATGCCGGCGCGTCCTACCGCTTCTTCACGCCGTGGCCGGTCGAGCTCGGCATCACCGGCCGCCATGTCGGCGACCGCTACAACACCGACGCCAATGTGGTGACGATGAAGGCGTACACCGTCGCCGACGTCTATGCCTTCGTCGATATCCCCAAGACGGTGTTCAATGCGGTCGATCAGGCCCGCCTGACGTTCCGCGTGCGTAACATCGCGGACAAGCGCTACGCGATCTGGGGCGATCCGTTCTACCCGGACCAGATCCTTCTGGGCTCGCCGCGGACTTACGAACTTTCCGCCGCGTTCAAATGGTAAGGCGCTAGCCGCATGATGGGCGCGATTGTCCTCTCGCACCGCTGGCTCGGGATCGCGTTCTGTCTCCTGTTCGCAATGTGGTTCACGACGGGCATCGTGATGCACTTCGTTCCGTTTCCGTCCTTGACGGAAGCGGAGCGCTTTGCCGGGCTGGCGCCGGTGGACCGAGCGGAGGCGAAGATTGCGGTCGCCGACGCCGTGGCCGCGAGCGGGATTGCCGACGCGACGCGCGCGCGATTGATCCAGCGGAGCGATGGGCCGGTCTATATCGTCTCGGGACCGTCGCGTGTCCGCGCCGTTCGTGCTTCCGACGCGGCCGATGCGTCGGTCACGTCTAGCGATCTCGCATCGGCCATCGCGCGGGCACATGCCCACAGCCGCAGGCTCGATGCCGCACAGGCCGGGACGGTCGCGCGCTTAGACTACGATCAATGGAGCGTGCCCAATGGATTCGACCGACATCGGCCCTTGTTTCGCATCGCTCTCGGCGATGTCGCCGGTACGGAGGTTTACGTCTCGTCGCGCACCGGCGAGATCGTCCTGGACTCGACGCGAAGCCAGCGCGGCTGGAACTGGGCCGGCAGTGTCTTTCATTGGATCTACCCGACGGTTCTGCGAAGCAATTGGGTGTTGTGGGATCGTGTGGTCTGGACGCTGTCGCTGCTCGCCTTGCTCGCGGCATTGCTGGGGGCGGTGCTCGGGATCGTGCGGCTCAAAATGCGAGGCGCGGTTATCTCGTCGCCATATCGCGGCTGGCATGCCCTGCATCACCTCATTGGCCTCGCCGCGACGGCGTTCGTGCTGAGCTGGATCTTCAGCGGCTGGCTCTCCATGGATCACGGCCGGCTGTTCTCGCGCGGGCAGTTGACCGCCGCAGAGGCCGGCGTGGTGCATGCCGTGCCGGACTGGAGGGCAGCCTCATCGCTCGATCAGCGGCCGATAGCGCCATCGATCCGTGAAGTCGAATGGTTCACGTTCGGTGGCAAAGTCTACCGCCGCGATCGGGATGATCTTGCGCGCCAGATATTGATCGGGGCAGGGGATGCATCCCAGGATGGACAAGCGGGATTCTTAAGCGCGCGCGAGGTTCAGGACTTGACGGCGCGCCTTGCCACGGGCTGCCTCGCGCCGTCGAGTGTTGCCGATCAGGACGACTATCCCGCACGATCCATCGTCCCCGGTGCACCCGTCTATCGCTCCAGATGCGGCGACCTCTGGTTCGATATCGACGGCGCCGATGGCAGCGTGCTGCAAAGGCTCGATGCCTCGCGGCGCGCCTATCGCTGGTTCTACAGCGCGCTCCACACGCTCGATTTTCCGATCCTCATGGCGCATACGCATCTGCGCGATGTCCTGATCGTCGGACTCTGCGCCTTGGGACTGGCGTTTTCCATCACCGGCATTGCGATCGGTTGGCGGCGCCTGCGTCTGTCTCTTTGACGATCCGCGCCGGCGGGGACCGTCACATCGGCTCGATGCCGATCTTCTTGATGATCCCGGCCCATTTCGTGGTCTCCGCGGTCATGAAGTCCGTCAGGCTTTTGGGATCCATCACCAGCGGCTCGGCGCCCTGCTCGACGAAGAGGGCGCGCACCTTCGGATCGTTCACGGCCTCAACCATCGCGGCATAGAGCTTCTCGACCACGGCCTTGCCGGTGCTCGCAGGCGCAAGAAGCGCCAGCCACGCAGCGCTCTCGTAGTTCTTCAGGCCCGCCTCGGCTGCGGTCGGCACATCCGGCAGCGCCGTCATGCGCTTGTCGCTGGCGACCGCGAGCGGGCGCGCGTCGCCGCTCTTGATCAGGCCGAGGACGTTGGGCAACAGCTGGAAGCCGAGCGGGACCTGGCCCGCGATGAAATCGGGCGTGTAGGCGGCGATGTTGCGGTAGGGCACGTGCGTGAGCTCGGTGCCGGTGAGCTGCTCGAAATAGGCCGCCGCAAGATGCTGCGACGAGCCGACGCCAACGGTGCCGTAGTTCAGCTCGCGGGGACGCCCCTTGGCATAGTCGATCAGCTCGGCCAGCGATTTTGGCGGCAGCTTCGAATTGATCACGATGACGTTCGGCATCGTCGCGAACAGCCCGATCGGGGCGAGATCCTTCATCGGATCGTAGGGCAGCTCCTTGTAGAGCGACTTGTTCGCGGCCAGCGGGCCCGAGGTGCTCATCAGCAAGGTGTAACCGTCCGGAGCCGCATGCGCCGCGGCCGCGGTGCCGATATTGCCACCGGCGCCGGGGCGGTTGTCGACGACGAAAGGCTGCCCTGTCGACGTCGACATGCGGTTCAACAGGATACGCGTGATGACGTCGCTGGCGCTGCCGCCGGCAAAGGGCACCAGCACCTGGACCGGCCGGACGGGATAGTCCTGCGCTTGCGCAGGCCGTAGTCCGGTGGCAGCGAGGACCGCAGTTGCGCCGAGCGAAAGCAGCGATCGGCGGTCGGGACGAAATCCATCGCTTTGCCGGTCCGCGATGTCCGTGATCTTGCTGCGACCGAACCGTGGCATCTCGGACCAGATCTCCCGACTGTGTCTTGTTGCGCGCGCCCTGAGCTCGTCCGGGACGAGAGTCTCCGGAGATGAGCCAGGCCGCGATTTTCTGTGTCTTGATCGTAGTGACGAGGCCGGCGCGAGCGTCATGCCGGCTTGTCTCAGGACTTACCAACGCGTCTCATTTTGCCGTGGGCGCGACATCTTGTCCGCGACGCAAGGGCGGGCCGAAGTCGTCAGGACGATGAGACCAGGTGCAGCCCCCGCGAAGAAGGCGCGCTCGCTCTCCTGTTGCACGGCCGTGCGAAATGATCAGGTCCTGATCGTGAGCTCGTTGCCGCGCCCCGGATTGAAAGGTAGCGACAGCGAGAGATAGCCGTTCCGGGGATCACGGACGTAGTCGATATAGCCTGAGGCCTCCTCGAACGCGTTCTCCCCGACGATGAGCGCGCCCGGCTCGAGCTGCGGCTCCAGCAGCTTCAGAATGGGAAGATAGAGCGTGAAGGCGCCGTCGAGCATCACCATGTCGACCTCGCTGATGCCGGACGCGAGGGTTTCGCGGGCGTCGCCGAGCCGAAACTCGACGAAATCGGCGAGGCATGCGGCGGCGACGTTTGCCCGCGCCCGCTCGATCTTGCTTGGTTCGAGATCGCTCCCGATCAGGCGGCCGCCGCCCATGTCGCGCAGCGCTGCCGCCATGTAGATCGCGGAAATCCCCATCGAGGAGCCGAACTCGACGATGCGTTTCGCCTTGCAGGCGCGGACGCACATGTAGAGGAAGCGTCCGAAGCGCGGCGAGACGCTCAGGAAGTTGTCTGCGAACCCGTTGTAGAGCCCCTTCAAGTCGCGGCTTTCGGCTTCGACCATCCGTCCAATGATCTCTTCGCGGCTGCTCGTTCCATTTGTGAAGGTCTGCGCCAGCGGTGCATCGACGGTTTCCGCTTCCTGATGGAGACGACGGAGAACGTCGGCGGTGAGGCCGTCAGTGAGTGAATCCATGTTTGTCGGCTCCTTTGGAATGCGCAAGGCGCGCGCCGGAGCCTGCCTACGAAATCGCGGCTTCATCCGCATTCCGCGGACGGGACAATCGATTGCGATTTCCGGTCAATGTGCAGCGATGCGGCGTTCGGCCAGATACCGCGCCGGCGGCTTGCCCAGCGCCTTGCGGAACATGGTGACGAAGGCGCTCGCACCCTCATAGCCGAGATCGATCGCCACTTTTTGCACCGAGGCCCCCTGATCGAGCCGCTGAAGCGCGATCAGGATGTGAAGCTGCTGGCGCCAGCGCCCAAAGCTCATGCCGGTCTCGCGTTGCAGGATGCGGGTGAGCGTCCGCGGAGCCATCGCGATGCGCCTGGCCCAGTCGTCGATGGTCGCGCGGTCGGAGGGATTTTCGATCATCGCGCTGGCGATCCGGCGCAGCCTGACGTCGGCCGGCATCGGGAAGCGCAGCTCTTCCACGGGTGCCGCGGCGAGCTGGTCGAGCAGAACCGCGGCGATCCGGCCGTCCGCGCCGTCGATGTCGTACATCACGGGCATATGCGTGGCATGCACCAGCAGATTGGCCAGCAAGGGCGAGATCGACAGCGCGCAGCATTGCCGCGGCAATGACGGCGCGGCGTTTGGTTCGATGAACAGGCAGTGCATCTCGACATCGCCGATCACGCTCACGCTGTGCGGGACGTGGCCGGGAATCCACACCGCGCAGCGCGGCGGCACGATCCACACGCCATGTCCGGCCTCCAGCCGGACGATGCCCCGCAAGGTCAGGACAAGCTCGTCCTTGCGGTGCGCATGCATGGCCAGCTCCAGGCCCTTGGTGACCATGCGGCCGCCGAAGGCGGCGAGGGCACGGGGCACGGTCTCGGGATCGAAGTCCCCGACGTCATCGGGGAGAACATGATCGTCGTTGAGCTGGAAGAAGGGCATGGCGGGCGGTGATCGGTCCGGATGCGGGGGATGCATTGCACAATATCGGCCCGCGATCGCGCGTTTCAACGCAGGAGGCGTCAATCTCGATCGGTTCTAACCGGCCCGTCTGCGCGGCTTTCGGCGTTCTCTGCGAGAGGAGGGCTCCACAAGCTCCTTCGCCACCGCGGCCGCTTGCGCAAGATCGTGGCTGATGACGTCGAGCACGGCCTTGGCTGCCACCGACACCGCGCGCCTGGGATGATGCACCCAGGCAATCGAGCGCACGATCCGCTGCGCGTCGAAGCGATGGGCCCGGATGGCGCCGCTCGCGAGCGACTGCCGGAGCGCGATGGTCGGCAGCACCGTCGCGAAGTCGGTGGTCGCGATGACGTCGCAGAGCGCGGGCAGGGTGTCGAGCTCCAGCCGCGGCCGCAGGTCGATGCCGACAGCGGCGGCGTGCTCGTCGAGGATCAGCCGCAGGCCGTGGCGCTTGGAGGGCAGAACCAGGTCGAAATTCGCGGTGTGGTCGAACCGCAGTTTTGCCGGCGGCCTGAGCGGGCTGTCCTTGCGGCAGGCAAACACCATCTCCTCGTCCATGATGTGATGCGCCGCGAGCGGCGTCTTCCGGCGTGGCACGTTGATCAGCGCAAAATCGAGCTGGCCGGTGTTGACCCAGTCGACCAGCGTCTCGGTATAGCCCTCGCAGGCGGACAGCGTGATCTCGGGGTAACGGCTGGCAACCGTCGCCGACGAGCTCGCCATCGTGCTCTGCGCCACCGAGGTGATGAGGCCGACCGAGACGCGGCCCGAAATGCGTCCGCCGAGCTGCGCCATCTCCTGCCGTGCATATTCGGCATCGCGCACGATCGGTGCCGTCAGCCGCACCAGCGCCTCGCCGGCACTGGTCAGCGTCATGCCCTGCACGCTGCGGTCGAACAGTTTTTGGCCGAGCTCGGCCTCGAGCTTGGCGATCTGCATGCTCAGCGCCGGCTGCACGATATTGAGCCGGCGCGCGGCGCGGGTGACGTTCTTCTCCTCCGCCAGGCACAGGAAATATTGCATCTGCCTGAGTTCCACGGGGCCTGTCCTTCGTTCGCCGGGTCGGTTCGGAACCAATCATCCCAGATGATGGAAGATATAATCAATCATTATTTGTGGTGATGGATCGGATTGCCTAGTCTTGCGGTGGGCACGCCCCAGGGAGCGAAACCAGACATATGCAGCACGCAACGCCCAGGCGGATGATCATCGGCATTTCCGGCGCCTCGGGCGTCACCTATGGCGTGCGCCTGCTCCAGCTCCTGCGCAACGCCGGCGTCGAGACCCATCTGGTGATGTCTAAGACCGCCGAGCTGACCTTTGCCTACGAGACCGACCTGAAGATCGCTGAGGTGAGGGAGCTCGCCAATGTCTGCCACGGGATCGACGACATGGCCTCGGCCATCTCGAGCGGCTCGTTTCGCACTGCCGGGATGATCGTGGCGCCGTGCTCGATGCGCTCGATGTCCGAGATCGCCTCGGGCGTGACCACGACGCTCCTGACCCGCGCCGCCGACGTCGTGCTCAAGGAGCGCCGGCGGCTGGTGCTGATGGTGCGCGAAACCCCGCTGCACACCGGGCACCTCCGGACGATGACGGCCCTGTCCGAGATGGGCGCGATCATCGCACCGCCGGTGCCGGCCTTCTATGCCAAGCCGGAAAATCTCGACGACATGGTCGAGCACACCGTCGGCCGCGTGCTCGACCTCTTCGACATCGATATCGGCGTGGTGCGCCGCTGGGGCGAGGACGAGGCGCTCAAGCGCCGCTCGCCATCGCTGCGCAAGATCGCGCCCTGAGCTGAAGACTAAGGAAAGACTGGTATGCGAATGGAAAATCCGGCCAGGGCGAGCGCGAACGCGCCGGCAGATCTGCGCGCCTGGCTCGCTTACCTCGCGGAGCGGGGCAGGCTCGCCATTGCCCGCGAGGGCATTGGCCTCGCCGACGAGCTCGCCGCCATCGCCAAGCGGCTGGAGCGCGACAGCGCCGTGCTGTTTCCGCGCCCCGACGGGCATGCGATTCCCGTGGTCGCCAATCTCTTTGCCGGCCGCGACTGGGTCGCCGAGTCCATTGGGGTGACCGAGGACCAGCTGCTGCCGCGGTTCCTGGCCGCCGCGAGTCATCCGCTGCCGACGCATGAGGTGCCGAGCGGGCCGGTGCAGGAGATCGTGCACGAAGACGTCGACCTGCTGCGCCAGCTTCCGGTGCCCAAGCACAATGAGCGCGACAGCGGCCCCTACATTACGGCCGGCCTGCTGATCGCCCGCAATCCCAGGACGGGCGTGCAGAACGTCTCGATCCATCGCTGCCAGATCTCCGGCAAGAACCACATCGGCGTGTTGTTGCTGCCACGGCACACCTTCTCCTACTATCGTCTCGCGGAAGAGCTGGGCCAGGCGCTGGAGATCGCGATCGTGATCGGCGCGCACCCCGCCTTGATGCTGGCGTCACAGGCGATTGCCGCGCTGGACGAGGACGAGATGGCGATTGCCGGCGCGCTGCTGGGAGCACCCGTGGACGTCGTCAAGTGCCGCACCAACTCGGTTCGCGTTCCCGCGCATGCGGAAATCGTGATCGAGGGGCGCATTCTGCAAGGCGTGCGCGAGCCGGAAGGGCCGTTCGGCGAATTTCCTCAATACTACGGCCCGCGCGCCAATCGCGAGGTGATCGAGGTCGATGCGATCACGCATCGCAAGGCGCCGATCTTCCACACCATTGTCGGCGGCGGCTTCGAGCATCTGATCCTCGGCGGCGTGCCGCGCGAGGCGACGCTGCTCCAGCATCTGCGCCGGAGTTTCCCCAACGTGCTCGACGTCCGCCTCACGCGCGGCGGCACCTGCCGCTACCATCTCGCGATCAAAATGGACAAGACCAACGACGGCGAGCCGAAGAACGTGATGATGTGCGCCTTCGGCGCGCATTACGACATCAAGCAGGTCGTGGTGGTGGACAAGGACGTCGACATCTCCTCGTCCGAGGAGATCGAATGGGCGGTGGCGACGCGCTTCCAGGCCGACCGCGACCTCATGGTCGTCTCGGGCGCGCTCGGCTCGAAGCTCGACCCCACCACCGACAACGGCATCAGCGCCAAGATGGGCCTGGATGCGACCGCGCCGGTCAGCGCGCCCGAGCTCGCCTTCAAGCGCATCCGCGTCAAGGGCGAGGAGGACGTCGATCTCGCCACCGTCTTGCAGGCCGACCCTGGCGCGGCGGTGGCGCGGCTTCTCGCGGAGACGCACCCGTGAGCGGATTACCGCCCACCTGCAACTTGCGTCTTTGTGCGCGGTTGGAATATGAAGCCGGTGCTGCTTATAGTGCCGCGCCAACAAGCCAATCATTTTGCGGCGCAATGCCGGGAGGAAGGAACTGATGTCGACGGCCCTGCGCATCGCTCACGGCGCTTTCGGCAGGGTCGCGCTGCTCGACATGGATCGTTCGCTGGTCCGCCACGCCCATCATCACTGCCACGTCCTGCTCAAGGTCGAGGGGGCTGATACGCAGTTCATGGTCGGCGACCAGGTCACGCCGCTGACGGACACCGCGGCCGTGCTCGTCGACGGCTGGAAGCCGCACGCCTATGTGCACGACGCCGATCGCCCGCGCACGCTCATCATGGCGCTCTATATCGAGCCGGAATGGCTGAAGGAGTTCCGCCCCGGCTGGGCCGCGAGCGGCGCGCCCGGCTTTTTCGAGCGGCCCTCGGGCGAAGTATCGCCGCGCATCCGCCAGCTGACGCTGCATTTGGCGGCCGAAATGATGGCGAATCCGGATGCGGTGCGGACGCACGAGCAGACGCTGTCCGACCTCATGATCGCGGTGATCGAGCGCTTCACGCCCTGGCGCAGCTTTCCGATTTCGATCCGCGGCATGAGTGCCGTGAGCTGCGACTGGCGCATCCGCCGCGCCATGGATGCGATGCGGGTGCAAGACTCTTACGCCAATGTCGATCAGTTCGTGAAGGGCGCAGGGCTCTCCCGCGCGCAGTTCTTCCGCCTGTTCGAGACCTCACTCGGCGTATCGCCAAAACTCTATCTCAACGTCGTCCGCATGGAGCGGGCGCTCGATGCCGTCATGCGCGAGGACACGCCGCTCGGCGAGCTCAGCGAGCGTTTTGGTTTTCCGGAGCCCGCGCATTTCACGCGCTTCTTCCGCGATCATGCCGGGGTCAGCCCGCGCGAGTTTCGCAACGTCTCGCGCCTAGCTGGTTGATTCTTGCAGCTGATATTGCGCTGCACGCTTTCGAATGAGACGATTTGGTAAGTCGTGAGAGCGGGCGGTATGGCCCCCGCATCCCCCGTCCTGACATCTGTCACCGCCGCGTCAAAGAACGCGTCGGGAGGCATGCCGGGACATGGTGCAGGCTGCGGTTCGATCCGCAAATTCGGTTGATCAGAGCGGCGACAGGCCGTGGGTCGGGCGTTCGATCGAGCGCGTCGAGGACGCCGCGCTGCTCTCCGGCCGCGGCCGCTTCATCGACGATCTCGGCGTTGCGCCCGGCACGCTGCATGCGACGATTTTGCGCTCGCCGCACGCGCATGCCGATATTCTTTCCATCGATGCTGAAGCCGCCAGGCGCCTGCCGGGCGTTGCCGCGGTTCTGACCGGCGGCGACGTCAAGGCGGTCACCACAACCCTCGTCGTCGGCGTGAAGGCGCCGGTCGAATGCTGGCCCATTGCGATGGATCGGGTGCGCTACGTCGGCGAGCCCGTGGCCGTGGTTGTCGCGACCGACCGCGCGTGCGCCGAGGATGCGGCGGAACTGATCAATGTCGACTATCGCCCGCGGGGCGCCGTCGTCGATCCGCTCGGTGCGCTCGCATCGGGTGCGCCCGTGCTGCATGACGGTTTTCCCGGCAATCTCGCCAGCGAACGCGCGTTCCGCTACGGCGATCCCGAGAAGGCCTTTGCGGAGGCGCCGCATCGCTTCTCCATCGATGTCCGCTATCCCCGCAACTCCTGCACGCCGATCGAGACCTATGGTGTGGTCGCGTCGCACGATGCCGGCGAGGATGCTTATGAGGTGCTCGCCAATTTCCAGGGCCCGTTCAGCATCCACACCGTGATTGCGCGTGCGCTGAAGGTGCCGGGCAACAGGTTGAGGCTGCGCACGCCGCCGGATTCCGGCGGCAGCTTTGGCGTCAAGCAGGGCGTTTTTCCCTACATCGTGCTGATCGCGGCTGCCGCGCGCATCACCGGCAAGCCCGTGAAGTGGATCGAGGATCGGCTCGAACATCTCACCGCGTCGGTGTCGGCAACCAACCGCGCGACGACATTGTCGGCGGCGGTCGCAAACGACGGAAAAATCCTCGCGCTCGATTGGAACCAGGTCGAGGATTGCGGCGCGCATCTGCGCGCACCCGAGCCGGCGACGCTCTACCGCATGCACGGCAATATGACCGGCGCCTATGACATCCGCCACGTCAGCATCCGCAATCGCGTCGTCGTCACCAACAAGACGCCGACCGGCCTCAATCGTGGCTTTGGCGGCCCGCAGGTCTATTTCGCGCTGGAGCGCTTGGTTCAGAGGATTGCAATCGGCCTCAAGCTCGATCCGCTCGATGTGATCAAGCGCAATCTGATCGTTGCAGGTGCGTTTCCGTATCGTACGGCAACGGGCGCACTGCTCGATTCCGGCAACTACCAGGAAGCGATCGCGCGCGCAGTCGAGCAGGGCAGGCTCGCCGAACTCCGGGCAAGGCGCGACGAGGCGCGTGCGCAGGGGCGCCTCTACGGCATCGGCGTCACCGCGGTGGTCGAGCCCAGCGTCTCCAACATGGGTTACATCACCACCGTGCTGACGGCGGCCGAGCGCCGCAAGGCAGGTCCCAAGAACGGCGCGCAGGCAACCGCGACAGTCGGGCTCGATCCGGTCGGCAGCGTTACGGTTCATGTCGCATCGGTGCCGCAGGGGCAGGGCCATCGCACCGTGCTGTCGCAGGTCGTCGCCGACGTCTTCGGCCTCGCGCCAAAGGACATTCGCGTCAACACCGAGATCGACACCGCCAAGGACGCCTGGTCGATCGCATCCGGCAATTACGCCAGCCGTTTTGCCGCAGCCGTGGCCGGCACGGCGAAGCTCGCGGCCGAGCGCGTCGCCGGCCGTCTCGCCCGCATTGCCGCCAGCCAGCTCAACGTCGAGGCCGCGGACATCGTGTTTGCGAAAGGCTTCGTCGCCTCGAAGCACAATCCGGAGAACCGGATCGCGTTCTCGCGCGTCGCAGCGCTGAGCCATTGGTCGCCGGGCTCGCTGCCCGACGATGCCGGCCAGACCATCCGCGAGACTGTGTTCTGGACCCCGCCGGAGCTGACGCCGCCCGACGAGGACGACCGCATCAACTCCTCGCTCTGTCATGGTTTCATCTTCGATTTCTGCGGCGTCGAGATCGACCGCGTTACGCTGGAGACGCGGATCGACCGCTACGTCACCATGCATGATTGCGGCACCATTTTGCATCCCGGCATGGTCAACGGCCAGATCCGCGGCGGCTTTGCCCAGGCGCTCGGCGCCGCGCTTCTCGAGGAATACGCCTACGCCGAGGACGGCAGCTTTCTGACTGGAACGCTGGCAGATTATCTGCTGCCGACCACGACAGAGGTGCCGGAGCCCGAGATCTTCCACATGGAGACGCCGTCGCCGTTCACGCCGCTCGGCGCAAAAGGCGTCGGCGAGGGCAATTGCATGTCGACGCCGGTGTGCCTCGCCAACGCAGTCGCGGATGCGCTCGGCGTTGCCGACATCACCTTGCCGCTGGTCCCGGCCCGGTTGGCGGAACAGGTGCGCGGCGCCGAGCCGCCGCCTCCCGCGGGCGGCGCGACGGCGGCACCCGTGCACGAAGGTGATCGGCGCTTGCGCGGTGAGGGGCAGGCGTCGGTGAAGGGCGCGCCCGAGCAGGTCTGGGCGATGCTGCTCGATCCCGCCACGCTGCAATCCGTCATTCCCGGCTGCCAGCGCGTCGACAAGATCACCGACACGCATTTCCGCGCCGACGTCACGCTCGGCATCGGCCCAGTCAGCGGCCGCTACCGCGCCGACGTCGAACTGTTCGATCTCGATCAGCCGCGTGCGGTCACCCTGCGCGGCGGCGCCACTGGCGCGCTCGGTTTTGGTAACGCCGAGGGCCGGATCACGCTCGCGCCCGATGGCAATGGCGGAACGAAGCTGACCTACAGCTACGACGCCGCGATCGGCGGCAAGGTCGCCAGCATCGGCGGCCGTCTGCTCGATGGTGCGACGCGCGTGATCATCGGCCAGTTCTTCACCGCGCTTGCCCGCAAGGCCGGCGGTGGCGGTGCGGAGGGCGGCGGCTTCTCGCTGTTCGCCCTGCTGGCGAAGGCGGCCGGCCTGTTCGGGGGGCGCCGATGAAGCCGCCCGCATTCGACTATCTCCGGGCCGAGAGCATCAGCGATGTCCTCGAAGGACTCGCGCGGCAGGGCGGCGACGCCCGCGTGCTCGCCGGCGGGCAATCGCTGATGGCGATGCTCAATATGCGCCTCGCCAAGCCAAAGCTCCTGATCGACATCATGCGCATCAATGAGTTGCGCCGGATCGAGCGAGAGGGCGATGCCGTGGTGATTGGCGCCGGGGTGCGCCAGGCTGATCTGTTGGCCTGGCCCGATCTTGCCGAGGCGCTGCCTCTGGTATCGCTGGCGTTGCCCTGGGTCGGACACATGCAAACGCGCAGCCGCGGCACCATTTGCGGCTCGCTCGCGCATGCCGATCCCAGCGCCGAGATGCCGCTCACGCTGGTCGCACTTGGCGGCGAAGTGTTGTTGCGCAGTGCCAAGCGCCGCCGCCGTGTCGCAGCCAGGGATTTTTTCGCCGGCATGATGCTGACCGCGCGCGCCGACGACGAGCTGATCGAGGGCATCTCGCTGCCCGTTACCAAGGGGTCTCGGTTTGCCTTCCGCGAGGTTGCGCGCCGCCATGGCGATTTTGCCATCGTCGCCTGTGCTGCGATGAAGATTCCAACCGGCGTTCGCCTTGCTATCGGTGGCGTCGCCGACGTGCCGACCGCGCGCGACTGGCCGCTTCTGGAGGGCAGCGCGCTCGACGATGCCCTCAACGCCTTCGCCTACGAGCTCGGCGCCCGCGACGACGTCCACGCCACCGCGCGCTACCGCCGCGACCTCGTGCGCATGATCGGTCGCGACCTGATCGGTGAGGTGCTGCAATGACCAGTCTCAAGGCAGATCAGCGCCACGCCGTCCACCTCACGCTCAACGGCAAGCCCGTGGAGGGCGAGGCCGAGCCGCGCATGCTGCTCTCGGACTTCCTGCGCCACCAGCTCGGTGCGACCGGCACTCATGTCGGCTGCGAGCACGGCGTCTGCGGCGCCTGCACCATCGTCGTCGATGGCATGCTGACCCGCTCCTGCCTGACGCTCGCGGCGCAAGTCGAGGGCTGCGAGCTCAAGACGGTCGAAGGGCTCGCGCCCGCGGCGGACCGGCTCGGCGTGCTGCAACAGGCGTTCCGCCGCAACCACGCACTTCAATGCGGCTTCTGCACCGCCGGCATCTTGATGTCGCTCGACCATTATCTCGCGAAGAATTCGAATCCGACCGAGGCGGAGATCCGCGATCTCCTCAGTGGGCATATCTGCCGCTGCACCGGCTACACCCCGATCATCCAGGCGGCGCTTGAAGCCGCCGCAAACCTCGCTTCATCCCAAAAAGAGACGTCCGATGCTTGATCTCGCCAGCAGCTTCATGGCCAGCGCCGCGCGCGATCCCCACGCCGTTGCACTGGTCGACGGCGATCTCCGCCTGACCTACCGGCAATGGTACGACAAGATTTCGGCGCTGGTGGCCTCGTTCGACCGCCTCGGCCTCAAGCCCGGCGATCACGTCGTCACGCTGTTGCAAAACCGGTGGGAAGCGGCGACGCTGCATTGGGCCTGCCAGTTCGCAGGGCTCGTGATCACCCCGATCAACTGGCGCGCCAAGGCCGACGAGCTCGATTACTGCATCGAGAACGCCGAGGCCTGTGCGGTCGTGTATCAGGACATTTCGGCCGAGGCCGTGCAAGGCTCGGCGCTGGCAGGCAAGCTGCTGCGCGTGTCCGTCGATCCCGGCACCGGCGATGCGGCGAGCTTCATCGATCTGATCAAGGACCGCGCGCCGGACGCCGAGCCGCGCGTCGGCGCCGATGCCTGGTCGATCATGCTCTACACCTCGGGCACGACGTCGCGGCCGAAGGGCGTGCCGCGCCGGCATCGCGCCGAGCGCGCCGCGGCGATCGCCCATGTCGCGCAAAATCTCTATGGCCGCGGCGAGCGCACGCTTGGCGTGATGCCCCTCTACCACACGATGGGTGTCCGCTCGCTGCTGGCGATGTCGCTGATCGGCGGCAGCTTTGTTTGCCTGCCGCGCTACGACAGCCGCCAGGCGCTGGCATTGATCGAGAAAGAAGAGATCACCAACCTCTATCTGGTGCCGACGCTCTATCACGACCTCGTCCATCACGAGGCCTTCGCGAAGACGGACGTTTCCAACGTGCGCAAGCTCGGCTTCGCCGGCGCGTCGATGACCGATGGCCTGCTCAAGAAGCTGAACGAGGCGTTCAAGCCAAACCTGTTCGTCAACCATTACGGCAGCTCCGAGATCTACACCTTTACGATCGACCAGAACGCGGCGGCCAAGCCAGGCTCGGCCGGCAAGGCCGGGCTGAACCAGCACGTCAAGGTCGTGCGCATCGGTGCGAAGTCGGTCGCCGACCTAGCGACGGTCGGCGAGGAGGGCGAGATCATCGCGACGCTTGCTGGCGACGAGGCCTTCGAAGGCTATTGGCGCCGCCCCGAAGCCGACGCCAAGTCGCTGCGTGAAGGCTGGTACTTCACCGGCGACACGGGCTTCGTTGATCCTGACGGTGATCTCTTCGTCACCGGCCGCGTCGACGACATGATCATCACCGGCGGCGAGAACGTGTCGCCGGTCGAGATCGAGAGCTGCCTGTCGCTGCATCCCGCGGTGGACGAGGTCGCGGTGGTCGGCGTCGCCGATGAGAAGTGGGGCAAAATCGTCGCCGCCTTCGTCAAGCGCAACCGCGCCGTCTCCGACGTCGAGCTGGAGCAATTCTGCCGCACCTCGGGTCTTGCGAATTTCAAGCGGCCGCGCCGCTACGTTTTCGTCGACGCCATCCCGAAATCGCCGGTCGGCAAGTTGCTGCGGCGACTGCTGGTCGCCGGAGAATACGAGGCCGAGCGCCTGCCGCCGTCGGACGCAGCCTGATCATCACGCCCATCAACAGAAGGAAGCCAACATGCCGTCAGCCTACACGTTTACCGATCCCCGGCTCGCCAAGCTCGACGGGTTCAAGGTCGAAATTGACGAGGCGCATGAGCGCGCTGACATCGTCCTGGGCCGTCCGCCCTACAACGTCGTGGCGATGCCGCAGCGCGACCAGCTCCGTCTTACCTTCGAGACGCTGGACGAGGATCCGCGCGTGCGCGTGATCGTGGTGCGCGGCGAGGGCGAGCACTTCTCCAGCGGCGGCAATATCGGCGGCTTCATGGAAGCGAGCCCGGAGCACGTCTCCAAGCTCGCCTGGAACATCGCGGCACCGGCGCGCTGCGCAAAGCCCGTGATCGTCGCCAACCGCGGCTATTGCTTCGGCGTCGGCTTCGAGCTGTCGCTGGCCTGCGACTTCCGCATCGCCTCCGAGACGACGCAATACGCACTGCCGGAGCAGAAGCTCGGCCAGATCCCGGGCTCTGGCGGCTCGGCGCGCCTCCAGAAGATGGTCGGCATCACCCGCACCAAGGACATCGTGATGCGCTCGAAGCGCATCTCGGCCAAGCAGGCTTATGAGTGGGGCATCGCCACCGAATGCGTGCCGGATGCCGAGCTGGAGAAGGCGACCGACAAGCTCGTCGACGAACTCCGCACTTTCTCGCCGCTGGCCCAGCGCACGGCCAAGAAGCTGCTCAACGACACCGAGGATTCGACGCTGGCCATCGCGATCGAGCTCGAAGGCCATTGCTACAGCCGTCTGCGCCAGTCGGACGACTTCAAGGAAGGTGTCGAAGCCTTCAACGCCAAGCGTCCGCCGAAATTCACGGGCCGCTGAGACACGCACAAAAAATGTCGCGGTTCGCAATGGCGCGGACCGCGGCCCTATTCAAACGGGGGAGGTCAAACAAAATGGCTGAGATGGATATGCCGGTCGCGGGTGCGCAAGCATCGGCTGACAACAAGCAGATGATCAATGCGATCATCGCGTCGGTGCTCGGATGGGCGCTGGATCTGTTCGATTTGTTCATTCTGCTTTACGTGGCGCCGGTTATCGGCGCGCTGTTCTTTCCGTCGAGCAATGCGGCGCTGTCGCTGGCGGCGGTCTACGGCTCGTTCGCCGTGACGCTGCTGATGCGGCCGCTCGGTTCGGCGGTATTCGGGCATTACGCCGACGTGCACGGCCGCAAGCAGGCCATGCTGATCGCGATCATCGGCGTCGGCCTCAGCACGGCGGCGTTCGGCCTGCTGCCGACCATCGCCCAGGTCGGCGTGATCGCACCGATCATCTTCCTGTTGCTTCGCCTCGTGCAGGGCATCTTCGTCGGCGGCGTCGTCGCATCAACCCACACCATCGGCACGGAATCGGTGCCGGCGAATTGGCGGGGCGCGATGTCGGGCCTGGTCGGCGGCGGCGGCGCCGGCATCGGTGCGCTGCTCGCGTCCTTCATCTTCCTGATCACGTCCTCGATCTTTCCCGGCGACGCCTTCGCGGTGTGGGGCTGGCGCTTCATGTTCTTCTCGGGGCTGCTGAGCTCGCTGCTCGGCTGGTTCATCTTCCGCAACCTCGAGGAGTCACCCTATTTCAAGGAGCTCAAGCGTCAGCAGGGCAACAAGCAGGCAAAAGTCTCGAAGGCGCCGGTGAAGGACGTGTTCTCCGGCGAATATCGCGGCGTGCTGCTAGTCAATTTGCTCATCACCTTCGGCGGTGGCGCGGGCTACTATCTGACCTCGGGCTATCTGCCGAGCTTCCTGAAGGTCATCAACGCGGTTCCGAACCAGACCTCGTCGCTGATCCTGATGGGGGCGAGCGTGTCGGCGTTCTTTGCGGCCGTGCTGGTCGGCGCACTGAGCGACCGCATCGGCCGCAAGAAGACGTTTCTGTTGATCGGCGTAATGGCCGCGGTGCTGTTGCCGTTGTGCTATCTCAACCTCGCAGGCACCAAGGACACGACGCAGATCACGCTCTATGCGCTCGCCATCGCCTTCATCGGCAATGCCGGTTACGCGCCGGTGCTGATCTTCCTGAACGAGCGCTTCCCGACCGCGCTGCGCGCGAGCGGCACGGGCCTGTCCTGGAACATCGGCTTTGCACTCGGCGGCATGATGCCGACCTTCGTCTCGCTGGTGAGCGGCAGCCCCGCGGAAATCCCGATGTCGCTGGCATACTTCGCGGTCGGCGTGTTCGTGATCTATTTGATCGGTGCGGTCGTCATCCCCGAGACCAAGGGCAACTTCCGCTGAAGCAAATCGGCGCGGCCGCAAAGGCCGCGCCGATTGTCGCGGCCGGCGCCTGGACCGGGCCGCGACGGCCGACCGCCAATCCCAGCATCCCCGTGATCATGGCGGCCGAGGAGGTCAGCGATGCCTTGCGGCGACATCATTGATCCCTTTCCCCTGGCGGCCTTTCGGTGTAGCTCTGCGCCGGCTTGAAACGGCGGGGCGCTGATCCTCGCCGATGACCGAAATCATGGAGGCAACGAGGATGTATCCGAAAGTTCAAATGTTCATCGCCGGCGAGTGGACCGACGGCACCTCCGGCAAGTCGGAGGACATCCTCAATCCCGCGACCGGTCAGCCGATCGGCAAGACCCCGCATGCCTCGCGCGCGGACCTCGATCGCGCCCTTGAAGCCGCCAAGGCCGGTTTCGAAATCTGGCGCAAGACCTCGCCGTTCGACCGCTACAAGCTGATGCGCAAGGCCGCCGACATCATCCGCTCGCGTGCCGCCGAGATCGCCCCCGTGATGACCATGGAGCAGGGCAAGCCGGTCGTTGAAGCCCAGGGCGAGACCATGCTGGCCGGCGACTTGATCGACTGGTTCGCCGAAGAAGCCCGCCGCGCCTACGGCCGCATCGTGCCGCCGCGGATGGGCAATGTTACTCAGCTCGTGACCAAGGAGCCGGTCGGCCCGGTCGCTGCGTTCACGCCCTGGAATTTCCCGATCAACCAGGCGGTCCGCAAGATCTCGGCTGCGCTTGCCGCCGGCTGCTCGATCATCGTCAAGGGCCCGGAAGAAACGCCGGCGAGCTGCATGGAGCTGGTGCGCGCCTATGCGGATGCGGGCATTCCCGCCGGCGTCGTCCAGCTGGTGTTCGGCGTGCCGTCGGAGGTGTCGGAATATCTCATTCCGCATCCGATCATCCGCAAGATCAGCTTTACGGGCTCGACCGCGGTCGGCAAGCATCTGGCCGCGCTCGCCGGCCTGCACATGAAGCGCGTCACCATGGAGCTCGGCGGCCATGCACCCGCGATCGTGTTCGCGGACGCCGATCTCGACAACGCCGCCAAGATATTGTCGGCCAACAAGTTCCGCAACGCCGGCCAGGTCTGCGTCTCGCCGACGCGCTTCCTGGTGCATGAAAGCGTCTACCAGCCCTTCGTCGACAAGTTCGTCGCCGCCGCCAAGGGTCTCAAGGTCGGCAACGGCCTGGACAAGGACACCCGCATGGGACCGCTGGCCAATCCGCGCCGTGTCGACGCGATGGAAGGTCTGGTCTCCGACGCAGTGCAGCGCGGCGCGAAGATCCAGGCCGGCGGCAAGCGCATCGGCAATGAAGGCTTCTTCTTCGAGCCGACCGTGATCACCGACGTGCCGCGCGACGCCCGCATCATGAACGAGGAGCCGTTCGGGCCGTTGGCGCCGATCACGTCCTTCCGCAGCTATGACGAAGTGGTGGCCGAAGCCAATCGTCTGCCTTACGGCCTTGCCGCCTATGCCTACACGACCTCGACCAGGACGATGCAGGCGATCGGCGCCGACATCGAGAGCGGCATGGTCTCGATCAACCACCACGGCCTCGCGCTGCCCGAGGTGCCGTTCGGCGGCATCAAGGATTCCGGCTATGGCTCGGAAGGTGGTCTCGAGGCGATCGAAGGGTATCTCAACACCAAGTTCGTGACCCAGGCGAGCGCGTAAGGAGAAGGTCGTCATTCCGGGACGCGCGGAAGCGCGAACCCGGAATGACGGTAGAAAGTGTCCCCGCATTCCGCTTCGCTTCATGCGGGCTACAATTCCTTGCCTGACGGGCGAGACATGGACAACAGCCGTCACCCGAGCAAGCGCGTGTCCCTTGCCGGGATGCATATCGACCGGAATTCGGCCGTGTCGCTGCATTTGCAGATCGCGGCGCACATCCGCGACGGCATCCTGCGCGGCGTCTTTCCTGCCGGAACGCAGTTCCTGGGCTCGCGCGAGATCGCGCGGGAGCTGGGCTGCTCGCGCACGGTGGTGCTGACCGCGTGGGATCTGCTCTACGCCGAGGGCTATCTGGAATCGACGCCGCGCGGCAGCGTCATGGTGGCGTCTGTCGTCGTGCCGCATGCAGCGCCGCCGATAGCTGCACCGCCTGCGGCCGCGCCCGCCCGCATGTCGAAGCGCTGGCACTCGCTGCTTGGCCTGGATTACGAGACCAATTGGTCGTCCGAGTTCGCCCCCGGCGCGCCCGACATATCGAGTTTCCCGTTCAGGGAATGGTCGCGCTTGCTGCGCCAGAGCTGGCAGAACCCGAAAGAGCAGGAGTGTCTCGATCTTCCCCCCGAAGGTCATCCCCGCCTGCGCAGCGAGATCGCTAATTTCCTCGGCTCGGTGCGCGGGCTCGTCTGCTCACGGGAGGAAGTCGTGGTCACCTCCGGCACGTCAGGCGCGCTGGATTTTTGCAGCCGGATGATCCTTGATCCCGGCGACGAGGTCTGGGTCGAGGAACCCGGTTTCATCGAGGCACGGTGGGCGCTCACGGCGGCCGGCGCGAAGCTCGTGCCGGTGCCGGTCGACGACAAGGGGCTGGTCGTCTCTGAAGGAATCCGTCGTGCGCCCGGCGCGCGGCTGATCGTGGTCACGCCATCGCATCAATATCCGCTCGGCGTCAGCATGGGCCTGGAGCGGCGCCTCGAGCTGCTCGACTGGGCCAACAAGAACGACGTCTGGGTGATCGAGGACGACTACAATTCGGAGTTCAGGCATCAGGACAGCATGATCGCCTCCTTGCGCTCGCTCGATCGCGAGGGACGGGTGATCTATTTCGGCACCTTCTCGAAGATCATGATGCCGAATCTGCGGCTCGGCTACATGGTCGCGAACCGGCAGTTCATCGACGGCTTCTCGAAAGGCCGCGCGCGGATCGACGTGCACACCTCCGGCATCGGTCAGCTCGCACTCGCGGACTTCATGCGCGAAGGGCATTTGCTGCGGCATTTGCGCGGGATGCGGCGGGTCTATGCCAGCAGGCGAAAGGCGCTGATCGATGCCATCGCAGCGCTGATGCCCGACGATCTGACCGTGTCCTCCGCCGTTACCGGGCTGCACCTCGTGGCGCTGTTCACCGACGCGATGCAGGCGCGGATGAGCGACCGCGAGGCGGCCGTGATCCTGAAGCAGGCCGGCATTCACGTGCAGCCCTTGTCGCAGAATTTTCTGGAGCAGCCGACACGGCAGGGACTGGTGTTCGGCTACGGGCGGCTGCACGTCGAGGACGCCGCGCCGCTGCTTGCGAGAATCGCAGGCTGCATCGGCAGCACCCGCCGCGATGCATCATCGCCGCCGGCAAAATCCTCTCGTACTGTTCGTACAATAAAGAGAGGCTGAGCTGACCGCCATGCATAGCTCCTAGGCACGCCACCATCCCGAGTGCGGTTCGTTCGCCTGCAAATTAGACAGGGCTTTTCGAACACTCCGATTGCAGTGCGGCGGACGCCACGATTTGCCCGGAGAAATCCGTGGTGCGCTGCACGTTTCGCGCCGGGAGCGATCCACGTCAGGCTGCACTCTGTGCAGGCACCGCTGCACCAAAATGTGCAGCGTGTGGCGTGCGGGGCGGCGGCGGTCGGGGCGCTGGTCTAGTGGTTTGCGACAATTCTGGCCCTATCCTGAGCCAGCCGCTCTGTCGCACGCTCCAAGTCGGTGGCATGACAAGGGATGCATGATGAGCGCTCTCGGTTTGGCATTGGACGTTGCGATGGACGGCAAGGACCGTGCGTGCGGTTCGGGCGTCACGCGTAGCTGACTGCACATGAGCTCCTCCGAACATCACTGGGAAGTCGGCACCGACATCGGTGGCACCTTCACCGACATCATCGCCATCAGGCGCGACTCCGCCGAGGCGCGCATCGCAAAGGTGCCGTCGCGTCCCGACGCGCCGGTTCAGGCCATGCTGGAGGCGATCGAGGCGGTGGGCCTGCGCAAGGACGAGGTCAAGCGCTTCGTCCACGGCACCACGCGTGTCACCAACGCCATCGTCGAGAACCGGCTGCCGAAGGTGGCGCTGGTTGCGACCGCGGGCTTTGCCGATGTGCTGGAGATCGCGCGCTATCGCCGCCGCGATCTCTATCGCCTCGACATCCCGCCGAAATCGCCGCCGCTGGTGCCGCCGGAACGATGCTTTGGCCTCGCCGAGCGCCTCGATCACGAGGGGCGGGTGCTGAAGGCGCTGGATGACGCGGAGATCGAGCGTCTGGTCGCGTGGCTGAAACAGACGGGCGTGCAGAGCGTGGCGGTCGCGCTGCTTCACGCCTACGCCAATCCCCTCCACGAAAAGATGCTCGGCGAGCGGCTCAAGGGCGTCGTCGCCCATGTCTCGCTGTCCCATGAGGTCAACCCCGAGGCGCGCGAATATGAGCGGACTTCGGCGACGGTGTTCAATGCGGCCGCGATGCCGATCGCGGTGGAATATCTCAGCGAGCTGGAACAGCGGCTGCCAATCGGCGCCGGCTTGCAGGTGTTTCATTCGGCCGGCGCCATGATCCCGATCTCGGCGGTCAAACGGCGGCCGCTGGTGATGGCGATGTCGGGCCCGGCCGCGGGTGTCTCGGCCTCCGTCAGCATCGCGCGCCAGCTTGGCACCTCGCGCATGCTGACCTTCGACATGGGCGGCACCACGACCGACGTCTGCCTGATCGTCGATGGCCAGGCCGAGATGGCCGACGGCCGCATGCTCGGCGACAAGCCGCTGCGCCAGCCGATGCTCGCGGTGCATTCGATCGGGGCAGGCGGCGGATCTATCGTACGCAACGGTCCGGGCGGCCTGACGGTCGGGCCGGAGAGCGCCGGCTCCGAGCCGGGACCCGCCTGCTACGGCCGCGGCGGCACGGAGCCGACCATCACCGACGCCAATGCGGTGCTCGGCTATCTCAATCCCGAGACGAAGCTCGGCGACCGTATCGGCATCGACATTGAAAGCGCCAAGCGCGTCATCGAGCCGATTGCGCGTGCTCTGGGGCTGAGCCTCACCGAAACCGCGCTCGGCATCATCAAGGTGGCGAACGCGACGATGGCCCGTGCGCTGCGCCGGGTCACGGTCGAACGCGGCATCGACGGGCGGGACTGTACGTTGCTCGCCTTCGGCGGCGGCGGCCCGATGCACGCCGCGGGTCTTGCCGATCTCTACGGCATTGCGGAGGTCGTCGTGCCCAGCGCGTCGAGCGCGTTCTCGGCGCTTGGCTGTCTCACCGCCGATTTCAGCTTTCTCCAGCAGCAGACGCTGCGCGCCGCGCTCGACGGCATCGACCTGGTTCGCGTGTCGGAGCGGGTGGGAGCGCTCATCGACGATGCATCCGCACCGCTGATCGCCAACGGTGTTGCGCAGGCGGAGATCCAGGTCGAGCTCGTGGCGCTGATGCGTTACGCCGCGCAGAACGACGCCATTCCGGTGCCGTTCACTCTTCCGCTCGATGTCGCCAAGCTGAAGAAAGATTTCCTGGCGCGGCATCACGAGCTGTTCGGCTACGCGACCGGCGAGGCTTGCGTCATCGAATCGGTCCGCGTGCAGGCGCGCCGTCCGTCCACGACTGTCGTGAGCCGCCCAGCGACTGCCGTGAGGGCGGTGTCCACGGGTAAGCGCATCTGCTCGTTCGACGGTCTCCACGAGACCGGGACGGCGATCATCGACCGTGCCTCGTTGACCGACATCGTCAGCGGCCCCGCCATCATCGAGGATGCATGGTCCACCGTGGTGGTGCCGCCGGGCTGGCAGGCAAGACCCGATGTATCAGGCAATCTGTTCCTGACGCGGAGGGCTGTATGAAGCTCGATCCCTTCGTCGTCGAAGTCATCCGGCACGGCCTCTCGGCCGCGGCCGAGGAAATGAGCCTGGTGATGACGCGCTCGGCGCGCTCGCCGCTGTTGCGCGAGGCCGGCGACCTCTCGTCGGCGATCACCGACGGCCATGGCGGCCTGGTCGGGCAGGGCCGCGACATCCCGATCCATCTCGGCGCGATGGCCTACACCATCCCCGAGTTGCTCAAGGTGATGCCGCGCGACAGCCTGAACGACGGCGACGTCGTGATCTACAATGTCGGCGCGCTCGGCGGCAATCACCTCAACGACGTCAAGGTCGCACGCCCCGTCTTTTTCGAGGGCGAGATCGTCGCGTTTGCGGTCAGCCTCGCGCACTGGCCCGATATCGGCGGCACCTGGCCCGGCAGCTATTTTGCGAAGGCGATCGACACGTTCCAGGAGGCCATGCGGATCCCGCCGGTGCTGATTGCGACCGCGGCCGGTGTCAACACGCCGATCGTGCAGCTGCTCAAGGCCAACGTCCGCGACCCCGAATCCTGCGAGGGCGATCTGCTCGCCCAGATCGCGGCGACCAGGGCCGGGGAGAAGCGCATCGTCGAGCTCTGCCGCGAGCACGGCAAGGCGGTGTTCACGGCAACGCAGTCGCGCCTGCACGATCTCTCCGAGATCGAGATGCGCGAGGCGCTGCGCGCACTGCCGGACGGCGTCTATGAAGGTGAGGACTATCTCGACGACGGCAGCATCGACAACGCGCCGGCGCGCATCCATGTCAGGATCACCATCGCAGGCGACGAGGCCACCTTCGACCTCTCCGGAAGCTGCGACCGTGTCTCGAACTTCTGCAACACGACGCCGTTCATGGCGCGTTCGGCCGTCGCCTATGCCGCGCGCATCATGAGTGGTCGCGACATGCACCAGAACGCGGGCGCGCTGCGGCCTCTGACCATCATCACGCGCCCCGGTTCGATCCTGGAACCGGGCTGGATGGCGTCCGTTGCCGCCGGCAACCACGAGACCTCCATGCGCATCGTCGATGCGATCTTTCGTGCGATGCAGGACACCATCCCGGAGCGCCTGTCGGCGGGCGGCGCCACCACCGCGGGCGTGCTGTTCTTCGCCGAGCCGCGGCCAAACGGTTCCTGGAAGATGCTCTACGAGGTCCACGGCGGCGGCGAGGGTGCGCGACACGATCGCGCCGGCATGTCGGCGACGCGGGTGCATCTGTCCAACACGTCGAACACGCCGGTCGAGGTGATCGAGGCGAGCTACGCGATCCGCCTGGAGCAGCAGGCCATTCGCCGGCAGTCCGGCGGCGCCGGCGCTCATCGCGGCGGTGACGGCTCCGTCCGCACCTATCGCATCCTCGCGCCCTCGATGCATCTGACCACCTGCATCGAGCGCATGGTGATTGCGCCCTGGGGCATGCAGGGCGGCGAAGCCGGCAAGGCCTGCCGCATCTCGCTGGTGCGGCGGGGTGCAAATGTCCCGATCGACGGCAAATCGAACCTGGTGTTGCAGCAAGACGATCTCGTCACGATCGAGATGTGCGGCGGCGGCGGCTACGGCGCCGTGGCCGCCGAGTGAGGAGACCCGCGATGAGCAGATTGTTGCGAACCGGACTGAACGCGGGCGACAGCGCGCCGATGGCGGTGGTCGGCGGCGAGGGCGTCTATTTTCATCTGTCCGATGGTCGCAAGCTGATCGACGGTAGCAATACCGGCGGCGGCCTCGGCCATCGCCATCCTGCCATGGTGGAGGCGATCCGCCGCGCGGCCGACACGCCTGTGGTGAACGAAGGCTGGACCTGGGTGGGCCGCGAGCAGGCCGCCGACGATCTGATGGCCACGGCGTTCAAGGGCGAAGAGGATTGGGTCGGCGCCGTGCGCTTCTGCATCAGCGGCAGCGAGGCCAACGACATGGCGCTGTCGCTCTGTCAGGCGCTGACGCAGCGCTCGGCGCTGGCGACGCGGGAGCGCGCCTATCACGGCATCACCGGCCTGTCGCGCAGCATGACGGTGCAGCCGCAATGGCACGGTGGTCTCGCGCTGCATGCGGGCGGCTCAAAGCTGCCGGCGCCAATGGCGCCGGTGCGGATCCTGCCGGCACCCGATGGCGCCATCTATGGCGCGCCGGCCAACAACACGCCGCCCAGCGAATACCTGGCCGATGCCACGCAGCTGCTTTCTGATGCCGCAGCGACGATCATCGACTACACCCAGGGCGGCGTCTATTACGACGGCGCCTATCAGGACGAGGTGGCGAAGTGTGCGCGACAGGCAGGCTCGTACTGGATCGCGGATGAGGTCGTGACCGGTGCTGGTCGTGCCGGACGCTGGTTCGCGTTCCAGGGTGCCCAGAGCCGACCGGACATCGTGACGCTTGGAAAATCGCTCGGTGGCGGCGCGGCCGCGGTGGCCGCGGTCGTGGTGTCAAAGGACATCGTCGAGCGGCTGAAGGGCGCGAGCTGGCAGAATTACGGCACGCTGCGCGGCCATCCCATCAGCATGGCCGCCGTCAGCGCTTACCTCAAGGTCGTCAGCGAGGAGAATATCCTCGAGCACGTGCAAAAGCTCGAAAAGCAGTTCACCCGCCGCCTGCTCGCGATCGCGCAGAAGCATCCGAGCGTGCGGCGCGTCGCGGGACAGGGACTGCACTGGACGGTCGAGCTGCATGGTCCGGATTGGCGCACCTGGCATGCCGACACCACCGAGGTGCCGATCGCCTCGCGCGTGGCGGAGCGGGCGCTGGAGGCGGGTGCCGTGATCGGCACCAGCGGCGAGCAGACCTCGTTGTTCCTGGCGCCGCCGCTGGTGATCTCCGAGCGCGAAGCGACCCTGCTGCTCGATGCGCTCGATCACGGCCTCGACATCGCCGACGAGGAGCACGGGTGAGCGCGGATCACGCAGCACCCCATCGCTCGCCGGCCTGGCCGGCGGATGAGCCCTGGCATCTCGCGATGCCGGAGGAGACGCTGTACGATGCGTTGGTGCGTGCCGCGCGCGACCGGCCGTTGCATCCCGCGACGGTGTTTTACGGGGCAAGCCTTGGCTATGCCGAGCTGCGTGCGCGGGTCGATGCCTTGGCGGGCTTCCTGCAAGGCGTTTGCGGCGTGGCGCGTGGCGACCGCGTGATGATCGCGCTCCAGAATTCTCCGCAATATGTCATCGCGTACTACGCGGTGATGCGGGCGGATGCCGTGATCGTGCCCGTCAATCCCATGAACAAGACCGCCGAGATCGCGTATCTCGCGGGAGACAGCGGCGCCAGGGTCGCGATCATCGGAAGCGAGCTGAACGACGTCTTTGCGCCGCTGGTGGGCGAGGCCATCGTGCATGCGATCGTCGCGCAGTATCGCGACGAAGTCCCGGACGCCACGCCCTATACCCTGCCGTCCTGTGTCACCGAGGCGCCGTCGAAAGTGCCGTCGTCGCCGGGTTGGCATTCCTGGCCGTCTGCGCTCGCGCAAGGCTTGTGTCCCGGCGCAATGAAAGCCGGGCCGGACGACCTCATGATCCTGCCCTACACCTCGGGGACGACAGGCAAGCCCAAGGCGTGCATGCATACCCACCGCAGCGCGCTGTTCACCGCCGTCTTGCAGGCGCGCTGGTACGGGCTCGATGGCCGCGACGTGATGACCGGCTTCATGCCGCTATTCCACGTCGCGGGCATGCAGGGCTCGATGAACGCGGCGATGGTCACGGGCGCCACGCTGCTCTTGATGGCGCGCTGGGACAAGGATCTGCTGCCTGACCTATTCGAAACCTATGGCGTCACGTTCTGGAATGCGGCGCCGACCATGATCGTCGACGTGCTCGCCAGCGCCCGGTTCCGCGACCGCTGCTTTGCAAAACTCAAGGTGCTGACCGGCGGCGGCGCAGCGATGCCGACGGCGGTGGCCGAGCGGCTGAAGAGCCGCTTCGGCCTCGATTTCGTCGAGGGCTATGGCATGACCGAGACGATGTCGCCGACCCACCTCAACCCGATGGCCGCCCCGAAGCGCCAGTGCCTGGGTATCGCCGTGCACGAGACCGATGCGCGGGTGATCGATGCCGAAAGCCTGACCGAGCTCGACGACAATGTCGTCGGCGAGATCGTCGTGCATGGGCCGCAGGTGCTGCAAGGTTATTGGAACAGGCCGCAAGCCAACGCCGAATCCTTCATCGAACTCTCGGGCAGGCGGTTCCTGCGTACGGGTGATCTCGGCTATCGTGACGCCGAGGGTTATTTCTTTGCGGTCGACCGCCTGAAGCGGATGATCAATGTCAGCGGCTTCAAGGTGTGGCCGGCCGAGGTCGAGGCGACGATGTACCAGAACCGTGCCATCCGGGAATGCTGCATCATCTCGTCGCCGGACGGCTACCGCGGCGAGACCGTCAAGGCGCTGGTGGTGCTCGATGAAACCGCGCGCGCGACGACGTCTGCGGACGACATCGTTGGCTGGGCCCGCGGCGCGATGGCGAGCTACAAGGCGCCGCGGGCCGTCGTCTTCGTTGACGAACTGCCGCGCACCGCGAGCAACAAGATCAACTGGCGGCTTCTGCAAGACGTCGAATGGGGGCGGACCGCATGAGCTGGGCCCGACTGGAAAAGCGGTGCGCGGCTGCGTTATGCTGCGTCTGCCGGACAATCACTGAAGCTGCTGCTTCTCTCAAGACATCACTGGGAAATCGCTGATGCGTATCGTCACCGTTGCCGCCGCCCAGATGGGCCCGATCCAGAAAGCCGATAGCCGCGAGGCCGTGGTCAAGCGCATGATCGCGCTGATGGACGAAGCCAAGGCCAAGGGTGCCGACCTGATCGTCTATCCCGAGCTGGCGCTGACGACATTCTTCCCCCGCTGGTACGTCGAGGACCGCGCCGAGTTCGACAATTGGTTCGAGCGCGAGATGCCGGGCCCGGCGACGAAGCCGCTGTTCGAGCGCGCCGCGCAGCACCGGATGGCGATGAATTTCGGCTATGCCGAGCTGACGCCCGACGGCCATCACTTCAACACCGCGATCCTGACCGACAAGTCCGGCAAGATCGTCGGCAAGTACCGCAAGGTCCATCTGCCCGGCCATGTGGAGTACGACACCAGGCGCTCGCACCAGCATCTGGAGAAGCGCTATTTCGAGCCGGGCGATCTCGGATTCAAGGTCTGGCGGGAGCTCGGCGGCATCATCGGAATGGCGATCTGCAACGACCGCCGCTGGCCCGAGACCTACCGCGTCATGGGCTTGCAGGGCGTCGAGATGGTGCTGATCGGCTACAACACGCCGTCCGTGAATGCCGAGAAGAGCGAGGAGGGCGTCGAGAAGCGTCTCTTCCATAACCGCCTGTCCGTGCAGGCCGGCGCCTATCAGAATGCGACCTGGGTCGTTGCGGTGGCCAAGGCCGGCAATGAGGACGGCCATCCGCTGTTCGGCGGCAGCCTGATCGTGGACCCCAACGGCGAGATCGTCGCCGAGGCCAGGACGGAAGAAGACGAGTTGCTGGTTCACGCTTGCGACCTCGACGCGACGACCTTCGGCAAGGCCACGATCTTCAACTTCGCTGCGCACCGCCGCGTCGAGCATTACGGCCTGATCACCAGCCAGACCGGCGCCGTGCCGCCGCCGGAGAAGTGAAGCCGATGGCGGACAAAGGCATATCCTTAAGGGAGCTCGATCCGCGCGATCGCTACAAGCTGCTCTGCGGCGTGGTGGTGCCGCGGCCGATCGCGCTGGTGACGACGCTGGACGAGAACGGCGCGGTCAACGCCGCGCCGTTCAGCTTCTTCAACGTGTTCTCGGAGAGCCCCGCCCTGGTCGTGCTCGGGCTCCAGCATAAGCCGGATCACTCGCCGAAGGACACTACCCGCAACATCCATCGCGATGGCGAGTTCGTGGTCCATATGGTGGATGAGGCGCTGTCGGGCGCGATGAACGACTGCGCGGTTGATTTCCCCGCCGGCGACAGCGAGGTCGCAGCGACTGGCCTCGCCACGCTTCCCTCGATTGACGTGAAGGTGCCGCGCCTGGCTGCTGCGCCGTTTGCGCTGGAATGCCGCCGCCATGTCGTGCTGAACTTTTCTCCCGACCGCGAGCTCGTGGTCGGTGAGGTGCTCAGGGTTCACGCCCGCGAGGGCCTCGTCGATGAAGCCAGCATGTATGTCGATCTCGACGCCTACCGGCCGATCGGCCGCATGTTCGGCAATCTCTATACGACGCAGCGGGACACGTTTGCGCTTGCGCGAGAAAGCCATGCGCAATGGCTCGCGCGCACGAAAGAGCTGAAAGACGCCTAATGAGCCGAGAACTGCACCGTACCCAGCGCCATGGTGACGGCCGCCTGTGTCGGGTCGATCACGGGGATGCCGAGCGCGTCCTCGAGCGGACGGCGGTGGCGCGCCATGCCGGCGCAGCCCATCACGATGGCGCGAGCGCCGTCCTCGTCGCGCAGCGCGCGGCCGACTTCGATCATTTTTGCGAGCGTGCCTTCGCCCGACGCGGTTTCAGCAACGCTCATGTTGAGCAGCCGCTCGCCGGCAAGGCGTTCGGTCAGTCCCATCTGCCTGAGGTAGCGCATGTGGCGCGGGATCGAGCGCTGGGCGATCGCGATGACACCAAATGTTTCCGCGCGCGCCAGCGCCGTCAGCACGCCGCATTCGGCGATGCCGAACACGGGCCGGTTGGTGCCCTCGCGACAGACCTGAAGCCCGGGGTCGCTGTAGCAGGCGACGACGAAGGCGGCAGAGCTGTTGTCGCCCTCGACCAGTTTTCGCAGGGGCATGGCGACGCCGTCGACGTCGGCCTGGCTTTCGATGCCGAATGGACCCTCGGCCAGCGACTGGCAGACCACCTCAGGTCCGCCCTCGAAACCGAGCGGCTTCAAGGCGTCCTCCAGCCCTTGCGTGACCGCAGGGTTGGAGTTCGGATTGATGACGAGAATGCGCGGCCGGGACATGCTGGTCTTCCTGCTGGATTACGACTACTTGCCTCAGGCATATCACGGAGTGCCTCATGACTGAACCCACTTACGACCTGATCATTCGCGGCGGACGCGTCGCCACCACCACCGATGTGTTCGAGGCCGATGTCGCCATCTCCGGCGAGACCATCGCGGCCATCGGCAAGGGCCTTCCGCCGGCCAAGCGCGAGATCGATGCGCGCGGCAGACTGGTGCTGCCCGGCGGCGTCGACAGCCATGCCCATATCGAGCAGCTGTCGGCGGCCGGCATCATGAATGCCGACACGTTCGAGAGTGCGACCGTATCGGCTGCCTTCGGCGGCACCACCACGGTGATCCCGTTCGCGGCCCAGCATGTCGGCATGAAGCTGCCGCAGGTGGTCGAGGACTATCACGCGCTGGCGAAGAAGGGCGCCGTGATCGACTACGCCTTTCACATGATCATCGCGGACGCGACCAGGGAAACGGTCGAGGAGCATATCCCCGCGCTGGTGAAGCAGGGACACGCGTCCATCAAGATCTTCATGACCTATGACCGGCTCAAGGTCGACGACGAACCGTTGCTCGATATCCTCCTCGCCGCGCGCCAGTCCGGTGCGATGCTGTGCGCGCATGCCGAAAACCACGGCATCATCGCGTGGATGGTGAAGCGCCTGCTCGCGCGCGGCTACACCATGCCGAAATACCACGCCGTCAGCCATGCCCGCGTCTCGGAAGCGGAAGCCTTCACCCGCCTGATCGGCATGGCGGCGCTGATCGACCAGCCGATCATGATCTTCCATGTCTCGACGGCGGAAGGCGCAAAAGTCATCCGCGATGCGCGCGGGCAGGGGCTCAAGGTGTTTGCGGAGACCTGTCCGCAATATCTGTTCCTCACGGCCAACGATCTCGACAAGCCGGGCTCCGAGGGCGCCAAGTGGATGTGCAGCCCGCCGCCGCGCACGCATGCCGACCAGGAGGCGCTGTGGCAGGCGCTGTCGCTCGGCGATCTCCAGACCATCTCGTCGGACCACGCGCCCTATCGCTACGACGAGACCGGCAAGCTGCGCGCCGGCCCCAACCCGAACTTCAAGCAGGTCGCCAACGGCCTGCCGGGGCTGGAGCTGCGTCTGCCGCTGCTGTTCGACGCGATGGTGTCGAAGGGCCGGCTGGGCCTGGAAAAGTTCGTCGAGCTGACGTCGACGGCGCCGGCGAAGATCTACAATCTGCATCCGCGCAAGGGCTCGATCGCGGTCGGTGCCGATGCCGATATCGCGATCTGGGATCCCAACCGCGAGACCGTGATCGCCGACGAGATGATGCACGATCTCACCGGCTACACGCCGTTCGTGGGACGCAAGTTGAAGGGCTGGCCCGTCACCACGCTCTCGCGCGGCCGCGTCATCATCGACGGCGACAAGTGCCTCGCATCCGCCGGCAGCGGAAAATTCCTGGCGCGCAGCGGCGGCGAGGCGGCAAAGCCCACCGGGCGGCTGGTCGCCGACATGGATCCCGAGCGGAATTTCGGGGCAAAACTGCTGTGATGGCGGCTCGCGCGCGATGAGGATCATCATCTTCGGCGGTACAGGCTTTGTCGGCCTCAATGTTGCGGAGGTGCTGCTCGCGCGCGGCCACGACGTGACGCTGTATGACCGCGCCGAGTTGCCGCCGGCCGCGCGGCGATCGCTTGCCGATTACGGCGCCCGGCTCGAGGTCGTGCAGGCCGATATCACCGATGTGGACGCCATCAATGCCCTCATCGCGAAGGGCTGCGACGCGATCGTGCTAGGGGCCGCGGTTACCGCCGGGGACGAGCTCGAGCGTGCCTCGACCGCGCGCGTTCTCGAGATCAACGTGATGGCGCAGATCCCGATCCTGCTCGCGGCGATCCGCCATGGTGTGCGCCGCGTCGTCAACCTCTCGTCGGCGTCGGCCTATGGTGCTGCGGGTGCGCGGGTCGAGGTGCTGGACGAGGAGACGCCCTGCGATCCCGTCTCGTTCTATGCCATCAGCAAGTTTACTTCGGAGCGCTCCGTCGCACGCCATGCCGAACTCTTCGGCGGTGATTTCCTGAGCGTGCGCCTGAGTGCCTTGTTCGGCCCGTGGGAGCGGCCGAGTTCGGTCCGCGACACGCCGAGCCTCCAGTATCAGATCCTGGCCGCGTTCGCCCGCGGCGAGCCGGCGCTGATGCCTGAACCGGGCATGCGGGACTGGATCTACGCGCCGGATGCAGCCGAAGCCGTGGCCCTCGTCATCGAGGCCGAGCGGCCGCGCCATCGACTCTACAACATCTCCAGCGGCGGGCTATGGCCTGCGCTGCAATGGGGCGAGGCGTTTGCGGCGCTCAATCCCGGTCTGCAATGCCGGCTCGCGGCGCCCGGCGAGAAGACTGTCATCAAGCTGCATGGGCGCTATCGCGCCCCGCTGTCGGTGACGCGGATGGCCGACGAGTTCGGCTGGCGCGCAAGGTTCGGCTGCGGCGAGTCCGCCGCGGCGATGAGTGCCTGGCTGAAGCAGCACGAGGAGTGGATCTGACATGCGGCTTCAGGGACGCGTCGCCATCATCACGGGAGCAGGTTCCGGCATCGGCCGCGCCGGTGCAAAGCTGTTTGCGGAGGAGGGCGCACGCCTCGCTCTGGTCGATCGTGATGCAGCGGGCCTTCAGGAAACGCTCAGCTTCGTTGGCGAAGCGACAACGCATGTCGGCGACGTCGGCGACGGCGCTTTCGCCGAAACTGTTGTCGGCGACGTGGTCGCCCGTCACGGCCAGCTTGACATCCTCATGACCGCCGCCGGCTTCTCCGTCGGCGGCACGGTGCTGACCACGACCCCGGAAGACTGGGACGCGGTGTTCCGCGCCAATGTCGGCGGCACCTGGCTGTGGGCGCGGGCCGCTGTGCCGCAGATGCAGCGGCAGAACAGTGGCTCGATCATCACGCTGGCCTCGCAGCTCGCGATCGCCGGCGGCAAGGGCAACAGCGCCTATATCGCCGCCAAGGGCGCGATCGTCAGCCTGACGCGGACCATGGCGGTGGATTTTGCCACCGACGGCATTCGTGTCAACGCGATTGCCCCGGGCGCGATCGACACGCCGATGCTTCGCCGCAGCTTTGCGCGTCATGCCAATTCGGAGGAAGTGCGCGAAGCTTCCCGCAACCGCCATGCCATGAAGCGGTTCGGCCAGGCGGAGGAGATCGCGCAGGCCGCGCTGCATCTCGCCAGCGATGCGTCGTCGTTCACGACCGGCACCGTGATGGTGGTCGACGGAGGCTGGCTCGCGGCATGAGCGATGCGCTGACGGAGCTTGAAGCGAGTGTTCGTGCCGATCTCGCCATGATCGCGCATCCCCACGCCGCATGGCTCGAACCGAAGATCGGGCCGGATGGCAAGCCCGCACTTGACGTGCTGATCGTCGGCGCCGGCCAGTCCGGCATCGCCATCGGTTTTGGTCTGCTGCGCTCGCGCGTCGGCAACATCCTGCTGCTCGACAAGGCCGAGGAAGGAAAGGAGGGCCCCTGGCTCACCTATGCCCGCATGCCGACGCTGCGCAGCCCGAAGGATTATACGGGACCGGACCTCGACATTCCGAGCCTGACCTATCAGTCCTGGCACGAAGCTCGTTTCGGCAAGCAGAGCTGGCAGGCGCTGAACCTGATCGCCCGCGAGCATTGGGCGGAGTATCTGCTCTGGATGCGACGCACGATCGGTCTGCCGGTGGCCAATGGCTGCGAGCTGTTGGAGATCTCCCCTGCATCCGATGGCCTGCTCGCTGCACGCGTGAGGCATGCGGATGGTGCCGAGACGCTCTATGCGCGCAAGATCGTGCTGGCGACGGGGCAGGAGGGCATGGGCGACTGGATGATTCCGGACCAACTGCGCGATCTGCCGGCGGGGGCAGTCGCAACCGTCGCCGAAAATATCGACTTCGAAAACCTGCGCGGCAAGCGCGTTGCCGTGATCGGCGCCGGCGCGTCCGCCTTCGACAATGCGGCAACCGTGCTGGAGGCCGGCGCGGCCGAGGTGCATCTGCTGTGCCGCCGCGCGCAGATCCAGGTGATCCAGCCTTATCGCTGGCTGACCTTCCGCGGCTTCCTGCGCCATCTCAGCGATCTCGACGATGCCTGGCGCTGGCGCTTCATGCGCAAGATCCTCGAAATGCGCGAGGGATTTCCGCAAGCAACGTATGACCGCTGCGCGCGTCATGCCAATTTCACCTTGCACGAGGGTGCACCGCTCGAGGCCGCGCGTGAGACCGGCAAAGGCATCGAATTGCAGACCCCGCGCGGCGTCGTCGCGGCCGATTTCGTCGTCTGCGGCACCGGCATCGACATGAACTTTGCCGGACGCGGCGAGCTGCGCGCATTCGCCGATAATATCGCGACCTGGGCCGACCGCTACCAGCCGCCGGAGGACGAACGCAACGAACGGCTCGGTCGCTTCCCTTATCTGGCCGACGACTACGCTTTCACGGAGCGCGAGCCGGGCAAGACGCCGTGGATCCGGGACATCCATCTGTTCGCCATCGCCTCCACCATGAGCTTTGGTCCGTCGGGATCGTCGATCAATGCGATGACGACGGCGGTTCCCAAGCTGGTCCACGGCCTGACGCGCGAGCTGTTTCGGGCGGACATCGCGCGTCATTGGGCCTCGCTCAGCGCCTATGACGTGCCGCAGGCCGTGGTCACGCGGCCTGCGCGAGAAATGGGGGATTTTCGATGATCATCCATGCGCCGCCGCGACGAAGCGTCCGCAAAGACGCACCACGAGACTGGCGCGCAATTTGCTTCTTTCTTAACCTGCCTTGCTGGCGTTCTCGTTCGAAATTCAGGAAAAAACCAATGCGTTTTGTGTCTTTCAGGCCGGCGTCGTGCGTGCTCGCCACCGCTGCGCTGTTGCTCATCGCCACCGCACCTTCGCAGGCGCAAACCAGGGCCGAGACATTGCGCTACGTCACCGGCGCAGCGGTGAACACGCTCGATCCGAATATCCCAGGCTCGACGCGCGAGTCCTTTGCGCTGAGCATGAGCACCTACGACCGTCTGGTGGCGTTCGGCCGCAAGCAGCTCAACGGCAAGTGGGTGTTCGATCTCGACACGATCACCGGTGAGCTCGCCGAGAGCTACGACGTCAGCCCTGATGGCCTGAAGCTCACCTTCCGCCTGCGCAAGGACGCAAAATTTCAGGACGGTTCGCCCGTCACGGCCGAGGACGTGAAATGGTCGCTCGATCGCTGCGTCACCGCGCCGATCCTCGGCAAGGCGCAGCTCCTGACCGGCTCCCTGACGTCGGCGGACCAGTTCAAGGTGGTCGATCCCCTCACCATCGAGGTGACGCTGCCCAAGCCCGACAAGCTGGCGCTGCCGAATCTCGCCACCGTCTACCCGATGATCATCAACTCGAAGGTGGCGAAGGAACACGCAACCGCTGATGATCCCTGGGCGACGGCATGGCTGAAGGAGCACACCGCCGGCAGCGGCGCCTATGTGGTCGAGACCTTCAAGCCGGGCGAGCAGGTCATCCTCAAGCGCGACGAGGCCTGGAATCGCGGCTCGGCCAACAAGCCCGCTTTCTTCAAGCGGGTGATCATTCAGTCGGTGCCGGAGCCGGCGACCCGCGCCAACCTCGTCGAGCGCGGCGATGCCGACATCGTCGTCGATCTCCAGGCCAGCGACGTGCAGTCGCTCGAGGCCAAGGGCAAGCTCAAGGTGATCTCGACGCCGCAATACAACGCGATCACCTTCGTTTCGATGAACAACCAGATGCCGCCCTTCGACAACGTCAACGTTCGCCGCGCCATCGCTTATGCGCTGCCCTATGACGACATGTTCAAGGCGGCCCTGTTCGGCCGTGGCTCGCCGCTGTTCGGCGCGACCTGGCCGGATGGCAAGCCCCTGAACGGCGTCTATCCGTTCCAGCAGCCGGTGAAGCTCGACCTCGACAAAGCGCGCGAATATCTCAAGGCCGCGGGCCTCCCGGAAGGCTTCTCGACCACGTTCAGCTTCAACGTCGGCCAGGCCTCGACCGCCGAGCCGATGGCTGCGCTGGTGAAGGAATCGCTCGGCAAGATCGGGATCAAGGTCGATATCCAGAAGCTGCCGGATGCGCAGATGTCGACGCAGATCAACGAGAAGAAGCTGCCCTTCTACACCGAGGGCATCGTCGCCTGGCTGCCCTCGACCGACTACTTCTATCGCAACTTCTACACCGGCAATCAGCGCTGGAACTACAGCTCGATCAACAACCCTGATCTTGCAGCGATTGCGCAAGAAGCCCGCTTCGAGCCGGACAAGGCGAAGTACGAGGAGGACGGCCGCAAGCTCAATGCGATGCATGCCGAGCTGATGCCGCAGATCATGCTGTGGCAGCCGAATCAGGATGCGGTGATGGCGGCATCGATTGAAGGGTATACCTACGAGTTCCACCGTCAGGTCGACTATCGCGACGTCAGCCGCAAGTGATAGCGTCAGGTGACAAGGAGTTCTGAAAGGTGACGACCGGTCTTGGTGCAACGTTGGTGCGGGCGGGCAGGCGGCTTCTGTCGTCGCTGCCGGCGCTGTTCGGTGTGCTGGTCTTCACCTTTCTGCTGATGCGCGTCCTGCCTGGGGACCCCGCGGTGTTCTTCGCCTCGGGGCCCAATGCCGGCAAGGAGGAGATCGAGCAGATCCGCAAGCAGATGGGGCTCGACAAATCGGTGCCGGAGCAGCTCGTGTTCTATCTCTCCGACATCGGCCGCGGCAATCTCGGCCGCTCCATGATGACGGGGCAGCCGGTGCTGAAGGATCTGCGCGAGCGGCTGCCGGCCTCGCTCGAGCTGACCTTCACCGCGCTGCTGATTGCGCTGATCTTTGCGGTGCCGCTCGGCGTGGTCGCCGCGCTCAGGCCGGGATCGGCCGTCGATCACGGCGTGCGGCTGTTCTGCGCGCTCGGCGTCTGCGTGCCGACCTTCGTGTCCGGCCTGCTGCTGATCTACGTCTTCTACTATTTGCTCGGGCTCGCGCCCGATCCGACCGGGCGGATCGACGTCTTCGCATCGGTTCCGCCGCAGCGTACCGGATTTCTGCTGATCGACTTCCTGCTCGCCGGTGACTTCGAGGGGTGGTGGGCGGCCTGCAAGCAGTTGATCCTGCCGGCCGTGAGCATGGCGCTGTTCGTGATCGCGCCGCTGGCGCGGATCACGCGGGCCTCGATGCTGGTCTCGCTTGGCAGCGATTTCGTCCGCACCGCGCGCTCGGTGGGACTGTCCTGGCGCAAGGTCGTCGTGACCTATGCGCTCCGCAACGCGATCCTGCCCGTCATCACCATCGCTGGCATCGTGTTCTCGACCATGCTGGGGGCCAACGTCCTGGTGGAGAAGGTGTTCTCGTGGCCGGGCGTTGCCTCCTACGCGCTCGATGCGCTGCTGTCCTCCGACTATGCGCCGGTGCAGGGTTTTGTGCTGCTGATGGCCAGCCTGTTCGTGCTGGTCAACCTGGTGGTCGATATCTGCTACGGCATCGCCGATCCCCGGGTGTCGATCGAATGACCAGCGCAACCCTCCGCCATTCGGTCTGGATTTTGCGCGGCAATCCGCTCACGGCTGTGGCCGCGGCCGGTGTGACACTGTTCGTGCTGCTCGCGATCTTCGGGCCGTGGATCGTGCCTTATGATCCCGTGGTCTCGAATGTCTCGGAGGCGCTGCTGCCGCCGAGTGCGGCGCATCTCGCCGGGACCGACCAGCTCGGCCGCGACGTCTTTAGCCGTCTCGTCATCGCCGCACGGCTCGATCTCGCCATTGCCGTCTCCGCAGTCGGCATCTCCTTCGTGATCGGCGCCGTCGTCGGCGCGTTCTGCGGCTATGCCGGCGGCAAGCTCGACCGCGCGGTCGGCCGCTTCGTCGACGTGATGATGGCGTTTCCTCTGTTCGTTCTGGCGATGGCGATGGTCGCAGCGCTTGGCAACCGGATTGAGAACATCGTGATCGCAACTGCGATCATCAATCTTCCCTTCTACATCCGCTTCGCGCGGGCCGAGGTCAATGTCCGCCGCAATGTCGGCTGGGTCGAGGCCGCGCGCGCCTGCGGCGAGAGCCATTTCTCGGTGGTGCTGCGCTTCCTGTTGCCAAATATCCTGCCGGCGATGGCGGTGCAGATCTCGCTCAATCTCGGCTGGGCCATTCTCAATGCCGCGGGCCTCTCCTTCATCGGCCTTGGCGTCAAGCCGCCGACGCCGGAATGGGGCATCATGGTCGCGGAAGGCGCGCGCTTCATCTCGACGGGGCGGTGGTGGCTGGTCGCCTTTCCGGGCCTCGCGCTGATGATGGCCGTGCTGTGCTTCAATCTGCTCGGGGACGGGATGCGGGATATTCTCGATCCGCGGATGCGCACATGAGCGAGGAGTTGCTCAGGATCGACGACCTTCACGTCTCCTTCTCGACGCGGCGTGGTCTGGTCGAGGCTGTGCGCGGTGTGACGCTGACGGTCAAGACCGGCGAGATGCTCGGCCTCGTCGGCGAGAGCGGCTCCGGCAAGTCGGTCACGGGCTTTGCGACGACGCGGCTGCTCGATGCGGCCGGGCGCGTCACCGGCGGCAAAATCCTGTTTCGCGGGCAGGACGTGACGAAGCTCAGGGGCGACGACCTCCGTCAGCTCCAGGGCGCGGCGATGTCGATGATCTTCCAGAATCCACGGGCTGCGCTCAATCCGATCCGGGCGATCGGCTTGCAGATTGCGGATGCCATTCTCACGCATAAGAAGATATCGAAGGACTCAGCGCGAGGGGAAGCGCTGGAGCTGCTGCGCGCGGTGCAGATCCGCGACCCCGAGACACGGATGAACGCCTATCCGCATGAGCTTTCGGGCGGCATGTGCCAGCGCGTGATGATCGCGATCGCGATTTCCTGCAACCCCGCGCTGCTGATCGCGGACGAGCCGACCACCGGCCTCGACGTCACCACCCAGAAGGTGGTGATGGACCTGCTCGCGGACATTGCGGCGGCGCGCGGCATGGCGACGATCCTGATCACGCATGATCTCGGCCTTGCGGCGCGCTATTGCCGCCGCATCGCGGTGATGGAGCGCGGCCGTATCGTCGAGGAGGCGGGCCCCGGAACGCTCTTCAGCAGGCCGCAGCACGCTTATACGAGGCGTCTCGTGGCAGCATCGCCGACGGCAACGTCCCGGATCGAGGATCTCGTCACGGAGGAGGAGCGCGAGCGTCACCCGACCGTCGTCGGCATGCCCCGACAAGAGCCGCCGCACGGTACGCCGCCGCTGCTGGAGGTGCGCAAGCTGGCAAAACGTTTCGACCAGGGCTCCGCCGCTGTCGCCGACTTCTCGATGACGATGGCCGGCGGCGAGAGCGTCGGCCTCGTCGGCGAATCCGGCTCCGGCAAGAGCACGACGTCGCGGATGATCTGCCGCCTGATCGACCCGAGCGAAGGCGATATCGTGTTCGACGGGCAATCGATCGGACATATCGCGTCGCGTGACTTTCACCGCTCGCCCTTCCGCAAAGACATCCAGATGGTCTTCCAGGATCCGAACGAGAGCCTCAATCCGCGCTACACGGCCTTCGACTGCATCGCCCATCCCCTGATGCGGCTCGACGGCATGCGGGCCGGCGAAGGCTTGCGCAAGCGCGTCGAAGAATGCGCCGAACGTGTGGGATTGCCGCTCGATCTGCTGCCGCGCTTTCCGCATCAGCTCTCCGGCGGGCAGAAGGCCCGCGTCGGCATTGCCCGCGCCATCGCCTGCCGGCCGCGGCTGCTGGTGCTGGACGAGCCGACCGCCGCGCTCGACGTCTCGGTCCAGGCGGTCGTGCTGCAACTGCTCGATCGCCTCCGGCGCGAGAACGACATCGCGCTTTTGTTCGTCAGCCACGATCTCAACGTCGTGCGCATGCTGTGCGATCGCACCATCGTGCTGCGCAACGGCGGCATCGTGGAGCAGGGGGAGAGCCGGGCGCTGTTCGATAATCCGAAAACCGACTACACGCGCAAGCTGGTCGAGGCGATCCCGCACATCGAGACTGGCCCTGCGCTCGCGGCCGCCCTCTGAGGCCGCGGTCAAATCAACTTGGTTTGGCCTGAAAGTCGCAGAGATCCGGCTGGCGAAGGTGCGTTTACTGGCATACCATTTGCAAGCCAATGAGCTCTGTTTCACTCGCCTTTGGCCAATGATTGGCCGGTATCACGGCATTACTGGGAGGACTTCATGGACCGCAGGACCGTATTGAAGGGACTGGCTGGTGTGGGCGGTCTGGCATTGACCGGCATCTCGGCCCCGGCGATCGCGCAAGGCGCGTCGGCCCGTACCCTGCGGTTCGTGCCGCAGGCCAACCTCGCCAATTTCGACCCGATCTGGGGCACGCAATACGTCGTGCGCAACGCGGCGGCGCTGGTCTGGGATACGCTCTATGGCATCGATTCAACGCTGACGCCGCAGCGGCAGATGGTCGAATCCGAGGAAGTGACCGATGACGGCACGACCTGGACTTTCAAGCTTCGGCCGGGACTCAAGTTTCATGACGGCGAGCCGGTTCTGAGCAAGGACGTCGTTGCGAGCCTGACGCGCTGGGCTGCGCGTGATCCGATGGGACTGATGCTCAAGGCGATCCAGCAGGAGCTCACGGCCGTCGACGACCGCACCTTCAAATGGGTGTTGAAGCAGCCCTTCCCGAAGATGCTCTACGCGCTCGGCAAGAACAATTCTCCCTGCGCATTCATCATGCCTGAGCGTATCGCGCAGACCGACCCATTCAAGCAAATCGGCGACTACGTCGGCTCCGGGCCGATGAAGTTCGCCAAGGGTGAGTGGGTTCCGGGCGCGAAGGCCGTGTTCGAGAAGTTCGCCGATTATGTGCCGCGTCAGGAGAAGGCTTCATGGCTCGCCGGCGGCAAGCAGATCCTGGTCGATCGCGTCGAATGGATCGTGATGCCGGACGCAGCGACAGCGGCGGCGGCCCTGCAAAACGGCGAGGTTGATTGGTGGGAAAGCCCGATCGCCGACCTCGTGCCGGTCCTGAAGAAGAACAAGAACATCAGTGTCGATATCGGCGATCCCCTCGGCAATATCGGCTCGTTCCGCATGAATTTTCTGTATCCGCCCTTCAACGACGTGCGGGCGCGGCGTGCGGTGCTGATGGCGATGAGCCAGGAAGACTACATGCGCGCGATCGTCGGCGACGACAATTCGCTCTGGAAGTCGCTGCCCGGCTTCTTCACGCCGGATACGCCGCTCTATAGCGAGATGGGTGGCGATATCCTGAAGGGCAAGCGCGATCTCGACGCCGCCAAGAAGCTGCTCGCCGAGAGCGGCTATTCCGGTCAGCCGGTGACCTGTCTCGTCGCGCAGGACCAGCCGATCACGAAGGCGCAAGGTGACGTGACCGCGGACCTCCTGAAGAAGCTCGGCATGAATGTCGACTTCGTCGCAACCGACTGGGGTACGGTCGGCTCGCGCCGCGCGCTGAAGACGCCGCCAGGACAGGGCGGCTGGAACATGTTCCACACCTGGCATGCGGGCGCGGACTGCACCAATCCAGCGCCATACACCGCGATCCGCGCCAATGGCGACAAGGCCTGGTTCGGTTGGCCCAACAGCCCCGCAACCGAAAAGGAAGTCACGTCCTGGTTCGAGGCCAAGAACATCGACGAGGAGAAAGCCGCAATCGGCCGCCTCAACAAGGCGGCGATGGATGACGTCGTCTATGCGCCGACCGGCTTCTTCCTGAGCTACACCGCGTGGCGCAAGAACGTCTCCGGCATTGCCAAGGGACCGTTGCCGTTCTTCTGGGGTGTATCCAAATCCGCATGATCATGCGATAAAGCCAGATGCTCTCCTACATCCTCCGTCGCATCGTCGCCACCTTGCCGGTGATGGCGATTGTCGCCCTGTTCGTGTTCAGCCTGCTCTACATCGCGCCGGGAGATCCGGCCGTGGTCATCGCGGGCGACCAGGCAAGCCCGGAGGATGTGGAACGCATCCGCCAGAGCCTCGGCCTCGACCGGCCGTTCCTGATCCAGTTCGGAAGCTGGGTCTGGCGCATCCTGCACGGTGATCTCGGCACGTCGATCTTCACCAACCTGCCGGTCTCGACCATGATCGGACAGCGTCTCGGGCCGACGCTGTCGCTGATGATGGTCACCCTGCTGCTCACGATCGTGGTGGCGGTGCCGCTCGGCGTCGTGGCGGCGTGGAAGGCCGGCAGCCTGATCGACCGCGCCATCATGGGCTTTGCCGTGTTCGGCTTCTCGCTGCCCGTCTTCGTGGTCGGCTACATGCTCGCCTACATCTTCGCGCTCGAGCTCGAATGGCTGCCGGTGCAGGGCTACACGCCGCTTGACCAGGGCCTCTGGCCCTGGTTGCAGAATCTGATCCTGCCGGCGGTCGCGCTGGGCTGCGTCTACATCGCACTGGTCGCGCGCATCACGCGCGCCGCCATGCTCGAAGTGTTGCAGCAGGACTATATCCGCACCGCCAAGGCCAAGGGCATGGGGCAGGGCGGCATCCTGTTCATTCACGCGCTGAAGAACGCGGCGGTGCCGATCGTGACGGTGATCGGGATCGGCATCGCGCTGCTGATCGGCGGCGCGGTGGTCACGGAAAGCGTGTTCGCGATTCCCGGTCTCGGCCGGCTCACGATCGACGCGATCCTGCGCCGCGACTATCCCGTCATCCAGGGCATCGTGCTGCTGTTCAGCTTCGTCTACGTCCTCGTCAATTTGATGATCGACGTCACCTATACGATCGTTGACCCGAGGATCCGCTATTGACCGACACCACCGTCAATCCCCAATCGCTGCCGGCCGGCTTCGTCCTCGCGCCGCAGCTGCCGGAGATCGTCCGGCCGGTCAAGATCCGGCGCGGCCTCATCGGCTTCCTGCGTGGTCACCCGACAGTCGCGATCGGCGGCGCATTGCTGCTGACGCTGGTGCTGATCGCGGTCTTCGCACCCTATCTCGGCACGGTCGACCCGACCGCGCTGGCGCCCGCAAAGCGCACCCGCGCGCCGTCGGCGCTCTACTGGTTCGGCACCGACGTGCTCGGCCGCGACATCTATTCGCGCGTGCTGTTCGGCGCGCGGGTCTCGCTCACGGTCGGCCTGTCGGTCGCGATCTTCGCATCCGCGATCGGCCTTGCCATCGGCATCGTCTCCGGCTTCATCCGCTGGGCCGACGGCATCTTGATGCGATTCATGGACGGCCTGATGTCGATCCCGCCGATCCTGCTGGCGATCGCGCTGATGGCTTTGACGCGCGGCAGCGTGGGCAATGTCATCCTCGCGATCACCATCGCCGAGATCCCGCGGGTCTCCCGTCTCGTCCGCAGCGTGGTGCTGTCGCTGCGCGAGCAGCCCTATGTGGACGCCGCGGTCGCCTGCGGCACGCGCACGCCGATGATCATCCTGCGCCACATCCTGCCCAACACGCTGGCGCCGATGCTGGTGCAGGCGACCTATATCTGCGCCAGCGCCATGATCACGGAGGCGATCCTGTCCTTCATCGGCGCCGGCACGCCGCCGACCATCCCGTCCTGGGGCAACATCATGGCCGAAGGCCGCGCGCTGTGGCAGGTCAAGCCCTACATCGTGTTCTTCCCGGCGGCCTTCCTGTCCGTCACCGTGCTTGCGGTGAACCTGCTCGGCGACGGCCTTCGCGATGCGCTCGATCCGCGCATGGCCAAGAGCTTGTGAAAGAGCCTGTGATGGCGAGAGGCTGATCGCGATGGCGCTGCTCGAAGTCGAGAACCTCCAGACCCATTTCCGGACCCCCAGCGGGATCAACCGCGCGGTCAATGGCGTGTCCTTCCATGTCAACGAGGGTGAGACGCTCGCCATCGTCGGCGAATCCGGCTGCGGCAAGTCGGTGACCTCGATGTCGCTGATGCGGCTGGTCCCGGAGCCGCCCGGCAGGATCGCCGGCAGCATCCGCTTCGCGGGCAAGGATCTCCTGAAGCTGTCCGACCGCGAGATGCGCGCGATCCGCGGCAACGACATCTCGATGATCTTCCAGGAGCCGATGACGAGCCTCAATCCGGTGCTCACCGTTGGCCGTCAGATCCGCGAGACCCTGATGATCCATCAGGGCCTGGACAAGCAGGCCGCCGAGGCGCATGCGGTCGAGATGCTGACGCTGGTCGGCATCCCCGAGCCGAAACGGCGCGTGCGCGAATATCCGCACCAGCTCTCCGGCGGCATGCGCCAGCGCGTGATGATCGCGGTGGCGCTGGCCTGCAATCCAAAGCTCCTGATCGCGGACGAGCCGACCACGGCGCTCGACGTCACCATCCAGGCGCAAATTCTCAAGCTGATGCTCGACCTCAAGCGCCGGGTCGGTGCTGCCATCATCCTGATCACCCACGATCTCGGCGTCGTCGCCGAGATCGCCGAGCGCGTCATGGTGATGTATGCCGGCCGCAAGGTCGAGGAGGCGCCGGTGGCCGAGCTGTTCCGCTCGCCGCGCCATCCCTATACGCAAGGCCTGCTCGGCGCGGTGCCGCGGCTCGGCTCGTCGCTGACCGGCACCGCGAGGCGGCTCGCCGAGATTCCCGGGCAGGTGCCCGATCTGCGCAAGCCGATCGTCGGCTGCGTGTTCGCCGGGCGCTGTGCGCTTGCGACTGATCTGTGCCGCCAATATGCGCCGGGACTCGAGGAGAAGGGCCCGCGCCACGTCGCCGCCTGCCACTACGCGGCCAAGGGAGCCGTTGCGGCATGAGTGTTCCCTTGCTCCAGGTCAACGACCTCAAGAAACATTTTCCGGTCAACAAGGGTCTGTTCGGGCGAAAGTCCGAATGGGTCTACGCGGTCGACGGCGTGTCCTTCGAGATCGCGAAGGGCGAGACCCTGTCGCTGGTCGGAGAATCCGGCTGCGGCAAATCGACGGTCGGCCGTGCCATCCTGCGGCTGTTCGACATCACCTCGGGGCAGGTGATCCTCGACGGCCAGCGTATCGACGATGCCGCGCCGGCCACGATGCGCCAGATGCGGCGCCGCGTGCAGGTCGTGTTCCAGGATCCGTTCTCGAGCCTCAATCCGCGCATGCGCGTGCGCGACATCCTCGCCGAGCCGATCCGCAATTTCGGCCTCGCGAAATCCAAGGAGGATCTCGAGGTTCGCGTCACGTCGCTGATGGATACGGTGAGGCTGCCGCGCGAGGCGCTGAACCGCCGGCCGCACGAATTCTCCGGCGGCCAGCGCCAGCGCATCGGCATCGCGCGGGCGCTCGCGGCCGAGCCCGAGCTGATCGTCTGCGACGAGGCGGTGTCCGCGCTCGACGTCTCGGTCAAGGCGCAGATCGTCAATCTGCTCCAGGACCTCCAGCAGAAATTCGGCCTTGCGCTGCTGTTCATCAGCCATGACCTCGCGATCGTCGAGCACATGACCCATCGCGTCGCGGTGATGTATCTCGGCAAGATCGTGGAAGTCGCGCCGCGCTATGAGATCTTTGCGGCGCCAAGGCATCCCTACACCAAGGCGCTGCTCTCGGCGGTGCCGCTGCCGGAGCCGGGCGCCCAGCGCAACCCGATCATCCTCGGCGGCGACGTGCCGAGCCCGATCAATCCGCCGAAAGGATGCCGCTTCCACACCCGCTGCCCCTACGTGTTCGACCGCTGCCGTACGGAAGAGCCGCAGCTCCGTTCGGTCGAAGGCGAGCAATGGGTGGCGTGCCACCTCGATGCATTGCCCCAGGGTTAAACGCTAGGGCATGCGGGACTTCGCCAGCACGCAGTGGATGCCCTTGTTGCCGTCGACGAGCTGCGTGACCCGAAGGTCCGCGGCGATAGAGCAGAGCGTATAGGCATCCTGCGCGCTGAGGCCGCTTTTTTCCCGGATCAGCGCGATCATGTCGCGCAGCGCAGCCTTGGCGGCATCGTCGAGATCCTCGTCGAAGCCCATGGTGATCCAGTCCGACGCCGTCTCCGCGCGCGGCGAAGTGAGACGGAGATCGCGGCGGAGGTGGAATTCGAACGTGCCGGTGAGCGCGGCCTCGATCGCGGTCAGGCAGACCTCGCCGTCGCCCTGGAGCGCGTGGCCGTCGCCGGCGGAGAACAGCGCGCCCGGCACGAACACCGGAAAATACAGCGTGCTGCCGGCACCGAGCTCCTTGTTGTCCATGTTGCCGCCGAAGGCGCGCGGCTCCTTCGATGACAGCCGGCCCCAGCCCAGCGGCGGCGCGACGCCGAAATTGCCGAAGAAGGGGGCGAGCGGCAGCTCCTGTCCCCAAGGCAGCCGCGCGACGTTGCGCGCGCGGTCCAGGGGAATGTGGATGCGGCGAAACTCCGGAAAATCGTCCGGCAGCGTGCCGAGCGTCGGCACCTGGATGTTCCAGCCCCAATTGCAGCGCAGCTGGATATCGAGGACGCGTACCTCGAGGACGTCGCCGGGCTCGGCGCCCTCGATATGAACAGGCCCGGTGAGGAGATGCGGCCCCGGACCGCGGAAGGCGCTGGCCAGCACCTCCGCATGTCCGGGAACGATGTCGTAGCCGAGCGACGGATCGGGCAGATCGTCCGGCTCGCCCGACAGCGTCTCGATGGTCACGCGGTCTCCGGATGCGATCCGGAGCACCGGTTTCAATCGTCCGTCCCAGAGCCCCCACTGGACGTTGCCGGGGGTGGATCGCAGAACGAAGTCCATCGATTTGCCCGCCGCTACCTGCCTGCGCTGCTCGCAACGATCGAGGAGGGCGACGTCGCGAACTTGCCGAGCCCGAGATAGACGAGGCCCGCAACGCCGATGCCGAACAGCCAGCTCAGATCGGCGCCGCCGAGCAGGTTGATCGAGACCGGTCCTTGCAGCGCGCCGACGAGGCCGTCCTCGACCAGCCATCCCGCGACGAGGCCCGCGAAGAACGCGATCATGCCGGCCCAGTTGATGTCGCCATAGGCGCTGGTCTCCGGCGAGCGATAGAGCTCGGCGACCTCGATCTTGCCCTTCCGCTTGATGAAGTAGTCGGCCAGCACCACGCCGGCCCACGGGCTCATCCACAGCAACAGGCTGATCATCCAATTGTCGAACGCCTTCGCGAAGGACGGTGCGAAGATGAAATATAGCGTGACCAGATAGCCGGCGACGCCGACGATCAGGGTGAGCCAGAAGCGCGAGAGTTTCAGCCCCGCGCTCAGCGCCGCCAGCGTCGCCGAATAGACGTTGAGGATGTTGGTGGCAATCGGCCCGTGCAGCACCATCAGCAGCACCAGGATGCTGACCGGTCCGCCGAACACCGCGCTGACCATCTTGGCGGGATCGGTGTCCAGCGTCGTCGATGCGATCGTCGCGCCGAGAATGCCGAGCCAGACCGTCGGCACGAACATGCCGATATAGCTGTACCAGAACACGGATTTCGACGGCACGCTTCTGGGCACGAAGCGCGAATAGTCGGACGCCCAGGTCACCCAGGAGATGCCCCAGCCGACGCCGATCGCGGTCATCAGCAGCGTCAGCATCGCCAGATGCGCGCCCGGCGGCAGCGAGGTCGCAAGGCTCCAGTTGACGACGCCGGGACGCGTCCACGCCAAAATGCTCATCAGCACCATGATGGCGATGGTCGGCGGCACCGTATATTTCTCGAAGGTGCGGATCGCGTAGAAGCCGTAGATGCCGATCAGCACCTGCACGGCCATCACCAGCGTGATGACGACGATCTCGATCAGCCAGGTGTCGGGCACGCCGAACTGGCCGAGGATGCCCATCGAGACCTTCACCGGGAAGTAGGTGTTCACGCCGATCCAGCCCAGCGTCATCACGAACATCAGGATGCTCGGCAGATAGGCGCCGCGGACGCCGAAGGCGGAGCGGCTCAGCACCATCTGGTTGACGCCGGTCTTGTGTCCCATCACCGTGAAGGTCGCGAAGATCGCGCAGCCCACGATGTTGCCGAGCACGATCACCGCGATCGTCTCCATCAGGCCGAGC
>Ga0065165_1000418_pt1 | contig 67473 bp, 63 predicted proteins | sample AraplaMF_Cvi_mMF_FD_63813 | JGI IMG/M metagenome (GOLD analysis project Ga0065165, IMG submission 63813) | Arabidopsis root microbial communities from the University of North Carolina, USA - plate scrape MF_Cvi_mMF (version 2) (version 3) | ecosystem: Host-associated > Plants > Roots >... | reverse complement strand
CGCGAGCTCGCGAAGATGGAAGAGGACCGCAGCGTGATGCTGGCGGGCATCTCGCACGACCTGCGCACGCCGCTGGCGCGACTGCGCCTGGAAGCGGAGATGAGCGTCAACGACGAGCAGGCGCGGACTTACATCGCGCAGGACATCGACCAGCTCGACGCCATCATCAACAAGTTCATGGACTACGCACGGCCGAGCGAGCTGCAACTTCAGGCGCTCAACCTGCGCGAGCTGGTGGAGCGCGAGGCGCAGGGCTTCCGCGATCCGCAGCAGATCGTGATCAGCGTGCGGCTGTCCGCGGCGCTGCGCATCTGGACGGACCCGACGGAGCTGGGTCGCATCCTGCTGAACCTGTTCGAGAACGCGCGGCGCTACGGCCATCATGGCGACGAGCCCACGCGCGTGGAAGTCACCGCCGAGGCCGACAGCGCCTGGGTGCTGCTGACGGTGCGCGATCACGGGCCCGGCGTGCCGCCGGACAAGCTCGCGAAATTGACGACGCCTTTCTACCGGGGCGACACCGCGCGCACGGCGGCGACCGGCGCCGGGCTGGGCCTGGCGATCGTCGAGAAGTCGGTGCAGCGGCTCGGCGCGCAACTGCGCCTGACGAATGCCGACGACAGCGGCTTCGTCGCGCAGCTGAGGCTCAAGCGCGCGAGCGTCTGAACGCCGCGCCAGGTCTTGCCCCTCGCCCGCACGCTCGTCCCTCGCGGTCAGCCCCCTCTTGCTCCCTCTCCCGCTTGCGGGAGAGGGAGTTCGACCGGGCGATTCAGTCTCCTCCTCGCACCAGCAGGCAGACCGCCCGCGCCTCGATCGCCTTGAGTTCGCCGACAGGCCCCATCTTTTCGGCCGTCTTGGCCTTCACGTTGACCTGCCCCGGATCGATGCCCAGCACTTCGGCGAGCCGCTGGCGCATCAGCGGGATGTGCGGTGCCATCTTGGGCTGCTGGGCGATGATGGTGCTGTCCAGGTTGCCGATCACCCACCCCAGGTCCTTCACCCGCCGATAGGCTTCGGCGAGCAGCACCATCGAATCGGCGCCCTTGAACTCGGCGGCCGTATCGGGGAACAGCTTGCCGATGTCGCCGAGCGCGGCGGCGCCCAGCAGCGCGTCGGTGATCGCGTGGGCGAGCGCGTCGGCGTCCGAGTGGCCGAGCAGGCCGTGGCTGTGCGGGATCGTGATGCCGCCGAGGATCAGCGGGCGGCCGGCGACGAGCTGGTGGGTGTCCCAGCCCTCGCCGATGCGGAAGTTCAGAAGCATGGAATCGAGGCCTTGAATCGGATCTGTGCGCGGATCAATGCGCGGATCAATGCGGCAGCGCGTTCGTGACGACGAGCGGCCCGTTGCGGGTGACGATCATCGTGTGCTCGAACTGGGCCGACAGGTTGCCCTTGACGCCGGACAGCGTCCAGCCGTCGGCTTCCTCGTCGACCCAGCGGCTCTTGGTCGACAGGAAGGGTTCGATGGTGATGACCATGCCTTCGGACAGCACGCGGGTATCGTTGGGGTCGTAGTAGCCGGGGATGCTCTTGGGCTCCTCGTGCAGCGAGCGGCCGACGCCATGGCTGCAGAGGTTCTCGATGATCTTGAACTTGTGGCCCTTGGCGACGCGCTCGATGGCGTGGCCGATGCGGTTGAGCTTGGCGCCGGGTTTCACTTCCTTCATCGCCTGCTCGAGCGCGTACTGCGCGGCGAAGACCAGCTGGGTCTTGGTCGGCGTCGTCGGCGGGACGATGCGCGTGCCGCCGGTGTCGCCGAAGTAGCCATCCAGTTCCGCCGACACGTCGACGTTGACCACGTCGCCCTTCTGGATCACGCGGTCGCCGGGGATGCCGTGCGCGGCCTGCTCGTTGATCGAGATGCAGGTCGCGCCCGGAAAGTTGTACATCACGCGCGGCGCGGACTTCGCGCCGAACCCGGTCAGCCAGTGCTCGCCCATCTGGTCGAGCTCGAGCGTGGTCATGCCCGGGCGGATCGCGTCGAGCATGCGGCGCAGCACGGTGGCGACGGCCTCGCCGGCGGCCTTCAGGCCCTGGATATCGTCATCGGATTCGACGGTCATGTGCGGCTCCTGAGCAGGCGTTCGGCCAACGCGAAGTCGGCGGGATAGGTGACCTTGAAGTTTTCCATCGAGGACTCGACCAGGCGGGGCGCGTGGCCGAGCGCCTCGATCGCGCTGGCTTCATCGGTGATGCCGTCCAGCGGGCCGTTCAGCGCCGGCATCAGCAGGCCGAGCCGGAACATCTGCGGCGTCTGCGCGGCCCACTTGCCGCGCCGGTCGACCGTGGCGGCGACGCGCGCCGATGGCGTGGCGCCGGGGTCGGTGCCCGGACTGGCGGCCGCCGCGTCCTTGAGCGTGTCCGCCACCGGCAGCGCAAGCAGGCCGCCGACCTCGTCGTCATCGCAGGCGTCGATCAGCGCATCGACCCATTCGGGACGGAGCAGGCAACGCGCGGCATCGTGGACCAGGATCCAGTCGTGCGGCTGGGCGCCGCGCTCGCGCAGCGCCTGCAGGCCGGCGGCGACCGAGTCGGCGCGGGTCCCGCCGCCGGTGCGGGCGATCCAGCCGCGCTCGCCTTCGAAGCCGGGGACGGCGGCCTCGAACTGGTCGTCCTCGGGCGAGAGCACCACGAGCGTGGCGTCGATGCGCGACACCGCGCCGAGCGCCGCCAACGTGTGCGCGATCAGGGCCTGGCCGGCGAGCGGCACGTACTGCTTGGGACGGTCGGCGCCGGCGCGGCTGCCGACGCCCGCGGCCGGCACCAGCGCAAAGCAGCGTGGGGTCAGGCCGATGGGAAAGGAACTCATGGGGTCGATTGTAGGGATCGACGAAAATCCCGCTTCCTCCCCTTCCCTGCTCCGCCTGCCGTGCTCTCCATCGCCGACATCCACCGCCGCCTGACCGCGCTCGGCGCCAACGAGGCGCACGTGGGACGCGTGCTGCGCCACTGGGTCCAGGCCCGGCCGCTGAGCGAGGGCCGGCGCCAGCTGGAGCACTACCTGCCGCTGGCGGTGCGCCAGGCGCTGCCCGCGCTGATGGACGAGCTGCACGGTCTGGCCACGCTGGTCGAGCGGCATCCGGGCGAGGACGGTTCGGCGCGTCTGCTGGTGAAGCTGACGGACGGCCAGACGGTGGAGAGCGTGCTGCTGCCGCGCGACGGCTTGTGCGTGTCCAGCCAGGTCGGCTGCGCGGTGGGCTGCCGCTTCTGCATGACCGGCAAGGACGGGCTGCTGCGCCAGGTCACGAGCGCCGAGATCGTCGCGCAGGTGGCGCTGGCGCGGCGCGAGCGCGCGGTGAAGAAGGTCGTGTTCATGGGCATGGGCGAGCCCTCGCACAACCTGGACGCGGTGATGGAAGCGATCGAGCTGCTCGGGCTGCAAGGCAACATCGGCCACAAGAACCTGGTGTTCTCGACGGTCGGCGATCCGCGCGCGTTCGAGCGGCTGGCGGCCGGACCGGTGAAGCCGGCGCTGGCGCTGTCGCTGCACACGACGAAGGCGGCGTTGCGTCGGGAACTGCTGCCGCGCGCGCCGCGCCTGACACCGGGCGAGATCGTCGAGGCCGGAGAACGCTACGCGCGGGAGAGCGGCTACCCGATCCAGTACCAGTGGACGCTGATCGAGGGCGTCAACGACGGCGAGGACGAGCTCGACGGCATCGTCGGGTTGCTCAAGGGCAAGTACGGCGTGCTGAACATGATCCCGTACAACAGCGTGCCGGAACTGCCCTACGCGCGGCCGGACTGGGACAAGGCGCGCGATATCGCCCGGCGCCTGCACCAGCGCGGCGTGCTGACCAAGCTGCGGGACTCGGCCGGACAGGACGTGGACGGCGGCTGTGGACAGTTGCGGGCACGCAGCCTGGACACGCCACCGCTGCCGATGCGGGCGGCGCGCCGGGCGATTCCCATCGCACCGGCTGGCTGAGCGTCGACGGGAACGCACGACGCGCGCCCGCCGTCCTCTTCATCGTCCTGCGCTCGATCCCCGTCCCGCCGCTCACAGCGAATAGCTCATGCTGACCCACACCTGCGGCGCCTTCGCCGCCGGCCCGGTCACCGACCGCCGCTGCGCCGCGCTGCCGAGCCGCCATCCCGCCGTGCCTTCCGCGCTCCACGGCCCGCGCTGCCAGCGCAGGCCGACGCCTGCACCGGCCAGCATCCGTCCTGGCGACCGCATGCGGCCCCGGGCACCGGTCTCCCACGACGTGTGGTGGAACTTCACCCGGCCCGCGTCGACGAACCCGAACGGTTCCAGCGTCTGCCACCGGTAACGCAGTTCCGCCTGCCCCAGCGCGCCGATGTCCCCGGAGGTCTCTGCCAAGGGCCAGGCCCGCACGCTGCGCGCGCCGCCGAGCGCGAACCTGCGCGACCCGTCCAGGTTCTTGTCCGTGATCTGTCCGTTCCCTCGCAACAGCAGTCCCCAAGGCCCCCGTTGCTTCAGCAGCGCCAGGTCGGCCGACAGGATCAGGTACTCCCCGGCCGATCGCACGGACTGCGCATCCCGGGCCGCCGCGGCCGCCTCGCGCAGTTGCAGCGATCCCGCCTCCATCCACACGCCGCCCCAGATCGCCAGACCCGCCGACGCAGAGGCCATCGCCTGCAGCCCCGTCGTGACCGCGATCGCGCGGCGGCGGTCCTCGATGGCTACCGAGCGCTGCCCGTTGCGCATGCGCCGGGCCTCGACGCCGAGCTGCCAACTCAAGCGTCCCGCGCCCCTTGTCGTCAAGGGCACCATCGACATCAGCCCGACCGAGTCCACCAGCCCCCGCGCGCCCAACGGCGCGAACTCGCCGCCCAGTTCGTAGTGGTGATGCCCGGCCGTCAACGCCACCCGCGTGCCGCGCGTGCCCAGCGGCACGTGGTACGCCGCAGCGCCGTCCCACCCCTTCCCGCCGTTCGCGCCGTTCGCGCCGATCGCGCCGCTCGCGGTCAGCCGGTCGCCGAAGACGAGCAGTCCGTCCACGTGACCCGCCACGCCGCCACGCTCGTGGCCGGCATGCCGGTTGCCGTGGTTGTCGGCCCCCAGGTCCAGGCGCCATCGACGCGCCTGTGCCGCCCGCACATCGACATCGACATCGACATCGACGTCGCCTTCGCCGACCTCGCGGCCGGGCCCCAGGCTCGTGGACACCGAGACGCCGGGCCATCTCGACAGGGCCGGCTGCCAGCGCTGCCCCAGCGCCTCGGCGTCGAGCACGTCGAGCATGTCGAGCCCTTCGATGCGCAGGCGCGGCGTTGGCGGCCACGGGGCCTCGGCCCAGGCCGCGGCGGCGCAGAACGCCGCACCGGCCATGACCAGCGCGCCGACGACACGCTCGCGGCTTTTCGGCGCGCTTCGGATCGATCGGGGCGACCGTCGCGCAGGGAGATGCAGTGCATTCATGGGAAACACGAGTGAAAGCGACGATTCTTCGAAGCGCACGCCAGTCCGCCAATCGCCGCGAATCGCCATCTCGACACCCGCGGCCCCCTCGTCGCGGCGCATCGATCCTGGAATGCACCAGGAACTCCCCGCCGGGTACGCCGACTGCTCTCCCCGTGCCTTCCCCCTGCGGTCGCACGGTCGTCGCCGAGGGTCCCTCGCCCTCCTGCCACGAGCCGCCTCGCGGCCTCCCTACAATTCCCCGGCGCCCCTTCCCGGGGCTGTCCTCATTTGTGCGCCATGCAGCTGTCCCCCATCGCCCCCGGCAAACGCTTCACCCAACCCCGTCCCCTCGGCTCCGCCGATGCCTTGCTGCTCGCCCGCTTCGCGCGCCAGCAACTGGCCGCCGGACGCCTGACGCTGATCGTCACCGCCGAGCCCGGCGACACGCAGCGCCTGGAGGACGAGCTCAAGTTCTTCGCGCCCGAGCTGCGCGTGGCCGTCTTCCCCGACTGGGAGACCCTGCCCTACGACAGCTTCAGCCCGCACCAGGACCTGATCTCCGAGCGGCTGGCCACGCTGTGGCGGCTGCAGCAGGCCGGGGGCAAGCCGGCCGTCGAACGCGACCTGGACGTCGTGCTGCTGCCCGCCACCACCGCCCTGACGCGCCTGGCGCCGCCGTCCTTCCTCGCGGCCACGACCTTCAACTTCCGCCAGAAGCAGCGCCTGGACGAGGCCGGGCTGAAGCAGCAGCTGACCCTGGGCGGCTACCAGCACGTCAGCCAGGTGGTCTCCCCCGGCGAGTACGCCGTGCGCGGCGGCCTCATCGACCTCTACCCGATGGGCTCGCCGGTGCCCTATCGCGTCGACCTGTTCGGCGACGAGGTCGATTCGATCCGCGTCTTCGATCCGGACTCGCAGCGCTCGCTCTATCCGGTGCCCGAGGTCCGCCTGCTGCCGGGCCGCGAGTTCCCGATGGACGAGTCCTCGCGCAAGGCCTTCCGCGCCCGCTGGCGCGAGAAGATGGACGGCGATCCGACCAAGTCCCGCATCTACAAGGACATCGACACCGGCCTGGCCACCGCCGGCATCGAGTACTACCTGCCGCTGTTCTTCGACCAGGTCGCCAGCGTCTTCGACTACCTGCCCGCCGAGGCCGGCCTGGTGCTGCACGGCGAGGTCGACGAAGCGCTGCAGCGCTTCTGGACCGACACCCGCGAGCGCCACCGCTTCCTGCAGCACGATCCCGACCGGCCCATCCTGCCGCCCGAGGAGATCTTCCTGCGGCCCGAGGAGTTCTTCACCGCGACGCACCGCCACGCGGTGCTGTCCGTGCGCGGCGCCGAGCCGGTCGACTACGCCCGCCCGCTGCCCGACGTCAGCGTCGAACGCGGCGCGCAGGAGCCGCTGGCCCGGCTGGCCGCGCACCTGAAGTCGACGACCTTCCGCGTGCTGCTGCTCGCCGAGAGCGAGGGCCGCCGCGAGAGCCTGCTCGAGCTGCTGCGCGACAACCGGATCGATCCGCCCTCCGTGAAGGACCTCGCCGAGTTCGAGGCGAACAAGGACGAGCGCTTCGCGATCACCGCGGCGCCTTTGGCCGCCGGCTTCTTCTGGAACGAACCGGACGGCCCCGACGGCGGCCGCCAGATCCAGCTGTTCACCGAGACCGAGCTCTTCGCCACCACGCCGACCACGCGCCGGCGCCGCAAGCAGGAGCAGGTCAGCGACGTCAATGCGCTGATCAAGGACCTGTCGGAGCTCAAGGTCGGCGACCCGGTGGTGCACACCAACCACGGCATCGGCCGCTATCTCGGGCTGATCAACATCGACCTGGGCGACGGCCCGAGCGAGTTCCTGCACCTCGAGTACGCGGACAAGGCCACGCTCTACGTGCCGGTCGCGCAGCTGCACCTGATCAGCCGCTACACCGGCGTGAGCGCCGAGGAAGCGCCGCTGCACCGGCTCGGCTCCGGCCAGTGGGACAAGGCCAAGCGCAAGGCGGCCGAGCAGGTGCGCGACACCGCCGCCGAACTGCTGAACCTCTACGCCCGCCGCGCCGCGCGCGAGGGCCATGCGTTCCGCTACTCGCCGCACGACTACGAGGCCTTCGCCGCGAGCTTCGGCTTCGAGGAGACGCCCGACCAGCGCGCCGCGATCCACGCCGTCATCCAGGACATGATCAGCCCCAAGCCGATGGACCGCCTGGTCTGCGGCGACGTGGGCTTCGGCAAGACCGAGGTCGCGCTGCGCGCCGCCTTCGTCGCGGTGATGGGCGGCAAGCAGGTCGCGCTGCTGGCGCCCACGACGCTGCTGGCCGAGCAGCATTACCAGAACATCGCCGACCGCTTCGGCCGCTGGCCGGTCAAGGTCGCCGAGATGAGCCGCTTCCGTTCCGCCAAGGAGATCAAGGCGGCGATGGAAGGCCTGGCCGACGGGTCGATCGACATCGTCATCGGCACGCACAAGCTGCTCTCGGCCGACGTGAAGTTCAAGCGCCTGGGCCTGCTGGTGATCGACGAGGAACACCGCTTCGGCGTGCGTCACAAGGAGGCGATGAAGGCGATGCGCGCCGAGGTCGACGTGCTGACGCTGACCGCCACGCCGATCCCGCGCACGCTGGGCATGGCGCTGGAGGGCCTGCGCGACCTGAGCGTGATCGCAACGGCGCCGCAGCGGCGGCTGGCGATCAAGACCTTCGTGCGCAGCGAAAACAGCGGCACCATCCGCGAGGCGGTGCTGCGCGAGCTCAAGCGCGGCGGCCAGGTCTATTTCCTGCACAACGAGGTCGAGACCATCGAGAACCGCCGCATGAAGCTCGCGGAGCTGCTGCCCGAGGCGCGCATCGTCGTGGCCCACGGCCAGATGCCCGAGCGCGAGCTCGAACGCGTGATGCGCGAGTTCGTCGGCGGCAAGCACAACGTGCTGCTGTGCTCGACCATCATCGAGACCGGCATCGACGTGCCCAGCGCCAACACCATCGTCATCAGCCGCGCCGACAAGTTCGGCCTGGCGCAGCTGCACCAGCTGCGCGGCCGCGTGGGGCGCTCGCACCACCAGGCCTATGCCTACCTGATGGTCCCCGACGTCGAGGGCCTGACCAAGCAGGCGCTGCAGCGGCTGGAGGCGATCCAGGCGATGGAGGAGCTGGGCTCGGGCTTCTACCTGGCGATGCACGACCTGGAGATCCGCGGCGCCGGCGAGGTGCTGGGCGAGCACCAGAGCGGCAACATGATGGAGGTCGGCTTCCAGCTCTACAACGAGATGCTGTCGGAGGCGGTGCGCTCGCTCAAGGCCGGCCGCGAGCCGGACCTGCTCAGCCCGCTGTCGGCCACGACGGAGATCAACCTGCACGCGCCCGCGCTGCTGCCCGACGCCTACTGCGGCGACGTGCACCAGCGGCTGTCGCTGTACAAGCGGCTGGCGACGGCGGACCGCGCCGAGCAGATCGACGCGATGCTCGAGGAGATCACCGACCGCTTCGGCAAGCTGCCGGCGCAAGGGCAGACGCTGTTCGACACGCACCGGCTGCGCGTGCTGGCCAAGCCCTACGGCGTGATGAAGATCGACGCGGCGCCGTCGGTCATCAACATCAACTTCCGGCCCAACCCGCCGATCGATCCGATGCGGGTCATCGAGCTGGTGCAGAAGAACCGCAACATCAAGCTGGTGGGCAACGAGAAGCTGCGCATCGACAAGGCGCTCACCGATCCCAAGGACCGCGCGCACGCGGTGCGCGAGGTGCTGCGGCTGCTCGGCGCGCCGGTGGCGCAGGCCTGAATCCGCGGACGGCGACCGCGGGCGCCGCTTCGCTGACTTGAACGGGGTAGAGACAGCCGACATCTCCACCAGTTCAGGCCAATGACGTCGACGGAACCGGTTTCTAGACTGCGTGCTTCTCAAGTTCTGGAGATGCCGGTGCAAGCTGCAAACCTGTTGATCGACGAGGACGAGGAAGACATGAACGCCGTCTATGCCGCGAGGGATGCCGAGATGGCCGCCAAGTACCGGGGGCTCGCCAACGCGGCCCGGTGTCTGGCCTGCGAACACATGCCGCCTGACTACCTGGATGTCGGGCCGGACTGGTTCTGTCGCCAGCTGCGCGAGGATCGGCGACTGGGCAGGATCGCCCTGCACGCGCAGGAGGATTGCGACACCTGCCCCTACCTGCCGGAGAACTACGGCAAACCGGTGAGGTGCAGGGTGCTGGGCGTCGACGGTTGGGGCGATCACGCGGAGGCCGACCGGATCCGTCAGATCCGGTTCCGCGAATGGGAGGCCCGCCATGCGACGTGCTGAACCGCTCTACATGCTGGACGCCAACATCGTCAGCGCCTTGATCGACCGTCCCGGCACCGCACGGCGAGACCTCTGCGAGCAGCGTCTGCAGCGGCTCGACGGCGATCTTGCGATCAGCGTCGTCGTCGACGCCGAAACGCGGGCGGGATTCGCCAAGTCGCGTTCGCTCAACAAGGAGGCCCGGTACCTCGAACTGAAGCGGCGTCTGCGCGTCGAGTACATCGACAGGGACCTCGGATTCGCGGAGGTCTACGCCATCGAGCGCGCCGCCCTGCTGCGCTCGGGCGCACCGCTGTCGCGCCTGGACACGTTCATCGTCTCCCACGCGATCGCCTTGGACGCGACGCTGGTCAGCAACGATCGCGCGTTGGCGCGGGTCGAGCGGCTGAAACTCGAGAACTGGCTGTGGTCCGAGCCCGCAACCGCTCGAGGCCTGCCCGGCGTCGCGGAGCCGTCCGCCGTCTACGCGCCCCGGGATGCGGCCTGGCCGGTATCCAGGCATCTGGCGGCAGGCTTCCGGCTCCCGGCTTCCGGAGCCGCGCGGTACGTCGGCGCCCATGCGCACTGAGGCGCTCGGCGGGTGCGCTAAGCTCCCGCCCATCCCCGCCGACGGATCGACGTGATCCCCGGCGGGGATCTTCCGCATTCGAGACTCCGCCCCCTCCCCGCATGACCTCCTCGTCGACCTCCCCGGCCCCGCTCTCCCCGCTCGTCCTGCAAGGCTTCACGCCGCCGCTGGCGCTGAGCGACTTCAAGCTCGCCGCCTTCGACATGGACTCGACGCTGATCGCCATCGAATGCATCGACGAGATCGCCGCCGCCGCCGGCCGCAAGGCCGAGGTCGCCGCGATCACCGAGGCCGCCATGCGCGGCGAGATCACCGACTTCAAGGACAGCCTGAGACGCCGCCTCGCGCTGCTGAAGGGCGTCGGCGAGGACGCGCTGGCGCAGGTGCTGCGCGAGCGGCTCGCTTTCAACCCCGGCGCGCGCGAACTCTGCGCGGCCTTGAAGGCCGCCGGCCTGAAGCTGGTGCTGGTCTCCGGCGGCTTCACCTACTTCACGCGTGTCGTCGCCGCCGAGCTGGGCATGGACTTCGTCCGCAGCAACGAGCTGGAGATCGTCGACGGCCGCCTGACCGGCGGCCTCGTGATGCAGGACTGGGGCGACATCTGCGACGGCGAGGAGAAGCGCCGCATGATGCTGGCCTGCGCCGAACGCATCGGCGTCCTGCCCGCGCAGTGCATCGCCGTCGGCGACGGCGCGAACGACCTGCCCATGATGGGCGCCGCCGGCCTGTCGGTGGCCTACCACGCCAAGCCCCGGGTGCGCGAGCAGGCGATGGTCGCCATCAACGACGGCGGCCTGGAGCGGCTGCTCACGGTGTTGCGCTGAGGTTCTTGCCGACAGGCGTCCGGCCTGCGATGCTTCCGCCATACAGGGAGCAGCGATGCGAGATCAGCACGCGACAAGGACGGACGAGCAGGCCGACATCGACCACCTGCAGCGCGACGTGCTGGAGGCCGTCGCGCTCGGGCGTCCGCTGGCGGCGGTGATGGACCTGCTGTGCCGCGGCGTCGAGATGCTGGCGCCGGAGGTGATCTGCTCGGTGCTGTCGGTCGACGAGGACGGTCGCGTCCATCCGCTGGCCGCCCCCAGCCTGCCGACCTCCTTCAGCGGCGCGCTGGAGGGCTTCGCGATCGGCCCGCAGGCAGGCTCCTGCGGCACCGCCGCCTGGCGGCGCCAGCCCGTCGAGGTCACCGACATCGCCCAGGACCCGCTCTGGGCGGACTTCCGCGACCTGGCGAGCGCCCACGGGCTGGCCGCCTGCTGGTCGACCCCGATCCTGCTGAGCGCGGACCAGGTCGTCGCCACCTTCGCGCTGTACTACCGCGAACCGCGCGCCGCGGCGCCCTTCCATCGCCGCATGGTGCAGGCCTGCACGCAGCTGTGCCAGATCGCCTTCATGCACGACCGCCACCAGCGCGAGATCGAGCGCCTGGCCTATTTCGACGGCGTCACCGGCCTGCCCAACCGCACCCTGCTGGCCGACCGCGCCCGGCAGACGCTGCTGTTGGCCTCCCGCGCGGAGACGCCGGCGGCGCTGCTGCTGCTGGACATCGACCGCTTCAAGACCGTCAACGATTCGCTGGGCCACGCGGTGGGCGACCAGGTGCTCAAGCACATCGCCACGCGGCTGCTGGGCACGCTGCGCGACAGCGACACGCTGGCACGCCTGGGCGGCGACGAATTCGTCGTGCTGCTGCCGGGCTGTTCGGCCGAGGACGCGATGCATGTCGCCGGCAAGCTGCGCGCCGTGCTCGAGGCGCCGATCCCGCTCGACGGCAGCCACGCCCGGGTGCAGATGACGGCCAGCATCGGCGTCTGCGCCTATCCGCGCGACGGGGCCGACCTCGACCAGTTGCTGAAGAACGCCGACATCGCGATGTACGAGGCCAAACGCGCCGGTCGCGACTGCGCGCGCTTCTTCCTGCATGCGATGAACCAGGCGCTGGACGAGCGGCTCGACATCGAGGCGGCGTTGCGCCACGCGTTGTCCAACCAGTTGCTGCAGCTGCACTTCCAGCCCAAGGTCCGCCTGACCGATCGCGCGCTGGTGGGCGTCGAAGCGCTGCTGCGCTGGCACGACGCTGAACGCGGCTGGGTGCCGCCGGACCGCTTCATCCCGGTGGCCGAGGAGAGCGGACTGATCAACGCGCTCGACGCCTGGGTGCTGGGGCAATCCTGCGCGCAGCTGGCGCGCTGGCGCGCCGACGGCATCGCGGTGCCGGGCCTGTCGGTGAACGTGTCGCCGCAGCGCTTCCACCAGGACGACGTCGCGGCGCACGCGGGCGCGTTGCTGGCGAAGCACGGCCTCGCGGCCAGCGACCTGACGCTGGAGGTCACCGAGCGGCTGATGCTCGACGACACCAGCCGCCCGCGCGAGCAGCTGCAGCAACTGCACGAGATGGGCGTCGGGGTGTCGGTGGACGACTTCGGCACCGGCTACTCGAGCCTGAGCTACCTGAAGCGGCTGCCGGTGACCGAGCTCAAGCTGGACAAGAGTTTCGTGCGCGACCTGGAGCAGGACGCCGACGACCGCGCGCTGGCGAGCGCCGTCATCGGCATCGGCCGGTCGCTCGGGTTGACGGTGGTCGCCGAAGGCGTGGAGACCGAGGGCCAGCGCGACATCCTCGTGCAGCTGGGATGCGAGGCGGCGCAAGGCTGGCTGTTCGGGCGGCCGATGGCGCCGGACGCGCTGGCCGGGTGGATCGCCGCGCGGGGTTGACGGCGAGGGACGCCGGGGCGACCGCGCTCAACCGGCGGCGTGGACCGCCGTGGGCGTGATGACGACGCCGTCCTCATCGGCGTAGAGCCAGTCGCCAGGCCGGATCCACAAGCCCTCGATCTGCACCGGGAGGTCCGCGACGCCCTGCTCGCGGCGTTCAGTCGGCATCGGCACATGGCCCAGCGCGAAGATCCCGACCGCGGCCGCGCGCAGCTCCTCCAGGTCGCGCACCGCGCCGTGGACCAGCACGCCGGCCCAGCCGTTCTTCGCCGCGCTGGCCCCCAGGTTGCCGCCCACCAGCGAGCGCCGCAGCGAGCCGCCGCCGTCGACGACCAGCACCCGGCCGGCGCCGAAGCTCTCGACGGCCGCCTTCACCAGCGAGTTGTCGTCGAGGCAGCGCACCGTCGCCACCGGGCCGGCGAAACGGGCATGGCCGCCGTAGCTGCGATACAGGCTGCCCGGCAGCCAGCGGGTGTCGCCGCTGGTGTCGGCCTTCAGCGAATCGCACAGGTCGCAGGTCGAGAAGCGGATGGCGGCGCGGGTCGCGGCGCTGGGATCGGTCATGCACTCACCTCGATGCGTTGGCCATTGAATTCGACCACCTGTCCGGCGCGGATCTTGGCGGTCTTGCGCAACTCGACCTGGCCGTCGACGCGGACCTGGCCCCCGGAGATGAAATGCCGGGCCTCGCCGCCGCTGCCGGCCAGCGCGGTGGCCTTCAGCAGCTTGTTGAGTTCGATGAATTCGCCGCGCAGGGCGAAAGGAATGGAGGAAGACATGCCTCGATTTTCCGTCAAGCGGCGCGCCGCTTCAGGGCCGCCTCGCGGATGCTGCTGAGCGTGGCGCGGCTGGTGGAGATCTCCACCGGCAGCTTCAGGTGGATCAGCGTCGGCGTCTGCGCCGACAGCGCCTGGCGCAGCGCGGGCTCGACGTCCTCGGTGCGGGAGGCGCTGAACGCCAGCCAGCCGTAGGCGCGCGCCAGCGCGGCGAAGTCCGGGTTGTGCAGCTCGCTGCCGCTGACGCGGCCGGGGTACTCGCGCTCCTGGTGCATGCGGATCGTGCCGTAGCTGCCGTTGTCCACGACCACGCAGATCAGCCGCCGCGCGCCCTGCGCCATCGCGGTGGACATCTCCTGGCCGGTCATCAGGAAGTCGCCGTCGCCGGCGATGTTGACGACCCAGCGCTCGCGCTGCAGCAGCGAGGCCGCCACGGCGGCCGGGAAGCCGTAGCCCATCGCGCCGCTGGTCGGCGCGAGCTGCGTGCGTCCGCCCTGATGCAGCGCGGTGTAGCGATGGAACCGGTGCAGCCAGCCGCTGTAGTTGCCGGCGCCGTTGGTGAAAATGGTCTCCGCGGGCAGCAGCCGGCCCAGCAGGTGGATGACTTCGGCGAGGTCCATCGGTCCCACCGGTAGGGACTGCTGGTTGCGCTGGTAGTCGGCGTGCGCGTCGAGCGCCCATTGCCGCCACGGCAGTTCCCCGGCATCGCCGGGCGGACGCAGCTGTTGCAGCGCCAGCGCGGCGCCGCTCATGCTGGCCTGGATCATCTGGTCGGCCGCATAGACGCGGCCCAGCTCCTCCGCACCGGCGTGGATGTGCACCAGTTGCTGCGCCGGCCGCGGCGCCTTCAACAGCGTGTAGCCGCCGGTGGTCATCTCGCCGAGCCGGGGACCGATCGCCAGGACCAGGTCCGACTCGCCGATGCGCTTGGCCAGCGCCGGATTGATGCCGATGCCGACATCGCCCGCGTACAGCGGGTCGCGGTTGTCGTAGAGGTCCTGGAACCGGAAGGCGCAGCCGACCGGCAGTTGCCAGGCGTGGGCGAAGTCCTGCAGCGCCGCGCAGGCCTCGGCGGTCCAGCCGCCGCCGCCGGCGATGACGAAGGGCCGCTGCGCCCCCTCCAGCCGCGCCTGCAGCTCGACGAGGTCGGCGGGCGACGGCCACGCGACGGCGGCCTTCACGCGCGGCAGGACCGGCGCGTCGGTGAGCTGCGTGAGCATGTCCTCGGGCAGCACCAGCACGACGGGGCCGGGGCGGCCCTGCATGGCGGTGTGGAAGGCGCGCGCGACGTACTCGGGCAGGCGGTGCGGGTCCTGCACCTCGCCGACCCACTTGGCCATGCCCAGCGTGCCGGGGCCGAACATCTGGCGGTAGTCGACTTCCTGGAAGGCTTCGCGATCGCGCTGGTCGGACGCCACCTGGCCGATGAACAGGATCATCGGCGTGGAGTCCTGGAAGGCGGTGTGCAGCCCGATGCTGGCGTTGGTGGCCCCCGGTCCGCGGGTGACGAAGCAGATGCCGGGGCGGCCGCTGAGCTTGCCCTGCGCCTCCGCCATGAAGGCGGCGCCGCCCTCCTGCCGGCAACCGACGAAGCGGATGTGCTCGCGGTGCTCATGGAAACCGTCGAGGACGGCGAGAAACGACTCGCCGGGAACTCCGAACACGGTCGAGATGCCCTGTTCGACCAGGGCTTCGACCAACGCATGCCCCGCGGGACGGGAAACGGTACGGTGTTGATCCATGGCGACCCACTGTAGCGAGCGGCCCCGCCTTTGCAAGCGCGCCGGTTGTCCCCTGTTGCGGGGCGGATGCGTCTTGCGTGAGCAGCGCCTCCTGGATCAGCGTGCGGCCCCATGAACCGGGGAGCGATCACCTGATTCGAGTCAGCGGGGCCGCGATCGCGTGGCCCCCCTGCCCGCCAGGGGTCAGGCCTTGCCCTTGCGCACCAGGCTGGCCGCGCCGATGCCCAGCAGCAGCGAGAACGACGCGCCGAGGAAGACCGCGTTGTTCCAGTGGCGGTCCATCAGCGCGCCGAAGATCGGTGCCGCCACCGCGAAGCCGGTGTCCAGGCCCGAATAGACCGTGCCGTACACCCGCCCCGTCGCTCCGGGCGGGGCCGCGCGCTTGATCAGCATGTCGCGCGACGGGCCCGCCAGGCCGGTGCCGAAGCCCGCCGTCGCCGCCGCGATCAGCGCCGCCGTCGCCGGCAGCCAGCCCGTGGCCGTCAGCGCCAGCAGCGCCGCGGCGGCGAACATCGCGCCGGCGATGTTGCGCTCCAGGTTCTGCGACTTCGCCACCAGGAAACCGCCCACGACCATCCCCGCCGCCCCGGCCAGCATGTAGCCGGTCACCACGAAGGCGGTGCTCGCCAGGCTCACGCCGTACATCGCCGACAGCGCCGGCGACGCGAAGCTCTGGATCGCGCTCAGCGCCGAGGTCGTGAAGAAGAAGAACGAGAAGCACAGCCACACCGACGGCAGCTTCAGGAAAGCCATCGGATGCTCGTCGACCGGCGCCTTCGCCGCGCCGGCCTTCTCGTGGCCCCAGGAGCCCTGGCGGTCGTCGATCGCGTCGCGCTTGAACGCCAGCAGCGCGATCACGACCAGCGCCCAGGCCGCCGTCGCCGCATAGCCCAGCCGCCATTGCCCCGTCGCCTCGTGCACCGAGATCAGCAGCACCGGCGCCACCGCCCAGCCCAGGTTGCCGGTGATGCCGTGCACGGAGAACGCATGCCCCAGCCGCTGCTGCGACACCCGCTTGTTCAGGATGGTGAAGTCCACCGGATGGAAGGGCGAATTGCCCAGCCCCGCCAGCGCCGCCGCCAGCGCCAGCCCCGTGAAGCCCTGCGCCGTGCCCGCCGCCAGCGAGGCCAGCACGAAGCAGCCCAGCGCGACGAACAGCACAGGACGCGCGCCGGTCTTGTCGACCAGGAAACCCGACAGCGCCTGCCCCACGCCCGAGATCACGAAGAAGATCGTCACCAGCAGTCCGAGTTCCGAATAGCTCAGCCCGAACTCCCGCATGAACACCGGGAACAGCGGCGGCAGCAGCATGTGGAAGAAGTGCGAGGTGCCGTGCGCCAGACCGATCAGGCTGATGGTCTGGATGTCTCGTGTCCTGCTCTGTGCGGCGCTCTGTTCGGGGCTCAGCCCGAGGGCGGCCGCGTCGGCGGTGGTGGTGGCGGTGTTCATGCACGGCATGGTGACAGGGCCTTCACGTCGGAATTACGATAGCCGGACAATTTCTGTCGAGTTTCCGCCATGAGCCCTCCAACGCCCACGCCGCACCCGACGCCCACCCTCACGCGCCGCACCAGCCTGCCGCCACTCGACCCGCGCCGCTATGCGCCCAGCGCTGAGCGCCCGGTGCGCGCCAAGTCGCGCAGCCTGGACGGGTTCATGGACATTCAGGCGCACCTGCATACCTGGGGCCAGTTCGTGTTCTCGGTGACCGGCGTCGTGCGCGTCAGCACCGACCGCGCCACCTTCCTGGTGCCGCCCTCGCGCGGCGTCTGGATCCCGGCCGGCGTGGTCCATGCGGTGACCGCCGTGGAGCGCTGCGAGCTGCGCACCCTCTACCTGCTGGAGCCGCCCGACGACGGCGCCGTCTGGGCGGAGAACCGCGTGCTGGAGGTCTCGCCGCTGCTGCGCGAGCTGGCGGTCCAGCTCGCCCGCGACGAGGTCGAACCCGGCGACGCCGTGGCCGAACGCGAGGCCTGGATCGGCAGGCTCATCCTCGACGAGATCCATCGCGCGCCCAGCCTGCAGCTCGGCGTCGCGCTGCCGACCGACAAGCGCCTGCGCCGGCTCTGCGAGGCCGTGCTCGCCGAACCGATGCGCCACGCGAGCCTGGACGACTGGGCGGCCGAGGTCGGCGCGAGCGCGCGCACCGTCTCGCGGCTGTTCCGCCAGGAGCTCGGCAGCAGCTACGCGCAGTGGCGCCAGCAGGCGCTGCTGGCCGAGGCCCTGCGGCTGGCGGCGCATCGCAAGCCCATGCAGGTCATCGCCGCCGAGCTCGGTTATGCCAGCGCGAGCGCCTTCACCGCGATGGTCACGCGGACGGTCGGCATGCCGCCGAGCCGGTTTTTCGGCCAGACCTAGAATTCCGGCCCATGGAACAGGTTCTCTACGACTTCGCCCGCCAGGACGCCGACGGCGCCACCTGCACCGCCCACGCCTGGGCCAAGGTGCCGGCACCGCTGACCCCCAGCCAGCGCTCGCAACTCAAGGCGCGCGCCGCCGAACTGCTCAAGGCCAAGGGGGCGGTGCTCGTCGCCCACTACTACGTCGACGGCGACCTGCAGGACCTCGCGCAGCAAACCGGCGGCATCGTCTCCGACTCGCTGGAAATGGCCCGCTTCGGCCGCGATCATGCCGCGCAGACCCTGGTCGTCGCCGGCGTGAAGTTCATGGGCGAGAGCGCCAAGATCCTCAGCCCCGAGAAGCGCGTGCTCATGCCCGACCTGGACGCGACCTGCTCGCTGGACCTGGGCTGCCCCGCGGAGGACTTCGCGACGTTCTGCGACGCGCATCCGGACCGCACCGTCGTCGTGTACGCCAACACCAGCGCGGCGGTGAAGGCGCGCGCGGACTGGATGGTCACCAGTTCCTGCGCGCTGGAGATCGTCAGCGAGCTCAAGGCCCGCGGCGAGAAGATCCTGTGGGCACCCGACCGGCACCTGGGCCGCTACATCCAGGAGCAGACCGGCGCCGACATGCTGATGTGGAACGGGGCCTGCATCGTCCATGACGAGTTCAAGGGACTGGAGCTGGAACTGCTGCGCGAGCAGCATCCGGACGCGCTCATCCTGGTCCATCCGGAGTCCCCGGCCTCGGTGGTCGCGCAGGCGGACGTGGTGGGGTCGACCTCGGCGCTGATCAAGGCGGTGGTCGAGGGCAAGGCGCGGGAGTACGTCGTCGCCACCGACAACGGCATCCTGCATGCGATGCGGCAGATGGCGCCGGGCAAGGTGCTGATCGAGGCGCCGACGGCGGGCAACAGCGCGACCTGCAAGAGCTGCGCGCACTGCCCGTGGATGGCGATGAACGGGCTGCAGGGGCTGGTGGATTGCCTGGAGCGCGGCACCGGCGAGATCTTCGTCGAGGAACCGGTCCGCACGCAGGCGCTGGGCTGCATCGACCGCATGCTGGACTTCACCGCGAAGCTGAAGGCTCAGAAGGCGGCACAGGCCGCTGGGGCCCTGGTGCCCGGCATTGGCGCGGCCTGATCGTCGTCCTTCGACGGCCGCTGGCCCTCACCCCCCGCCCTCTCCCGCAAGCGGGAGAGGGAGCAAGAGAGCGCCGCAGCACTTCTTAGACCCCGCGCGCTGCGCGCGCCCCTCACCCCCGCCCTCTCCCGCAAGCGGGAGAGGGAGCAAGAGAGCGCCGCGGCACTTCGTAGACCCCGCGCGCTGCGCGCGCCCCTCACCCCTGCCCTCTCCCGCAAGCGGGAGAGGGAGCGAGAGAGCGCTGCACTTTTCCGGTGAGCTCGGTGCATTCTCACTCCCTCTCCCGCTTGCGGGAGAGGGTGGGGGTGAGGGCCAGCGGCCGTGGCAGTCCGCCCCGCGTGAACGAGGGTCCGAGGGGGCTTTCCATTCGCGCGAGGGCCGGCCTATGCTGTGTCCATTCCAGCTGCCGATGCAGGATGCGTCATGGACTTCACCTCGCTCTACAACCATCACGAACGCGAAGTGTTCGCCGCGGTCATGGACACCGCGCCGCAGTTCCCCGAGATCGAACGCGAGGCCGAGCTGCTCGCCGATGTGGCCTGCGTTGCGTTGAACCGTCTGCCGCCGCGCTACATCCGCCATGCCGTCGACTACTCGTTCTACCTGACCGAGCAGGAGCGGCTGGACGTCGACGCCGCGATCAAGGAAGCGGTCAGCTACGCCTTCAACTTCGTGCAGGCGCGCAGCGTGCTGCGCACGAAGCAGCGATAAGCGCGCCCCCTGGCCCGAGGTCCTCCGTCACGGTGGGGCCGGAATGGGGCATGGGGGTCCTGGAGGGATCCCCCATGCCCCGTGGAGAGCCCGCGCCTGGCGGCGGCAGTCGTGCGCTGTCCCCTCAGCGCGTATTCCCGTTCCGCACCAACACGGTCGGCAGGCTGGCTGGCAGCGTGCGCGGGTAGTCGCGGCTGTAGTGCAGCCCGCGGCTTTCGTGCCGCAGCAGCGCCGAGCGCACGATCAACTCCGCGCAATCGACGAGGTTGCGCAATTCGAGCAGATCCCGGCTGACGCGGAAGTTGGCGTAGTAGTCGTCGATTTCCGCGCGCAGCAGGTCGATGCGATGGAGTGCGCGTTCCAGTCGTTTGGTCGTTCGCACGATGCCGACGTAGTTCCACATCAGCAGTCGCAGCTCGTCCCAGTTGTGGGCGATGACCACCTGTTCGTCGGCGTCTTCGACCTGGCTTTCGTCCCAGGCTGGCAGCGGGGCCGGTTCGGGTTCTTCCTGCGCGAGGATGTCGGTGGCGCAGCCGCGTCCGAGCACGACGCATTCGAGCAGCGAGTTGCTGGCCAGCCGGTTCGCGCCGTGGAGTCCGGTGTGGGCGGTCTCGCCGACGGCGTAGAGCCCGGGCAGGTCGGCGCGCCCTTGGAGATCCGACACCACGCCGCCGCAGGTGAAGTGCACGGCAGGCACCACGGGGATGGGTTGGCGTGCGATGTCGATGCCCAGCGCGAGGCAGCGCGCGTGGATGGTCGGGAAGTGTTCCTTGAGGAAGGCTTCGCCGAGGTGGGTGGCGTCGAGCCAGACGTGGTCGAGGCCGTGCTTCTTCATCTCGAAGTCGATCGCCCGGGCGACCACGTCGCGCGGCGCGAGTTCGAGTCGTTCGTCGTGTGCCGCCATGAAGCGGGTGCCGTCGGGCAGCTTCAGGTGGCCGCCCTCACCCCGCAGCGCCTCGGTGATCAGGAAGCTGCGTTCCTGCGGGTGGTACAGGCAGGTCGGGTGGAACTGGATGAACTCCATGTTGGCGATGCGGCAGCCCGCGCGCCAGGCCATGGCGATGCCGTCGCCCGTGGAGGTGTCCGGGTTGGTCGTGTAGCGGTAGACCTTGCCGGCGCCGCCGGTGGCCATCACCACGGCGCGCGCGGCGATCGCGTCGACGCGCTGGGCGTCCATGTCCAGCGCGTAGATGCCGTAGCAGCGCGACGGTTCCTCGCGCTGCACGTGCCGCGAGGTGATCAGGTCCAGCGCCATCCAGCGCTGGCGCAGCTCGATGTTGGGATGGGCCTGCGCCTTGGCCAGCAGCGCATCGTGGATGGCCTTGCCGGTCGCGTCGGCGGCGTGGGCGATGCGGCGCACCGCGTGGCCGCCTTCGCGCGTCAGGTGCAGGCCCAGCGGTCCCTGCTCATCCGGCGTGAACGGCACGCCCTGCTCGACCAGCCAGCCGACCGCGTCGGCGCTGCGCTCGGCGATGTAGCGGGCGGTGGCTTCGTCGACCAGGCCGGCGCCGGCTTCCTGCGTGTCGCGGACGTGGCTCTCGATGCTGTCGTCCGAGCCGAGCACCCCGACGATGCCGCCCTGCGCCCAGGCGGTGGCGGCCTCGTTCAGCTCGCGCTTGGCCAGCACGATCACCGGCACGCGGTCGGCGAGGTGGAGCGCCACGGTCAGTCCGGCCAGGCCGGCGCCCACGATCACCACCGGCGCCAGCGCGGCGTCGGTCCGAACAGCTGCTGTCATCGTCATCGCCCCGGTCATCGGGGCGTCATCGCTTGGGAGTCGGGGATTCTACGAGCGCTGCGGCAACTCCCTTTCCCGGATCGGATGTCGCGCCAGTGGCACGTTCATGCTCGCCCTTCGAAGAAATTTCTAGCGCCTAGAGTTCGTTGGGCGAAGCATGACCCGAACTGAGGTGACTTCGATAAGTAGAAGACGTCGCAACCCGGCTCAACTTGAGTGAAACGTCCGTCGCGGTACCGACTCCATCTTGCGAGTGGCCGAGCCCCTAGCCGAATTGGGGCGCGGGGGCCATGACTTCGATGAGCCTGACGACCAACAAATCTCTTGTCTAGAGTCGAATCCGTCGACGGCAAGCGTCGCTTGGCAGCGCTGGCGCCGCGCAAAATTCAAATGAATCGAGACGCCATCATCTCGGTCTGCATGTTCGCCCTGGTCCTCGCAGCGAGCAACACTGCGTTGCCGCCGCTGACCTATGCAGCTGGCGTGGCGGCCATCTACGTGCTGCGCAAAGCCCTTGATCATTGGGGCGACTGACGAGCTTGCTAGAACAGCGGCTTCTCTCCGGCCAGCACGCGCAGGTCGTCCATCAGCTGGAGCTGCTCGTTGGCCTTGTCGTAGAAGCCGTCGGCGCCATGCTTCTCGCACAGCGTGCGGTAGAAGTCGGGATCGCGGCTGCTCAGCACCCAGAGCTTGCCGGTGTAGCCGCCCGCCCGCGCGCGTCGCAGCACATGCATGCCGGAGCCGACCTGCAGGTTCAGGTCGAGCAGCACCACCTCGGGCTTGAGCACGGCGATTGCCTGGACCGCGTCTTCTTCGCTGTCCGCGTAGCCGACCACTTCCACGAACTCCAGCCCCTCGAACAGTCTCAGGAACTGCTCGCGCACGAACTCGGAATCCTCGACGAGCAAGACGCGCATGCCCTTCCCTTCCTCTCACACTGATACGTCTGTCGCATTCTGGCGCGACCACGAATCACGCAAGACCGTCAGGGACGTCGACTTCGCAACCGGGCGTAAGCACGACACCGGCCGGCGCGTGCGACGCACCCCGGGCGGGCGATCTGCGCGCCGCGCGCGGCGTGCCTCAGACGATCGCGGCGATCGCCGTGCACACGCCGCCGACACCGGCGGCCGAAGCGAGGAAGGTCACGTCGCGCTTCTCGCTGCCGCCTTTCCACGCCATCAACGCGACGATGGCCAGGGTCCCGGTGAACAGCAGGCCGGCGATGACGGGGGTGGTGAGCAGTTCCACGGGCGTTCGAAAAGGAATGGAGGAAGGGCGCAGTGTGTGCGGCCCGCGCCCGCTCCTCAAGGTCGAACTTCCTTGTCCGCGATTCGGCTTTGCCGATGCGGACGGAGGATCCGCATCGGTGTGACCGTCGTGAGTCAGCCCCTGCGGGTCAGGCCGTCGTGATCGTCTTCGGTTCGAGGAAGGCCTCCAGGCCCAAGAGGCCGAACTCCCGCCCCACGCCCGACTGCTTCACGCCGCCGAACGGCGCCTGCAGGTCCGGCGCCACGCGGTTGATCAGCACCGTTCCCGCCTCCAGGCGCGACGCCACGCGTCTCGCGCGTTCGGCGTCGGTCGTGAACACATAGGCCTGGAGCCCGTACGGCGAGTCGTTGGCGACGGCGATCGCCTCCTCCTCGGAGTCCACCGGCAGCACCGACAGCACCGGGCCGAAGATCTCCTCGCGCGCGATGTCCATGTCCGGGCGCACGTCGGCGAAGACCGTCGGGCGAACGAACCAGCCGCGATCGATCCCGCCGGGCCGGCCTTCGCCGCCGGCGATCAGCGTCGCGCCCTGCTCAAGGCCGCGGCGGATGAAGTGCTGGACGCGCTCGAACTGCGCGCGGCCGACCATCGGACCGATGGCGGTCTCCGGATCGTGTGGATCCCCGACGCGCAGCGCCGCGACGGCGGTCCGGATCCGCTCGACGACCTCGGGCATCCGGCCGCGCGGCACCAGCAGCCGCGTGCCGGCCACGCAGGCCTGCCCGCTGTTCATGAAGGCCGCGCCCAGCGCCAGCGGCAGCGCCGCGTCCAGGTCGGCGTCCTCCAGCAGCAGCGATGCCGACTTGCCGGTCAGGGCCAGGCTCACGCGCTTCATCGTGTCGACGGCGCCCCGAGCGATCAGCTTGCCGGTCTGCGTCGAACCGGTGAACGACAGCTTGACCACGCCCGGATGCGTGCCGATCTCCGCGCCGACGTCGGCGCCGCGTCCGGTCACGACGTTCACGACGCCCGGCGGCAGGTCGGCCGCGTGGATCGCACGGGCCATCACGTCGGCCTGCCAGGGGCTCAGCTCGCTGGGCTTGACCACCGTCGCGCAACCGGCCGCGATCGCCGCCGCGAGCTTGCTCGCCATCGTGCCGGCGGTGCTGTTCCAAGGCGCGAAGAGCCCCGACACGCCGACGGGCGTCATCACCACGAGCGAGCCGCCGATGCGGCGCTCGAACGCGTAGCCGGCCAGTGTCCGCGCGGCGTCGCCGAAACACTGCGAGGCGTAGCTGGCCACCCATTGCGCGCGGGCGATCGGGCCGCCGTATTCGGTGATCGTCGCCTCGAGGATCTCGCCGGCGTGCGCCAGCGTCGACGCCTCCAGGCGCTCGAGCAGCGTGACGCGTTCCGCGACGGTGGTCCGCGCGAAGGCCGGCTGTGCGCGCATCGCGGCCTCGACCGCGCGGCGCGCGTCGTCGCGGCTCGCGAGCCGGGCCTGGCCGACCACGGCCTCGGTGGCGGGATTCACGATGTCGACGCGTTCCTCTCCCGTCACCGGGACGAAGGCGCCGGCGATGTAGTTCTGGTCGAAGCAGTGTCCGGAGGTCCGCATGGCCTGTCCTTTCAGCGTTGGCCTGGGCGATGCGCCCCGGCTCGATGAAGCGAATGTAGGCAAACGGCCCCGTTCCGATAAGTCGGTCAATGGTGGACGTGACGTCCCGATTCCAGGAACAATGCATCGATGCAGAAGGACAGCCTGACCGAGTTCGAGGTGGTGCTCGCCGTCGCGCGGCGACAGGGGTTCCGGCCGGCGGCGGTCGAGCTGGAGATGTCGACGTCCGCCGTCAGCAACGCCGTCGCGGGGCTGGAGGCACGCATGGGCGTGAGGCTCTTCCACCGCACGACGCGCAGCGTGTCGCTCACGGAGGCAGGGAAGCGCTTCGTCGAGCGCGTCGCCCCGGCCGTGGCGCAGATCCAGGAGGCCGTCGCGGCCGCGGGCGACCGCGCCGGGGCGCCGACGGGCACGCTGCGGCTGAACAGCTCGCTCGGCGCGGCGCAGATGGTGTTCCAGCCGGTGCTGGCGGAGTTCCTGCGCCGGCATCCGGATGTCACGCTCGACGTGGTCACCGAGGGCCGCTTGGTCGACATCGTCGCCGAGGGTTTCGACGCCGGACTGCGGCTCGCGCCGCAGGTGCCGCGCGACATGATCCGGGTGCAGATCGGCAAGCCCTTGCGGATGGCGGTGGTGGGCACGCCGGACTATTTCGAGCGGCACGGCACGCCGCTCAAGCCCGCGGACCTCGCCAGGCATGCCTGCATCCGGGCGCGCATGCCGAGCGGACTGCCGTCGCCGTGGGAATTCGCCCGCGGCACGCGCGCCGCTCGCGGCAAGACGGGCACGCTCGAAGCGATCGACGTGCCGGGGCCGATGGTGCTCGACTCGCCGCTGCTGATGCTGGAGGCGGCGCGCGCGGGACTGGGGCTCGCGCAGGTCGCGGAGTGGTACGTGGCGGACGATGTCGCGAGCGGCCGGCTGCGCCGTGTGCTGGACGACTTCGCCGCGCCGTTGCCGGCGCTGTGCCTCTACTACTCAGGCCATCGGCACATTCCGTCAACGCTGCGCGCGTTGATCGATCTCATCCACGAAGGCAAGCGCTGAGATCTGATCCGCACTGCCACGGCTGCTGGCCCTCACCCCTGCCCTCTCCCGCAAGCGGGAGAGGGTGAAAGAAAGGCGGAGCGCTTGCGCTTCGTTCCAGCAAGCGGGAGAGGGTGAAAGAAAGGCGGAGCGCTTGCGCTTCGTTCCAGCAAGCGGGAGAGGGTGAAAGAAGGGCGGAGCGCTTGCGCTTCGTTCCAACAAGCGGAAGGAAGTTTCCAGGTCAGCTCGGTGCATTCTCACTCCCTCTCCCGCTTGCGGGAGAGGGCGGGGGTGAGGGCCAGCAGCGGCGGAAGTACAGCCGCCGTCAGCCCTTCTTCGCCACCAGCGTCAGGATGTCGTAGCTCGCCACCAGTTCGCCGCGCTGGTTGGTGACCTGCACGTCCCAGGCGACCACGCCTTGCGGCGGCTGGTCCGGGCGGTTGCCGCGGTCGATGCGGCGCTTGCAGGTCAGGCGCGCCTGGATGGTGTCGCCGATGGCCACGGGGTTCACGAAGCGCAGCGTGTCCAGCCCGTAGTTGGCGAGCACCGGCCCCGGTGCCGGCGACACGAACAGCCCCGCCGCCGCCGACAGCACGAAGTAGCCGTGCGCGATGCGCTGGCCGAATTGCGTGTCCTTGGCCGCCACCTCGTCGAAGTGCATGTAGAAGTAGTCGCCGCTGATGCCGCCGAAGTTGACGATGTCCGCTTCCGACACCGTGCGACGGTGCGTCAGCAGCGAGTCGCCGACCTGGATCTCCTCGAAGTGCTTGCGGAACGGATGGATCGCGTCTTCGTTCACCTTGCCGCCCCGCACGTATTCGCCGGTGATCGCGGTGAGCATCGTCGGCGAGGCCTGCACCGCGCAGCGCTGCAGGTAGTGCTTGACGGCACGGATGCCGCCGAGCTCCTCGCCGCCGCCGGCCCGACCCGGCCCGCCGTGCTTGAGCATCGGCAGCGGCGAACCGTGGCCGGTCGACTCACCGGCCGCGTCGCGGTCCAGCACCAGCAGCCGGCCGTGGAAGGCCGCCGCGTGATAGACCGCCTGCGCCGCCAGCGCCGGGGTCTTCGTGACGACCGATCCCACCAGGCTCCCGCGCCCCTTGGCGGCGAGCGCCAACGCCTCGTCGAAATCGCCGTAGCTCATCAGCGTGGACACGGGACCGAAGGCCTCGATGTTGTGCACCGCCTCATTGCGCATCGCATCGCGGCACAGCAGCAGCGTCGGCGCGAAGAACGCGCCGTCGCCGACACCCTCGCCCACCGGCGCGAAGCCGTCGCGCTCGCCGTAGACGATCTCGTTGCCTTGCGCGAGCTGCGCCAGGCGCTCGGCCACGTCGGCCTGCTGCGCCTTGGACGCCAGCGCGCCCATGCGCACGCCTTCAATCGAAGGGTCGCCGATCTTGATCTTCGCGAGCCGCTCGCGCAGCGCCGCGCCCACCGCGTCGACCTGTGCCGCCGGCACGATCGCGCGACGGATGGCCGTGCACTTCTGGCCGGCCTTGGCGCTCATCTCCCGCATCACTTCCTTGACGAAGAGATCGAACTCGGGATCGCCCGGCACCACGTCCGGCGCCAGGATCGCGCAGTTCAGGCTGTCCGCCTCGGCGTTGAACGGCACCGAGCGGCGGATCAGGTTCGGATTGACGCGCAACTGCGCGGCGGTGTCCGCCGAGCCGGTGAAGGTGACGACGTCCGTCTCCTCCAGCCGGTCCAGCAGATCGCCGGAACCGCCGATGATCAGCTGCAACGCACCGGCCGGCAGCAGGCCGGACTGCTCGATCAGGCGCACGCAGGCCTCGGCGACATAGCTGGTCGCGGTGGCCGGCTTGACGATGCAGGGCATGCCGGCGAGGAAGCTCGGCGCGAACTTCTCCAGCATCCCCCACATCGGGAAGTTGAACGCGTTGATGTGCACCGCGACGCCGCGCTTGGGCACCAGCACGTGGGTGCCCATGAACTGGCCGACCTTGCCCAACTGCTGCGCCGGGCCTTCATGGACGATGTTGCTCGACGGCAGCTCGCGCCGCCCCATCGAGGCGTACGCGAACAACGTGCCGAAACCGCCTTCGATGTCGATCCACGAATCGGGCCGCGTCGCGCCGGTATGCGCGGAGATCGCGTAGAGCGATTCCTTGTGTTCCTGCAGGTAGGTCGCGAGCGCCTTGAGGATCGCCGCGCGCTGCTGGAAGTCGAGCGCCAGCAGCGCAGGCAGCGTCTTCGTGCGCGCGAAGTGCAGGCTCTCGCCGAAGTCGATCTCGTCGGCATGGGTCTGCGCCACCAACCGGCCGTTGATGGCGCTGTGCAGGCCGCGCGCGGCGGTCGAGCCGATCCAGCGACCGGCGATCAGGCTTTGGAGGACGGGGGTGGCGCTGACGCTCATGGTTGGTATTTCCAGGTTCCGTTGTCGATCTTGACCATCACGCGGGCGCGCTGGTCGAGACCCAGGTGGTCGTTCGGCGACATCGTGAACACGCCGTGCGCGGCCGGCAGCTCCTTCACGCCTTCGAGCGCGTCGCGCAACGCCGCGCGGAACTGCGCCGTGCCCGGCTGGGCCTTCTTGATGGCTTCCGGAATCGCCGCCTGCAGCAGCAGGCCCGCGTCCCACGCGTGGCCGCCGAAGGTCGACACGCTGCCCTTGCCGTACGCGCCTTCATACGCGGTCACGTAGGTCTTGGCGCTCTTCTTGGCCGGATGGTCCGCCGGCAGCTGGTCCACGACCAGCACCGGCCCCGACGGCAGGAAGGTGCCCTCGACATCCTTGCCGCCGACGCGCAGGAAGTCGTTGTTGGCCACGCCGTGGGTCTGGTAGTACTTGCCCTGGTAGCCGCGCTCCTTGAGCGTCTTCTGCGGCAGCGCCGCCGGCGTGCCGCTGCCGCCGACCAGCACCGCGTCCGGCCTGGCCGCCATGATCTTCAGCGCCTGGCCGGTCACCGAGGTGTCGGTGCGGTTGTAGCGCTCGTTGGCGACGATGCTCAGGCCCTTGCTGGCCGCGACCTTGTTGAACTCGCCGTACCAGCCCTCGCCGTAGGCGTCGGCGAAGCCGATGTAGGCCACCGTCTTCACGCCCTGCGCCTGCATGTGGCTGGCGATGGCCAGCGCCATCATGATGTCGTTCTGCGGCGTCTTGAAGACCCACTTCTTCTTCGCGTCCATCGGCTCGACGATGCGCGCCGAGGCCGCCATCGAGATCATCGGCACCTGCGCCTCCGACACCGCGTCGATCATCGCCAGCGAGTTCGGCGTGACGGTCGAGCCGACGACCACGTCGACCTTGTGCTCGGTGATCAGCTTGCGGGTGTTGGCCACCGCCGTCGTGGTGTCCGACGCGTCGTCCAGGATGATGTAGTTGACCTTCTGCCCGGCGATGGTCTTGGGCATCAGCGCGAAGGTGTTCTTCTCCGGGATGCCCAGCGAGGCGGCCGGACCCGTGGCCGACACGGTCACGCCGACGTTGATGTCCGCCCACGCGCTGCCGCCCGCGCCCATCAGCGCGGTCCCTGCCACGGCCATGGCCAGCAGGGTCTTCTCGATGCGTTTCATGTCGTCTCCTAGGAATGTGTTTTTCAGGAACGCAAGGTCAATGAGGGATTGCTACTGCGATGACTGCAGGGACTGCAAGGACTGCAGGGACTCCAGGTCCGGGGGCGATGGTCCTCCGCGAAGCCTTCATGAGACTTGCGGCGCCGCCGGGTCGAGTTCGTCGCGCTCGTGACGCGCCGAAGGATCGGCAGGCTCGGCCCGCACCGCGCCGAGACCGCCGAAGAACAGGTCCGCCACCATCGGCGCCACCGCCTCGTAGGTCAGCGCGCCGTCGGGCCGCAGCCAGGTGAAGGTCCAGTTGATCATGCCGAACAGCAGCATGGTCAGCGGCTTGTGCAAGTGGGCGCCGCGCAGCTCCGGCCGCACCGCGGCCACCGCATCGGCGAAACGCCCGACCACCTCGCGCTCGACCGCCACCATGCGCTCGCGGTGCGCATCGTCGAGGAACTTCAGGTCCTCGGTCAGCACGCGGTGCTCGTTCTGCGCCTCGCCGTAGGCCTGCACGAAACGGTGGATCAGTCCGCGCAGGTGCTCCTGCGGCGGCAGCCGCAGCGCGCTCACCTCGTCGACCAGGTCGACCAGGTGGCGCAGGTGGTTCTGGCAGATCTGCGCGAGCAACTCATGCTTGTCGCGCACGTAGTGGTACAGCGTGGGCTTGCTGACCTCGCAGGCCTCGGCGACCTGGTTCATCGAGGTCGCCGGGTAGCCCTGGTTGGCGAAAAGCCGGGCGGCCTGCGCGAGGATCTCCTCGCGGGTGGCATCGAATCCGGGAGCGCGACCTCGGGCCATGGGGTGTCTTTTCCTTGTGAATCAGCGTTCGTCGAACGAGATCACGACGCGCGGGGTCAGGGCGTGCGCCTGACAGCTCAGGATGAATCCCGCCGCCACCTCGTGCTTCTCGAGGGCGAAATTCTTATCCATCCGGACCTCGCCCTCGATCAGCTTGCAGCGGCAGGTCGAGCACACGCCGGATTTGCAGGAGAACGGAACGTCCATGCCGGCCCGCGCGGCGGCGTCGAGCAGGCTGGGGTCGCTCTTGCGGAACTCGATCTCGCGCGACACGCCATCGCGGATCACGACGACCTTGGCGGCTTCGGCGTCCTCGTCGTGGACCTCGTGCGGCGCCGGGCGGCCGGTCTGCATCTCCGGCGTGCCGAAGCGCTCGATGTGGATGCGTTCCTCGGGCACGCCGGCGGCCCGCAGCGCGGCCTCGGCCTGCTCGTTCATCTCGAACGGGCCGCAGACGAAGACCTGGTCGATGCCGGCCGCCGGCACCGGTCCGGCCAGGAAGTCGCCCAGCTTGGCCCGGTCCAGCCGGCCCGCCATCAGCGGCGCGTCGACATGCTCGCGCGAGAACACGTGATGCAGCGTCAGCCGCGTCATGTAGCGGTTCTTGAGGTCCTCGAGCTCCTCCTTGAACATCGTCGACGCCGGCCGGCGGTTGCCGTAGATCAGCGTGAAGCGGCTCATGGGCTCGCGGGCCAGCACCGTCTTCATGATGGACAGGATGGGCGTGATGCCCGAGCCCGCCGCGATGCCCACGTAGTGGCGGCCGGTCGACGGATCCAGCGGCACATGGAAGCGGCCCTGCGGCGGGAAGACCTGGATCTCGTCGCCGGCCTTCAACTGCCGGTGCACCCACGTGGAGAAGGCGCCGCCGTCGACCTGGCGCACGCCGACGCGCAGTTCGCCGTCGTCCACGCCGGCGCAGATGGAATAGGAGCGGCGCAGGTCCTGGCCGTCGACGTCGCCGCGCAGCGTCAGGTACTGGCCCTGGGTGAAGCGGAAGGTCTCGCGCAGCGCCTCGGGCACGTCGAAGCACAGCACGACGGCGTCGTCGGTGTCCTGGTGCTTGGCGCGCAGGCGCAGCGGGTGGAAATGCAGGCTCATGGCGATGGCTCAGATCGGCTTGAAATGTTCGAAGGGCTCGCGGCAGGCGACGCAGCGGTACAGCGACTTGCAGGCGGTGGAGCCGAAGGCCGACAGCTGCTCGGTGTGCGTGCTGCCGCAGCGCGGGCAGGCGATGGCCTCGCGGCGGCGGACGATGCGGATCGGCACGCCCTGCCCCGCGTCGACAGGCCCCGGCGGCGCGATGCCGTAGCGGCGCAGCTTCTCGCGGCCCTCGTCGGTGATCCAGTCGGTGGTCCAGGCGGGCGCGCGGCGCATCGTCACCGTGACCGTGCCGAAACGCGCCAGCGCGTCGCGCACGTTCTGCTCGATCGCCTCGGTCGCCGGGCAGCCGGAGTACGTCGGCGTCAGCACGACCTCGACGCCGTCGGCGGTCTCGACCAGGTCGCGCACGATGCCGAGCTCCACCAGCGACACCGCCGGCACCTCGGGATCGAGCACCTGCGACAGCACCTCCCACGCGGCGGACAGCCGTCCGCAGCCGAGGTCGGTGGCGCCGACGCCGGACGACGACGGACGCGGCCCGACCGGCGTCAATGACGACAGCCAATCGAGATGCGAAGGCGTCGGGGCGTTCATGGCGATGCCGCTCACCACACCCCGCCGGAGTAGCTGCGCTGCAGGGACTGCATCGTCGCCAGCATGTGACCCATGTGCTCGGTGTGGACGCCGCGCACGCCGGTGTAGACATGCGGCGTGTCCTTCGGCCGTGCCAGCTGCGCTTCGGCGAGGACCTCGTCCATCGCCGCGTCCCAGTCGGGCTTCAGCGACGACCAGGCCGGGCCCAGGCCAATGGCCTCGGCGGCCGCGTCGATCTCGTCGGACGCGAACAGCTCGTTGACGTAGGGCCACAGCTGCGCGAGCGCGGCCTTCATCCGCTGGGTGGACTCGTCCGTGCCGTCGCCCAGCCGCACGACCCACTCGGCCGCGTGCTGCTGGTGATAGCGGACTTCCTTCACCGCCTTGGCGGCGATGGCGGCGACCTCGGCGTCGCTGGACGCCTGCAGCCGCGTCCACATCGGCATCAGCCAGCAGGCGGCGATCAGGTTGCGGGCCTGCGTGAAGGCGAAGTCGCCGCGCGGCAGCTCCATCATCACGGGGTTCAGGTAGTGGCGTTCCTCGCGCAGGTAGGCGAGCTGGTCCTCATCGAGCGGCTGCTCGTTGAGCTGGCCGGCGCGCGTCAACAGCGCGCGCGACTGGCCCAGCAGGTCCAGCGCGATGTTGCCCAGCGCGAGTTCCTCTTCCAGGATGGGCGCGTGGCCAATCCATTCGGAGATGCGATGCGACAGCACCAGGCAGGCGTCGCCGATGCGCAGCAGGTACTGGACGTCCGCGCGCTGGCCGGGTTGGACGGAAGCGTTCATCGTCCGGTCCTCACATGTGGTCCAGCGATGCGGGCAGGTCGTAGAAGGTCGGGTGGCGGTACACCTTGTCCTCCATCGGGTCGAAGTACATGGCCTTCTCGCCCGGGTCCGACGCGACGATCGCCGAGGACGGCACGACCCAGATGCTCACGCCTTCCTGGCGGCGGGTGTAGACGTCGCGCGCCATCTGGACGGCCATCTTCGCGTCGGGCGCGTGCAGGCTGCCGCAGTGCTTGTGGTCCAGGCCCGCCTTGTTGCGGACGAAGACTTCCCACAGGGGCCATTCGTTGGCGCCGGTCGTTTGGTTGATGCTCATGATTCGAATGCTCTGGTCTGTCGTGGCGGAGGCGGTGATCGCTGATGCGCGCATGCGCGGCAGCGTTCGGTCAGGCCGCCTTGGCTGCGGTGGCGCGCTTCTTCGCGTGGGCGAGCGCGGCCTCGCGGACCCAGGCGCCGTCGTCCCAGGCCTTGACGCGGGTGCCCAGGCGCTCGGTGTTGCAGGGGCCGTTGCCGCCGACGACGCGCCAGAACTCGGCCCAGTCGATCGCACCGAAGTCGTGGTGTTCGCGTTCGGCGTTCCACTTCAGGTCGGGATCGGGCAGCGTGACGCCGAGCAGCTCGGCCTGCGGCACGGTCGCGTCGACGAACTTCTGGCGAAGTTCATCGTTGGTCAGGCGCTTGATGCCCCAGCGCATCGACTGCTCGGAGTTCGGCGAATCCTTGTCGGCCGGTCCGAACATCATCAGCGAGGGCCACCACCAGCGGTTCACCGCGTCCTGGACCATCGCCTTCTGCGCGGCGGTGCCCTCGCGCATCATCACCAGCAGGCTCTCGTAGCCCTGGCGCTGGTGGAAGGATTCCTCGCGGCAGATGCGGATCATCGCGCGGGCATACGGGCCGTAGGAGCAGCGGCACAGCGGCACCTGGTTCATGATCGCGGCGCCGTCCACCAGCCAGCCGACCACGCCGATGTCCGCCCAGGTCAGCGTCGGGTAGTTGAAGATCGAGCTGTACTTGGCCTTGCCCGTGTGCAGCGCGTCCAGCATCTGGTCGCGGCTGGTGCCCAGCGTCTCCGCGGCGGAGTACAGGTAGAGCCCGTGCCCGCCCTCGTCCTGCACCTTGGCCAGCAGGATCGCCTTGCGCTTGAGCGTCGGTGCGCGCGTGATCCAGTTGCCTTCCGGCAGCATGCCCACGATCTCCGAATGCGCATGCTGGCTGATCTGGCGCACCAGCGTCTTGCGGTAGTGGTCCGGCATCCAGTCCTTGGCCTCGATGAAATCGCCCGCGTCGATGCGGGCCTCGAAGGCCTCGTTGCGCTGCTGTTCCTCGGCGGTCTGCAGCTTGGCCGCCTGGTCCTGCGGACCGACGCTCATGGCTTGCGTGTACATGGATGCTCCTTGCTTCCTGCTTCGAGGCGGCATCCTCGTGGGGCGCCGCCAGGTGGCCGTCGGAACGGGTTACGAGTTCTTCGGGCGTTGGTCGACGACGCGGCGGGCCTTGCCCACCAGCGTGCGTTCAATCGAATCCGGCGCGCCGACCGTCACGCGGGTCGACACGCCGATCAGCGTCTTGATGCGGTGCTGCAGCGACTTCGACATCGCCGCCGCATCGCCGCCGCCGGCGGCGGACAGTTCGCAGCGCACCTCGACCTCGTCGAGGTGGCCGTCGCGGCGGACGACGATCTGGTACTGGCCGGACAGCCCCGGCTCGGCGAGCACCAGCTCCTCGATCTGCGTCGGGAACAGGTTGACGCCGCGGATGATCAGCATGTCGTCGCTGCGGCCGACGATCTTGCCCATGCGGCGCATGCTGCGCGCGGTCGGCGGCAGCAGGCGCGTCAGGTCGCGGGTGCGGTAGCGGATCACCGGCAGCGCTTCCTTGCTCAGCGAGGTGAACACCAGTTCCCCTTCCGAGCCCTCGGGCAGCACCTCGCCGGTCTCGGGGTCGATGATCTCGGGATAGAAGTGGTCCTCCCAGATCACCGGCCCGTCCTTGGTCTCGATGCATTCGCTGGCCACGCCCGGCCCCATCACCTCGGACAGGCCGTAGATGTCGACCGCGTCGATGCCGGCCTTGTGCTCGATCTCGCGGCGCATCGCCTCGGTCCAGGGCTCGGCGCCGAACACGCCGGTCTTCAGCGAGGACGCGCGCGGGTCCAGGCCCTGGCGCACGAACTCCTCGACGATCACCTGCATGTAGCTCGGCGTCACCATGATCACGTCGGGCTTGAAGTCCTGGATCAGCTGGACCTGCTTCTCGGTCTGGCCGCCGGACATCGGAATGACGGTGCAGCCCAGCCGCTCGGCGCCGTAGTGCGCGCCCAGGCCGCCGGTGAACAGGCCGTAGCCGTAGGCCACGTGGACGATGTCGCCCTGGCGCGTGCCGGCGGCGCGCAGCGAGCGCGCGACCAGGTCGGCCCAGGTGTCGATGTCGCGCCGCGTGTAGCCCACCACCGTCGGCTTGCCGGTCGTGCCCGACGAGGCGTGCACCCGCACCACCTGCTCGCGCGGCACGGCGAACAGGCCGAAGGGGTAGTTGTCGCGCAGGTCCTTCTTGGTCGTGAACGGGAACAGGCGCAGGTCGGACAGGTCCTTCAGGTCGTCCGGATGGACGCCCTTCGCGTCGAAGGCGGCCTTGTAATGCGGCACGTTCTCGTAGGCGTGCTTCAGCGACCACTTCAGGCGCTGCAGCTGCAGCGCGCGCAGCTCGTCCTGGCTGGCGCGCTCGATGGGCTCGAGGTGCTCGGGCTGGAAGGTCTTCACCGTCATGGGGGCTGTCTCCTGACCTGTCTCGTCGTTCCGGCGCGTGGCGGGGCGCGGCGGGCTCAGCGCCCGGCCGCCAGTTCCGGCACCACGGGCTTGCCCTTGATGCGATAGGAACGTCCGCGGAAGACCGCGATCAATTCGTCGCGCTGATTGGTGATGCGGATGTCGTAGACGCCGGTGCGGCCGGCCAGCGAGGTCTCGGTGGCGCGCGCCGTCAGCAGGTCGCCCAGCCGGGACGGCGCGACGATGTCGATCGCGAAGCCCGAGGCCACCGTCACCTCGTTGTGCGAGTTGCAGGCGAAGGCGAAGCACGAGTCGGCCAGCGTCGTGACGACGCCGCCGTGGCAGATGTCGAAGCCGTTGAGCATGTCCTCGCGCACCGTCATCGACAGCGTCGCGGTGCCGGGACCGATGGCGTCGATGCGCATGCCCAGTCCCCGCGAGGCCCGGTCGTTGGCGAACATGGTGTCGCGGACCGCCTCGGCCACGCGTTGCGCGTCCGGCGCGTCCTGCCGGGGATCGAGGGCCGCGCTCATCAGCGGTCCTTGAACGTCGGCTGACGCTTGGTCAGGAAGGCGGCGGCGCCCTCCAGGTAATCGTGCGCGTAGCCGAGCTGGCTCTGCAGCCGGGCCTCGAGCTTGAGGGCGTCCTCGAACTCCAGGTCCATCGAGGCGTCGAGCGCCTCGCGGGTCTGCACCAGCGCCTTGGTCGGCATCTTCGCGAGCTTCTGCGCGGTGGCCATCGCCTCGCTCTGCAGCTCGGCGTCGGCGACGCAACGCGCGATCAGGCCCCAGGACTGCGCCTCCGCGGCAGGCAACTTGTCGCCCAGCAGCGCCAGCTGCATCGCGCGGGCCCGGCCGACCAGCCGCGTCAGCAGCCAGGTACCGCCGCAGTCGGGCACCAGGCCGATCTTGGAGAACGCCTGGATGAAGGAGGCCGACTGCCCCGCGATCACCAGGTCGCAGCCCAGCGCGAAGTTCGCGCCGGCGCCCGCGGCCACGCCATTGACGGCGCAGATCGTCGGCACCGGCATGCTGCGCAGGCGCAGCGCCAGCGGGATGTAGTAATGGTCCAGCAGGTTGCCGATGTCCTTGGCCTTGGGCTTCTTGTGGACGTCGGCGCTGGCGGCCGGTTCGGACGATTCGTCGAACTCCGGCTTGATGTGGGGATCCGACAGGTCCTGGCCCGCGCAGAACGCGCGCCCGGAGCCGGTGATGAGCACCGCGCGCACGGTCCCGTCGTGCGCCGCCTCGTCGAGCGCGACCCGCAGCTGGCTGAGCAGCCCGGTCGTGAACGCGTTCAAGGCCTGCGGCCGGTTCAGCGTCAGGACGCGGACGGCGCCTTCGGTGCTGATCAGCAGCGGACTGTCTCCGGCAGCGGTGGATGGGGTCGTGGTGGCGGTGCTCATTCGGCTTGTCTCCTCGGCCGTCGATGGATTCAGCTTTTTCGCGGTGTCCCGCAGCTTTTCTTGATCGGCTTCTATTTACCGACCGGTCGGTAGATACTACGAGTCCTCGCCCCGCAAGACAAGGTCGAAAACCTGGGGTTACCACCTAGACGAAGGCTGTTCCATGCCCTGCTATGCCATCGACGGGATCTCGCCGGTCGTCCATCCGAGCGCCTACGTGCATCCGACGGCGGTACTGATCGGGGACGTCATCGTGGGACCGGGCTGTTATGTCGGCCCCAACGCGTCCCTGCGTGGGGACTTCGGCCGGATTCGTCTGGCGGCGGGTTCGAACGTGCAGGACACCTGCGTGATCCACGGTTTTCCGGATTCGGACACGGTGGTCGAGGAGAACGGCCATGTCGGCCACGGCGCGGTGCTGCACGGCTGCGTGGTGCGGCACGACGCGCTGGTGGGCATGAACGCGGTGGTGATGGACGAGGCGGAGGTCGGCGCGTACAGCATCGTGGCCGCCTGCGCGTTCGTGCGGGCCGGGCTGAAGCTGCCGGAGAAATCGCTGGTCGCGGGCCTGCCCGCGAAGGTGGTTCGCCCGCTGACCGAGGACGAGATCCGCTGGAAGCGCGTCGGCACCGAGACCTACCAGGATCTGGCGAAGCGCTGCCATGCGAGCCTGGTCGAGGTCACGCCGTTGACCGAGGAAGAGGCGGACCGCCCTCGCCTGCAGGTCGGCGGGCCGAAGACGCTGGTCGCGACGAAGCGCGACGGCGACGGCGACGGCGACGGCTGAGCAGATGCGCGCGCCGGAGCCGGTCCATCGGTCCTCGCCCGCGCACGCAGTACGGGAGCGTCGCTCGCACGCGGGGTACCTCGTTGGTACCCCGCGGCCAGTGCCTGGCTGGAAGAATCGGTCGCCATGACTTCCGCCGCCGCTCCGCTGCCCCTGCCCCGTCCGGAGGTGCCGCTGTGGCTGCCGGCACTGTTCATCGTGTGCAGCACCCTGGCGATGCGTCGCGCGGCTGCTGCAGGCGCTGGGCGGCTGCGCAGGCATGGTGCTGGCGCGGGCGATCGCGGGGCTGGTGGGCCAGCTGGGGCTCTGGATCGCGGGACGGGAACCCCCGAGGGCCTGAATCGCCGGGTCAGGCGGACAACGCGACGGCCGGAGGGCCTTCAGGCCATCTCGGCGCGGCCGACCTGCACCTGGTCGATGAGCGAGGTGACCAGCCCGGACGACAGGCCATCGACGCCGGCTCCGGAGCACGCCGCGGCGCCGGCGGCGACGGCCCAGCGCAGCTGGTCTTCGGGATCCTGGGTGCCGCCGTTCATGAGGCTGTAGAGCAGCCCCGCCATCGCTGCGTCCCCGGCGCCGATGGTGTCGACGACGCCTTCGAGCGGTGGCGGCGCGGCGCTGAGATCGGCCTTCGGGTGGAACAGCTGCGCGCCGCGCTCGCCGAGCGTCAGCATCACGATCGCGCGCGGATTCCAGGCCGAGATCTGTCCCAGTCCGAGATGGTGGTCGCGGCTGCGGAACAGGCCGCGCAGGTCCTCGTCGGAGACCTTGATGACGTCCGCGAGCCGGCACATGCGTTCGAGCGTGCGGTCGTAGCGGGAGTCCATCGTGATGCGGTAGTTCGGGTCGTAGCTGATGCGCACGCCTTCGTCCTTGAGCGACTCGGCCAGCGCGATCAGGCGTGCGGCGAGCGGCTCGCGGGTCAGGCTGATCGAGCCGAAATGCGCCCAGCGCAGCGCGCGGCGCCAGCCGGCGGGCAAGGCATGAGGCCGGAAATGCAGGTCGGCGCTGTCGTCGCCGACGAAGGCGTACTCGGGCGGATCGACCTGGTGCACATAGGCCACCAGCGGCGACTTGGCGAACTGCTGGATGAAGCGCAGGTCCAGGCTGGCGTCGGCGCTGGCCTGCCAGATCGCCTGGCCGAACGGATCCTTGCTGATGCCGCCGGCGAAGGCGCTCAACTGGCCGAGGCGGGACATCGCGATGGCCACGTTCCAGGGGGAGCCGCCGCTGCGGCTGCGCCAGTCGTGGGGACCGACGCGGATCATGTCGGTGAGGGCTTCGCCGAAGGAGACGAAGCTGGCCAGGTCCGCATGGACCACGGTCGTGGGGGTCAGGCTCATGGCGCGATTCGACCCCCGCCGACCGCGCGCTGCAAGTGGCAAGTCCTACAGGGTGACGAAGGACAGCCTCGGCCGACTCAGCGCAGCTCCAGAAGGACTTCGGGGTGCGCCATGGCAACGCGCAACAGCGTCCTCGCGGCGCCGGTGGGCTCTCGGCGCCCTTGCTCCCATTCCTGCAGTGTCCGTTTCGACACTCCCAGCAGCCCTGCGAAGTCCGCCTGTGACAAGCCCGTGCAGGCGCGGGCTTCCGCGGCTCCTGGAATTTCGACGCGCGTAATCCGGGCGGCTCGGCCCGCCTTCATCTGCCGGACGGATTCCAGCAAGTCCTGCTGGAACTTCTCCTTGTCCTTAGGCATCTTCGACTCCTTGCTTCAGCTGTTCCAGAAACGCAGCCGGAAGGCTGTCGTAGTCAGCCTTTGAATAAACGATCAACAGCCAGATCACCTCGTCCTCGACATTGAAATAGATCACACGGACCCCGCCGCGCTTGCCACGCCCGGCCTTCGCCCAGCGAATCTTCCGGCACCCGCCACTACCCGGAATGACGTCCCCGGCGTCCGGGTTCAGTGCGATCCAGTTGATGAAGTCGACGCGCTCCGCTTCGGTCCAAAGGTCCTTGGCGTACTTCTGGAACATCGGGGTTTCGGCAACGGTTCGCATGTTGCCACGGTACGTCTTTGACGTACAGGCCATCCATGACCCATCTCGGCAGTTCGCTCACGGGGACTGACTTGTTTCCGCGATGACGCTCCTCGTTCAGTTGTTCGTTGGATGCCACACGCACAGTCGCCACTGCGCCGCAGGAACACAGTTGTCCTGGGAAGGGCTTCGGCGGGCAAGGAGCAGCGGGCGGCGGCACAATCGGGCCCATGACCGATGGTGTGATTCCGCTGCTCGATCTGCGCCAGATCGGGCGGACGCCTCCCGTGCCGCATCCGCTGCCGCCGCCCCGCAGCGGCCCGTGGCTGGATGCGCGCGGCCGGCCGCTGCGCGACCTGCGCATCTCCGTCACCGACCGCTGCAACTTCCGCTGCAGCTACTGCATGCCCAAGGACGTCTTCGACAAGGACTACGCCTTCCTCCCCCATCGCGACCTGCTCTCCTTCGAGGAGATCGCCCGCCTCGCCCGCGTCTTCGCCCAGCTCGGCGTGCAGAAGCTGCGCCTGACCGGCGGCGAACCGCTGCTGCGCCGCAACCTCGAGGCGCTGATCGCCCAGCTGGCCGCGTTGCGCACACCCGAGGGCCAAGCGCTGGACCTCACGCTCACCACCAACGGCTCGCTGCTCGCCCGCAAGGCCCGCGCGCTCAAGGACGCCGGCCTGCAGCGCGTCACCGTCAGCCTGGACGCGCTCGACGACGCCATCTTCCGCCGCATGAATGACGTCGACTTCCCCGTTGCCGAGGTGCTGCGCGGCATCGAGGCCGCGCAGGCCGCCGGACTCGCGCCGATCAAGGTCAACATGGTCGTCAAGCGCGGCACCAACGACGACCAGATCGTCCCCATGGCGCGCCACTTCCGCGGCACCGGCGTCGTGCTGCGCTTCATCGAGTACATGGACGTCGGCATGAGCAACGGCTGGCGCATGGATGAAGTGCTGCCGTCCGCCCAGGTGCTGGAACGGCTGCGCGAGCACGCCGAGCTGGTGCCACTCGCCCCCTCCTCCGACGGCGAGACCGCCACGCGCTGGGGCTACGCCGACGGCAGCGGCGAGATCGGCCTGATCTCCAGCGTCACCCAGGCCTTCTGCGGCGACTGCAACCGCGCGCGCCTCTCCACCGAAGGCCGCCTCTACACCTGCCTGTTCGCGGGCGACGGCCACGACCTGCGCGCGCTGCTGCGCGGCGACGCCGTCCACGGGCCCCGCACCGACGACGAGATCGGCGCCGCGCTGGGCGCGCTCTGGACGCGGCGCAACGACCGCTACTCCGAGCTCCGCGCCAGCCTGCCGGCGGCGACGGACGCCGGCCCGGCGCGCCGCGTCGAGATGCACTACATCGGCGGCTGATGCGCGCCACCGCGCTCATCCTCTGCGGCGGGCGCGCGACCCGCATGGACGGCGTCGACAAGCCGCTCCAGGAATTCCAGGGCCGGCCGCTCGTCGCCCAGGTGCTCGAGCGCATCGCCCCCCAGACCGGCGGTCGCGTCCTCATCAGCGCCAACCGCCACCTCGACGACTACCGCGCCTTCGGCCATCCGGTGCTCGAGGACGCCTTCCCGGACTTTGCGGGACCGCTCGCGGGCATCCTTGCCGGCATGGACGCGCTCGCACACGACGATGCGGCGGGCACGGACGACTGGCTGCTCGTCGTCAGCGGCGACAGCCCCTGGTTGCCGACGGACCTGCTGGGCCGTCTGGCCGACGGGCTGCATCCGGATCTCACGGCGGCCATGGCGCTCGGACGCGAGGCGCCGGATGCCCCCTTGCGCAGCCAGCCGCTGGCGAGCCTCATCCACGCGGGACATCGGGCAGCGCTGGCGTCCGCGCTGCAGGCCGGCGAGCGGCGCGTCGAACGCTGGTTGCGCGGCCTGCCGCTGGCCGAGGTCGTTTTCGACCGCGCCGACGACGAGCGGGCGTTCGCCAACATCAACGACAGGAGCGAGCTTGAGCGACTCGAACGACTCCGATAACGCGGTCGAATCTGCCGGCGCGATCACCTTGCGGCTGCTGACTGAAGGCGACCTCGTGGCCTACAAGGCCTTGCGCGACGCCATGCTGGCCCGGCACGAGCAGGCCTTCACCTCCGATGCGGAGACGGAGCGCGCGCGCGAGGCCGCGAGCTACCGTGTGCGGCTGCATCCGCAGGCGGGCGGCAAGTCGCTGTTCACGCTGGGCGCGTGGCGCGACGACCGGCTCGTGGGCGCCTTGACCTGCGAGCACGAGAACCGCAAGAAGGTGCTGCACATCGCGCACCTGATCGGGATGATGGTCGACGACGAGTTCCGCGGGCGTGGCATCGGCAAGCGGCTGCTGGGGCAGGCGCTTGCGCTGCTGCGCCGCGAGCCGCGCCTGGAGACCGTCACGCTGAGCGTGACGGCCGGCAACCAGTCCGCGATCGCCGTCTACCGGCAGGCCGGCTTCACCCGCTACGGTCACCTGCCGCGCGCGATCCGCCTGTCCGATGGCCGTTACTACGCCAAGGACCTGATGAGCCTGGACCTGCGGAGCTGAGCCTCAGCGCGCCCCCGCACACCAAGCCCGATCACGGCGAGTCTCGTTCACCAAGGCCCGATCACAGCGAGTCTCGCTGGGGCCGGAGCGATGCGAGGGGGTCCTGGAGGGAGCCCCCTCGCGTCGTGGAGAGCCCGCGCCTGGCCTCACGCGGGGGCGGCGTCAATCGCAGGCCTGCCCCGGCCGCCCGGTGATGTCCACGTCGACGGTCAGTTCATCCTGGATCGCCAGCAGCCCCCCCAGCACCGCGAATGGCTTGATGCCGAAGTCGCTCTGCCGCAGCACCAGTGCTCCCTGGGCGCGCAGGGCGTCATCCCCCGCGGGCCTGGCGACCCGGACTGGCACGTCGAGCTCACGCACTTCCCCGTGCCACCGCACCGCTAGCTTCAGCGCGAGCGTCGGGAACGCGCCTGCCACCGCGGTGCTACGCATCGAGATCACCGGGAAGCGTTCCCCGTCGACGGCGCGGAGCATGTTGGTGCGGGTGCCGTCGACATCGGAGGCTGACGGCACGCTGGCGAATTCGCTGCCGAGTCCTGCGCGCCATTCGGGCTTGTCGATGCCGACCTCGTCGAGGCGGAAGCCGAGTTCCACGCCTGCGCCTGCGATCCCGTCGGCCGGCAGGAAGACCTGGCCGCCGAGCCGTTCCACGCCGAGCACGTGGTTGTGGCCGACCTTGGCGAGGCGTCCGCCGCGGAAGACGTGGATGCGGACCTGCGACGCGGCGGCGTCGACGCGGTAGAGCCGGCCTTCGCCGCGCTGCTGCGCCCCGAGCCAGGCGGGACAGGAGGATGGCGGCGCGGCTGCTTCGGACGCGGGTGCGGGTGGCGCCACGGCATTTGGTGCAGTGCCGCATCCGGTGAGCGCCAGCATCGCCGCCGCCATCGCTGCCGCCGTCACCGTCCTTGCCGCCGCGGTCCTCGCGGTCCGGGCCGCCCCCCGCATCTCCGGGGGACGCGGCCCCCACGGCATCTCGCTTGCCCGCGTCAACACTTGCATAGGGGTAAACCAAGAGTGGCCAGACCCCCATTCTGAACGGCACAAACAGGCAGGTCGCACTAGCATTGCGACATCACGACGACCCTCGCACGGGAGACCGCCATGGCACGCCAAGCCACCGACCTCATGGCGCAGTACGCCGCCTACCACCGCGACCGCCGCAACATCGCGACGCACTTCGTCGGCATTCCGCTGATCGTCTTCGCGATCGGCGTGCTGCTGGCGCGGGCGCAATTCCACGTCGCCGACTGGACCCTGTCCGCCGCCTGGCTCGTCTGGGGCGCCGCCACGATCTGGTACCTGACGCGCGGCAACTTCGTGCTGGGCCTGTCCACCGCGCTGGTCAACGCGGTGCTGATGGCGCTGGCGCATCCGCTGGCCGAGGGTTCCGCCGGCGGCTGGCTGGCCTGGGGCCTGGGCAGCTTCATCGTCGGCTGGATCATCCAGTTCGTCGGCCACTACTACGAGGGCCGCAAGCCCGCCTTCGTCGACGACCTGATCGGGCTGCTGGTGGGTCCGATGTTCGTCGTCGGCGAAGCCCTGTTCGCGATGGGCTGGGGCCGCGACCTGCTCGCCGAAATCGAACGCCGCGCCGGCCCGACCCACCTGCGCGACCTCACGCACCCCGCCTGAGCCGCCGGGCCGCCGGGCCCGAACGGGCCGGCAAGCCGCGTCGCCGCGCGGGGCCCGGCAAGCCCCGCTCCGTGAGGGGTCGGGTCTTGCGGGGGCTTGCGGCGCGCCCTCAAGGCGCTTATCTTGGGGTCGTCCGATTTCCGTCAGCTTTTCGCCAGGATTTCGCCAGGAGGCCCCATGAAACCGGTGTCCGATCTGTTGAAGAACCGCGGCCCGAGCGTCTGGCGCATCGCGCCCGAAGCGACGGTGTTCGATGCGCTGCATCTGCTCGCGCAGCATGACGTCGGCGCGCTGCTGGTGATGGAGGGCGAGCGGCTGCTCGGCATCTTCTCGGAGCGCGACTACACCCGCAAGATCGCGCTGCAGGGACGTGATTCCCGCAGCACGCAGGTCAAGGAGGTCATGACGCCCAACGTGTTCGTCGTGAAGCCCAACACCGAGTGCCGCGAGTGCATGAGCCTGATGAGCCAGCGCAAGATCCGCCACCTGCCGGTGGTCGAGGGTTCCACCGTCGTGGGCATGCTGTCGATCAGGGACCTGATGGACAACATCATCGCGGACGATGAACTGACCATTGCCCAGCTCCAGAGCTACATCTACGGATGACGTGGGCGCAGCCCACGCCATCCGGCGCACTGTCTAACCAGCCCAGAACTGCAACGCGCGGTCGGCGCCGTCCTTGGCCGCGCGCGCCTTGGGCGGCTTGTCCGACGGCGCCGGCGTGCCCATCGCGATCCAGCCCAGCAGCGTCTCGCCCGGCTCGCAGAACGCGGCGATCAGCCCCGGATCCCGCGCCTTCGCGCCGCTGAGCATCTTGCCGCCGAAACCCAGCGCCTGCGCAGCATTCAGGAAGTTCGTCAGCGCCCCGCCCACGCAGGCCCACTGCTCGTGCGCGGGCACCTGCGGGTGACCGAGGTCCAGCTTCGCGATGACGGCGATCGTCACCGGCGGCCGCAGCGCGCGTTCCTCGTCCATCGCCAGGCCGGCGGTGTCCTTGCCCGCACGGCGCGCAGCCTCGGCGAAGAGCGCCGCCATCGAGCGCTTCGCCTCGCCGCGCACGACCTTGAAACGGAACGGCACCAGCCCCGCGTGGTCCGGCGCATGCAGCGCGGCCTCGACCATCAGGCGCAGATGCTCGTCATCGGGCCCGGGTTCGATCAGGTACTTCGGCCCGACCGAAGCGCGCGTGAGCAGCAGCTTCAGGGCGTCGTCGTTCATGGCATCTCTTCTCTTCAACGATTCAACTTCCGGCGCGCCGCGTAGGAGCAGGCGTCCACCAGCATCACCAGCGCCAGCATCGCCAGCAGCACGGTGCAAGTCTCGCGCATCTGGAAGAGGCTGAGGTGCAGGCTCAGCATCTGGCCGAGCCCGCCGGCCCCGACGACGCCCAGCACCGTCGCGGCGCGGATGTTGTTCTCCCACCGGTACAGCGTGTAGCTGAGCAGCTGCGGCGCCGCCTGCGGCAGCGTCGCGAAGGCGAACACCTGCCAGCGCGACGCGCCCGCCCAGCGCAGCGCCTGCGCGGTCTGTGGCGGGGCGTTCTCGAGCGCCTCGGCCATGAGCCGCCCCAGCACGCCGGTCGTGTGCAGCGCCAGCGCCAGCGTGCCCGGCATCGGCCCCAGTCCGGCCGCGACCAGCAGGATCGCCGCCCAGACCAGTTCCGGCACGCTGCGCAGCGCATTGAGCAGCAGCCGTGTGCCCCAGCGCAGCGGCCCCGACGGCCGGCTCGCCACCAACGCGATCGCGAGCCCCGCCACCGCCGCCAGGCCGCTGCCCAGCGCCGACATCGCGACGGTCTCCAGCGCGCCCTGGCCGACGCGCGCGAGGAAGCCCGGGGCCAGCTGCGGCGGGAAGAACTCCGCGATGAAGCGGCCCATCTGCGCGAGCGCGCCGGCGCCGAGCAGCTCGCCCCAGCGCATCGGCAGCGTGGCGAAGCTCGCGATCAGCAGCGCCAGCAACCCGGTGAGCAGCAGGCGCAGCCCATGACGCACCGGCGGCCTGGCGGGCCGGGATGGCTCGGCGTCGCGCGCGGGTCGCAGCCAGGCGCTGACCCGGTCCGCCGCCGCGACCAGCGCGATGAAGATCAACAGGATGGTCGCCACCTCGGCGCCCGCGAACATCTTGGTCGCGTTGTCCAGTTGCTGGCCCAGGCCGCCCGCGCCAACGAATCCCAGCACGACCGAGGACCGGATCGCGCATTCCCAGCGGTAGACGGTGTAGCTGACCAGTTCGTCCGCGCAGCCCGGCAGCGCGCCGAAGAGCAGCGCCTGCAGACGCCCCACGCCGCCGCGCAGCAGCGCCTGCGTCGGCGTCGCGTCGGCGCTCTCGAGGATCTCCGCGTAGACCTTGCCGAGCATCCCGCCATAGGACAGCGCGATCGCGAGCACGCCCGCGCCCGGCCCGAGGCCGACCACCCGCACCAGCATCAGTGCCCAGACCAGCTCCGGCACCGACCGCAGCACGACCAGCACCGTGCGCACCAGCCAGCGCAGCGCCGCCGGTCCGCGGCCCATGCGGCCGGCCAGCGCCGACACCGACAGCCGCGCCGTCGCCAGCAGCGCCATCGGCACCGCGATCACCCAGGCCAGCGCCAGGCCCACCGTCGCCATCGCCACGGTGCGCCAGGTCTCGGCGGCGAGCAAGGCCAGGAACTCGAGGTCCACGCGCGGCGTCAGGAATTGCGCGGCGAAGCGCATCGTGGCCCGCAGGCTGCGCTCGTCGAGCAGCTCCCACGGCCGGAATTCGCACCACACCAACAGCGGCCAGAGCAGCACGAGCAGCGCCACCGCCAGGCCCAGCCGCCGCGCCGCGGCGGGATCACGCCGCCAGGGCGCCGCGCCGTGGCCGTCGCCGGCCACGGCGACACGGCCGCCGCTTCCGGAACGGCCGACGCTCATCGACACATCGCCTGCGGCGGCGACGACAGCGACGGGTCCTGCGCGAGCGCCGGCGACCCGTCCGCGAGTCCCTCGTAGATCTCGTCCAGCTGCTTCGCGCCCAGCCGTTGCGGCGGACCGTCATGGACCACCCGGCCCTCGCGCAGCGCGATCACGCGCGGGAACAGCCGGCACGCCAGGTCGACCTGGTGGAGGCTGCAGACCAGGGTCCGGTCCTGCGCGCGCGCCGCGTCCTGGAGCACGGCCAACACACGCTGGGCGCGCTGCGGATCCAGCGCGGACAGCGGCTCGTCGGCCAGCCAGAGACGGGCGTTCGAGACCAGCAGCCGCGCGATGGCCACGCGCTGGCGCTCCCCGCCGGAGAGCTGGTCGACGCGCGACCAGAGCCGGTCGCCGAGCTCCAGGCGATCCAGCGCCTCGAAGGCGAGCCGGGCCTGCGCCTCGTTCGGGCTGAACAGCATGCGCAGGCTCTCGGCCATCGTCGCCCCGGGCAGCCGCCCGGCCAGCACGGCGGTCGCGACGCGCTGCCGCGGCGGCAGCGGCGGATGCTGCGGCGCCAGCATCAGCGCGCGACGCAGCCAATGGCGGTCGCGCGAGGACAGCCGCCAGGCGTCCTGGCCGGCCAGACGCAGCGACCCCGCGGCCGGCGCCAGCGCGAGCGCCATCGCCTGCAGCAGCGAGGTCTTGCCGGCGCCCGACGCGCCGATCAGCGCGACCTGCTCGCCGGCCTCGATGCGCAGCGACAGCGGCTCGATCAGCGTGCGCGCGCCCACCCGCAGATGCAGCGCGTCCAGTTCCAGCAAACCCATCTCCGAGGTCTCAGTTCATTTCAGCAGGCCGGCATTCTCCGCCGCGGCCCTGATGCCGTTGTAGTTCTCCGTCCGCGTGGGCTGGTAGCGGTTCGCTGTCTGCAGCCGCAGGATCTCCTGCCCCTCCGGCGTCGTCCGGTCGATCTTGAGGAACGCCGCCTTGATGGCCTCCCGGATCTGGGCCGGCATGTCGGCATGGACGCTCCAGTTGGTGTCGTGGTACGGCGGCGACGTGAAGAACACGTGCAGCTGCGAGGTGTCCACCTGCTTCTCGGCGACGAGCTTCTCCCAGGCGAAGTTGTGCAACGCGCCCGCGTCGGCCTTGCCGGACAGCACGGCCGCCACCGTGGCGTCGTGCCCGCTGCTGAAGGACATGCCGCGGAGGTCGGCGACGGGATCGATCTTCGCGGCCATCAGCGACGCGCGCGGCATCAGGTGCCCCGAGGTCGACTGCGCAGGGCCGAAACTGAAGGTCCTGCCCTTCAACTGCTCCAGGCGCAGGATGCCTGAATCCGCCCGCGTGATGAAGACGGAGCGGTAGCTGGCATCCCTGTCCCGCTGGACCAGCGGGATGATCCGGCCGCCCGAACGCGCGTTGGCGAGGACGAAGGTGAAGCCGCCCAGCAGCGCGAGGTCGACGCTTCGGCCGACCATGCCGTCCACGGCGGCCTCGTAGGTGGTGCTGGGGACCCACTCGATGCGCATCTCGAGTTCACGTTCCAGGTAGCGCCCGAGCGGAGCGAAGCGCCGCGCGACTTCCGCGGGCGATTCGCCGGGAACGGCCGTCACCCGCAGGTACACCGGCGACTGCGCCGCAACGGCACCGGGAAGGCCCACGGCAATCAGCGAGGCGCCAGCCCGCATCAGCAGCGCGCGGCGGGGGGAGCTGCAGCGGTCGTGCATCGAAAGCGCTCCTTTGCGTCACTTCAGCAGGCCGGCGCTCTCGGCCGCCGCCTTGATGGCGTTGTAGTTCTCCACCCGCGTCGGCAGGTAGCGTGTGGCGCCCTGCAGTTCGAGAATCTCCTTGCCTTCGGGCGTCGACGGGTTGAGCTTCAGGAACGCGGCCTTGATGGCCTCCCGCGTCGCGACCGGCATGTCCGCGTGCACGCTCCAGCTGGCGTCGTGGTAGGGCGGCGTGGTGAAGAAGACCTTGACGGCCGAAGCATCGACCTTCTTGCCGGCCACCAGCCGCTCCCACACGCGGAAGTTCAACGCGCCGGCGTCAGCCTTGCGCGAGACCACTGCCGCCACGGTGGCATCGTGCGCGGCGGTGTGGAAGACACGTTGCAGGTCGACGTCGGGATCGATCTTCGCGGCCAGCAGAGAAACGCGCGGCATCAGGTACCCCGAGGTCGACGACGGCGGTCCGAAACTGAAGGTCCGGCCTTTCAGGTCCTCGAGCCGGGTGATGCCGGAACCTGCGAGGGTCACGAAGACGGATCGGAAACTCGCATCCGACTCGCGCTGGACCAGGGGGACGATCTTGCCGCCGGAACGCGCATTGGCCTGCACGAAGGTGAGCCCGCCCAGCACCGCGAGGTCGATCCGGCGCTGGACCACGGCATCGACGACGGCGTCATAGTCGGACATCGGGACCCATTCGACCCGTATGTCCAGCTCCCGCTCCAGGTACTTGCCGAGCGGCGCGAACTTGCGGGTGATCTCGGCCGGCGACTCGCCCGGAACGATGGACATCCGCAGCACCGCCGTCTTCTGAGCCATCGCCGCGCCGCCGAGGCTCGCGATGACCAGCGCGACCGCGATGCGTCTGCAGGCGAGCCGGCCGGTCCGGCAAAGCAGAGCGCGCATGCCCCTCCCCTCGGTTCACTTCAACAGACCCGCATTCTCCGCCGCCGCCTTGATTCCCGCGTAGTTCTCGGGCTGCGTCGGCACGAACTTCGTCGCGCGCTGCAGCTCGAGGATCTCCTTGCCCTCGGGCGTCGACGCATTGAGCTTCAGGAAGGCCGTCTTGAGCTTCTCCTTCGTCGCGGCCGGCATGTCGGCGTGCACGCTCCAGTTGTAGTCGTAGTACGGCGGCGTCGTGAAGAACACCTTCACGGCGGAGGTGTCGACCCGCTTCTCGGCGACGAGCTTCTCCCAGACCGAGATGTTCAGCGCCCCGGCGTCCACCTTGCCCGACGCCACGGCGGCGACCGTGGCGTCATGGGCACCGGAGAACGAGATGCGCTTGAGGTCCGCGTCCGGGTTGATCTTCGCGGCCAGCAGGAAGGAGCGCGGCATCAGATGTCCCGACGTCGAGGACGCCGAGCCGAAGCTGAGCGTCTTGCCTTTCAGGTCCTCGAGCCTGCCGATGCCGGACTTCGCGTCGGTGATGAACACGGAGCGGAACTTCTCGTCCTCCTCGCGCTGGACCAGGGGCACGATCTTGCCGCCTGAACGCACGTTGGCCTGCACGAAGGTGAAGCCGCCGAACCAGGCCAGGTCGATCTTCTTGTTGACGACGGCCTCGACGGCGGCGGCGTAGTCGGTGACCGGCGTCCACTCGACCTTCACGCCCAGCTCCTTCTCGAGGTACTTGCCCAGCGGCGCGAACTTTCGGGCGAGCTCGGTGGGCGACTCGTCGGGGATGGCGGTCACGCGCAGCACCTGCTGCGCCTGCGCGGCGGACGCGCCGACGGCCCCCGCGGCGATCAGGGAGACGGCGACGACGCCATGCAGCACACGGCCGACATGCTTGAAGAGGCTGGGCATCAGAGGCTCCAGTAGTGAGAGGAAGGGAAACGGTGGCGGAGAGACATGGGAGTCGAACCCACCCGACGGCGCGTGGCGCCATCCACCGGATTTGAAGTCCGGCCGATCCACCAGGATCGTTGTCTCTCCAGGAATCGTGGCATGTTCACTCGCTCCCGACGGAGTTCGAGGCGGCGGGCTCGCGCGCATCGCGAGCGCCCGCCGCCTCTTCCCCGGGATCGGTGAACAGCCGGCAATCGGTCCGCAACCGGTGCGCGTCGCCGACACGCCGCAGCAGTCCGATCCGGTCGAAGAACTCCAGCACCTGGATCGCGCGCTTGCGGCCCAGGCCGCTGCGGTCGCGGAATTCCGCGGCCTTCACCTCGCCCGCGGCGGCCGAGGCCCGCGCGATGCCGGCCAGCAGCCGGATCGCCGGCGGCGCATAGTACAGATCCTTGACGACCTGGAACAGCTCGCCGCGTTGCGACAGCCGCGCCAGCGTCGTGCGCACCAGCGCCTCGGGCTCGTGCGCGTCCTTGGCCAGGTCGCGCGCCCAGGCGCCCTCGAAGCCCGCCGACAGCAGCCGCGGCAGGACCTTCTGCGCCAGGCGCTCGTCGAGTGCCGAGAGCTGGATGCCGTGCGCCGGCAGATGCGCCGCGGCGCCGCCGAGCGCCACCTGCCCCGCCGACACCATCCGCCGCACCAGCGCCTGCCAGAGCGGCTCCGCCATCCGCGGCGCCGCCAGCCGGCGCCAGCGCGCGAGGTCGGGGCCGAGCTCCTCGGGCTGTTCCTCGTGATACCGCTGCAGCCGCGCGGTCGCGAGGCCTTCCCAGTGCGCCGTCTGCATGGCGCCGAGCACCCAGGCCGGTCCGTCGGTGCCCGGCACGACCGTGACGCGACCGGCCGCGCCGGCCGCGTCGAGCAGCGCCGCCCGCGCGTCGCCGCGCACGCCCTGCCCCGCCGCGAACCGCGCCAGGTCCACGCCCATCGGCGCCTGCGCGAGCAGGGCCGCCAGACGTCGCGCGGGCGAGTCCGCCTCCAGCGCGGCCAGCTCCGCCAACCGCTGCGCCGTGCGCCGGTACCGCGCCGGCGCCTGAGGATCCAGCACCACGCCGCCCGCCAGCGCCCGCGTCGCGGCGGCATCGCGCAGCACGACGCGATCGCCCGCCCACGCGCCGATCGCCCGGTGCAGCACCAGCTGGACCAGCGCCTCGGCGCCGGGCTGCAGCGCCTCGAGCGGCGAGCCGTCGACGCCGCCGAGCACCGCGACCGAACCGGTCACCTGCGCCGCGCCGACATGCACGTGCACCGGCACGCCGCTGCGCAGCGCGCGCGACTCCTCCGGCCACAGCCGCAGCCGCGCATCGAGACGATCCGTCCACTGCGCGATCTCCGGCGCGGCCAGCCATTGGCCGCGCTCGACCTCGTCCTTCTCCACCCCGGCGAGGCCGACGGCGACGCGCTGGCCCGCGGCCGCGCGCTGCACGGGCTCGTTCTGCGCATGCAGGCTGCGCACGCGGGCACGCCGCGGCGACTGGCCCGGCGCGGGCGGCAGCAGCAGGAGTTCATCGCCGATCGCCACCTCGCCCGCGTGCGCGGTCCCGGTGCAGACCGTGCCGACACCGGCCAGGCTGAAGACGCGATCCACCGCCAGCCGGAAACCATGCCCGGCGACCTCGCGCCGCGGCAGCGCCCTCGCCTGCGCGAGCAGGTGCTCGCGCAGCTCGCGCACGCCCTCGCCCGCCGTCGCGGCGACCTCGAACACCGGCGCCCCGGCCAGCGGCGTCCCGGCCACCAGGGCACGGATCTCCTCGCGACGAAGGGCGCGCGTCGCCGCGTCCGCCCGGTCGCACTTGGTCAGCGCGATCGTGCCCTTCCCGACGCCGAGCAGGGACAGCAGGGCCAGATGCTCACGGGTCTGGGGCATCACGCCGTCATCGGCGGCGACCAGCAACAGCGCATGGTCGATGCCGGTCGCGCCGGACAACATGGTGTGGACGAAACGCTCATGCCCCGGCACGTCGACGACGCCGATGCGGCGCTCGCCCGCCGCGCCCGAGGCGCCCGCGGATCCGGCGGCGCCGTCCCCCGCGTCCAGGAACGCATACCCGAGCGCGATGCTGATGCCGCGCCGCTTCTCCTCCGGCAGTCGGTCGGTGTCGACGCCGGTGAGCGCCTTCACCAGCGTCGTCTTGCCGTGGTCGATGTGGCCGGCGGTCCCGACGATCATGCGAGCGCCTCCTTCAGCTGCGCGAGCTGCTCGACGAAGGCGGCCTCCTCGCGCGCCTCGTCGAGGCAGCGCAGGTCCATCCACAGCTCGTCGGCCTGCACGCGCGCGACGACCGGCAGCGGCAGCGCGCGCAGCGCCGTCGACAGCTCGTCCAGCGCCCGGCCGACGCCGCGCTTGCCCGGCAGCAGCGGCGTCAGCACCAGCCCCGCCGAGGGCAGGGTCTCCACCGGCAGCGAGCCCGAGCCGATCTGCCCGCGCATCGCCTCGACGCGCACGCCGAAGCGCGGCGCCACCGCCGCCTCGACGCGCGCGCGCAGGCGGTCGGCCTGCGCCTCGATCTGGCCGACCGGCCGCGTCAGCAGGCGCAGCGTCGGCAGGTCCCGCGTCAGGCGATCGGGCTGCAGGTACAGCCGCAGCGTCGCCTCCAGCGCGGCCAGCGGCAGCTTGGACAGGCGCAGCGCGCGTTTCATCGGGAACTTGCGGATCTTCTGCACCAGGTCCTTGCGGCCGACGATCAGGCCCGCCTGCGGACCGCCGAGCAGCTTGTCGCCGCTGAAGGTCACCACGTCGCAGCCGTCGGCCAACATCGCCTGCGGCAGCGGTTCGGCCGGCAGTCCCCACTGCGCGAGATCGACCAGCGAGCCGCTGCCCAGGTCCGTCATCAGCGGCACGCCCGCCGCCTTCGCGACCGGCGCGAGCTCGGCCTCGCTCACCGAGGTCGTGAAGCCCTGGATCGCATAGTTGCTGGTGTGGACCTTCAGCAGCAGCGCCGTGCCGGGGCCGATGGCGCCCTGGTAATCGCGCAGATGGGTGCGGTTGGTGGTGCCGATCTCGACGAGCCTCGCGCCCGCCGCCGCCATCACGTCGGGCATGCGGAAGGCGCCGCCGATCTCGACCAGTTCGCCGCGCGACACGACGGCTTCCCGGCCCCCGGCCAGCGCGGCGATGCCCAGCAGCACGGCGGCGGCGTTGTTGTTGACGACGGTCGCGGCCTCGGCGCCGGTGATCTCGCACAGCAGCGATTCGACGAGGCTGTCGCGGTCGCCGCGCTCACCGCGCGCGAGGTCGAACTCGAGGTTGTTCGGCGAGCTCATGCAGCCGAGCACATGACGCAGCGCGTCGTCGGCGAGCAGCGCGCGGCCCAGGTTGGTGTGCAGCACCGTGCCGGTCAGGTTGATCACGCGGCGCATGCGCGGCGCGAGCCGTTCAGCGCAGCGGCGCTCCAGTTCGGCGGGCAAGGTCGCCAGCTCGTGCGCCGCCAGCGTGCCCGCCAGCGCGCGCTGGCGCCAGTCATCGAGCAGCCGGCGCGCCTGCGCCGCCACGAAGGCGTGCCCGTGCTGCGCCATCAAGTGCGTCACCGCCGCGTCGCGCAGCAGCCGGTCGACGGAAGGAAGATCCTTGGGCGCGGCCGGGTCCGAACTGCTGACCGGGGAGCCTGCCGTCGGACCATGAACCATGGATGCCTCGGGCTTCATGCTCAGCGGCCTCCGGGATCCGGAGGCGCGGCGCCGGGGGGGCCGCGGTCGTCCGCCGCATCGGCCTCGCCGAGGATCAGCAGCGGATTGAAGCCCTGCCGCACCAGGCCCAGCTCGCCGACCAGCAGGTCCAGCGTCAGCGTCGCCAGGTCATCGGCCAGCGGCTCGACCTGCAGGTCCTTCTCCATGTGGACCTGCTTGAGGTAATGCCCGCAGGTCTCGCAGCATTCCGCCGCGACGGCCTCCGACTTGTCGCCGGCGTCGTCGACCAGGCTCTGGAAGCTGATGCCCTTGGTCCCCTGGCAGTGGGTGCACTTGATGCGCACGTAATGCCATTGCGCGCCGCACAGCGAGCAGGCCAGGAAGCGCTGCCCGGACTGCTCCGCCGCGATGCGCGTGATCGAGGCCACCGGCCGCGAGCCGCAGCAGGGGCACACCGTCGGGTCGTCGATCATGCCGAAGGGCGCGACATGCTCGCCCTGGTCGCCGTCCTCGTAGCGCTGCTGCAGTTGCACGACCAGCCGCGTCCAGTACAGCTGCAGCGCCGCCGCGATCAGCGGCGCAGCCGCCGGATCCAGCCCCGGCGCGCCGCCGGCCAGCAGCGCGGCGGCCTGCTGCTCGAGCCAGCCGTCATCGGCCTCCCCCAGCCGCTTCACCAGCGCCTGCGCGGGCTCCGGGACCGCCGCCGTCGCCATCGCACGCAGCAGCGCGCGGAGCTCCTCGCGCCAGGCCGGATCGCGCGGATGGGTCGCGACATCCAGCGGCGGCAGGCCGCCGACCATCGCGCCGTTGACCAGCACCTCGTCGGGCAGCGTCACCGGAGCGGCGGCCTTGAAACGCTCATGCTGCGCCTGCGCCAGCTCGGCGACGAACAGCAGGTAGTCCCGCATCGCGTGCCCCTCGGCCAGCTGGCGCAGCCTCAGCGCGCGCCCGGCGAAGAGACCGGGCTCCGGCACCTTCACCGGCGCGGCGCGCGCCCCGGCGTTGACCGCGATCTCCTCCGGGCTCATGACCCGGACGGGAATGGTCGGAGGGACGGGTCTCGTCGGGCTGGTGGGGCTGCCGGGGGTGCTCATGCGCGGGGACGCTCCTTCGCTTCCTTGTGCCACAGCGGATGATGGTGCGCGGCCCAGGTGTCGGTGACCGTACCACGGGTCATGGCCCGGAACGAGCCCTTGACCCAGATCGCGGCGTAGACATGGATGATGATCGTCAGGATCAGGATCGCCGCGGAGGCCGAGTGCAGCACCACCGCGATGCGCCGCATCAGGATGTTGCCGCCGGGGAACCAGGCGTGCCAGAACATGAAGCCGGTCACCAGCAGGATCAGCAGCGACACGATCATGATCCAGAAGACGATCTTCTGCCCGGCGTTGTACTTGGCCGCGGGCTGGACGCCTTCCTTGTGCGCGCCCGAGATCATCCCCGGGCTCTCCTTGATCCAGCGCGAGTCGACCTCGGTCCAGAGGTTGTCGCGCCACATCGTCGCCGCGAGGAAGGCGAACGCGAGCACCATGCCCAGCCCCAGGTAGGGATGGAGCACCCGCGTCCACGGCCCGCCGCCGAAGAGGTTGCTCAGGAAGAACAGGCTCGGATGGAAGAAGGCCAGGCCCGAGAGCCCGGCGCACAGGAACAGCAGCACGACCAGCCAGTGGTTCAGACGCTGGCCGTCGCGATAGCGTTGCAGCAAAGCCATGTCGTTCTCCCGAAGGGTCAGAGACCGCCGCTGGGCGGGGTGTACGGCGGGCGCGAGGCATCCCCGTCGGCCTCGCCGCGCTTCGCGCGCTCATAGGCCAGTTCCTCGTCCGGATCGGGCTCGTCGTGCGCGGTCTTCTGCGGTCCGACCTTCATGTAGTGGAAGAAGCCCGCCACCGCGGCACCGACCATCGCCGCCACCGCCAGCGGCTTGGCCGCGCCCTTCCACAGTGACACCAGCGGACTGATCTGCGGATCCTTGGGCAGGCCGTGATAAAGCTGCGGCTGGTCCGCGTGCTGCAGCACGTACATCACATGCGTCCCACCGACGCCCTGCGGGTCGTAGACGCCCGCGTTCCGGTAACCGCGCTCCTTCAGGTCGACGATGCGCTCGGACGCGAACTCATGCATGTCCTCCTTGGAGCCGAAACGGATCGCCCCGGTCGGACAGGCCTTCACGCAGGCCGGCTCCAGGCCCACGCCGACCCGGTCGGAACACAGGCTGCATTTGTAGGCCTTGTTGTCGGCCTTGCTGATGCGGGGCACGTCGAAGGGACAACCCGTCACGCAGTTGCCGCAGCCCACGCAGTGCTCGGAGATGAAGTCCACGATGCCGTTCTGGTACTTCACGATCGCGCCCGGCGCCGGACAGGCCTTCAGGCAGCCGGGGTCGTCGCAGTGCATGCAGCCGTCCTTGCGGATCAGCCATTCGAGCTTGTTCTCGACGACCTCCACCTCGGAGAACTTCATGACCGTCCACGACTGCGGGGTCAGGTCGCGCGGGTTGTCGTAGGTGCCGACGGTGTCGCCCACGTCGTCGCGCAGGTCGTTCCACTGCATGCAGGCGACCTGGCAGGCCTTGCAGCCGATGCACGAGGAGACGTCGATCAGCTTGGCGACCTCCGTCGTCGTGCGCCGCGCGTCGGGGCTGGGCAGGGTCGTGGCCGAGCGCTTGGCGATGTCGAGGGATTGCAATGAAGACATGGCCTACCTCACGCTTTCTCGATGTTGACGGTGAAGCTCTTGAACTCGGGCGTCTGGGTATTCGCGTCCCCCACGAACGGGGTCAGCGTGTTCACCAGGTACCCGGGCTTGGCCACGCCGACGAAGCCCCAGTGGTTGGGCAGTCCGACGGTGTGCACCCGCTTGCCGCCGACGTCCAGCGACGCCACGCGCTTGGTCACCACCGCCACGGCCTTGATGAAGCCGCGGTTGGAGCTGACCTTGACCTGATCGCCGTTGGCGATCCCCTTCTCCTTCGCGAGCTCCTCGCCGATCTCCACGAACTGCTGCGGCTGGATGATCGCGCTGGTGCGCACGTTCTTGGTCCAGTAGTGGAAGTGCTCGGTGAGCCGGTAGCTCGTGGCCACGTAGGGGAACTTGTCCGGCTTGCCGAAGGCCTCGCGGTCGGACTTGAACACCCGGCCCGCCGGGTTGTTCATCGCCTTGGCGTTGTTCGGATGCAGCGGGTTGACCGTCAGCGGCGACTCGAAGGGCTCGTAATGCTCCGGCAGCGGGCCGTCCACCATGCCGCTGGGCGCGAACAGCCGCGCCACGCCCTCGGCGGTCATGATGAAGGGCCGCACCGCGTCCTCGTCGTTCGGATTGGCGTCCGGCCGGATGTCCGGGACGTCGGAGCCGCCCCACTTGTCGGTGTAGCTGATCAGCCGCCGCTTCGGATTCCAGGGTTTGCCCGTCGGATCGCAGGACGCGGCGTTGTAGAGCACGCGCCGGTTCGCCGGCCAGGCCCAGGCCCAGTTCAGCGTCTGGCCGATGCCCCACGGATCGCTGTTGTCGCGCCGCGCCATCTGGTTGCCCGCCTGCGTCCAGGCGCCGGCGTAGATCCAGCAGCCGCTGGAGGTCGACCCGTCGTCGCGCAGCAGGCCGAAACCGGAGAGCTGCTCGCCCGCCTTGGCCAGGACCTTGGTCGGGTCCTTGGGATCGGTCACGTCGGCCAGCGCCTTGCCGTTGAACTCCATCGCCAGTTCCTCGGCCGAAGGACTGCCCGGGATCTTGTACGGCCAGTTCAGGTTGACGATCGGATCGGGATAGGCGCCGCCATTCTTCTGGTAGAGCGCCCGCATGCGCAGGAAGATCTCCGCGATGATCTCGGCGTCGCCCTTGGCCTCGCCCGGAGGCTCGGCGCCCTTCCAGTGCCACTGCAGCCAGCGGCCGGAATTGGTCAGCGAGCCGTCCTCCTCCGCGAAGCAGGTGCTCGGGAAGCGGAACACCACCGTCTGGATGTCCTCGGTCTTCACGTCGTTGTGCTCGCCGAAGTTGCGCCAGAACTCGGCGGTCTCGGTGTTGAGCGGATCGATGATCGCGAGGAACTTCAGCTTGGACAGGCTGTCGACGATCTTCTTCTTGTTGGGGAAGGACCCCACCGGGTTGAAGCCCTGGCAGATGTAGCCGTTGACCTTGCCCTGGCTCATCAGCTCGAAGGCCTGCAGCACGTCGTAGCCCTTGTCCCACTTGGGCAGGTAGTGGAAGGCCCAGTCGTTCTCCTTGGTCGCGGCCTTGCCCCACCAGGCCTTCTGCTGGCTGACGAAGAACTTGGGATAGTTCTGCCAGAAGCTCATCTGGTTGGGACGCAGCGGCTTGAGCGCGCGGGTCTTGTAGTAGGTCTCGAGGTCCTGCTCCGAGTCCTTGGCCAGCGACATGTAGCCCGTCAGCGAGGTCGACAGCAGCCCCAGGTCGGTGAGGCCCTGGATGTTGCTGTGGCCGCGCAGCGCGTTCATGCCGCCGCCCGGCTGGCCGATGTTGCCCAGCAGCAGCTGCACCAGCGCGCCGGTGCGGATCATCTGCGAGCCCTGGCTGTGCTGCGTCCAGCCCAGCGCGTACATGATCGTCATGACCTTGCCGGGCGCGGAGGTCTCCGCGATCTGGCGGCAGATCTCGACGAACTTGTCCTTGGGCGTGCCGGTGATCTCGCTGACCTTCTCCGGCGTGTAGCGCGAGTAATGCGTCTTCATGACGTTGAGCACGCAGCGCGGATGCTGCATCGTCATGTCGACCTTGGCGAAACCCTTCTCGTCCATCTCGTAGGCCCAGGACGCGTTGCTGTACGCGCGCTTGGCCTCGTCGTAGCCGGAGAACAGGCCGTCCTCGAACTTGTAGCCCTCATTGATGATGAAGGTCGCGTTCGTGTAGTGGCGGACGTATTCCTTCTGGATCTTGTCGTTGCTCAGCAGGTAGTTGATGACCCCGCCCAGGAAGGCGATGTCCGAGCCCGCGCGGATCGGCGCGTAGTAGTCGCTCATCGCGGCCGAGCGCGTGAAGCGCGGGTCCACGACGATCAGCCGCGCCTTGTTGTGGTGCTTGGCCTCGATCACCCACTTGAAGCCGCAGGGATGCGCCTCGGCGGCATTGCCGCCCATGATCAGCACGAGATCGGCGTTCTTGATGTCCACCCAGTGGTTGGTCATCGCGCCGCGTCCGAACGTCGGGGCCAGACTGGCCACCGTCGGTCCGTGTCAAACGCGCGCCTGGTTGTCGAACGCCAGCATCCCCATCGAGCGCATCGCCTTGTGGGTGATGTAGCCCGATTCGTTCGAGGACGCGGAAGCGCAGATCATGCCGGTCGACAACCAGCGGTTGACCGTCTTGCCGTCGGCGTTGTTGGCGATGAAGTTGGCGTCGCGGTCCGCCTTGAGCAGCTTGACGAAGCGATCCATCGCCTCGTCCCAGCTGACCCGCTTCCACTCCTTGGCGCCCGCCTCGCGGATCTCCGGATACTTCAGCCGGTTGGGGCTGTGCACGAAGTCCAGCAGGCCCGCGCCCTTCGGGCACAAGGTGCCACGATTGACCGGATGATCCGGATCACCCTCGATGTGGATGATCTCCGGGGTGACGTTCTTCGCCTTGTCCCCGAGCGAGTACATGATGATCCCGCAACCCACCGAGCAATAGGGGCAGGTGTTGCGGGTCTCGGTCGCCCGGGCAAGCTTGAACTGGCGCGTCTCGGCCAGCGCGGCAGTCGGGGAGAAACCCAACGCCACGAGGCTCGAGCCCATCACGGCCGCCCCGCTCACCCGGAAGAAATGCCTCCGGTTCATGTCCATGTCTTGTGCCTCCTGGGCTCGCCGCAATGGCGACCTGGGTCAAATGCACGACCGTCACGCGGCCCGTTCGAGCATTTCGGCACAAAGCCATTGCTTTGTCCAATGAGGACTCACCCTCTCCAGAGAGGAAGAACCGCAGGGCGCACCAGCGTTGACGATGGCTTTTTCTGAACGTGGCGCTTGTGCAGTGCAGCGTAGGCGCCATGAGGGGCGTCTTCGGGCGAGGGCAGAGCCGCCCGCCACGCGAGCGGGTGCCCCTCTGCGCTCACAGTCTTCCCTTCGGTCAGGGTTCGCTCCGAGGGGCACCCGCTCGCGCGGCTCCCGTTGCAGTGCAGCACGGCAACGAGATGCGGGCACGGTACGGGGTCAGGTGTTTTTCGAGATGGTGATCGTCGGGAATTTCGACGAGTAATCCTTGGCCTGTCCGGCCAGCTTCACCGCGACCTTGCGCGCGATCTGCTTGTAAGCCTGCGCGTGCGGGCCGTCCGGCTCGGCGACGACCGTCGGCTTGCCGCTGTCGGCCTGCTCGCGGATCGACAGCGCCAGCGGCAACGAGCCCAGCAACTCCTGGCTGTACTGGTCCGCCATGCGCTGACCACCCCCGCTGCCGAAGATGTGCTCGGCATGGCCGCAGTGGCTGCAGATGTGGATCGCCATGTTCTCGACAATGCCCAGGATCGGCACGCCGACCTTCTCGAACATCTTCAAGCCCTTCTTCGCGTCGATCAGCGCAATGTCCTGCGGCGTCGTCACGATGATGGAACCGCTCACCGGCACCCGCTGCGACAAGGTCAGCTGGATGTCGCCCGTGCCCGGCGGCATGTCGATCACCAGGTAGTCCAGGTCGCGCCAGCGCGTCTGGCGCAGCAGCTGTTCCAGCGCCTGCGTGGCCATCGGGCCGCGCCACACCATCGCCTGATCGTCCTCGACGAGGAATCCGATCGACATCAGCTGCAGGCCGTGCGATTCCAGCGGCTCCATCGTCTGGCCGTCGGTGCTCTCGGGCCGACCCTGGATGCCCAGCATCAGCGGCAGGCTCGGGCCGTAGATGTCGGCATCGAGCAGCCCGACCTTCGCGCCCTCGGCCGAGAGCGCCAGCGCCAGGTTGGCCGCCGTCGTGCTCTTGCCGACGCCACCCTTGCCCGAGGCCACCGCGATGATGTTCTTCACCCCGGGCAGCAACTGCACGCCGCGCTGCACGGCATGGGCGGTGATCTTGGTCGTCACGCCGACGCTGACGTTGCCGACGCCCGGCACCGAACGCGCCGCGGCGACCAGCGCCGCGCGCAGCGCGTCGACCTGGCTGGCCGCGGGGTAGCCCAGCTCCACGTCGAAGCTGACGGCGTCGCCCTGCACCTTGAGGTGGCGCAGTTGCTTCGTCGAGACGAAGTCGCGGCCGGTGTTGGGGTCGACGACCTGCTGCAGCGCCTGTTGCAGCGCGGCTTCCTGGATCTGGGGAGCTTGGGACATGGCGGAAAGGATCGTGACGATCGGAGGAATGGCGGCGGGCAGTCTAGCCGACCGGCCAAGGCCCGATATTCGAAGGCGCTTCATGGAAACTGCTGTCCATGCACGCCGGAGCTGCAAAACGAGCGGCAAAACGAAAAGGGGTTGCAGCACTGCTGCAACCCCTTCGTTTTTGGTGGGCCCTGAAGGATTCGAACCTTCGACCAACGGATTAAGAGTCCGCTGCTCTACCAACTGAGCTAAGAGCCCGAAATTCTTTTCGTCCCGCTGAATTCTCTCGAATCCGGCGGAGCCGAGATTATGTCAGATATTTTGTCCTCGTCACACCGATTCCTCTCTGACATCGTCTCGTCATCCGCGAATCGCACGTGAATCACCTGCTGATCACTTCGACGATCCGACAAGGATCGGTTGGTGGGCCCTGAAGGATTCGAACCTTCGACCAACGGATTAAGAGTCCGCTGCTCTACCAACTGAGCTAAGAGCCCCCGAGAAATACCATCTGAAGCGAATGGTGGGTCGTGCAGGATTCGAACCTGCGACCAACGGATTAAAAGTCCGCTGCTCTACCGACTGAGCTAACGACCCGAAGCCGTGCTTCAAGCAGTGAACGCCGGATTGCTCCAGCCTTCGCCGCGTCGCTTCGAGGTGTTTGCCCCTCAGCAGAGCCTCACATTATAGGACGGTTTTTTGCAGGCGCGCAAGCGCCTTCAAATAGCGTTTCACCAACTCGGCGGCGGCCACCATGCCGAAGCCGGCGGTGACCGCCACGCTCGAGCCGTAGCCGTGGCAATTCAGGTTGCCGTCGATGTCGCAGGCCTCGACGCCCTCGGGCCGCGTGACCGGCTCGCGCGAGAACACGCAGGTCACGCCCATCGCACCCTGCCGGGGCAAGGCGTCGAACTTGCGCAGCCGCTGCCGCAGGCTCGCCAGCAACGGATCGTGCGTGGTCTCGGACAGGTCCAGGATCTCCACGTCCTGCGGCCGGTGCTTGCCGCCCGCGGCGCCGATGCAGATCTGGGGCAGCTTCAGCGCCCTCGCCCACGCGGCGATCTGCGCCTTCGCGCGGACCTGGTCGCAGGCGTCGACGATGCCGTCCACCTGCACGTCGCCGAGCAGCGAGGGCCAGTTCTTGTCGTCGACGAAGTCCTCGATGGTGACGACCTCGCAGCCCGGGTGGATGTCGGCGATGCGCTGCTTGAGCGCCTCCGCCTTGGCCATGCCCAGCGTGCTGCCGAGCGCCTGGACCTGGCGGTTGATGTTGGATTCGGCGACGTGGTCGAGGTCGACCAGCACCAGCCGGGCGACGCCCATGCGGGCCAGCGCCTCGACCACCCACGAGCCGACGCCGCCCAGGCCGATGACGCAGAAGCGCGCCGCGCGCAGTCGCGCATAGTCGCGGTCGCCGTGCAGGCGTCGCAGGCCGCCGAAGCGGCGCTCCGCGTCCGCGTCCAGGTCGAGGGGGCCGTGCCCGGTCTCCAGGTTCAAGGTCGTTGCGCGCCAGGGCGCGTCCTCAGCAGGTCCGTCCAGTCCGTGCAGTCCGTCCAGTCCGTCGTCCAGCGCGACGGCGGATCAGCGCAGGCCCGCCGCGCGTTCCTTGGCCGCCTTGGCGGCCTCGCTGCCGGGATAGGCCTTCTGCAGGTCGTCCAGCGTCTTGCGGGCGCTCTTGGTGTCCTTGAGCTCGATCTGGCAGTTGGCGATGGCCAGCAGGCTCTCGGCCGCGCGCGGATGGTCCGGGTTCGCGGCGACGAAGGACTTGAAGGTCGCGATCGCGCCCTTGTAGTCGCGCTTGCCGTACTGCGCGTTGCCCAGCCAGAAACGCACCGAGTCGGAGAAGCCGCTCGCCGGGAAACGCGTCAGGAATGAGGTGAAGGCCGAGGTGGCCTCGTTGAAGTCGCCGCGGCGGATCAGGCCCATCGCGGCGTCGAACTGGCGCTTCTCTTCCGGATCGGCCTGGAATTCCTTGCCGTCCAGCGACACCTTCTGCGGCTCCAGCGGGCGCAGCCGGTTGTCGAGGGTGGCCGACTGGTCGGCCACCTTGCGCTGGGTCTCGGACAGGTCGCGGGCGAGCTGCTCGTTCTGGCCGCGCATGCGGGCCAGCTCCGACTTCAGCGCCTCGATCTGCCCGGACAGGTCCAGCAGACCGCGGCGCGCGGTCTCGAGCTGGCCCTGCAGGTCCGTGACGCGGGCACGCTGCGCCTCATCGTTCTGGGCCATCTTGGTCCGCAGGTCGAGGATGGCCTTGCGGGCCTCGTCGTCCTCGAACAGCGCCGCCCGCGCGGGGCCGGCGGCGCCCAGCGCCATCAGCACGCCGAGCAGCACGGCCTGGGCCGACCGGGTCGGCGCGAACGGAAGGGAACGATCGAATCGCAGCATGCTCATGTCACCGGATTACTTGTCGCGCAGTTCGACGCGACGGTTCTTGGCCCAGGCTTCCTCGTTGTGGCCGGTGTCGGCCGGACGTTCCTTGCCGAAGCTCACCGGCTCGACCTGGCCCGAGGCCACGCCCAGCAGCGTCAGCGACTTGGCGACAGCCTCGGCGCGCTTCTGGCCCAGGGCCAGGTTGTACTCGCGGCCGCCGCGCTCGTCGGCGTGGCCTTCCAGGCTCAGCGCCAGGGTCTTCTTGTTGTTCAGGCGCTTGGCGTGGTTCTCGATCAGGCTGCGGTAGTCGTCCTTGACGACGAAGCTGTCGAAGTCGAAGTACACGACGCGCTGGTTGGACACGGCGGCGTCCAGTTGCGCGCCCAGGTCGACGGTCTCGACCTTGCGCTGTGCGTTGGCGTTCGGATCGACTTGCGGGACCTGTTGCGTCGGGACCGGTTCCTTGGTCTCGACCTTGGCCGGCTCATCCAGCTTGGTCGAGCTGCAGGCGGACAGGGCGGCGGCGGCCACCAGGCCAAGCATCAGTTTTTCGAGTTTCATGGGCATACGCTCCTAGGGGGTCAAAGCGGGCAGGGTCACGGTCTGGACGAGGCGGTGGACTGCGCCGCCGGTGAAGCCGCGGAAAACAGCAATTGTGAATCATCGGCTAACACATCCGCGTTGCCGCGAACGGCATGCGGACGTGCCGCCGATCCGAGGCGCTCATGGCTCGCACGAGTCGGGCGAAGCGCGACGCCAACGTAGGCAAACCATGTGCCTGGCGTCGCGAAAGTCTTCATCCGACCGGGCGGGCGCAATCGAGGGGACACGGGAGGTGGCTCAGTTGCCGTAAGGGCCCCAGGCGGGCTCGCGGATGTCGGAAGCGCCCGGCGTGTCGAGCCGGGCCTTGACCTTGCCGTCCAGCGTCGTCGTCACCAGCGTGTCGCGGCCGCCGGCGCGCGTCGCGTAGACGATCAGCTTGCCGTTGGGCGCGAAGCTGGGGCTCTCGTCGTCGGTGGTGTCGGTGATCTGCTGGACCTGGCCGCTGCCCAGGTCCATCACGCACAGCTTGAAGGTGCCGCCGCCGACGCGGGTGATGTAGGCCATCGTGCGGCCGTCGGGACTGATGGCCGGGCTGATGTTGTAGTTGCCGCTGAAGGTGATGCGCTCCGCGCCGCCGCCGCCGGCCGGCGTGCGGTAGATCTGCGGCGCGCCGCCGCGGTCGCTGACGAAATAGATCTGCGAGCCGTCGGGCGAGAAGGTCGCCTCGGTGTCGATGGCCGAGGTCTGCGTCAGGCGCTTCGCGCCCGAGCCGTCCTTGTTGATCAGGTACAGCTGCGAGCCGCCCTCGCGCGACAGCGTCACCACGAGCTGCTGGCCGTTGGGCGAGTACGAGGGCGCGCTGTTGCTGCCGCGGAAGTCCGCGACCTTGCGGCGCTTGCCGGTGCGCAGGTCCTGGATCCAGACCACGGCCTTGCGCGATTCGAAGCTGACATAGGCCAGCTCGTTGCCGTCGGGCGACCAGGCCGGGGAGATGATGGCCTCCGGGCTGTTGAGCACCGACTGCGCGCCCAGGCCGTCGGCGTCGGCGACGATCAGCGAGTAGCGCGAGCCCGCCTTGTTCACGTAGGCCAGCCGCGTCGCGAAGACGCCGCGCTCGCCGGTGAGCTTCTGGTAGATGGTGTCGGCGATCTTGTGCGCGGCCAGGCGCAGGTCGCCGGCGACGACCGGCAGGCTCTCGCTGCCCAGGTCCGAGCCCTTGACCACGTCCCAGAGCCGGTAGCGCACGTCGAAGCGGCCGTCGGCCAGCCGGGTCGCGGAGCCCGCGGCCAGCGCGTCGGCGGCGCGCGCGCGCCAGTCGACGAACTGGGGCTGCGAGGTCTCGCTCATGCCGGCCTGGCCGGGCACGATGCTGAACTGGCCGCTGCGCTCCAGGTCGGCGCGGACGATGGCCGCCAGCGGCTGGCCGGTGGCCGATTCGTTGCCGAAGTCGCTGATGGCGATCGGCAGCCGCGTGGCGCCGACACCGGCGATCTCGACCCGGAACTGCGCCAGCGAGGGCATCGCCAGCCCGGCGGCCAGCCCCCCGAGCAGTCCCCGGCGCGTCAGCGCGCCGATGCCGGAAGGAAGAAGAGCGGAAGGGGAGGCAATCGTCTTGGTGCTCATCGGCTTGCGGAACGAATGGAGGCCTGATTGTGCCCGAGGCCCGGGCGGGCGTTCCCGGCGGCGGATCGCCGAGGTTACAAAGGGCAAGGCCCTTGGCAAGCGACGCGCCAACCCCTTGAATGAGTCACTCGACGACTGGAGCCAGTCATGGCGGAGGCCAGTTCAACACATTCCGGCGATGGCGTGACTGCGACCGGATTCCAAGAATCATCCCCTTGGATTGCGAACAACACCTGTCGCAGCGCCCGAAAGGATGTCATGCCCGAACCGACACGCTTCAAGCACCCTCCCCCTCCCCCTGCCTCGCACGCAGGATGGCGAGCCCTGTGCCCGACGCGCGCCGTCGCCACGGCCCGGCCCTGGCTGATCGCGGTCGCCTGGCTGCTGTTCGCCAGCCTGTTCAAGGCCGCGCTCGCGCAGACCGCGCCGCCCGACCAGCAGGCTGGCGGCGACGCGCCGCCGCTGACGCTGGTGGTCGCCTTCAGCGCGGGCAGCGGTCCGGACCACGTCGCGCGCACGATGGCACGGGTCTGGGCCGAACGCTCGGGCGAGCAGGTGGCGGTGCGCAACCTCCCGGATCGACAGGGCTATCTTGCCGCGCGGCGGGTGGCCACCGCGGGGCCCGACGAGCGTGTGCTGCTGCTGACCTCCAGCCCGCTGCTGGACCGCCCCGCCCGCCTGGCCGACGAGCCGTTCCAGCCGCCGGCGGCCTCGGCCTGGGACTTCACGCCGCTCGCCCGGGTCGGCCAGCATCCCTTCGTCACCGTGTTCCCGCCGGGCATGTTCGGCCGCTGGCTGACACCGCTGTCGACGCCCGTGGACTCCCTCGCGGCGGTGGCCGCCCTGGCCCCATCCCGTGTCGATGGCTCGGCGCTGGCCGCGCCGCCGGACTGGGAAGACTTCGCCGACATCACCACCCGCGACGTTCCGGCATGGAACGCGCTCCTCGCGCCGCCGCGCCTCCCCAAGGCACAGGCCAGCCGGCTGCGCGCGGCATGGCAGGCCGTCGTCGCCGATGCCCGCGTGCGCCTGGCGTTGGCGCAGACCGGCACGGAGCTGTGGGAGATCCCTCAAGACGGAGTCACGCGATGAGCAGCATCTCGTTCAAGCACCTGGTGGCCGCGACGGCGCACTTCCACCGACTGATCCGCGCGCGGCTGGTCACCGACGGCGATCTCGCCCATGCGCAGACGCAGATCCTCGGCGCCGCCCGGTTGGCGGGCCTGTTGATGTTCCGGAGCTTCCGCGTCGACACCGGCGCGCTGGGCCCCGGCATGCGACTGCCGTCGCAAGAGGCCGAGGTGCACGGCGCGCGCCTGCGCGAGGTCCTGCTGGGCGCCCTGCGGCAACTGGGCCACACGTTCGACGTCGACGATGTCGACGCCCATTGCATGACCGCAGCCCTGTCGCGCCTGGCTTTCGTCGAGGTGCACGAGCGGCTCACGCCGCCGGTGCTCGCCTACCTGGAACAGTCACCGATGGGCATCCGCGACGCGGCGGTGGCGGCGGCTTCCGCGACGGCGGGCCTCATCCACGACCACGCGCCCGCGATGCCGGCACATCAGGCGGCCGCACTCGCGCTGCACGGCTTCGAGGAGGGCTTGACGACCGTGCCCTGGCCGCTGGCGGCGGCAAACGGCGCGATGTTCGGTCAACCCTCCTGCGCTCACATCAGCACGATGTCGTAGTGCTCGGTCTGGTTGGTCGGCTCGGCGGTCAGCGAGATCGGCTTGCCGATGAAATCCGAGAGCCCGGCCAGATGCTGGCTCTCCTCGTCGAGCAGCATCTCGACGACGTTGGCCGCGGCGACCACCCGGAATTCCTTGGGATTGAACTGCCGGGACTCGCGCAGGATCTCCCGCATGATCTCGTAGCAGACGCTGCGCGCGGTCTTGACCTGGCCGCGCGCGTCGCAGGTCGGGCACGGCTCGCAGAGCATGCGCGCCAGCGACTCCCGCGTGCGCTTGCGCGTCAGCTCGACCAGGCCCAGCTGCGTGAAGCCGCCGACGGTGACCTTGGTGCGGTCGCGGTTGAGTTGCTTGCGGAATTCCTGCAGCACCGCGGTCTTGTGTTCCTCGCGGGTCATGTCGATGAAGTCGACGATGATGATCCCGCCCAGGTTGCGCAGCCGCAGCTGACGCGCGATGGCACCGGCCGCCTCGAGGTTGGTCTTGAAGATCGTGTCGTCGAAGTTGCGCGCGCCGACGAAGCCGCCGGTGTTGACGTCGATCGTCGTCATCGCCTCGGTCTGGTCGATGATCAGGTAGCCGCCCGACTTCAGGTCCACGCGTCTGGCCAGCGCGCGGGCGATCTCGGCGTCGATGTTGTTCAGGTCGAAGATCGGGCGCTCGCCGCGATACAGCTCCAGCTTCGCGGTGGCGGCCGGCATGTAGGTCTCGCCGAACTGGCGCACCACGTCGTACTGGAGCTTGGCGTCGATCCGGATCGA
>Ga0065165_1000417_pt1 | contig 67578 bp, 56 predicted proteins | sample AraplaMF_Cvi_mMF_FD_63813 | JGI IMG/M metagenome (GOLD analysis project Ga0065165, IMG submission 63813) | Arabidopsis root microbial communities from the University of North Carolina, USA - plate scrape MF_Cvi_mMF (version 2) (version 3) | ecosystem: Host-associated > Plants > Roots >... | reverse complement strand
GGTTTTTCGGGCGGCGGGGGTGGCTTCAGCGGCGGCGGCGCAAGTGGCTCCTGGTAATGGGGGTTACGGCGTTAATTTTTGCCGGAGTTCTGAATATTATAAAATGTAATTCTATTTTTGAGCCTTCTTAAAAAACCATCCACTCATGAAACGAGATAAAGTCATTTTTGACCTCATTGAAAAGGAAAAGCTACGCCAGCAAACCGGTATTGATCTGATCGCCTCCGAGAACTTCACATCGCAACAGGTGATGAAGGCTATGGGTACGGTTCTTACCAATAAATACGCCGAGGGTCTTCCCGGCAAACGGTATTATGGCGGTTGCGAAGTGGTGGATGAGATTGAGCAGCTGGCGATAGACCGTGCCAAGGAGCTTTTCGGTGCAGAATGGGCTAACGTACAACCTCACTCTGGCGCACAGGCAAACGCTGCTGTTATGCTGGCCTGTCTGAAGCCCGGCGACAAAATTCTGGGTTTTGACCTTTCGCACGGTGGTCACCTTACCCACGGCTCTCCGGTAAACTTCTCCGGTAAACTGTACCAGCCCGTATTCTACGGTGTGGAAGAAGCTACCGGCATCATTGATTTCGATAAAGTTATAGAAACGGCCAAGCGCGAGAAGCCCAAGATGATCATCTGCGGTGCCTCTGCTTACAGCCGCGACTGGGATTACGCAAAACTGCGTGAAGCGGCCGATGCCGTAGGCGCGATTTTGCTGGCCGATATTTCGCACCCTGCAGGTTTGATTGCCCGCGGTTTGCTGAACGACCCGATGGAGCATTGCCACGTGGTAACCACCACCACCCACAAGACCCTTCGCGGACCCCGCGGCGGTATGATTATGGTTGGCAAGAACTTCGATAACCCCTGGGGCATCAAAACTCCAAAGGGTGAAATTCGTAAGATCACGTCACTGCTGGATTCGGGCGTATTCCCCGGCACACAGGGTGGTCCGCTTGAGCACGTTATTGCCGCCAAGGCCATCGCGTTCCAGGAAGCTCTGTCGGACGAATACATGGACTACATTATCCAGGTAACAAAAAATGCCAAAGCCATGGCGCAGGCATTTTTGGATAAAGGCTACCGCATCATTTCAGGCGGTACCGACAACCACTTAATGCTGATCGACCTACGGTCGAAGAAACTTACCGGCAAGCAGGCTGAAGAAGGTCTGATCCAGGCCGACATTACCATTAACAAAAACATGGTTCCGTTCGATACGCAATCGCCGATGGTAACATCCGGTATGCGCATCGGCTCGGCCGCAATTACCTCGCGTGGTCTGCTGGAGAAAGATGTGGTGAAAGTGGTTGATCTGATCGACGAAGCCCTTCAGAAACCTGAAGATTCAAAGCACTTAAAAGCCGTTAAGAGGAAAGTGAACCGTTTGATGGAGAAATTCCCACTATATTAATCACGGATTTTGAAAGCCTTTAGCCCCGGGAACTGTACGCCCGGGGTTTTTTAGCTACGAGAGAATATTTTTTATTTTAATACGTCATTGAAGCCATGCCATTAGATCAGGAACAGGTAGAGGGATACAGCGAAGCGGGAGAAAAGGAGATGTCATTTCTGGATCACCTGGAAGAGCTACGGTGGCACGTTGTTCGTTCGGTCATCGCGATCATGGTCTTTACCATTGGCGCTTTCATTATTGCGCCGTGGGTTTTCGAAAACATTGTGTTCGCTCCAGCCAAGGCTAACTTCATTACCTTTCAATGGTTGTGTAAGCTTGGGCAGGCCTTTGGCTCCGAAGGGCTTTGCGTAGACGATATTCCGTTTAAAGTACAGAGCCGTTACATGACGGGCCAGTTCACGATGCACCTTATGGCATCGCTTGTGCTGGGTCTTATCATAGCCTTTCCGTATGTGGCGTGGGAACTGTGGCGCTTTATCAAGCCCGGTCTTCATGTGCGCGAACGTAAATATTCACGCGGTGTGGTTGCAGCAATATCGTTCCTCTTCCTTACCGGCATTCTCTTCGGCTTCTATGTTATGGCGCCGCTCATGATCTACTTCCTGGCCACGTATCAGATCAGCTCGATGATCGTAAACGAGTTTGATATCACGTCGTATGTATCGACCATGGTGGCTATGATCTTTGGTAGTGGTATGTTGTTCCAGCTTCCGGTGGTTATCTACTTCCTGTCGCGGTTCGGCATTGTTACACCGGCATTTTTGCGTCAGTATCGTAAGCATTCGGTTGTCATTATCCTGATTATTGCGGCTATTGTTACGCCACCCGATCCGTTAAGCCAAACGGTTATTGCCATTCCACTGTACTTACTCTTTGAGGTGAGTATCCTGATCTCTGCAAGAGTAGAGCGCCAGCGGCTGCGCGAAGAAGCCGAAGAACGGTTAAAAGAACAATCACAGTCATGAAATTAGCAATCGGCAGCGACCACGCAGGTTTTGAATATAAGGAAGCCTTAAAAAAATGGCTCGAAGCCAACGGCCATGCGGTAACCGATTTCGGTACGCACAGCGCCGCTTCGGCAGACTATCCGGACTTTGCCCACCCTGTGGCCAATGCGGTAGAAAGCAAGGAAGCTGAACTGGGCTTGCTGGTTTGTGGTAGCGCCAACGGTGTTGCCATCACTGCCAACAAACACCAGGGTATTCGTGCGGCTATTTGCTGGAACGAAGAGCTTGCCGGTTTGTCACGCCAGCATAACGACGCCAACGTTCTCTGCCTGCCCGCCCGCTTCGTATCGCCCGAAGACGCGCAGAATATTCTGAAGCGCTTTCTGGAATCGTCGTTCGAGGGCGGCCGTCATGCCACCCGCGTAGGCAAAATTAGTTGCTAATGCGGTTGTAGCCCTTGGGCTGTGGCGCGTATTGCTTTCGAAGTTCGGGCAACAGCTTGAACACTCCCACCATTTTGTTTTGTGGATCAATAATAACATCGGGCGGATCCTGTCGGAATGATCGATCTATGCTTAACACGTTGTCGTAATACTCCGGTGCTTCGAATATGGGCTGCGACAGATCCCAGTTCAAAAAGGCTGAACCAAGGGTGTTGTTTTTGTAGACCGACATGTCGCTGCTCAACACCAGGACTTTTTTGTTTTTTACCTCACGGGCATCGTGGCTCAGGCGCACATACAAGTCGGCGTAGCGCACGGCTGGCAGTTTATGATAGCGCGCGGCATAGCCCATTCCCACCACACCGAATAGAATTGTCCATAGCGAGATTTCAGCAAAACGCTTGCGGCGCATCATAAGCAGCGAGTGTGCCATGAAAAAGCTGAAACTCGGTATAAGGGTTATAAAGCTTTGCGGATGAATTTCTTTGGAATAGAAAATCTGTAGAACTGTAAAGAGCATCCACAGAAACATAACCTGTACGAGCTGTGATTGATATTTTGTAAAACGCGCGTCGCGGTTAAGCATGAAGAGCGATGCTACCAAAAAGAAGAGTGGCGCAATGCCCAGCAACCACAGCCCCTGCACATAATAATGCGACGAGAACCCGAGGTTGGGCATGTAGTAATAGGTCCAGAGTTCTTTCAGGCCGTCTTTAATGTAGTAGGCGCTTATAATCAGCAGGTGCGGTATGGAAAAACCAACGAGCAACAGCAGGTGTTTGCGGAATGGCGTGCGTGCCGCTACGGTAAGGATAACGATGGCCGCCAGCAGGTACACGGCATACGAGAATACAAAAAGTGATGCGATGCTAATAAATAGCCCCAGGTTGAACACGGGTTCATTTCGTTGCTCCCGCAGTTCGATCTCGTTGAAAAGATTATTCAGCGCAATGAGCAAGAAGCCAGAGCCCAGCAGCTCGGGGCTTAGCGTGAACGTATCGAACGAGAAAAAGAACAGTGCCACAAACAGCAGTACGGGTACCAGGGTACTTTCGGCGTAAGCCTTTTTGTTAACGTGGATAAAGCCGAGGTATGCTGCCTGCAAAAAGATGATGACCAGTGCCAGGATGCGGCGGGCAAGCAATGAGCGGCCGCACATCCAACTGATGAGGCCGTCGAACCAACCAGCCAGCGGGCCTGTGGAATCGATTACCTGGGTATAGAGTGAATGGCCGGAGCGTACCTTTTCGCCCAGCAAAATATTGCGGAGTTCGGGGTAGGTCATGGCCGGCAGATCCAGCAACAATGGCAGCGCCATCAGTACCATGAGGATCAAAAGTGCCAGCAGGCGGTATGGGTCGTTTATACGAAAGTAGCGTAACAAATTCGGGGAGCTTTTAACAGCCCAAAGTAAGAGCAGGTTTTTATAATTGCCAATGGTTGGTTGCGAATTGTTGGCTATTGCAGGATATTTGTCTTTATGAGTGAGTCAACACGACAGCAGAAGTACGGGAAATTGCTCCAAAAGGAGCTGAGTGACATTTTTCAGCGCGATAAGAAGGGTATTCTGGACAATGCCTTTATAACACTTGCCGATGTGAAGGTGAGTGCAGACCTGGCCATTGCCAAAATTTATATCAGCATGTTGCTGGCCAAGAACAAGCAGGAGATTCTGGAGAAAATAAACCTCCGCAAAAAGGAAATCCGGAAGGAGCTGGGCGATCGTATCGGTAAGCAGGTACGTATTGTCCCGGAATTGATTTTCTACATTGATGAGGTTGAGGAGAATGCCCAGAAAATGGACGAGCTTATCCGTAACCTGAACATTCCACCCAAAACCGAAGAATAGTCAACGGCAGTACGCCGTGTATACGTAGGACCAAACGATACGCTCATTTTGAATCTTCCGTTTTTTATCGCCCGCCGGTATCTGTTTTCCAAACGGAAAAAGAACTTCATCAACGTGATCTCGATTCTGTCGATTGTCACGGTGGCGTTTATTACCGCGGCGATCATTATCGTGCTTTCGGTTTTTAATGGGTTGGGCGACTTACTGCGTTCGCTGAACAACTCGTTCGATCCCGAAATCAAAATAGAAGCCGTCAGGGGCAAGTCGTTTCATGCCACACCCGACATGCTGAAAAAAATTCAGGGCGTGAAAGGTGTGGAGTTTGTTACCGAGGTTATTGAAGATTACGCCTATGTGCGGTATAACGACGCGAACCAGATCGTTACTATAAAGGGTGTGAGCGATAACTTTGTTGAGCAGAATCGTATTCCGCGTGAGAACATCATTGCGGGCGAGTTCAGACTCAAGAAGGGCAATATCAATTACGCCATTGTCGGCGCCGGCGTATCGCACACGTTGTCGATCGCCTCCGTCAACGACATCTTTCCGTTGCACGTATACTACATCAAGAACGTTAAGTCAGGCGTTACCGATCCATCGAAGATGTATTCGCGCATGGAGATTACACCGGGTGGTGTTTTCTCGATCGTGCAGAGTTTTGATGAGAACTACGTTATCGTGCCGCTCGATTTTGCGCGCGATCTGCTGAGCTATGGCGACCGCCGCACCGCGCTGGAAATTAAAACGGCATTCGGTGCCGATGTGAATGCAGTAGAATCGCGAATTCAAACCCTGCTGGGCGATGATTTCGATGTGCTGAATTACGAAGAGCAACACAAGGATCTTTACCGGCTGCTTAAACTGGAAAAGCTGTTTACGTTTCTGGCATCTATCGTGCTGCTGGGTATTGGCTCGATCAATATCTTCTTCAGCCTGATGATGCTGGCGCTGGATAAGAAAAAGGATATCTCGGTGCTTTCGGCCATGGGGGCCGATGCGTCGCTGATCAGGAAAATTTTTATGACCGAGGGTGCACTCATTGCTTTCCTTGGGGCGTTCTCGGGCATGTTGCTGGGCGGCGCGTTTTGCTGGCTGCAACTGCACTTTGCTTTTATTTCCATGGGTATGGACTCTTCGGTCACCGAGGGTTATCCTGTAAAAATGGAGTGGACAGACTTTGCTGTAACGCTTCTGGTTATGTCAGTCATTACATTTGTAATCTCTTTCCGCCCGGCAATTGTAGCCTCGCGCTTCGTGTCTGTACGGGACTTGTAAGATTGATGTACCTTATTTCTTAAAAAAGCACGTTTTTTATTGTGCTGAATCCTTAATTTTCGAATTGTTTTTCATCAAAATCCGAGTTTTTCGATGAAAGTGTCTGCGTCACAACCGTTTCAGATTATATATTCGTTATATCAGCACGAATACCTGGGCTTTATATTCGAGTCCTACATCGTTCATTTGGACGATAAGGGCAAGTTGACCTATCAGCACCAGAATATTTCGGCTAAAAATGCCCGGGAGTTTTCGAAGGGTCTGGATGACCGTGACTTCGAATTGATCGAGTTAATGGACTCGATGCAGCAGGAGAATATCGTAAAGAAATTCTCCGCCAAGTTCATGAAGCCCGAAGAGTTTTTTGCCAGAACGTACGATAAGGCCAAAGGCAATGAACTGATCCAGGATCAAATCGAAGACTATATGGAGAAGCGTCGTGCCCGAATTCTGGAAAAGATGAAGGGCAAGATGTTGTTCGAAATGGGCAACGACGGCGAGCCTACCTGGAAACCAATCGAAGTGCTAGAGAAGCGCGCCGTAATTCAGTTCCACTTCCGGCGTACTCCCGAAAACACCAACTACTTCCCTACTGTTTATTATCAGGATAAGAAGCTCGACCTCCCCGAGTCATCAGCATACCTTGTTTGCAAGAGCCCGGCATGGATGGTGTTGAACGGCATGCTCTACGGATTCGAGAAACATGTAGACGGCAAGAAGCTGATACCGTTCTTCTCGAAGAAGTTCGTGGTGATTCCCAAGAACGTTGAAGAAACATATTATAACCGGTTCATCGCTCCGCTGATTGCATCGTTCGACGATGTGGAGGCAAGCGGTTTCGAGATCAACAAGACATCGTACGATCCGCATCCGGTACTAACACTGTCTGAGCTGCACACCGCGCAGACCACTGTGGCGCCCAGCTTGTTCGATAGCGGGCCCGCTACCGAAGACACGAGCGACGAAACCGGTAAGATCGTTTTCGATCTATCGTTCAAATATGGTAAGCACCGCTTCCGTGGCGACAACATCGGCCCGGTAAGTGTAAAGATGGAGAAGCAAGGCGACGACGGTTATGTATTTCACCGCGTTACCCGCCAAACCGATATTGAGAAGAACTTCCTGAACACCTTGCAGAAGCTCGGCCTCGGCATGCGCGGTTTCCGTGTGGCGATACCCAAGTCCGAGGCGTTCTCCTGGCTTAACGAGAATCGCGTAAACCTCCTGAACCTGGGCTTTGAAGTAAGCCAGCCCGAAAGCCGCGATAAGAAGTACTTCGTAGGTAAGGCCGTAATCGAAGTAGAAGTAAAAGAGAATATAGACTGGTTCGATATTCACGCCAAGATTCGCTTTGGCGAATTCGAGATTCCATTCAAAGATCTGCGCCGCTTCATACTTCGTAAGAAAGTAGAGTTCAAGCTTCCCAACGGTGAGATCGCCATTATACCCGAGGCATGGCTTTCGAAATATGCCGACCTGTTTGCCTTAAGCGAAACCGAGGGCGATCATGAAAAGCCTGTATTGCGCAAGCACCACCTTAATCTTGTAAAAGAACTGGAAGAAGGCAACCTGGCCAAGGTGCACCTGAGCGAGAAGCTGCGTTCGCTCAATTCGTTCAGCGGCATTAAAGACTATCCTATGCCCGAGGGCTTCCGCGGTTCGCTGCGTCCCTACCAGATGGCAGGATATAACTGGCTGCGTTTCCTTAATGAATATAAGTTAGGCGGATGTCTGGCCGACGATATGGGTCTTGGTAAGACCGTACAGACGCTTACCATGTTGCAGTCGGAGAAAGAAGCTGGCAACGGAGCATCGCTGCTCATCATGCCTACATCGCTCATCTATAACTGGGAGATGGAGGCCAGCAAGTTTACTCCTGAACTGCGCATCCTTAACTATACGGGTACACTACGTAACAAAGACATTAAGCGGTTCGAGAACTACGACCTGATCCTTACATCATACGGCATCATCCGCCTGGATGCCGAACTACTGAGCCAGTTCTATTTCAATTATATAATCCTTGATGAGTCGCAGGTAATCAAGAACCCCACGTCTAATATTGCCAAGGCGGTGCGCGACCTGAAGTCGCGGCACAAGCTGGTGCTTACCGGTACGCCGATTGAAAACACAACGCTGGACCTTTGGTCGCAGATGTCGTTTATCAATCCGGGCATACTCGGCTCGCAGGCATACTTCCGTAACGAATACCAGAACCCGATCGAGAAGCGTAACGACGAAGCACGTTCGCGTAAGCTGCACTCGGTAATCAAGCCGTTCATTCTGCGTCGTCATAAATCGCAAGTAGCGACCGAGCTTCCGGAGAAGATCGAGAATATACAATACTCGTCGATGACGCCCGAGCAGGAGAAGCGTTACGAAGAAGTGAAGTCGTCGTATCGTGAAAAGATCTTCAAGCTCATCGAGACAGAAGGCCTGGGCAACAGCCGCTTCATGATACTCGAAGGTCTTACCAAGCTGCGCCAGCTGGCCAACCACCCGCGTATGGCTGAGCAAGGTTATACCGGCGACAGTGGTAAGTTTGAAGACATTGTACACATGCTGGAGAATGCTATTGCCGAGGGGCACAAGGTTCTTGTGTTTAGCCAGTTTGTGAAACACCTCGACCTGGTGAAGCAACACCTCAAGGCTAAAAAGATAGATTTTGCATACCTCGACGGTTCAAGCACTGATCGTAAGGAACAGGTGGAACGCTTCAATAAACAAACCGATCTGAAGATCTTCCTGATCTCGATCAAGGCCGGTGGTGTAGGTTTGAACCTTACCGAAGCCGATTACGTGTTTATTCTGGACCCATGGTGGAACCCGGCGGTAGAAGCTCAGGCGGTAGACCGCGCACACCGCATTGGTCAGAAGAAGACGGTGTTTACGTACAAGTTCATTACGCGTAACTCGGTCGAAGAAAAGATACTTACGCTACAGCAAAAGAAGCTGAAGCTTACTACCGAACTGATCACGACCGAAGAGAGCTTTATGAAACAGCTCACCCGTGAAGACATCACGCAGATGTTGATGTAATCGATATTACGCCTTGCCGGCTTGTTGTTCGAGGTGCCGTGTTTTCCAGCGGTTATGCGACCACAACCAGCCGGCAGGGTTTTCACGAATAGTATTCTCTACCGCGCGGATATAATTATCCACCAGCGTATAATCATCTTTCTGATACGGCGGCTCGGCAATCTCTACAAACGAAGCCTGATAATAACCACGTTTAAGTTTTCGTACGTTGGCATACACGGTAGGGTACTGTGTGAGTTGCGCGATTTGATGTGCGCCGAGAAAGAACACGGTATCCTGACCAAGGAATCGAGCCTGGTATTTCTTGTCGGATGTATGGCCGGGATATTGATCGCTTACGATAGCAATACCGCGTTGTATATGTTTCCGTTTAATGAGTTCGCGCGCCACATTGTAACGGCTTATACCGTGCGCGCCAAACCGTGTGCGGCATGCGTTGGAGAATTTTTCGAATAGCTTACTGTGCAGGGGCTGATATACATAATCTACCGGTACCGGAAGGTTGAAGTTTCCTGACGTCAGCAGCCATTCCCAATTGAACTGATGTGCTGAGAGTATTACTACCGACTGGCCTTGAGCTTTATATTTTTCAATGATGTCGATGTCGACAAAGGTCATACGTTTGGCCAGATCGTCTTTCGACATGGTGAGGAGCTTGAGTGTTTCAACACCGTAGTCGCACAGATTTTTGTAGAACTGTCGTTCAATGACGTGTAGCTCGGCTTCTGTTTTTTCGGGAAAGGAGTTTCGTAAATTCTTCATAACCATCTTTCGCCGATATCCTACCAGGCGGTAGGTAACAAAAAAGAGGAAATCGGAAAGGATATATAAAACGCGTAAGGGTAAACTCGACAGGATCCGGAGTAAAAACATCTGCACCAATTCTTTCCGGCAAGTTAATCAAGTATTAGTATTTGTATTACTATTTTTGGCCCCGCCACGGTAAGGCCGTATGAACATCTTAAAAAACAAATAAACAGGAATGAAAAACAAGGTTGTTGTGATCACGGGCGGCTCTTCGGGTATTGGAGAGGCCATGGCAGAAAAATTCGGGCGCGAAGGCTCGAAAATACTCATTACCGGGCGCAATGCCGATGAGCTGAACCGGGCAGTAACAAGCCTGCGGCAAAAGGGCATTACCATTTCGGGCTTTCAGGCAGACGTAAGCCGCGAAGACGATAACCGCCGCATGGCCGAAGAGGCGATACGGCTCTACGGCACAATCGATGTACTGATTAACAACGCCGGCATTTCGATGCGTGCGCTGTTTTCGGAGGTGGACCTCGACGTGATCAAGCGCGTTATGGATATCAACTTCTATGGTGTGTTGTACGCCACCAAATATTGCTTGCCCGAAATCCAAAAGAATAAAGGTTCTATTATCGGCATATCATCCATTGCCGGCTTCCGGGGGTTACCCGGACGCACCGGCTACTCGGCATCGAAATTTGCACTGAATGGCTTCCTGGAAGTATTGCGTACCGAGCTGCTCAAAACCGGTGTACATGTACTTACGGCATGCCCGGGCTTTACAGCATCCAACATTCGCAAGCGTGCGTTGGCTGGCGATGGTTCAGCACAAGGTGAGTCGCCACGAAATGAACAAAAGATGATGTCGGCTGAAGAATGTGCCGGCCATATTTACAACGCTACCGTAGGGCGCAAACGCACATTGATTCTTACAACACAGGGCAAGCTGGCCGTATGGCTCAACAAGCTGTTGCCTTCTATGGCCGACAAGGCTGTATATAACGTAATGGCCAAAGAAGACAACGCTCCGATTAAATAACAGATAACGTATAGAACAAGACGTAGTACACCGGTGCTACGTCTTGTTTATAAACACCACCTTGGTGTTATCAGCCCTATAAATGGCTTTATAAAATTCCAGAATCTCCGGATAGGTCTCCGGTGCAAACACGCCCTTCTCCATCCGTATCCTGCGGATGTATAACAAATCTCCCTTCTCCATCTGCACGGTTGCTTCGTACTCGCCAAAGCGCGACTTCAGTTTAACCGGCTCGGGTATAAACTCGGGTGTGATTTCTTGCGGCACGTGGTACCGAATAGTGTCTATATCGGTATAGGCCATGGGTCGTACGATCTTCGTTTTGCGCGACTCCAGTTTGTCGGGTATATACGACGACCGGTTCATAAGGTTGGGTGTGAGGAACACCATCTTACCATTCAGTGTAGCAAAGCGTCGCAGCACAAGGTCTGTATTGATTACGGCCGAGGGCAACCGGTCTTTGTTGTTTGTCATTGAAAAACTGGCCAGATCGAAGCTGGGGATAGCCAGGTTTTTCTGCATCCACTTTTTCTGATCGTCGTACTGTTTGGTGATTACAAAGTTAAGGTCGCCGTTTTCATATTGCAGGCCCCTGTACTCGGTACGTACAGTGGCTTTGGCATCGCCGGTAAGGCTTACAAATACATCAGCGTTTGTGATCTGTGCATTCTGTTCGGCCGAGTAACGCTTGGTGTTTACAATAGCGCCACCGTTACTGGTAATGAGCAGTGCCTGGCGGTCTCCGGTGAATCTACCCATGTATCCGTACGGATTGGTTTGACTGGTACATTCCAGCCACACCGTGTCTTTGGCATTGGGCACGGCTACGATGACATGGTTGAATTGTGAGCTTGGAAAGTCTACTTTAATAGGGTTGGCATCGTCGCCGGCGCGTATCAGTACATAATGTGCTTTGATGCCTATGGCGTCGAGCAGCGCTACCATATAGTTCGATAATGCCTTGCAATCGCCATAGCCGGTTTTGTCTACCACCGAAGCCTCGAAGGGCTGGAACCCGCCAATACCCAGCTGTATACTGACATAACGGGTTTTGTTTTGCAGGTACTCGTATAGCACTTTGATCTTTGCCTCGTCGGTCGTTAATCCGGCGGTAAGCTCTAATGCCTTTTTACGTGTTGCTTCGGGCAGTATGTTCCGGTTTTTATTGAGAAGTGCAATCCATTGGCCGAACTGTTCCCAGGTTTCCATGTTGCCTACATAACCGTCGAACTCAAAGTGCGACGGTGCCGCCAGTATACGCGGAAGAATCTCTTCGCGCGGCGGGCCCATCGATTCGTACTTTAGAGCCTTCAGGTTTTTGAAGTCCCAGGTAAGTGTTTCGTGTCCGTCTTTGCCAGTAGCGGTCTCGGGACGTATGTCTATGTTTATTGTTTTGTATCGTGGTGCCAGGTCTTTGGGGAATGCCAGCTGATAGGAGGCATGTTGTACGGCAATCTTTTCGCCCGGTATAATGGTAGAGCCTGGAATCACAAAGAGGTATTTGAACTCGATGTCATACTCGAACTCTACCGTATAGGGATATACATTCTGTGCGAGGTCCAGCAGTTTATAGCGGTTGTCGCTGTAGAGGCTGAAGCCGTCGTATGCGCTTTGATCGTATATTTCGTTGTTTTTTAATTTACGCACCAGCACACCGTTGGCATCGTATACCGACGCCTTTACCGACGTTACTTTGCTAAGCTTATCGTATCCTATGGTTTCTATGGCCAGGTGTTTGGCATTACTGTTCAATATGGTTATTGCTTCCAGCACGTGCAGGGTTGCGCGGCTACGGGAGTATATGGTAAACGTCATCTGGTCTTCGCGAACCACAGCGTGGCTGTTTTCGCGAAGGGCGTCGGGTATTTCGGTTACCGGGTACTGTGGCGTTCCGGGGTGACCGGCCAGCGGCAGTGCCAGGAGCAGGGTAAGCAATACGTTCTTCATCATACAATAGGCTTACTTTTTCTTCAGCACGATTTGTTCGGCCTGTTTGGCTACGACCTGGGTGTAAAATTCGCGTAGGTTCGGGTATTCGTCCTGCACGAATATATTATTATTAATCTGCAATGTGCTGGTAATATTCAACATGTTTCCGGTCTGTGAAGCATAATACGTATACCGGCCAGCGCCGTTTGGTAGTGCGAAAATTTTACTTTTCGGCATTTCCTGCAAGGCGTAGTCTTCGGGTATGGTAATGCGCGTTATGTATGTCTCGTCAAACCCGCTGCCGAAGTCTACCGGATATTCGCGATTTTCGAGCTTGAACGGATTTTCTTCGAGCTTCCAGTGGAAGAGCGGGTTGAAGTAGATCAGGCTGCCGGCTATCGTGCTGTGATCGTTCAGTTGCAGCTCATGTATTTCTTTGAAATTTTCATTCAGTTGTTTCGCGTTTTTGAATTCGCTTTTACTGAGCTCAGCGTGATGATCGCTCTTCAGTTTGATAAGATATTCTTCTTCTCCCTTAGAAAAATATTGTTTACGTCCCACGTGTGCCGGGTAGCCTGAACGATCGTGCGATAACTTTCCAGTAAACGTACCGTTGTTGGCAAGCGACAGGTCCACGGTGATATACGTTTTCGATTTTGCCGGAGCCTTCAGGGCAATCCAGCTATAACCGGCCTTGGACACTACAAAGCCGTTGCCGTTCAGGCAGCGTTCGGGTAGCGATGCCACGGGCAGGAGCTTATCTGTAGCATCGAGCAGAATACTCTTGTCGCCAATCTTTACAAGACAGATCGCGTAGTTGAATTGCGATACGATCGGAATGTTTTGCCGCACAAATCCATTGTCGCGTGTACTTAACAACACGGGATATACGTCGAAGTCTGCTTTATCGAGCATGGAGGCAAGCAGCAAATTTATTTCGGCGCTGTTGCCCTTCTTATCTTCGAGTACTTTTTTGAGCGACGATGTGAGGTACTTACGGCTTTGTCCGTTCCAAAGTACATTATCACGAACATATTGGTGAATAGCGCCTATTTTGTCTTCGGGTTTTTCAAGCCCGGCAGTAATTTCCTGAACGGTTTTTTTCAAGAAGCCGTTGCTTGTTACTTCACCGCCGAAGTCTGACCTCTCTGCAAATTTTTTGTTGATCTCTTCCCAACTGCCCAATACGGGTTGTACCGGTCGGTCGGGATACTTTATATACGCAAGCTCGAAGTTTATTTTTGAGATGTAGTCTTTATAGGTTGTCATGAACGGTTCAGACTTGAATGCCGGTACATCTTTAGCAGCCCAGCGGTAGCGGTTTTCGGTATAGTCCAGCTTGTCGTGACTAAAGCTGGTCTGTACGGTGCGCCCCACATCGTTTCGTTCTTTCGACGTGAAAGTTATTGCGTTTTGCGCGGTGGTAGCTTCGTTCACGTTGAGCACGATATACCCTTGCGTATACTTATCATAGCTGAAAAATTCAGGTATTGTGGCACGGTACTCGCTCCAGCGTATAGGTATGGTTTTCTGAAACTCCCAATCCTGAAAGTTGAACGTGAAATCGGAATTGACCTTATAGGTATATTCTATAATGGATCCTTCTTTCACATTCGGAAGTGTGCCTTTCACAATGTCGATGTGGGCATCATACTTTTCGCGAAAAACAGCATCGCTTTTCATTTTACTTTCCACCACTTTTCCGTTTTCGATGTTATAGGTCACGGCTTTTAAGCCGGTCACTTTTTCATCGTCGGAACCATCGTGATATAATGGAAGGCTAAAGTCGGCCCACTCGAGGCCGTCTTTGGTCAGAATCTTAATGCGGGTGATGCGTTCAAAATTCAAACTGAATCCGTTGTTTTCGCTAAACTGCATAGACGAAACGCCATAGTCTGCCAGTACCACTGCAGCAGCTGACGAATCTTTTTCATAATGTGTCATTTTAAAATCTTCCGGAGGAATGTCACCAAAACGGATGGGAGCCTTTTGCGCATGCGCGGGATAGCTTACCAGAACTGCGCATAACAGTCCGATAGCGGATTTAATCATACAATCAGGGTAGTAGTAGTTAGGGTAAAATTAACGCTTTAATATCAACAAAATTTATTCAAATTCACTCTCCTGCTTTAGGAGTAGAATTCATAATGTAATGTTTCTTTGCATTACGATAAGAAAACGAAACGCCTGTGGCTAAAACGAAATCATCTTTTTTCTGTCAATCCTGTGGATACGAATCGGCTAAATGGCTGGGCCGGTGCCCGTCGTGCGGTTCGTGGAACACGTTTATTGAAGAGGTCATTACCAAAGAGGACTCCGCCAAAAACGAGTGGCGGCAGGAATCTACGCGGAATAAGGTGCCGAGGCCCAAGGTACTTTCTGAAGTACAGTCGTCGTCAGAAACGCGCATCAGCGCCAACGATCAGGAGCTAGACCGTGTTTTGGGCGGGGGCATTGTATCGGGCTCGCTGGTGTTAATTGGCGGCGAACCCGGCATTGGTAAGTCTACCCTCATGCTGCAGGTTGGTCTGCAGCTTAAGAAACACCGCGTGCTGTATGTGTCGGGCGAAGAAAGTGAGCAGCAGATCAAGATGCGTGCTGAGCGCCTGGACGACTCTTCAGAAAACTTCTTTGTACTTACAGAGACCAATACCAAGAATATCTTTCTGGCCATCGAGTCGTCTACCCCCGAGGTTGTGATTATAGACTCTGTCCAAACGTTGTATTCGCCTCTGCTCGAATCGGCCGCAGGTAGTATCGGCCAGGTTCGGCAATGCGCGGGCGAGTTGATGAAGTTCGCCAAAGAAACGAACACGCCAGTATTTCTCATTGGGCACATTACCAAAGACGGGACACTGGCCGGACCAAAAGTACTGGAACACATGGTCGATACCGTGCTTCAGTTTGAAGGCGACCGCCACCTGGCCTATCGTATTTTGCGCACTACTAAAAACCGTTTCGGATCAACGTCGGAAATAGGCATCTATGAAATGTTGGGCACCGGCCTGCGTGAAGTATCCAATCCGTCTGAAATTCTGATCTCGCAAAAAGACGGACAGTTGAGTGGCGTTACCATCGGTGCCACCATAGAGGGGAATCGTCCGCTGCTGATCGAGATTCAATCGCTGGTCAGCGCGGCATCGTATGGTACACCACAACGTACGCCTACCGGCTTTGACCAGAAGCGCCTCAACATGCTGCTCGCGGTACTCGAAAAGCGCTGTGGTTTCCGCATGAGCACACAGGATGTTTTCCTCAACATGGCTGGTGGTATTAAGGTAGAAGATCCCGCTATCGATTTGGCCGTTTGTATTTCCATCATATCGTCGATGGAAGAAATTCCCGTTTCCGATAAGATCTGTTTTGCGGCAGAGGTCGGACTGGGGGGTGAGTTGCGCGCGGTAAACAAAATCGATCAGCGCATATCTGAAGCGGAAAAGCTGGGCTTTGAAGAAATCTATATCTCCAAATACAGCCAGAAGGGCCTCGATACGAAGAAATCGCGTATCCAGATCAAGTCTTTTGGCAAGCTGACGGATGTATTCCAGGACCTGTTTGGCTAGCACTGGCGGATTTCTGGTTTACGGATGTTTTTCCGTACCTTGCTGTCTAACGTATTTAACTCTTTTTACATGAGAATTCTGTTTTTTCTATCCGTTTTTGTGCTGGTATCGGCCTTTTCGTTTCCGGTAGCCGATGTAAAACTGGAATATACATTCAAGGTTGGTGATGAATATCAGTGGACACAAACCAGCAAACAGGCGATCAAGCAGTCTATTATGGGTATGGATCAAAATACCGAATCGATCTATGACAGTCACATGAATATGAAGGTTGTATCGCTTACCCCTACCGGTGCCAAGATCGAAGTACGTTTTACAAAATTGAAAAATACCGTGAAGTCTATGATGGGCGATATGGTGATGGACAGCGATGGCGACGCTACGGTAAAAGAAAACATGATCTTCAAAGCCATGATGGATAAGCCTTTCTTCATTACCATGAACAAACGTGGTATAGTAGAGAGCATCGATAATGTTGAGAACCTGTGGTCTGGTTTCAGCAGCCTTGGTCTTACCGAAGCTGAAGCTACCACCCTGCAGCAGTCCATGGAGCAAATGCTCGGCAAGGCTTCACTCAAAGGCAGCTTCGAGCAGTCGTTTGTAACGTATCCGGATAAGAAGATCAAGACCGGTGACAAGTGGAGCAGCCAGATCAGCGCTCCGATGAATTTCCCCATCCGTACCGATAACACCTGGACTTTTAACGGCGTAACCGGTACAACGGCCAGCCTGAAGGCCGATGGTACATATGTTACTACCGATAAGGAGAAGAGCATGAGTCTGCCCGGCGGTTTGAAAGCAACCGTGGACCTCAGTGGTGAACAAGTTATTAAAGCGAATACAAATACCAAGACCGGCTGGCCTACAGACTTAAACGTAATGTCTGTACTGAAAGGCAAGATGATTATCCTGGCCGGCGGTATGGTTCCCGAAGACATGGAAGTTCCGATGGAAATCCAATCGGAAGGAACGTTTACAATTGTGAAGAAATAGTAGTAGGGGCGTTAGCGCTCTCGTTTACCATCTTCAGAATATCGTCTACGTATTCACGTGAATTGTTGAGTCGGGGCACTTTGTTTTGCCCACCGAGTTTGCCCCGGCTCTTCATCCAGCTATAGAATGTTCCCTCGGGTACACTGTGAATGCGGGGTTCTATTAACGCCAGATTGTGTTTGCGTTTGGCATCGTAATCCGAGTTTACGGCGCGTAGTTCGGTATCCAGCATGCGGTTGAAATCGCTCATGCTGTTGGGCTTCACTTTGAACTCGATAATCCACTCGTGGCTTCCCCGTTTGTTCCGGTCGAGGTATACGGGCGCCGCGGTAAAGTTGTCTATAACGGCGCCGGTATGCGCACACGCCCGTGCGATAGCCGTTTCGGCATTCTCTACAATAACTTCTTCGCCAAAGGCATTGATATAATGCTTCGTTCTGCCGGAAATCTTGATACGGTAGGGCGACACCGAGGTGAACTTCACCGTATCGCCAATGCTATAACGCCACAGGCCCGCGTTGGTCGAGATCACCATCGCGTAGTTCTTGTCAACCTGTACCTCGCCCAGGCGCAAGGCCCTTGGATATTCAGCATTGATTTCTTCTACCGGAATGAACTCGTAAAATACACCGTAGTCCAGCATGAGCAGCATCTCCTCCGAATCGCGCTGGTCCTGAATGCCGAAGAAACCTTCGCTGGCATTATAAGTTTCCCAGTAGTGCATCTGGTCAGATGGGATCAACGATTTAAACAGCTCGCGGTAGGGTGTGAACGACACCGCACCGTGGAAGAAAGCTTCCAGGTTGGGCCACACCTCGAGTATATTCGATTTGTTTTCGAGTTCTACAATCTTCTGTATTAATAGAATTGTCCACGTGGGTACGCCGGCAATGTTGGTTACGTTTACACTGGCCGTTTCGCGAGCCATCTTTTCGATCTTCTCTTCCCAATTGCCCATCAGCGCGGTTTCCAAACTTGGTGTTCGTATAAACTGTGCCCAGTGTGGCAGGTTCTTCATGATTACCGCAGACACATCGCCGTAATACGATGTTGCGCTTGGATCGAATTCATTGATCTGGTGGCTACCGCCAACGGCAAGGCCTTTGCCATCGAACAGCTTGGTGTCGGGATAGTTGTTAACGTATATCGATAGTAGATCTTTACCGCCTTTGAAGTGGGTGTCTTCGAGTGCTTCCTGCGATACGGGTATAAACTTACTCTTTGCGTTGGTTGTGCCGGACGACTTAGAGAACCATTTTACTTCGGTGGGCCACAGTATGTTCTGCTCACCCCGCATAAGCCGCTCGATGTAAGGGAACATTTGCTCATAGGTGTGAATGGGTACACGGCTTCTGAACTGCTCGTAGGTATGGATATCTGAAAAGCCGTGCTGTATGCCGAACTCAGTTGCCTTGGCACTGTTAATGAGTTTCTTAAACAGTTCGTCCTGCACATCATGCGGATATTTCATGAAAAGCTCAATCTGGTGGATTCGCTTTTTCATGACCCAAGTCAATATGGAATTAATCAGCCCCATTGCGGATTACGCTAATTTTAAAAATAACAAACTTACCTTGATTACGGTACGATAGACCTCATGGTAACGCTAAAAAAAGGTGCCGTTAGATAACAGCATCCCATCCATCGTCATTGGGCACGGTTACTTTGGCGCGCCGCAACTCGAAGTTCTGGCCGAGATATACTTTGCGTACCTGCGGGTCGCTGGCGAGGTCTTCGGCAGTGCCTGATTTAAAGAGTTTGCCATCAACCATGAGGTATGCACGGTCTGTAATCGATAAGGTTTCGTCAACGTTGTGGTCGGTTATAAGGATACCGATATTCTTGCGTTTCAGCTTGGCTATAATCGACTGGATTTCTTCTACCGCAATCGGATCGACACCGGCAAAAGGCTCATCCAGCAAAACGAAGTTAGGGTCTACTGCCAGCGCGCGCGCAATTTCTGTACGACGGCGCTCGCCACCCGAGAGCGACATGCCCAGGTTCTTGCGTACTTTGTGCAGACTGAACTCTTCGATGAGCATATCCACTTTTTCCTTGCGCTGCTGCTTGGTGAAGTCACGCATTTCGAGAACCGACATGATGTTCTCCTCTACGGTAAGCTTGCGAAATACCGACGCTTCCTGCGCCAGATAACCAATGCCTTTGCGCGCGCGCTGGTACATGGGCAGTGGTGTGATCTCCTCCTCGTCGAGGTAAATGTGTCCTTCGTTGGGTTTGATAAGACCCACCATCATGTAAAACGATGTGGTTTTGCCTGCGCCGTTCGGACCAAGTAACCCCACAATCTCGCCTTGCCCCACCTGTACCGATACACCGTTTACAACGGTACGTGTCTTATACTTTTTGATCAGATTCTCTGCGCGCAAAACCATGCTTAAAGAAATTTTATGTCTTTGATTCGGAGTTGTATTGATGTTGTTCCGTTGAAGGTGTTCTCTTCTATGGTGAAGGCCATCTTGAACGGATCGCGGTTTGCCAGCCGTTCGTAGTGCTCTATCAGGTCGAAACCTACAGCGTGAAATATGTTTTCGCTTCCATTCTGGGCCGCCAGAAAACGCACATGGCGGTCTTTAAAACTCGACAGCGAGTTGAACGCATACACTTTGCTGGCCACAAATACCGGCTTGGGGTTTTCCGGACCAAACGGTGCCATTTGCTTTAGCACGCTCATGAATTTGGTCGAGATCACATCGAAGTGTATCGGTATGTCGATATCAATTACCGGCGTAAGCATATCTTCGGTTATCGTAGACGATACTACTTCTTCGAACTTGCGCTGGAAGGACTCAAGGTTGTTGATATCTAACGTAAGACCGGCAGCATACTTGTGCCCGCCGAATTTTTCGAGCAGGTCACTGCATTCCAGAATGGCGCTGTAGAGGTCAAAGCCATTCACGCTGCGGGCGGAGCCGGTTATTTTGTTGTTAGACTCAGTTAAAATCACGGTAGGGCGATAGAACCTTTCTACACACCGAGCAGCAACTATGCCAATTACACCTTTGTGCCAGGTGTTTTTAAACAATACGGTCGATTTGGCGGTGCGCAGGGTGTCGCTACCCTCAATCATCGCAATGGCCTCTTCCGTTATGTCAGAGTCGAATTGCTTCCGTACTTCGTTCTTAAGATTTACTTTTTCGGCCAGCTCGTTTGCCGCGCTTTCGGTTTCGGCCGTCAATAAGTCTACCGCGGTGCGGGCATGGGCTACCCGGCCGGCGGCGTTGATGCGCGGACCGAGGGTAAATACGATGCCCGATACATCGAGGTCGTTGCGGATGGCCGCGATTTCTTTTAATGCTTTCAGGCCCGGCGACGGATCTTCGTTTAGCTTCTTCAGCCCGAAATACGCCAGGATGCGGTTCTCGCCCGAGATGGGTACGATGTCTGAAGCGATACTTACCGCCACCAGGTCGAGGTATTCGTAAAGCTCTTCCTCTTTACGGTATGTACGGGCATATGCCTGCATGAGCTTGAAGCCTATGCCACAGCCGCTAAGTTCTTTATAGGGATAGTTACAGTCTTTTCGTTTGGGGTCGAGCACTGCTTCCGCTTCGGGAATAGAATCGTCGGGCAGGTGGTGGTCGCAGATAATGAAGTCTACGCCTTTGCGTTTGGCGATGCTAACGAGCTCGGTAGATTTTATACCGCAGTCCAGTGCTACGATGAGTGTATAGCCGTTGTCGGTTGCCCACTCGATACCGGTAAGCGATATGCCATAACCCTCGGCATACCGGTCGGGTATATATACCTCGCAGGCGGGATAGAATGTGCGGAGGTAGTTGTATACGAGCGATACGGCGGTTGTACCGTCAACATCGTAATCGCCGTAGATCAGGATTTTTTCGTTGGAGTCTATAGCAAGCTTTAACCGCGCAATGGCCTTGTCCATGTCCTGCATGAGGAATGGATCGTGTAGTGCATCCAGGGTGGGGCGGAAGAACGCCCGGGCATTATCAAAATCAGTTATGCCACGTTGCAGCAGAATAGCAGCCAGGTATAGATTTATATTGATGGCTTTGGAGAGCTGTTCTACTTGCTCGCGTGCGGGAATGTCTTTCACTAGCCATCGTTTTTCCATATTTAGTTTGCTTCAAAATTCACGATGCCCTTTGTGCCGGATGTAGCTTTTACACCTTCACTGCCAGGCATACCGTCTTTTCCATTTTTACCACTCGGGCCCGTTCCGGCCGAGCCGCGGAATCCGCCGCGTCCGTTTACACCGGCGTAGCCGCCGTAGTTCTTGATGATGATTAATTCACCAACCCATTTTTTCACGGGAGAGTTCTCGGGCAGGTTGAAAGTCAACGCGCCTCCGTGGCCGCCGTTACCGCCTATGCCGGCCTGACCACCGTTGCCGCCTCGCCCACCGTTGCAATGCACGGTTCCCGTGCTTCCGTTTCCTCCAGGGCCACCGTCGCCACCCGGGCCGCCGTCGCCGCCAGAGAGGTCAATGGTAAGTTTGCCGTCTACCCTAACCTCTTCAAGATACAGAAAAAGATTTACCCCGGATGTGCCTTGAAGACCGCTGGTGCCATTTCTTCCGGGGGTGCCATCCTGGCATGGGCCGGGTATGGTCCCTCCTCCCTTACCATTCCGCCCTCCTCTTCCTTCTACACCACGACCATCGATAACACAGTTATTGCCGACGATCGTAACCTTGGCGCGGATAAAATTCTCGCGCTTAAGCTTGTTAAGTACAATGCGCGACGAATCCATCATAACCAGCGTATCGACAACTAGAATGTCGGAATTGGTCAGCGTATACGTTTCGTTCGGTTTGACTACGAGCTTGGTTTCCCGTATCTGTGCGATGCCATAGAATGGAAATAAAAGAACTGCTAAGAGGGTCAGGGTTTTTGACATGGTACAATCGTAGAATAATAATAATAGATCTGTCGGAGACCTAAAAATTTCGTGCTAACCATCGACAAAACAAAAAAAGCAGTGTTGTACCGCACTGCTTTTTTGTTCTGTGTACGTCTGGCTTAGTTAGATGAATCGGCAGGTCTGTCGCTCACCACACCTTCCAGCACGTCTTTAATTTCAACGCGGGTACCGTCGCGATACGGTACGATCCAGGCGTCTTTTACACCCATTTCGCGCATGTATTTTTTGAAGGTATCGGCTTCCCAGTAATCGCGGAAGATACCGATGGTAATTTTTTGCGGTTCGCCTTCTTTGGCTTCACCACCAAAGTTAGGATTGTTCTCAAAGTACTTCGACAGATTCTTATTCTTGAACGCACCGATCTGTACTTTAAACACTACGCCTTTAGAGAAGTCCATAGGGTTTGGTGCAGCAGGCGTTTCTTTTGCCTGGCTCAACTCTGCTTTTGCAGCCGTTAACTGGCCACGGAGTTGCGAAATCTGATCTTCCAGTTCTACCAGCTTTGCATCTTTCTCACTGATGGTGCTTTGCATCTGCGTAACTTTCTGGGTCATTGTACCGACCTGGTCGTCTGCAGCCTGTTTCTCATCAAGCAATTGCTTGAGGTTAGCAGGATTCTTGGAGTACTCCTTGGCTTTTTTCTTCCACTCCTTCTTTTCCTTCTTCGAGAGCTGTGCAATGCTTTGGGTAGTAGCCGAAAAAATCAACGCCAGACAAAAAAGTAGTATAAGTCTGTTTTTCATTGGTATAAGTGATTAAAAAATTTTCCGATTGGCCGTCCCCAGGTTATCAGGGGACGGAATCGGTGCAGTATAAAAGCTAATAAAAGTACGAATATTTTTCGAATACTCTTATAAATCCTTATTTATCAAGGCTTCCCACCATTTTTTCGGGTCTTACCCACTGGTCGAATTGCTCGGAGGTAACCAGACCGAGCTGTATCGCAGCCTCACGCAGGGTCTTGTTTTCCTTGTGCGCGGTCTTGGCAATTTTGGCGGCATTCTCATAACCAATGTGCGGGTTGAGCGATGTCACCAGCATCAGCGAGTTTTCAAGGTGCCTCTTGATTACCGGCTCGTTGGCTTCAATACCGTCAGCGCACTTCTCAGTAAACGACACGCAGGCGTCACCAATGAGGCGGGCAGACTGCAATACAGCCGCCGCGATTACCGGCTTGAATACGTTCAGCTCGAAATGGCCGTTTGAGCCACCGATCGATACCGTTACGTCGTTACCCATAACCTGGGCACAAACCATGGTAAGGGCCTCGGGCTGTGTAGGGTTTACTTTGCCCGGCATGATCGATGAACCCGGCTCGTTATCGGGAATGACAATCTCGCCGATACCGCTGCGGGGGCCTGAGCTCAGCATGCGGATGTCGTTGGCTACCTTCATCAACGATACGGCAGCACGCTTCAGCGCTCCCGAAAGCTCCACCATGGCGTCGTGCGCGGCGAGCGCTTCAAATTTATTGGGGGCGGTAATAAACGGATAGCCGGTAAGGTCGGCAATCTTCTTTGCTACTACCACGTCGTATCCTTTCGGGCTGTTCAGACCGGTACCTACTGCTGTTCCGCCCAGTGCCAGTTCTTTTACAGCTTCGAGCGCGTTGTTAATGGCGCGAACGCTGTTGTCGATCTGCTGTACATAACCCGAGAACTCCTGGCCCAGTGTAAGCGGCGTGGCGTCCATAAAGTGTGTACGGCCGGTCTTTACAATATCTTTAAATGCCTGAGCTTTCTTGTTCAGTGAATCGCGAAGGCGCTTCATTCCTGGTAGCGTAACCTCTACTACCTGCTTGTACGCGGCAATGTGCATGGCCGTGGGGAAGGTATCGTTAGACGACTGCGACTTGTTCACATCGTCGTTCGGGTGCAGTACTTTTTTCTCGTCGGCAAGTTTACCGCCGTTCATAACGTGGGCTCGGTACGCAATAACCTCGTTTACGTTCATGTTGCTCTGGGTACCCGAACCGGTTTGCCAGATCACGAGCGGGAATTCGTTATCGAGTTTTCCTTCCAGAATTTCATCGCATACTTTGCCGATTAACGCGCTCTTGTCGGCCGTCAAAACACCCAATTCCTGATTGGCAAGCGCCGCGGCCTTCTTAAGGTAGGCAAAGGCATAAATAATCTCCTTCGGCATGCTGGCTTCGGGACCAATCTTGAAATTGTTGCGTGAGCGTTCAGTCTGTGCCCCCCAGTACTTGTCTGCAGGTACCTGAACTTCGCCCATGGTGTCTTTTTCGATGCGGTAATTCATGATGGTATGGTAAAATTTATTGGTGGCAAAAATAAGACAGGATTTGGAAGATTTAAGGATTTGAACAGGGATGTTGGCGGATGTTACCATGCCCGGGATGGATGGCGACGTGCCTGGCTGAGAGGAGATCAGGCATAAAAAAGCCCTCCCGGATGGGGAGGGCTGAAATATCGTGTGGTGTCAATTGCCTCGGAAGAACTTGTCGTCTTCATCCGGTTCAGCATCGTCCGTGTCGGACTTGGGTTTGGTGATAGCGTTTACAGCCAGGATTTTGAACTCGGTACGACGGTTTTTCTGACGACCGGCAGGGTTGTCGGTACCGTCAGGATTGGTGTTGCGAGCTATTGGCTTAGACTCGCCATAACCTTTGGCCACCAGACGGTCCGGCGAAATGCCGTGTTGTTCAAGGTATTTCACGGCCGACTCTGCACGACGCTGCGACAGTTGCAAGTTGTATGACTCGGTATCGACACTATCGGTGTGCGACGCAAGTTCGATTTTAATCTCTTTGTTATCGAGCAGCAACTGCACGAGTTTATCCAGTTCTTTGGCGGCATCGGGACGAATCTCGGCGCGGGCAAAGTTATAATAGATGTTATCCAGTACGAAGATCTTGTTGATTTCGATCTTATCGAGCACCATCAACGTATCGAGCGTAATGTTTGTGAGCAGTTCTTTCAGGGTCAAAGGGTCAACCGACTTGCCCTTGGTAGAGTAAGTCTGGCGTTTCCGGAGGTAGCCGTCGGTTTCGGCAATGAGGTTATAGTTCTCGTTTTCGTATACGCGGAAATTGAACTTGCCGTCGTTGCCGGTAGTGTAGTCCTGCATTACTTCGCCGCGCTCGTCGAGCAGGCTTACTTTGGTGTTTGGCAAGACTTGAAGTTTACCTTCTTTATCCGGCGTATAGGTTATACCCTGTAGGTAGTAGTTTACGACTTTCAGGTCGGGATCTTCGTTGATGAAGGTATAGATGTCGTCATCACCTTTGCCGCCTTCGCGGTTAGACGCAAAGAAGCCACGGTCGGGGCGGAACAGGAAAATACCGAAGTCGTCGCTGTTGGAGTTTATGGGCTGGCCCATGTTTTCGATTACGGTTCTGCCGTTCTGGCGTTTTACTACAAAGAGGTCAAGCCCGCCATAGCCCGGGTGGCCATCAGAAGAAAAGTAAAGTTTTGAATCTTCGGCTACGTAGGGGAACAGCTCGTCGCCGGGGGTGTTGATCTCCGGGCCGAGGTTTTTGACTTTTGAGAAACGCCCGCGCGAGTCCATCGTGGCCGAGTAGAGGTCGGTTCCACCATACCCTTTAGGGCGGTTCGAGGCAAAGTACAGGGTGCGTCCGTCCGGGCTAAACGCCGGCGACGAGTCCCAGTACTCGGGCGTGTTTACGTTAATGGGTACGGGCTCTGTCCAAACATTGTTCCGGAAGCGCGAGATATAGAGGTCTACATCTTCGCCGCTTTTACGTTTGGCTGAGTTGCCTTTGGCAAACACCATAATCTTGCCGTCGGGTGAGAAGGTGATACAACCGTCGTTCACGGCCGGGCTATTGATGCCTTCGGGCAGTGGCGCTATGGTAGCAATGTCTACGTTGGCACCCCGCGACGCTACTTTATAGAGGTCGGTAAAGGGTGTTCCGGTAGCTTCGTATACTTTGTCTTTACCCCGCGACGATGTGAAGTACAACTCGTTGTTGAGGTACGCCGGCGAATACTCACTGGACGGGGTGTTGATAAGCTCCAGGTTTTTTACGCGGTAGTAGTTCTGCTTTTCGTTCAGTTCGGCCAGGTAATCAATGCCGTTAAACTCCGTCTTGGCGCGGTCTTTCAACGGTGTGTTTTCAGAGTTGCTGGCCATGAGTTGCTGCAGCTCGTTTTTGGCTTCGGCGTATTTACCGTTGGCTTTGAGGGCCTGGGCGTAGTAGAATTTTACAGAGTCTTTATCGATGCCTTTGCCGCCGGCCTTGGCGTAATAAGCTTCTGCCTCCTTCGGCCGGTTGGATAAACGGTACGACTCCGCTACAAAGTAATTGGCTTTGTTGTTATTGGGATTCTTAGACAACTGCTTTTTATACAGGTCAATAGTATTCTGATACTTCCCGAGCTGGAAAGATTTTTTGGCTTTCTTTTCCAGGCTGCAAGCTGCCAGCAGGATGGGGAATACCAGTAGTAAAATTCTAAACCTCATAGCCACTTTAACGAAATCGTGTATAAAGCTACAAAATATCTGTATCTATTGTGTTACAGATTCGGACGAGAGGTAGCGTTTTAGCCAGGATGCCCCGGCGGGAACAATCCATGAAGACTGTAAATCGCCCTTGGTGCCGACCAGGTTATTGAAGGTGAGCGTATCCTGATTCCACTGGCCCTGCTGTAAAGCTGTGCGCAATTCGCTGATGGGTGTAAGAGAAATCAAGTTCTGCTCAAGCCGGAACGCTACCAGGTTACGGTTAAAAAAGTCGGCGGCTATCGCTCGTCCGGCCTCTTGCACGGCGCGTACCGAGCTGTCTATGGAGCAGCCGCTGGTTTTATCGTCGGCCGCCAATATCACAAACTGGTCGAAGCGTATACAAAAGGATGTGTTGATCGGGTTTCCGTGCACAGCCCACTGTTCAGTAAACGCACGAAGTGACTCGGATAGTATAGCAGCATCGGCCGATGATAATTTTCGGTCGGATTGATAGATCCAGATGCGGGCGCTGTCGGGCAGTAATTCAAAAGGGATGTACATGGCTTCGGATTTTTGGTCTGTTTATCTGACGATGGTTATCTCCCTTACGGGAACGTCAATTTAAACCTTTGGCTTCCGCAATAAGTTCGGCCAGGTCTTTCACTTTCACATCGGCTTCGCGCTCTTTGGCTTTCACGCCGTCGCTCATCATCGTCATGCAGAAGGGGCATGCCACGGCAATGGTGGTGGCACCGGTGGCGAGGGCGTCTTCGGTACGTTCTACGTTTATATCTTTTTTGCCGGGCTCGGGTTCCTTAAACATCTGAGCACCACCGGCACCACAACATAGACCGGTTGTGCGGCAGCGTTTCATTTCTACGAGATCGGCATCCAGCGCTTCGAGTACGGTGCGGGGCGCTTCGTATATATTATTGGCGCGGCCCAGGAAACACGAGTCATGGTACGTAATCTTCTTCCCTTTAAAGGCGCCACCTTCTACTTTGATTTTACCGTCGTCGATAAGCTGTTGTAAAAATGTGGAGTGGTGTATCACCTCGTAGCTTCCGCCCAGTTCAGGATATTCGTTCTTTATGGTATTGAAACAGTGCGGGCACGCGGTTACGATCTTCTTTACATTATAGGCGTTGAGCACCTGTATGTTGTTCATGGCCTGCATCTGGAACAGGAACTCGTTACCGGCACGACGCGCGGGGTCGCCGGTGCAGGTTTCTTCAGTGCCAAGTACGGCAAACGATACATTGACAGCATTCAGAATTTTGACAAACGCTTTGGTTACACGTTTGTAGCGGTCGTCGAACGAGCCGGCGCATCCCACCCAGAACAAGATTTCGGGGGCTTCACCTTTGGCGGCCAGTTCGGCCATGGTCGGTACAGTTATCATAGCGATCGATGTAAAGTCTTATTTAATATCCTGAGCCCAGTTAAAGCGGTCTGACGGCGGGAATTTCCACGGCGCAAAGCTGGTCTCGATGTTTTGAAACATGCCGTTCCACGATGCGGGCGAACCCGATTCTTCCATCGCCACATAACGGCGAAGCTCCAGAATGATCTCCAGCGGGTTGATCAGTACCGGGCAGGCTTCCACACAGGCGTTGCAGCTGGTGCAGGCATTTATTTCTTCTTTGGTAATGTAGTCGTTCAGCAGTGTCTTGCCGTCGTTCAGGCCGGGTCCGCCGGCTTCCAGACTTTTACCCACGTCTTCCATACGGTCGCGGGTGTCCATCATGATCTTACGGGGCGAGAGTTTTTTGCCGGTAAGGTTTGCCGGGCATTCGGCGGTACAGCGTCCGCACTCGGTACACGAGTAAGCGGCCATCAGTGTATTCCAGCTCAGATCGTTTATGTCTTTGGCACCGAAGCGGCCGGGTTCGGCAGCGGGGGCGCCGGCGTTGGTATCGGCCAGGCCGAGCATCATTTTCACTTCGTTTGTCACCACAGGCATGTTGCCCATTTTTCCCTTCGGCTCTACCGGCTCCACGCGGGCAAAGTAGGTATTGGGAAACGCCAGAAAGATGTGCAGGTGCTTGGAGTAGGTTACATATACGGCAAACGCCAGAATGCCGATGATGTGGAACCACCAGGCCACACGCTCAACAACCACCAGCGCAGACGTTGACAGCGACGCGAGCGCCGGCATCACGAACGAGCTGAAGAACAGGTGGCCGGTAGGCGAGTAGTGCGGTTCGTTGTGTTGCTGCAGCAACTGGTCGGCGGCGTTCATCGTGAGTATCGCAAACATCAGCACGATTTCGCTTGTCAGGATAAGGTTGGCATCCATGCGAGGCCAGCCGTTCAACTCCGGCGACTGCAGGCGCGGTACACGCGTTATGTTACGACGAACCAGGAAGATGGCGCACGACAGCAATACCGCCACTGCCAAAAACTCGAAGAAGTTCATCAGTACGGTGTAGAAGCCGCCCAGGAACGGGGCAAAAATCCGGTGTGTACCCGCAAGGCCATCGATTACAAATTCCAGCACTTCGAGGTTGATAACCAGGAAGCCTACATATACAAAGAAGTGAAGTACCGCCGGAATGAGGCGCTTAAACATCTTCTTTTGACCGAATGCCACGAACAGCATATTGCGCATACGCTCTGCGGGATGGTCCTTAATTTCTTTCGCTTTTCCGAGTTTAATGTTGGCCAGTATACGAAGGGCACGTTTACGGACAAAAAAAACAGCTATGCCGAGGGTGATGACAAACGCTATCTGTTGGATCATAATTTCCTTCTTCGTGAATAATTTCGATAATCTAAATCGATTGAGTTTGAATTCATAGCTTCAAATCAAACAAATAAACCGAACAATACACACATTGTTTTTATTTTAAAAAAGTTGAAACATTTCTTAATATTTTTGCCTCAGGTTTTGCACGGAATGTATTTTTCTATACTTTTGTGCCCCTGTCAGAGACGAGACAGCGAAAAAAACAAGGTGATGTAGCTCAGTTGGTAGAGCAAAGGACTGAAAATCCTTGTGTCGGCGGTTCGACTCCGTCCATCACCACCAAAAGAAAGGAATTCTGGAAACGGAATTCCTTTTTTATTTACAGGCAATTTATGACTCATCCCAACGCCCATAAAAAAAGCGGGCTTGCGGCCCGCTTTGTGTATCGATAGATCGATGATCACGAATTAAGATGTTTAAGGCGGATGATCTCCTCTTGTTTGAGGAAGCGCCACTGACCACGAGCCAGATCTTTTTTGTCCAGACCGGCATATACAGCGCGATCAAGTTTGATCACCTCATAGCCAAGGGTTTCAAAGATTCGGCGAACAACGCGGTTCCAGCCAATGTGCAACTCTACCCCTACGGTCTTCTTATCTTCCGAAACGATAGCCACATCGTCTACATGGGCGCGGCCTTCTTCCAGCTCTACACCTTCGGCTATCTTTTCGAAGTCGGCCTTGGTAAGCGGGCGATCGAGTTCTACTTTATAGATCTTCTTGGCTTTGTACGACGGGTGCATGAGCTTGTCGGCCAGGTCGCCGTCGTTAGTAAGTAATAAGAGACCGGTTGTATTACGGTCGAGGCGGCCCACCGGGTAGATGCGTTCTTTTACGGAGTTACCAATAATATGCATTACTGTGTTACGCTCCTGCGGATCGCTGGTGGTGGTAAGGAAGCCTTTGGGCTTATTCATCAACACATATACCGGCTTCTCTGCACGCAGCACTTTGCTTTCGTGACGTACTTCGTCGGTCGGGTTTACTTTAAAGCCGAGCTCGGTAATGACTTTCCCGTTTACCGATATAAGGCCCATCGTGATCAACTCATCGGCCTCGCGGCGTGAGCAAATACCACTGTTGGCAATGAAACGGTTGAGACGGATTTTACCATCGCCTGCCGGTTCTGCGTCGTCCTTGCCTTTGCGGCGAGGGCGGCCACCAGCCTTGAAGGAGTCCTTCGCGGCATATCCCTTTCCACTTTCGCCACCGCGGCTTACGCGCATGATCGGCTTCTCGTCGTTGTCGTCTTCGGAGTCTGAGCCTTTACGTCTGGATGGCTTTTCGTCGTTGTCGCTAAAGCGACCTACGCCCGAGCGGGCACCGGCACGTTTAAAAGGTTTCTCATTGCTATCGCCAAAGCGGCTTGAACCGGCACGCTTGGGTTTCTCATCGCTGTCGCCGAAGCGGCTAGCACCGGTACGACCAGCAGCACGCTTGGGTTTGTCTTCATTATCGCTGAAGCGACCTGCGCCCGAGCGACCAGCAGGGAGCTTGAATGGTTTGTCGTCACCGTCATTGGAGCGACTGGCGGCGCGCTTGAATGGCTTCTTCTCGTCGCTGTCACCGAAACGGGTGGCCCGCTTGAACGGCTTCTTCTCGTCGTTGTCGCCGAAACGACCTGGACCTGAGCGACCAGCAGAGCGCTTGAAAGGTTTTTCGTCGCTGTCGTTGGAGCGACTGGCGGCGCGCTTGAAAGGCTTCTTGTCTTCGTTGTCGCTAAAGCGGCCTGGACCTGAACGGCCGGAGGGGCGCTTGAAGGGCTTATCTTCTTTATCGCTAAAGCGTGACGTACCTGTACGGCGTGCCGGACGTGCATCACCCTCATCGCGGGTATTTCTACGGAAGGGCTTGTCTTCAGAGTTTGGTTTGCCGGCTCCTCGTGTTGACGACGAGCTTCTGCGTTCAAAAAATCCCTTGCCGGACTTCTCGTCCGAGGATCCGCCACGTTTGGGCGCTGAGAAACTTTTGCCGGTGCGCTTTGCGCCCGGACCGGAAGTTTTTTTCCCTGTTTTCTTAAACGGTTTTGCAGAGTTAGAGGCTTTACGGCCGCCTCCAGGGCCATTGGTGTTACGCTTGGGCATCTGGTTCTTTCAATTCGGAGTCTTTCAATTCGGCACTTTCGCCGATCGTATTTGCTTCATTTGTAAATTCTTTCGGTACCGGGAGCTCCGATAGATCGTTGATACCGAAATATTCCATGAACTTCTGTGTTGTACCATACAGCATAGGTCTGCCGATGGTGTCTGCTTTACCAGTGATCTCGATCAACCCTTTGTCCAGCAGTTTTTGAACAGCGTAGTCGCAGTTTACACCGCGTATGTTTTCGATTTCAGTTTTCGATATGGATTGCTTGTAAGCAATAATGGCGAGTGTTTCCATCGCCGAAGTGGACAGTCGTTTTTTAGACTGCTGCTTGAGCATAATGCCAATGCTGGCCTGATAGGCCGGCTTGGTAAGAAACTGATAGCCGCCACCGGTTTTAAATAACTGGAAGGCAAATTCTTCGCCGGCGAATTTCTCATCCAACCGTTGTATGGCTCCCAGTATATCTTCGTCCGGCACGTCGGCATTAAACATTTCCGACAAGCAGGATTTGATGTCGGCTACTTTAATGGGGCCTGGCGAACAGAAAATAAGAGCCTCAACATGGTTCTGTAAGAAGTCCAATGCTTATAAAATTTAGATCCCGAAAAACTATACTACTTCACTATTCCAAAGGCAGGATGTTAGTCCTGCTTCATCATCTTGGCTTCGATCGACTGCGTGGTATGTGGCACGGCGATGAGGCGTTCCTTGGGGATAAGTTTGCCGGTTACCGAGCAAATACCATAGGTTCCGTTCTTAATGCGGATAAGCGCATTTTCGAGGTTGGTTATGTATTTCTGCTGGCGTGCTGCAAGCTGACTGAGGTTTTCTTTCTCAGCGGTTTCTGCACCGTCTTCCAGAACTTTGGTGTTTCCGCCTGAGGTTGCGTCTGTACCCTCGTCGTTGTTACGGTTCAGGGTATCTTTCAGAATTTTATATTCTTCACGAGCCTTGTCAAGTTTTTTGTTGATAAGGCTTTCGAACTCTTTCAGCTCTTCATCGGAATACCGGGTACGGTTAACATCGGTTGACGGTGATGAAGTTTGTGCTTTATGGGCAATAGGTCTCTGATTTGGCACTGGGAAAATGTTTAATGTTGGAGGAGCCGGTTTTGCTGCAACGGGGGTTACGGTTTTCACCGAGGGAGTTACGCTTACTACGGCAGTTTGTGTTTTCTCTTTCTCTACTTTAGCTACTTCCGCCTTTTTCACGGGGGCCACTTTTTCAACTTTTTTCTCGATTTTTTCAACTTTCTTCGGCTCTTCTACTGCAGCTACAACCTTTTTGGGCTGTGCCTTCGGTTCTGCTTTCTTAATGGTTTCCTTTTTAACGACTGTTTTGGCTGCGGGTTTTTTCGCTACCACCTTTTTGGGCGCTGCGGTTTTTTTAGCTACTGTTTTTTTGGCAGGGGCTGCTTTTTTAGCTTTTGCCGGTTCTGCTTTTTTCACCTTTGTAGCGGGTTTTGCCTTAGCTACTGTTTTTTTGGCGGCCTTAAGAGGGGTTGACTTTTTATTTTTAGCCATACAGGGAAATATTTCAAAACGTCTGGGTAAAAGATTCGCAAAATTATGCGGTCAATTACGAAAACAAAATTGATTCCTCCAATTAATTCACCCCGCAATCTAACCATATTTACCTATCTTTCTGGACATTATGAACAAGTTTATCTTCGTGATCCTGGTGGGTCTTGTGTTTTCTTGCGGCGACAAAAAGGAAGAAAAAAATGTTGCCACCACACCCGGGCCGATCACGTTGGTTATTCATGGCGGAGCCGGAAGTATCAGGCGCGAAAACATGACGCCCGAAAAAGAAAAAGCTTACCACGCCGCGCTTCAACAATCACTCGATAGCGGCTATGCCGTACTCGCGCGCGGAGGCAAAAGCCTCGATGCCGTGGTCGCGGCCATTCGTGTTATGGAAGACTCGCCACTGTTCAACGCCGGCAAAGGCGCTGTATTTACACACGACGGCCGCAATGAACTCGACGCCTCCATTATGGACGGCAGCAACCTCATGGCCGGTGCCGTAGCCGGTGTTACCACCATTCGTAATCCCATAACCGCGGCCTATGCCGTAATGACAAAGTCAGAGCACGTTATGCTCATCGGTGCCGGTGCCGAAAAGTTTGCCGGAGAACGAGGACTTACCCTCGTCGATCCCTCCTACTTCTTCGACTCTACCCGCTATAAACAATGGCAACGTGTACAACACCAAAAAGATTCAGGACGTGCCGCCATGTTATATGATCCTTACATAAAAGACCGCAAGTTCGGCACGGTGGGATGTGTAGCGCTTGACCAGTATGGTAACATTGCCGCCGGCACATCGACCGGCGGTATGACTGATAAAAAGTACGGCCGTGTAGGCGATGCCCCCATTATCGGTGCGGGCACCTATGCCAATAACACCAGTTGCGGTGTATCGGCTACGGGCTGGGGCGAATACTTTATCCGCCTCTCGGTAGCACACGATATCCATGCGCTTATGGCCTATGCCAATCTGCCCTTACAGCAAGCCGCTGACAGTGTGGTGATGAAGAAGGTGCCGCACCTTGGTGGCGACGGTGGCATCATTGCCCTGGACCGCGCCGGTAATGTATCGATGACGTTCAACACATCGGGAATGTATCGCGGGTATCGCCGCAAAGACGAGCCTGCCCATACCTTTATCTATAAAGACGATAAGTAAGACCACCGTGTCTTCAGAATTTGTCAGCAATCACTACGCGCTTGCGAAAAGTTTTTTGCTGTCCTTGCTCGTTGAACACTTCAAACCAGATCATGTACTGACCGATGCGGGCCTTGGTTCCGTTATCGCGGTCGCCATCCCAACGCAGAAAACCCTCGGTACCCAACGATTCGTTACGGGTAATTTCTTTAACGATGTTTCCGGAAGCGTCATATATACGGGCATTCGCTATATAGCCGCCCTGTTCGAACCGGTAACGAATCTGTGTATACTCCGGCGAGCCATAGATGGGCACAAAGATTTCCGGGTCGACGGTTATTGCAGCATCACTTTCCAGTGATTGGATAGAGGCCGAGTTTAAATAACCCGGTGTAGCAAAGCCCACTGCCGATGCCGCCGAGCGCCAGTTTGCTACATAATCTGACGGAAGCGCGGGATTGATCCGTTCCAGCGATACACCTTCCGGATCTTTCAGCAACGCGGCATGTTGCCGTTCGTTATAAATTACCTGGTCTATGCGTTGTCCATTGGCAGCGCGCAGCACAATATGACCGTCATCGTCATTCATCGGTGGAAGCGATGTGTTGAGAAACGTTTCTTCGTGTGCCTGTAGATATTCGCTTTTCAGAATGCCACCATCTTCAGTAAAGATACGGTAGGCGCCGGGCTCGAGTATAATGTCTTGCCGGGTAATGATTTTCTTGCCCTTCTCGGTGGCATCGGCATTGAGCGATGTCACCGACCAGTTTTTCAGATTGATGTACTTGGCCGATGTGTTGACGATCTCGATAAAGTCCACACCGTTGGGTCTCGGGTTAAAGAGAAGTTCGTTTATAATGACGTCAAGGCTATCGGCAGCCTCGGGCACGGCGAAGCGGGCAGTGTTGTTTTCGGTATGTATCACGTTGCCCGAGCAGTCGTATACCTTCTGGGCGGCCAGGGTATAAACCGTATTCTTTATGAGCGGAGGTTGTATCACCAGTTTTAACTCGGTCAGGGCATCGTCGGCAAACTGCGTCGCCGTTACCGTATGCGTGTTCGGCGCGAGCTGAAAGCCACCGGGTTGAGGCAATGTACGCTCGAGTTTTTCGGAGAAACGCACCAGTAATGTATCGGGTGTGACGGGTATCGCCATGATGAGAGATGGACCCGTGCGATCGACATTGCTGGCGAAGACCGAGTTTTCTTTCCCGGGTGTTCCGCCGGCATCGGCTTCAGCGGCAGTCCAGTTCTCGGTGCCGCGGCATTGATCTTCGGGATCGATCCGTTCCAGTGTCCAGCCGCCTTCTTTCTTCTGGGTGTTCTTATACCAGGTATCGGCGTATTGCACAGAGTCTATCGTATAGTCGGCGCTATCGCGCAACACGAGTTTATCGCCACTGTTGTTGAGGCTGGGAAACGATGTAACCGCAAAAACGTTAGGGATATTCTTGAATAGCGCAGCGTCTTTAGTAATCACGGCATAGTCGCCGGGAAACAGTATATGACGTGGCATCACAGCGGTAGTGCTTCCATCGGTCAATGTCCAGCCGGTAAGATCGAAAGGCTCCTGGCTACGGTTCAGGATTTCGATAAACTCTGCGTCGGGCAGCTTTACCACCGGTGTGGGATCGGCCATGATCTCGTTTATAATAACATCGCGCGGCAAAGCCTGCACGGGTGTAAAGTATATAAAGTCGCGCGACACCGGTGCGAGTGTATTACCAGCTCTGTCTTCTATACCCGTTAGCGTTAACGTGAGGCGGGCTTTTAGCGGAAAGGGTTTGGCAAATACAAGTTGAACCGCCTTGCGATCGCTGAGTAGAGTAACACGCTGCGGACGGTTAAGATCTGCACTGGCGGTATACGCTTCTGGCTTGCCCGCGCTTTCCGGTGTTACAGGTTCAGAGAATGTGGCGGTTAGTGTTGTGTTATTTACTACGGTAAGGTCCTGTAGCAACGGTGCAGTGTAGTCAGGATATGGATGGCCGGTTACCCGCACATCGTCAAAGGCAAACTGATTAGAGCGTGTAGCGGTATAGTTACAGTATATGCCGAAGTAGTCCGACCGGGTATGCGTAGTGTCGAGCGCTGTGCCTTCAGTAATGTAGCTGCCGGTGTTACCGGCGTCGGAGTAGAGCTGCCAGTGCCCGGTGGCATCTCGGGTTACACGTATGCGCATGTTCACGGCCGAGAGGTCGGTGCGGTCGTCTGCGCCGTCAATAATCTTACGGCGGGTCGTGCCGCTCTGGCGGTAGAGACTTACCTCGTCTTCCGTATTTCCGATCATAACGAAGTAGCCATTCAGGCTGCCGGATAAATCGGACTGATCGGCTGTAAGGTAAATGCGGGTATAGTTATTAGCCGATGGATTGAAGGCCATCGTTACACGGATTTCCCAGGAAGCCTCGGCTATTGCTGCCGACGGTGTTGCGAGCCAGGCAGAACCTGCCTCCGCCGGAGCGTTAAGATACAGCTGGCCGGAAGCTACCCTGAACCGGTCAGCCGATCCCTGCCAGGTAGGATTAGTTGAAAAGTTGCCGTCCGAGAAATTGTCCTGCACCTGAGCGAACGTGTTGAAGCAGAGGGCATAAGCAAGCAGTGTTATTGGAAAAAATTTTCCTGCAAACGTTTTCAGGATAGAAAACCTGCATATTTGCGTGTTGGTTATCATCGTCACAACGGGAATCCATTATTTTTACAGTCCTTAAACTAAATAAATAAAATGAAACTTGCAGTAGTCGGCGCCACAGGACTTGTGGGCCAGGAGGTCCTCGCCGTATTAGAGGAAAGAAGTTTTCCGTTTGAAGCTTTGTATTTGGTTGCGTCGGCTAAGTCGGCAGGTAATGTTATTAAGTTTAAGGGTAAGGACTATACCGTAATAACGATCGAAGAAGCTGTAAAGCTTGCTCCAGACGTAGCCATATTCTCTGCAGGTGGTGGTACGTCGCTGGAATGGGCACCGCGTTTCGCTGAAGCCGGTACCATTGTTATCGACAACTCATCGGCGTGGCGTATGGACCCTACCAAGAAACTGGTAGTACCCGAAATCAATGGCCACGTATTGACCATCGACGACCGCATTATTGCCAACCCTAATTGCTCTACAATACAGATGGTGCTTGCTTTGGCACCCCTGCACGTTAAATACAAGATCAAACGTATTATCGTATCGACTTACCAGTCGGTAACCGGAACCGGCAAAGACGCTGTTCAGCAAATGATGGACGAGCGTGCCGGCGTAGACGGCCCCAAGGTTTATCCGCACCGCATCGATATGAACGCGTTGCCGCACATCGACTCGTTCCTTGACAACGGTTACACCAAAGAAGAAATGAAGATGGTAAACGAAACGCGCAAGATTCTGAACGATCAGACCATCGGCGTTACGTCTACCACCGTACGTATCCCTGCAGTAGGCGGTCACTCAGAGGCGATCAACGTAGAGTTCTATGAAGACTACAACCTGAGCGAAGTACGTTCTACCCTGGCCAGCACACCGGGTGTCATTGTTCAGGACGATCCGAAAAACAATGTATACCCTATGCCGATCAATTCGAAAGGCCGTGATGAGGTTTTTGTAGGTCGTCTGCGTCGCGACGAGTCACAACCCAACACCCTCAACATGTGGGTTGTTGCCGACAACTTACGCAAAGGTGCCGCTACCAACGCCGTACAGATTGCCGAATTTATGCTTGAGAAAAGCCTGGTATACTAATCCGGGTTTACATACATCCTAAAACAAAAACGGTCGCGATTACTCGGGACCGTTTTTGTTTTATACCTTTTGTCGATACATGTTTACCGTACCCACGTTGTCTTATCGCTTACCGGTTTACGCCGGCCTTCGGGCAGTGGACCTTTGGGCATGCCCACATGTAAAAATCCGAGCAGCTTATCGTCAGGCCCTAAACCAAAAAACGGTTTGGCCTCTTCGTAAAAGGTAATGCCGCCGGTGCTGAGGTAACAGCCTACGCCGTAGGCGGTAGCGGTAAGGTGCATGTTCTCTACGGCACAGAACACGGCGCCGATCTCTTCAACTTCGGGAATGCCCTTCCTCTCATCGCGTTTCATGGCTATGGCTATGATGTGCGACGACAGCAGCGGCTTGGTTAGCAGCTTCTGGAAGTTATCTTCATTAAAGGTTCCCTTGGCGGTAGCAACTTCTTTATAGATGTTGGCCTGACCCTCGGCCAGCTTTTGAATACCGTTGCCGGTGTATACAATAAAGCGCCACGGCTCGGTAAGCTTATGGTTGGGCGCCCAGTTAGCATTTTCCAGCATTTGATTTATAATGGCGTCATCCACTTTTTCGCCGGAGTACTGCGGCTGAAATACCGAGCGACGTGTTCGCATCAACTCGTTTACGGCTTGAGGTGTTATGGGCATTGTTGTTTGTTATTTTGGAAACTGACTTGCGTCTATGTTGGGTATGACTTTAAGAGCGTTTTTGTAATAGATCTTTTTCAGCACATCATCGGGCAGATCAAGACCATACATTCGCCAGAAGGCGTGATAGCGTTTGTGGTATGGGAAATAGTCGTCGGCCGTTTCGAGCACACGGAAGTAGGTTGTATACTCTTCGGGCACCCATGAGTCTTTGCCGAACAACACGCGGTCCTGGTACCTGATCATGAACTCGCGTGCCACGCGCGGCTGCCGGCCAAGCTCGGCGATAACGGCACCGATCTCCGGATATACGTTAGGATATCGGTCGAGCAGTTCGGCAAGCTTCTTCAAATCGCTGGCATACCACGCCATGTGTGCCGCGATGAATTTTGTTTTCGGATGCTTGCGGAAGATGTTGTGTTGCTCGGCAATAATGGTTTCCCACTTCACCGTGTCGGTATCGTGGCGGCGCCCGGGATGTGTTTTCAGTTCCAGCCAGCGCTCGTTGTTCTTATCGATAGGATCCCAGAACGACTTGGGGTCGGCAGCGTGTATCAGTACCGGTATGCCGAGCTTACCGCACTTGTCCCAGATGGGGTCTATACGCGGATCGTCTATATGGATGCGGCGGCCTTTGCTGTCTTGCACAAACATGCCGAGGGTTTTATAGATCTTTAGTCCGTTAGCACCCTTCTTGACATCTTCTTCCAGCTGTTTCAGCATACGGCCTTGCCACTGCGGATCGTCTATCGCGGCGAAGTCCATATTGGTAAACACGATCAGCCGCTTCGAATTTGTTTTCTTAACATTCTCGAGCGACTTATCGAGGTGTTCGGTGCTGCCTCTGCCACGTCCACTCAAGTTTACCATCACGGCCATGTTCAGCGCGTCCATTTGTTTCAGCAACGCGTTGAGGTCTTGCGTGGGCATGTTGAACTGGTGGTTGTGAACATCGATAAACGGATACTTCGCCCGCGTGAGTTTATGTTCCGGCACGACCAGCGTTGACGGCGGATCGTAATCTTCAAATTCCATTTTGAGGTCGAGTGGTCTTTCCTGTGCAGCCGCATACAGGGAGCATAGGGAGGCAACGGTTACGGCAAGTATTCTTTTCATGTGCTGACAATTGTTTTTGACACCGGGCTGCCTTTCAGGAGCCGTGCGGGGTTTCTAATAATAATACAGGCTGGTAAGATAAACCAAAAAAAGACAGAGCGGGTAAAAATCAGGGCGCATGGGGACGGACGCCAAATAGAGGGTTGCGGCTGGCATCTGGAAGATGTGAGTGGATAGCAGGAGCGGAACCATTTTTATGTTTAACTTGGCTCGATTAATTGTAAGGCATGAAGAACATCGTATTTCTTTTGGTATTTTTTGTGGCGTCCACAGCATCATTCGCCCAGGATGCGCTGACCGAAAGTGTAAAGAAGAAGATACAGAACAACGACCTGACCGGCGCCCGCGCCGAGGTTTCCAAAGTGCTGGATGCAAATCCGAAAAACAAGGTGGCGCTGAACCTGCGCGGCCTCGTACGCCTGAACCAGGACGACTTTTACGGCGCCATCGGCGACCTGAACTTCGCATTGGAGATAGACTCTACATTTGCCGAAGCGCTCAACAACCGTGGCGAAGCCAAGATGGCCCTCGGCGATGACGAAGCATCGATCGTGGATTTCAACAAAGCCATTAAGTTCAACGCTAAATATGCCGACGCGTATACCAACCGCGGCCTGGCCAAGTATAACCTCGAAGATTTTCAAGGCGCCTATTTCGATTTCTCGAAAGCACTCGAACTCGGCCCCGTCGATGCCGACAAGTACTTCAACCGTGGTGTGGTAAAAGCTGAGCTCGGCGAATTCATCAGCGCGATAGACGATTACTCAAAAGCCATCGAGATGGACAAAGCCGATGCCAACCTGTATAACTATCGTGGCGTAGCCTACTACAGCACCAACAACTTTAACCAGGCCATTGCCGATTACGATGTAGCCATTAAGCTTGACGCGAAAGACCCGATGAAGTTCGAGAACCGAGCCCTGGCCAAGAACGCCAAGCAGGACTATAAAGGCGCGCTGGAAGACTATAATAAAGCCATCGAGCTTGATCCCGAAGAACCCGAAACCTATAACCTTCGCGGCGTTGTAAAATACTCGCTCGAAGATCACGACGGCGCCATCGCCGATTATACGAAAGCCATCGCGTTGGATAACACCAACCCGGTATACTTCGACAACCGCGCCCTAAGCCGCACTGAGAAAGACGACTATGCAGGCGCAGTTGAAGATTACTCGTCTTCGATCGAACTGTATCCCGGCGACCCCGAAACCTATTATCAACGCGGGCTGGTAAAGCTCAGCATGAACAACAAGTACGACGCCTGCCTCGATTTCAAACACGCCGAAGAGATGGGCCTCGTAGAGGCTAAAGACATTATCAAAAAGAACTGTAAATAATATAAAGACGATCGGGAGAGTTTAAAACTCTCCTGGTCTGTCCAGAATATCAGAATTGCCCGTCACGTTAGAATTATTAGGCACAGCCGATTTGCGAACAACCAGAGCACTGGCAATCATATCGTGAAGAGCCTGCTTTCTATCAGCAAAGCCCGCCATGATATAGCCGATATAGAATATCATCGCGGAGATAACCTTGCATAAGTTTCTCACCAACGATTTGCCGAAGTCCAGCTTTCGCCCATTCATATCGGTTACCTTGATACCGAGCGCCATTTTGCCTACCGTGGCCTGCGCATTGGACGATTCCATGATTGTGAAGTACAGCAACGAAGCAATCGAAGAAATCAATATCGTCGTTCCCATGGTAGCCATTATGGTGGCGAACATACCCAGCGCCTCGGCATCACTCATGTTTTGCCCGCCTTCCAGGCCCGCTGCAAAAGAAAGCCCCAGCAGCCCCAATATTGGAGTAATAAGGATCCATTGCGCAACCGAAATGATAATGCCGTCAATGATACAGGCTACGAGTCGAAGCCAAAATCCAGCGTAATAGTCATTCATAAATGATGGGTTTATTTTGGATTAATGTTAGCGAATAAATCCGAAAAGACTATGAATTCGCAACTACCCTTTTTGGGTGATTGCGCCTAAAGCCAAATCAAATATGTTCATTAACAAACAACTGCGGATTTTATTGATCTTCACAATAATCATCTAAACACATTTAATCCTAAAATCCAGTGATCTTATTAATCGTGTTCTTTGACAAAAAAAGCCCTCCTTTCGGGAGGGCCTTTTAATCCTAAAACAATACAGTCTTTAGTAACCAGGTCTGTCCAGAACATCCGAATTATAGCCAGCTGGCGCGGCGGGGGTACCGCCTACATATTGTGCACTACCAAAGGCAAGCATAGGGTAGCCAATGAAGGGTAAGAAGAGCAACAGCAGCGTCGTGCCTCCGCCCTGACCGAAGGCCAGCGACAGTTCATGAACCAGCATGATCGCAATAACGATGTTTACGAAAGGAATGAGAAACAGGAAGATCCACCAGATTGGTTTGTTCACGATCTCGAGGAGAACGATGACGTTGTAGATCGGAATGATCACGGCCCATCCGGGTTTGCCTGCTTTAGAGTAAAGTTTCCATTGGCTGATAATGACGATCAGCCAAATGCCGAAGAAGACAAACATAAAGGCGCCGAGCAAAGCAAAAATACCTGCCACCAGGCCAGCATCACTGTAAGTAGAATCCATAAGTATAGTAGAGTTTTGTTCCTATATAAAGGTAGAGATTTTTAAAATACGAAGAGCAGGATAGTATAACTGATCCTGTATCGACAATGCAGAAATTCTTACATCATAAAATTGAGGTTGTAACGCCATTGATGGAGTATGCCGACCCTCCCATAAAATAATATTATGGCGTCTGCCGCCGTTTTTACATCTTGTATGTTCCCACGGTGGAACCTAAACACATATGAAAAAACTTTCTCTTCTGATTGTCTTTCTGACATCGGTGCTGGCTGTACGAGGCCAGCAAAAGCTACAGCCGCCGGCTGAATTCCTGGGCTACACGCTGGGCGACCGGTTTTCGCGACACTACCAGGTTATCGATTACTTCCGGCATGTGGCGGATGCCATGCCCAACGTTTCGCTGGTGCAATACGGCGAAACCAACGAGCACCGCCCGCTGGTATATGCCGTGGTAACGTCGGAAGAGAACTTCCGCAACCTCGACCAGATCCGTCAGGACAACCTCCGCAGGGCCGGATTAGCCGAAGGTACTGCCAGCGCCGATAAGAAAGCCATTGTATGGTTAAGCTATAATGTACACGGTAATGAGGCAAGCTCGCTCGAAGCGTCGATGTGGACCCTTTACGAACTGGCCAACCCTGCCAATACCCGCACACAGAACTGGCTTAAAAACACCGTGGTTATTCTCGACCCCTGTGTTAATCCCGACGGCCGCGACCGCTACGCAAACTTCTATAACCAGTACTTTAACATTCCCGCCAATCCGTCGGGCGATGCCAAAGAACACCGCGAGCCATGGCCCGGCGGACGTGCCAACCACTACCTCTTTGACCTTAACCGCGACTGGGCGTGGCTCACACAAGCCGAAACTCGTCAGCGTATTAAAGTATACAATGAATGGATGCCCCACGTGCATGTGGACTTCCATGAGCAAGGCTATAACAACCCCTATTACTTCGCGCCCGCTGCCGAGCCTTTTCACGATGTAATTACACCGTGGCAGCGCGAGTTCCAAACGGCTATCGGCCGCAACAACGCCAAATACTTCGACGAGCAGGGCTGGCTGTATTTTACAAAAGAAGTATTCGATCTATACTATCCCAGCTACGGCGATACCTACCCGACTTATAACGGTTCTATCGGTATGACCTACGAGCAAGGTGGCGGCGGCTTCGGCGGCCTTGCCGTTACTACCCGCGAAGGCGATCCGCTTACGTTGAAAGATCGGCTTACACACCACCATACAACAGGTCTTGCCACGGTAGAGATTACCGCACAACAGGCCGACAAGCTGGTAACCGAATTCGAGAAGTACTTCCGCGATAACCAAAGCGGCCCGGCGGCTCCCTATAAAACCTATGTCATCAAGAGCGAGAACGGCCACGATAAACTTCAGAAGCTTACAAAGTGGATGGACAGCCATAAGATCAAGTACGGCCACCCCGCTGCCGGACGCGCTGCCCGTGGCTACGACTTTCAGACACAGAACAATGGCGCATCGTTTAACGTCACCACCGATGATATTGTGGTGTCGGTATACCAACCCAAGTCGCGTTTCATTACCGCCGTGTTCGAGCCGATCTCGCGTCTGCCCGACTCGCTTACGTACGACATTACCGCGTGGAACCTGATGTATGCGTATGACCTGAAAGCCTACGCCCTGCCCGAACGTATTAACCCCGGCAAGGCTTACGAGCCTAAACCGATCGATTATGCCGGGCTTGCCGCGCGCCCCTATGCCTATGTAGTGCGTTACCAGGATCTGCGCGATGTTAACTTCCTTACCGCACTGTTGCAGAAAGGTGTTAAAGTACGATCTGCCGAAAGAACCTTTACCGCCGCTGGGCAGACGTTCGACCCCGGCACGCTGATCATCACGCGCCGTAACAACGAGCACCATACCGACTTCGATAACCTGGTGGTGTCGCTGGCCAAAGGCATGGAGCGCAAGCTGTACACACTAACCACCGGCTTTGTAGATGCCGGTAAAGACATGGGCTCCGGTGATGTAAACTACCTCAAGGCTCCGCGTGTAGCCATGGTGTTTGGCGAGCAGACCTCGTCGCTCAATGCAGGCGAGATATGGCATTTCTTCGAGCAGGAGCTTCACTACCCCATAACTCAACTCGGTACCGAATACTTCCGGTCTGTTGATCTGAAAAAGTATGATGTGCTGATCGTACCGGAAGGCTATTACCGGTTGTTCGATGAACATACACAAGACGACATCAGCACATGGGTAACCGGCGGCGGCCGGCTGGTTATCGTAGGCAATGGCCTGTCGCCGTTTGCCGATAAGAAAAGTTTCGGATTGCGCAGCTATAGCAACGATGCCGAGAAGACCGACGCCGAACGCCGCGATAAGGCACTGAAAGAACGTGAAATATTAATGCGTTATGAACAGGCCGAACGTCGCCAGATATCCGACGCTATATCGGGTGCCATCTATAAGATCTCGTTGGATCGTTCGCACCCGCTGGCCTTCGGTATGCGCGATACCTATTATACACTCAAAACCGGTGAAGCCCGTTACGGTTATCTAGAGACAGGCTGGAACGTAGGTGTTATAAAAGGCAAAGCAAAACCGGTTCAAGGTTTTGCCGGACAGGTCGCCAACGCCAAACTTGCCAACAGCCTTGTGTTTGGTGTGGAAGATAAAGGCAATGGTAACATCGTATACTTGGTAGATAACCCCCTGTTCCGTTCCTTCTGGGAAAGCGGCAAAATGATATTCGCCAACGCCGTCTTTATGGTAGGACAGTGAATCAGTGTGAGTGCGGAGCGCGAGAGCGGTAATGCCGTGTGTGTGGTAGGTGTGTGAGAGTGATAGTGATAGTGCTGCTTGAGTATAGAAGAAAGCGAGAGGGATAGTATACCCCTCTCGCTCTTTATTTTAAAGGGCAGAAAGTGCCGCGTCGTAGTTGGGCTCCTGACCGATAGAAGGAACAAGCTCCGTATACTTTACTTTGCCTTCTTTGTCGATGATAACAATAGCGCGTGCGAGTAAGCCTGCAAGAGGACCATCGATAAGTTCCACGCCGTAGCTCTTTGCGAAGCCTTTGTTGCGGAAGTCAGAGAGCATGCCTACACGCTCGATGCCTTCGGCACCGCAGAAACGTTTCTGTGCGAAAGGGAGATCTTTGGATACACAGAGCACAACAGTATCGCTAAGGTTAGCGGCACGTTGGTTGAACTCGCGTACAGAGGTGGCGCATACGCCGGTATCTACACTGGGGAAGATGTTGAGCAGAATGTTTTTGCCCGCATACGCCTGAAGATTGTTCTCTTTCAGATCGGGACTTACCAGTGAAAAATCAGGAGCTGCTGCGCCAGTAGTGGGCAGGTTGCCATTGGTGTTTACCGTGTTTTCTCCAAGTTTGGTTTGTGCCATGGGTAATGTGTTAAGATTGTTGGTTTATGATTTATTACGGGCCGCTTCTTTCAGCAGCTGCCATACCAGGTCGGGCTCAAAGCCCTTCTGAATAGCATAACGTGCTATCTGATCCCGCTTTATAAACGGGTCTTCTTCGTCAAGCTGTGCCGCCTTTTTGTCGAGTAATTCCTGTAAGGTCTTCTGGTAATCGTCTTCGGCTATCTCGCGAAGACCGGCCTTGATACAGTTTTTGGTAAGGCCTTTGGCTTCGAGCTCATGTACAATTCTGATACGGCCCCACTTCTGCATGCGGAATTTACCGCCGGCAAAAGCTTTGGCATATCGCTCTTCGTTGAGGAAGCCTTCGGTTATTAAACGCGAAATAAGCTCTTCCACTTCGTCCCGGTAAAGGCCAAAGGAGTAGAGCTTATTCTTTACTTCCTGGTGCGACCGCTCCTGATAGGCGCAGTAGCGGTATAGTTTCGCGAGTGCTTCCTGGGGACTTAGTCGTTTTCCATCCATCAGCAGGCGCCTGCGCGTTTACTTAATGAGTCCTTTTGCTTTGAGCACGCTGCCTACAAACTTGCGCTCATTGTCGGTATTGAAAATCTTGAAGGGCCAGTGGATGATGTGGCCGCGGTTGATAAACAGTATGAAGTGGTCTTCGCCGACCTGTGCACGGCGGATCTGATCCCACTTGAGCGGCATGCCTTCGCGTGGGTTGATCTTCATGGTAATCATCTGGCTGGTGATCTCATAGGTAAACTTCTCGAAAAGCATCTTGCCCTGTTCTACCTGAGTAATGCCGTAGAACTGTACCCACCAGAAGAGTATGTATAAGCCAAGGCCCACGAAGGCAACGATAAACCACCATATGCTCTGGATCCAGATGAAGCCGAGGCATATTACAAATGCCGCAACGGCGGCAATCCATCCCTGTTGTTTCAACACATCTCTGAGGGCTACGCTGATATACGTTTTCTTATCGAGCTTGTAGTTCTTTGTTTTTACGATCATATCCTGTTACTATTCAACAAATACATTTAGTTCTTTTTTTACTTACCAGGCTTTAAGGCTCAGGTCAAGGCTTTTGATGCTGTGGGTAAGCGCCCCGACAGAAATAAAATCGACACCGCATTCGGCAATCTCACGGATCGAAGCTTCGGTAATACCCCCGCTGGCCTCGGTTTGAAACCGGCCGGCAATGAGTGCCACGGCTTCCTTCATGTGGGTCGGCGTCATGTTGTCCAGCATAATGATGTCTATGCCGCCTACGCGGAGTACCTCCTTCACCTCGTCGAGGTTCCTGGTCTCGACTTCGATCTTGAGGTTTCTATTTCCGTCGCGAAGATAATCTTTTGTACGAATGATTGCGTTTTCAATTCCGCCGGCCATGTCGATGTGATTGTCTTTAAGCATGACCATATCGTACAGCCCGATGCGATGGTTTGTACCGCCGCCAATGCTTACGGCCCACTTTTCAGGGAGGCGGAAGTTGGGTGTTGTTTTGCGGGTATCGAGCAGGCGGGTTTTGGTACCCTGAATGAGTTTGGTGAAGTGCCGGGTGCGGGTGGCAATACCGCTCATGCGCTGCATGGTGTTGAGCACAAGGCGCTCGGCGGTAAGAATGGCCCGGGCGGGTCCTTCTACCGTAAAGGCAACATCGCCGTTGCGGATTTCTGAGCCGTCGGTCAGTTTTATATCGATGTGGAGGCGCGGGTCAACGTGCTGGAAGATTTTCCAGGCAATCTCTACGCCGGCCAGTACGCCGTCGTCTTTCACGAGCAGGCGGGCACGGCTGTTAGCGGTGCCCGGAATGGCCGCCAGGCTGGAGTGGTCTCCGTCACCCACATCTTCGGCTAAAGCCGACGTTATGAAGTGGTTAAGGAAGGCTTCGGTGATGTAATTTGGCTTCACGGCCCAAATGTAGGAGAAATCAGGGTGAGGGCGGAGCCCTCCTTCGTTAAAAACTACGGCGGGAGCAATGCGAGCGCAAAGAAAATCGGAAGCCGGGGAAGATGGGAAGAAAGGTCAGGAATGGGGTGGGATTTTAGTGTGAGATACAGTATGACTACAGCATGAATGCTTTGCCCGGTGATTGGGAAGGAAGGCGGGACGAGTTGGGGAACTTTGGGAACGTTGGACGCCTTATAATAATAAGGGGTGGCTTTCCTTGGGGCGGCTGTCTGGCGTCAGTCTTGACGACTGACGCAGGGTGGGCGCCTGGGCCGGACTACTCTTTGACGAATGAGATTTCGTGGACGAGCTGTTGATTGCCGAGAGATTTTATTTTCATAAAGACGCGGTAGGTGTCGCTGCCGCTTTTGTACTGGCCAATGGCAAAGGGCTGACCGCCTTTGGAGGAGCCCTGGTGGATAATGCTGAATTCGGAAGGCGGGTGAACCTTAAAGAAATCGCGAAGAACGAATTCAGCCTGAGGTTTACTGTACGACTGTACGGCACCCTCGATGGTTACATCTACCATTTGGTTGAGATAGCGGGCGAGCTCTTTGGCGCTTCCGGCTTTAATGGTTTCTTTAACCTGGTTGATTACGTCCGTCTGCGCCTGTAGTACTACCGGAGCCTGCAAACTCATGAAAACGAAAACGAATGCTACGATATACCTGTTCAGTTCCATTATAACAGTATTGGGAGGCTAAAATTATGCCATTATTGAAAGATAATAAAATATATTCTCGACAACAGGCGCAATCGTTTGCTGTGTATGTTTTAAAAGGACAATGCCTTAAAAACGCGTAAATTCTCAATCCTGATTATATTTGCGCCTCGCTCGCCCCCCGCTACCCGGGAGCGTGAGCCGCTCAAAAACAAAACAATTCTTACGCCATGAATAAAAAAGTGTTGCTGATGATTCTCGATGGTTGGGGCATCGCTACCAATAAAGCTGTTTCGGCTATCGATAATGCAAAGACTCCTTTTGTAAGCTCTCTTTATGGGAAGTACGCCAACAGTAATCTGGAAGCTTCCGGCCTTGCGGTAGGCCTACCCGCCGGCCAGATGGGTAACTCTGAAGTTGGCCACATGAACATCGGCGCCGGCCGCGTGGTGTATCAGGATCTGGTACGTATTAACAAGGCGGTTGAAGAGAAGGAATTGGATACCAACCCGGTGCTGCTCGAAGCATTCGAATATGCCCGTAAGAATAATAAGAACGTTCACTATATCGGTCTCGTGTCCGACGGCGGTGTACACTCGCACGTGGAACACCTCAAAGGCCTGATCACGATTGCTCATAATAATCAGGTGAAGAACCTGTTTGTGCACGCCTTTACTGACGGCCGCGATACCGACCCTAAGGGTGGTCTGGCCTATCTGCAAGATGTGCTGCAACACCTGCAGAAAACCAGCGGTACACTGGCCAGCGTTATCGGCCGGTACTACGCCATGGACCGCGATAAACGTTGGGAGCGCGTGAAGCTTGCCTATGACCTCCTGGTAAACGGCATAGGTGAACAAACAACTGATCCGCTCAAGGCCATCCAGGCTTCCTATGACACCGGTGTGACGGATGAGTTTATCAAGCCGATCGTGCTGACGAATGGCGCCGGACCGGTAGGTAAAATTCAGGAAGGCGATGTTGTACTGTGCTTCAACTTCCGCACAGACCGTGGCCGCCAGATTACCGAGGCGCTTACCCAACGTGATTTCCCTGAAGTGGGCATGAAGGCCTTATCGCTCGACTACATAACACTGACCAATTACGACGACTCGTTCAAAGGGGTAAAGGTGATCTTCGATAAAGACAATCTGGAGAAAACACTTGGCGAAGTTGTATCGGATGCCGGCAAGCGCCAGATCCGTATTGCTGAAACTGAAAAATATCCGCACGTAACATTCTTCTTCTCGGGCGGTCGTGAAGAGGCTTTCCCTGGCGAGTCTCGTCTGCTTTGCCCGTCGCCCAAGGTGGCCACATATGACCTGGCTCCTGAGATGAGCGCTAACGACATTCGCGACAAGATTATTCCCGAGCTCGACAAGAAAGAGCCCGACTTTATCTGTCTGAACTTTGCCAACCCCGACATGGTAGGCCACACCGGTGTATTCGAAGCCGCAGTGAAAGCCGTTGAAACGGTAGACGCCTGTGCGCAGAAAGTAACCGAAGCGGCGTTGCGTAACGGGTATGCTACCATCATCATTGCTGACCACGGCAATGCCGACATGATGATTAACGAAGACGGAACACCGAATACCGCACACACGACCAACCTGGTACCGTGTATCCTGGTAGATGCCGATTACAAGGGCAAGCTGAAGAATGGTAAGCTGGGCGACCTCGCACCGACCATTCTGACACTTATGGGTGTTCAGATTCCACCGCAAATGACGGGTAATGTTCTTTTGGACAACTAATACGTATTACCGGAGCTTTGTGCGTTTTGTTTTAAATACACCGTTGCTACGCGCAGCAGGGCTTCTGCTCATGCTCGTGGTGATGGGGTCATGCAACGAGCAAACCTCGCGACGCTCCGGTACACTTTACTATCCGGTAGATAGTCTCATCACGGCCCAGATCCGTTTTCTGGCGGCGGGAGAAGCGCAGGTGCAGAAGACCACCGCGTTGAATAATGAGAACAACACAACAAAGCTTACGCTGAAAGACACTACGCAGTGGATTAAAGAACTGGGTGTTTTTCGCGAGCTGAACATCATTAACAAACCCGTTAATAACGGTCTTTACGATGTGCAGGACGGCGTTGCCGATAGCCGCAGCAATCTTACCGTTAAGACCTACACCGCGAAAGACGCCGATGTACCGGTGCGGTTTCTACGTCTGTACTACCACAAGTCGCCCGATAACCTGCGCAAACTGGAAGCACAGTTCGACGTAACCAACCTGCTTTACAAAAGCTCACGAACACTTTCGCTGGAATTTCAGGATGTATACACTAAAACGATGCTTACATCCTACTCTATAAATGGAGGCCAGAAAATATTCATGGGCGATTCGGTTCGCTATGCAGTTCAGGCTACCATTACTCACGAGAGGCTTTAATTAAAACGATCATTACGAATGGCTAAACGAAATGGCGGGGAACCGCTGCGTGCGGAGGAGAAGCGAGCGCTTAATAAAGAAAACCTGAGCCGGTTGCTGGGGATTTTCAAGTTTGTTTTGCCGTATAAGTTACCGTTCATTATCGGTCTTATCGCCCTGGTGTTTTCTACCGGCACAATGCTGGCCTTTCCGTACCTGGCAGGCGAGCTGCTGAACATTGCTTCGGATAAACCGTCGGAATACTTTAAAACAATTACTGATGTAGCCGTGGCGCTTATGGCTACTCTGTTGTTTCAAGGCTTCTTCTCGTTTATCCGCGTTTACACATTTGCGATTGTAAGCGAGAATTCGCTGGCCGATATACGCCAGGGATTGTATAAAAAGATTGTTTGGCTGCCGCTTACGTTTTTCGATAGCCGCCGTGTGGGTGAACTGATGAGCCGCATTACATCGGATGTCGGCACACTGGGCGATATGTTCTCGCTTACGCTGGCCGAGTTGCTGCGTCAGGTGCTTACCCTTGTTGTTGGTACGGTAGTGATTTTTTACCTCACGCCCGACCTCACCAAGTTTATGCTGCTTACGTTCCCTGTGCTGGTTATTCTGGCGCTGGTGTTTGGTAAGTATATCCGCAAACTTTCGAAGGGCACACAGGACCGACTGGCCGAAACAAATGTTGTTGTAGAAGAGTCGTTCCAGTCCATCTCGGTTATCAAAGCTTTTACCAACGAGGCCTTCGAAATCAACCGCTACCGTACATCGCTTATGGAAGCTGTGCGGGTGGCGATACGGGCATCGCGTTTTCGTGGCTTGTTCATTTCGTTTCTGATCCTGGTGGTTATGGGTGGTATCGTGGCGGTTGGTTGCTACGGCGCATTGCTGGTGCAGCGCGGCTCAATCAAGATCGGCGATCTTTTCTCGTTCGTATTTTATACAGGCTTTATCGGAGCATCGATTGCCGGCCTGGGCGATATGTTTTCGCAACTTCAGCGTGCCATCGGTTCTTCAGAACGGATACAGGAGCTCCTGCTGGAGAAGGGCGAAGACGAGGCTACAGGCCAGACCCAGGTTAACCTGAAAGGCGAAGTAGAATTCAGTGGTATAACATTCTCTTATCCTACCCGCCCTGATATCGACGTGTTGAAGGACCTGTCGTTTAGAATAGCGCCGGGAGAGAAGATTGCGCTGGTGGGGCAAAGCGGTTCGGGTAAGTCTACCATCATCAGTTTGCTGATGCGTTTTTATCCGGTTAACCAGGGTGTGATCAGGGTAGACGGCCAGCCAGTGCGCGACTTTAACCTGACGGCCTATCGCGAGAACCTGGGTATTGTGCCGCAAGAGGTTATCCTGTTTGGCGGAACGATACATCAGAACATTGCCTACGGCAAGCCTGGCGCTACGCTGGAGGAGGTTCGCGAGGCGGCACGCAAGGCCAACGCGCTGGAGTTTATAGAAGGCTTCCCCGAGAAGTTCGAAACGTTGGTAGGCGAGCGTGGCGTGAAGTTGTCTGGCGGGCAGCGCCAACGTATTGCTATAGCACGGGCTATCCTGAAAGACCCGGCTATCCTGATTCTGGACGAGGCAACGAGCTCGCTCGATGCGCATAGCGAGGTGCTGGTACAAGAGGCGTTGGAGAAACTCATGGAGGGGCGTACGTCTATCATTATTGCACACCGCCTCAGCACGATTAAAAAAGTAGATCGTATCTTTGTTGTGCAAGGTGGTAATCTGGCAGAGACCGGCAGCCATGCTGAACTAACTCAGCGAAATAATGGTATTTATAGTAACCTGCTGAAACTCCAGCTGCAGTAAAAGACTATGGTAACAGCTTCGGATCGTCTTCTAAAGAATTTTAAGATGCGCTCCACGCCCAGCCGGCAGGAGATTCTGGATCTTTTTTTACAGAAAGACTATGCCCTTTCGCATGGCGATATCGATAAGGGCATAAGCAACGGGCTGGATCGGGTTACGGTTTACCGTACGCTGAAGACGTTTCTGGATAAGGGGCTTATTCATAAAGTGCTGGACGACGAGGGGGCTTTGAAGTATGCACTTTGTAATGAAGCTTGCAGTACCAAGGGGCATCATCATGACCATGTGCATTTTAAATGCACGCAATGTGGGCAAACCAGTTGTTTGGACGTTGAGATCCCGGGAATTCGTTTACCCAAAGGGTTCAGAACGGAGGAGATCAACCTGTTGATTCAGGGGGTTTGCGATCGTTGTTCACACTGAAAATGAAACCGATTGAGGGTTTTATAAAACGCCTCACATAAATCAGTCATGTAAGTTTTCGCGTTAGAAATATATTTGTAGTTTTGGATTTCGTGGCTTCCAAAACCACGAACTTTTTAATGTTATAGGCTTTAATTAACCGGAACGATCCCCCTTGTTATCAGTACTTAACATACTTCTCTTCTCCCTTTTTAGGAATCAGAGCGAACGGGAGACCATTCTTTTTGGCATTTTTGCTTTAATCATCATCATATTCCTGGTGCTTGATCTGGGTCTCTTTCACAAACAAGCCCAGCGCATATCGACCCGATCGGCGTTGTACCAATCCATCCTGTGGGTTTGTATCTCGACGGCTTTCGGCTTCTTCATCTATTTCTATGATGAAAGTGGCGTAACGGGTGCGGTGGAGTATTTCTCGGCTTACCTTACCGAGTATGCCCTATCCGTTGATAACATCTTTGTAATCCTGCTTATCCTGAAGTATTTCAAGGTTAAGGAAGAGTATTACCACAAAACTTTATTCTGGGGTATCCTTGGTGCCCTCGTCTTCCGCGGAATCTTCATTTTCGTAGGCGCGTTCCTCATTCACCAGTTCCACTGGATTCTTTACATCTTCGGGGTGTTCCTGATCTATTCCGGTATCCGGATTTACTTTGAAGACGGCGATGAGAAGATCGAGCCCGAAAAGAACCCGATCATGCGCATTTGTCGCAAGTTCCTGCCCATGTCCAAGACCGACCACGGTGGCAACTTCGTAGTGCGTGAGAATGGCAAGCTTCTGTTTACGCCATTGTTCCTGGTTATCGTATTGATTGAAACCACCGACCTTATCTTTGCGGTGGACTCTATACCGGCGGCTTTCGCCATTACACAAAACGAGTTCCTGATCTATACTTCGAACATTTTTGCGGTTATGGGTCTGCGGGCTATGTTCTTCCTGCTGGCGGGTATCATCGACAAATTCTACCTGCTGCAAAAAGGTCTATCCATTATCCTCTTCTTTATCGGTGCCAAAATGCTGCTGGAAATCTTCAGCATTGAAGTGAACGTGTACGTATCGTTCCTGGTAATCATAGCTACGCTCACATTGTCGATTATTCTGTCGGTGGTGGTGCCGCGCAAAGGTGGTGATAGTCTCGATTAATTCGCTATCTCCCGGATAACTCATATAAACAGCCTGCTATGCGGGCTGTTTTACTTTAAGCCTGTTTGACTTTTACTCTTAACGCTCTCCACAAAGAGCTTTTGTGGGAGGATTTTGAGAATAATGGGTAGGGTTAAAAACTTTTGCGGCAACGCAATGATATTAAACGTCGGGATTGTTTTCAGAACCTGGATAAGCTCTGTGCGGATCTGTTCCTCTTCTTCGGGTGTCAGTTCGTTAGCGCGTGCGCGCTTCATCAGGGTTGCGAAGTTTTCCCTTTTCTTAACTTCCTTCAACAAGTGCGTCTTGTTCTTTTCGGCTATACGGGCTATCCGCTGGATAAACAGATCGCTTACTACCTGGAAGTCCTGATGGTTCTGGAGGTGCTCCAGCTGTTGCCAGTGTTCCAGCACAAAGCCTTCGGTGGCGATCATGCTGTTGTCAAGGTCGTCTTCCGAAAAGTCGAAGTAACTGGCGAAACGTTTCAGGAAGTCCAGCTCGGCTTGTTCAACCTTTTTGTCTGCCCAGGTGGTGAGGATGGCCATTTCGAGGAAAAACTTTTTGAGTATCCACGAGTTTTCAGAAGGCAGGTTTATGTCTTCAATGGCAATGCCCTGATCGAATATGTACAGGGCTTGCTTACGGCGTTCGGCAGTAAGCTGCGTGCTGTCGATGAAGAACTCGAACAGGCGCTTTTCTTCAAAGGCCACTTCTTTGTTGGCGTGGGCTGCAGCGGCAATAACTTTTACAATGGAGAAGCGCAGCTCGTCGCGTTCGTAGCGGAAGAAGTCGGATACTATTTTATCGGCGTTGGTGTGTATCCACTGGCCGAAGATGTATACGTCCAGGAACAGCAGGCTGTTGTGAAAGAACGATGCCCAGAAGTTACCCTGTACGATGGCGGTATGGTCGATGCGTTTGTCGAGTACGCGTTCGGCAAGGTCAACGGCAGACTTACGTTTGCCGAACAATGTCTTGGTGGCAATGGCCAACTCGGGGAAGATGCTGTTATAAAAGTTGCCGATGCTTTGGAGCGTTTTGTACACCACGGCGTCGAGCTCCTGGAGTGTGCGTATAGGCTTACCGTAAAAGAGCAGCGAGCTTGTAATGAGGCTTTCGGCCAGCAGTACTTTCATGCGTTCTTTTTCAGTCCACGTGTCGTACTGTGGCAGATTAACTTCGCCTACAGACTGGCCATACATAAGCCCTGTGGGTTGAATAACCCTATAAAGCGAATATTCCGGATGTGCTGCCTGCGGGCCGCGATCGTTCGCAAGGCCCAACAGCAACTCCTGCCGAAAATGTAAATACTCCTTAAGCCAGCCCTTTGTATGTGGTGTCATGATGCAGTAATCTGCAACGTCAAAGTACAGAAATTCGACTCATCAGTAAAGCAGATGTTTTACAAAGCGTTTTTCCAGCCTTTGGATGAAAGGTTTTGAGCGGCAGATTCCACTTTTACTTTCAAAGACTCTTTAAATTCATCTAAACGGTCTGCCAGGTCCTTTTGCTGGGCTCCCAGAATCTGGGCAGCGAGTATGCCGGCGTTGCGGGCACCATCTAACGCTACGGTGGCTACAGGCACACCGGCAGGCATTTGCAGAATAGAGAGCACAGAGTCCCATCCATCAATGGAATTGGAAGATTTTACGGGTACGCCAATAACCGGAAGTGATGTAAGCGATGCCACCATGCCGGGAAGGTGTGCCGCGCCACCCGCGCCTGCAATGATTACTTGCACACCACGCTCACGGGCGGTGGTAGCATAGTCTACCATTCGCAACGGCGTGCGGTGTGCGGACACAATGGTAAGCTCGTAGGCTACTTGCAGCTCATCGAGTACCTCTGCGGCCTCTTTCATGATGCGCAGGTCAGACTGGCTGCCCATTATTATACCAACTGTGGGTTTGCTCATATCAGGCGATTACTTTTAAAGTTTCTTTTACAAATGCGGCTTTCTCTTTAAGCCGTGTTACATCTTCGTCGACCACGGTTACGTGTCCCATTTTACGGAACGGTTTGGTGGTGTGTTTGCCATACAGGTGAATGTGTACACCTTTTACTTTGAGTACATCTTCGAGCCCTTCGTATTTGGCCACGCCGCTGTAGCCGGGTTCGCCTAACAGGTTCACCATGGCACTGGGGGTGATAAGTGTTGTATCGCCCAGGGGCAGATCGAGTATGGCGCGGAGGTGTTGCTCGTACTGCGAAGTGATGTTGGCTTCTATGGTTTGGTGGCCGCTGTTGTGGGGGCGAGGTGCTACTTCGTTTACCAGCACTTTACCGTCTTTGGTTACAAACATCTCTACGGCCAGCAGACCTATCATGCCCAGTTCGTTTATGATTTTGCGGGCTATGGCATCGGCTTCCTGTACTATACTGTCGGGCAGGCCAGCCGGTGCGAAGAGGTACTCAACCAGGTTTTGTACAGGGTGGAATACCATTTCTACCACGGGGAATGTTTTTACTTCACCGCGGGCGTTGCGCGCTACGATTACGGAGATTTCTTTGTCGAAGTCGATAAGCTTTTCCAAAAGGCCCGGTGCCTCGAATGCTTTGTCGAGGTCGGCTTCGGTGCGCAAGATCTGTACGCCACGGCCATCGTATCCTTCGCGACCCAGTTTGTTTACCGCAGGCAGAAAGCTGCTGTTGCGTTTTACATCGGCTGCGTTTTCAGTGAGTATGAATTCGGCCGTAGGTATGTTATGCTGCTGGTAGAATGTTTTCTGTATACGCTTGTCCTGAATGAGCTCGATTACTTCGGGCTGGGGGTATACACGTTTGCCTTGTCGTACCAGGGCTTTGAGCGCGGCGGTGTTTACGTTTTCGATTTCGATGGTAATGACATCGCATTCCTGCCCGAAGGCGAGTACGGTGTCGTAGTCGGTAAGTTTACCCTGACGGAAGCCGCCGAATGCCGCACAGGGTGCCTGCGGGTCGGGGTCTACCATGACAAAGGGTACGTTAAAATCAATACCGGATTGAATGAGCATACGGCCGAGCTGTCCGCCACCGAGTATGCCGAGTTTACCATTGAAAGAAAGGCTCACGCGTCGTGTTTTGTTTTCCGGCGCTAAAATAATAGAAAACTAAACGCGGTTTGTCAGGAAAGAATGGTAAAGACTACAAAAGCCGATACGTAGGCCAACACGGTCATGTACGTAAGCTGGATCATAGGCCAGCGCCATCCCTTCGTTTCGCGATATACTACGGCCAGCGTACTCATGCACTGCATGGCAAAGGTGTAGAACACAAGCAGTGAGAAGCCAACCGCGGGAGTAAAGCGCGGGCCACCGGTTTCGGGGTTAACTTCTTCGCGCATACGCGTCTTGATGGTGTTGTCGTCTTCGCCTGAGCTACCAATGCTGTAGATGGTGGCAATGGTGCCGACAAACACTTCGCGCGCGGCGAAGGATGTGATGAGGGCGATGCCGATTTTCCAATCGTAGCCCAGCGGTTTGATAGCGGGCTCGATGGCTTTGCCGATTACACCGGCATACGAGTTTTCGAGTTTATACGAAGCCACCATGTCTTCGCGGTGCTCGTCGGAAATGTTCTGCCCTTCGGTTTGTCTGGCAATGGTCTCTTCGGCGCGTTCAAGTCTATCGCCAGGGCCGTAGCTGGCCAGCACCCACAGTATGATGGAGATGGCCAGGATCACTTTACCGGCTTCAAGCACGAAGGCTTTAGTTTTCTCAACAATGGTGAAGCCTACGTTAGACCACTTGGGTACACGGTATGTAGGCAGTTCCATGATGAGATAGCTTTTTTCTTTCAGGTTTATGAAGAGCTTCATAACCCATGCTGAACCCAGCGCGGCTACAAAGCCCAGCAGGTACAAGCCCATGAGGGCAAGGCCCTGCATGTTGAAGATGCCGATCACTTTCTCATCGGGTACAATGAGTGCGATGAGTATGGTGAAGATAGGAAGACGCGCCGAGCAGCTTACCAGCGGCGTTACCATGATGGTGATGATGCGTTCTTTCCAGTTATCTATGGTACGTGTAGCCATGATGGCCGGAATGGCACAGGCGACACCGGATACGAGCGGAACAACACTTCGGCCGTTGAGGCCGAACTTGCGCATGATCTTGTCCATGAGGAATACGACGCGCGCCATGTATCCGGATTCTTCGAGTATGGCGATGAAGGCAAACAATATGGCGATCTGCGGCACGAAGATCACGATACCACCAATGCCGGGCACGATGCCGTCGGCCACGAGGCTGGTGAGTGGGCCATCGGGTAGTATTTCTTTCAGGTAGCCGCTGATGAATGCGAATAGGGCATCGATCTGGTCCATGGGCCATGAAGCCCACGCGAAGATGGCCTGGAAGATGAGGAAGAGTATACCGAAGAACGACGCATAGCCCCATACTTTGTGTGTGAGGATATTGTCGATGCGGCGGGAGTAGCTTTTCCACGCGCCTTCGTCGGCGGGTGATTGCAGTGTTACGTCGTTGAGCAGCTCCTGGATATAGCTATACCGTTGTATGGTTTCAGCGCCCTGGAATTTGCCGGGGAAGAAGTCGTGTTTTGTGCGTATAGCATCTACCGTTGCTTTGCGCTCCTTGCTCAGGAATCCAAGCGACAGGGGTTGTTCGAGGAAGAGGTAGGCTTCGTAGTCGTTGTCTACGCCGAGGGTATCGCGCAGTTCTTTTACGGGCTTTTGAGCTTGCTCCCACACCGGGAAGATGCGTGTTTTCGGTGCTTCGAGGGGAGTGGCGAGCAGGCGTTTTAATTCGTCTATGCCTACGCCTTGCCGTGCGTTCACGGGTATCACGGGAACTCCAAGCTTTTGCGAGAGTTTGGTAAAGTCATAACTCAACCCGGCTTTGGCCACCAGGTCCATCATGTTCAATACCAGTATGGTGGGAAGACCGATATCGACGATCTGTGTTAGCAGCAGAAGGTTGCGTTTGAGGTTGGAAGCATCGGCCACGACAACAACCTTGTCGGGTGTTTCGGGCGAGTGATGATCCAGCAGCAGTTCGGATACAATGCGTTCGTCAAGACTGCGTGGATAGATGCTATACGTTCCGGGAAAGTCAACGATCTCGACGGTTTCGGCAGTGGGCAGGTCTACCGTGCTATTCAATACAGGCAATGTGCACCAGCCGGATTTCTTTTCGACGGTTATACCGGGGAAGTTACCGATCTTCTGATTGAGGCCGGTAAGCTGGTTGAACAATGATGATTTGCCTGCATTGGGGTTACCCACCAACGCGATTTTGGTCCTTCGGGTGGCTGACATTAATTAAGAATTGATATCGTGGCAGCCTCTTCGAGTCTAAGGGAGAGCTCATACCCGGCAACGCTGATGCAGATGGGATCGCCGAGGGGTGCCTTGAAATTGAACTTGATGGCTGCACCGGGTAAACAGCCCATTTCCATAAGTTTTACGGAAAGATGATCGTCTGTAAATCCGGCAACAATACCTACCTCACCGGGTTTCATCTGCGCCACGTTTTTCGGTACTCCAGCCATTTGACTTATTTAGATTGAGTTTAAACAAGGCAAAGATATGTTGGGTTCCCCTGCGATGCAATGATTTGAATCAGATAAAAACAGAGTCGATCTTTGCCGTATGACAGACAAACCGGAAGAGAAAGACAAAAAGGCCGACCACGACAAGTCAGCGCCGAAAGAGGAAACGCCTTCATCGAACCCCCTACCCGATACCGAAAAAGCGGGCGATGATGACGATGATTCGTTTGATTTTGGTGGACTACCTAACCGAAGCTTGAAGAAGAATCTGGGCTGCGCTTAACCTGTGATGAGGCTTCGTACAATGATAACAATGCTCACAGCCATAACCACGACACCTACCAGAACGAGCATGGCCTTTATATGCAGCTTCTTCGAGAGGTAGGCAGCGATGGGCGCTGCAATGACTCCGCCGAGGATAAGGCCGACAATGATCTGCCAGTGATGCAGGCCAATTACGGCCAGGAAAGTGATGGAGCTTGCGAGCGCTACAAAGAACTCAGCCAGGTTTACCGAACCGATGGTGTAGCGCGGATGGCGACCACCAGCAATGAGTGTCGATGACACGATAGGTCCCCAACCCCCACCGCCAATGGAATCCATAAACCCACCGAACACTGCCAGGCGGGGTATATTTTTCGTTTTTATACGGCGGCGTCCGCCGCGAATAGCTTTCATTATAATCAGCACCCCGAGGTACAATGTATACAGCGCGATCACGGGGCGAATGACGCCTTTGTATTCCTCCAGCGATGAAAGTACATACGCGCCCAGCGCGGCTCCGATCACACCGGGCAACAGCAGCGTTTTTAGTAGTTTCTTATTTACATTCCGGAAGCGCAGGTGCATAAGGCCCGACACCCCACTGGTAAAGATCTCTGACGTATGGATACTGGCGCTGGCCGCTGCCGGCGATACACCCAAGGTCATTAAAAAGGTAGAGGCACTTACTCCATATGCCATGCCGAGTGCGCCGTCTATCATCTGGGCAATGAAGCCCGCCATCATGAAGAAGATGAAATCCTGGCCAACGTTATCCAGGACATATGACGTGGTGTTTACAATACTTTGAAAGAACACACTTACAAACAGCACCAACAGTGCTGCACCCAGGGCTATATAGGTATAGACAGGTTTCCAGACAGAATTTTCCCGCGTGGGGGTCTGAATGGGTGTGGTAACGTTTTCTATGGCAGTATCCTTTTTCAAACGACTTTGACCCTATTATCTACAGAATAAGTAGACAAATGTAGATAGAAATCTGAAATGAAACAGGATTTATTGAAGATTTCTATGATGAACAGGATTGGTGTGTGAGGCGTATGGCATGTTTAGCGGAAGAAAGTTTGCTTTTGGCGGTGTAAAGGAGGTTTATTGGGTGGTGATGATTGTTGTCAGTTTTGCCCTTCCACCCACCTAGAGGCTTTCGGTCACGAATATGCGTTTGACGCGTTCGCTGGTGTTGGTGAGGATTTCGTAGGGGATTGTGTTTATGGATTGGGCTACGTCGTGGATGGGCATTTGGGGGCCGAAGATGATTACTTCGTCGCCTTCGTGGGCTGTTGGGATGTGTGTTATGTCTACCATGGTCATGTCCATGGCGACATTACCGATTACTTTAGCGCGTTGGCCGTGTATGAGTACCTGGCCGTTGCCAAGGCTGAAGGCGCGGCTGAAACCATCGGCATAGCCTATGGCGATGGTGGCGGTGCGCATGTCTTGTGTGGCAACACCGCGGCGACCATAGCCAATGGTTTCGCCCTGGCGGATGGTTTTGATTTGAGAGATGATGGTTTTGAGTGTTGCCACAGGCTGAAGTTCGCGGAAGCCTTCGGAGGTGGGATCTACACCATAGAGGCCGATGCCGAGGCGTACCATGTCGTGCTGAAGGTCGGTGAGGCGAAGGATGCCCGGCGAGTTGAGCATGTGGTAAATGGGCTTGTAGCCAAGGGCGCTGGTTATGGTGTTGGCCATGGTGTTGAACCGCGCGGCTTGCTGGCGTGTAAAGGTATCGTGGCGCGACTCGTCGGCCCCCGCCATGTGAGTAAAGATTGTGTTCACGCGCAGGTTGGGATTGCTGCTGAGCAACGCAATCAGCTCGGGGAGTTCGTTTTCTTCAAAGCCCAGTCGGTGCATGCCGGTGTCGAGCTTGATGTGTATACCACAGGCTTTGTTTTGTAAGTAGGCAACGAGTGCCTTGAGTATTTTAAGGTTGTATACTTCGGGTTCGAGGTTGTATTGCAGTAAACTATCGAAGCTGTCTTCTGACGGATTCATGACCATGACCGGCAGCGTGATGTTGTTCTTACGCAGCTCCACACCTTCGTCGGCATAGGCTACGCCGAGGTAGTCTACCTTGTGGTATTGCAGTATGCTGGCTATTTCGTTGCTGCCACTGCCGTAGGCGAAGGCTTTTACCATAACCATGATCTTTGTGCCGGGTTTGAGCCGTGCCCGGAAGAAGTTGAGGTTATGTACCAGGGCATCGATGTTTATTTCCATTACGGTGCCGTGTACTTTGCGTTGCAGCTTCTGTACGATCTTCTCGAACTGGAAAGCACGTGCACCTTTTACCAGTATGATTTCCTGTTGTAGTATATCGGTGCCGAAGTGCTGGAGGAACTGATCGGTTGTGGGGAAGAAGGATGCGTTGGCGGGGAATGCCGCTTTGTGCTGACTCAGTACCGGGCCGATGCCGACGAAGCTGTCGATGCTGCTTTTGTTTACGACTGTGGCAATGCTGTGGATCAGTTCTTCGTCCGTAAGGCCTGACTGGTGTATATCGGAAAGGATGAGTCTTTTCTTCTTGCGCTGATGCTGGTGTTGCAGGAACTGAAGGCTTATTTCAAGACCGGCCAGATCGTTGTTGTATGTATCGTCGATTACCTGGCACTGGTTTATTCCCTCTTTGAGTTCGAGGCGCATCGGTATGGAGCGTATGGTATTGATGCGGCCCTGAATGTCGGGCAGGTTGTAGCCCATTTTCAGCAATAGGGTTACGGCATGCAAACAGTTCTCCTGTGAGGCTTTGTCGGCAAAGGGCATTGTCAGCGTGTATCGGTCACCGCTGTAGGCTATGGCAAAGTTGCCGTTGGTGGCGGTTATGTGAACATCGGCTTCGGCGCTATAGCCCCAGGAGAAACCGGGTATCGCGGCCTGTGTGATGGCCTGGTGTATGGGCTCAGCGTCGCGGCAGTAGATGAGCGCACCGGCTTTGGCGAAGAGCTTGAGCTTTTCGTGAACCTTCTGGTCCATGTTGATAAAACCTTCGTCGTGTGCTGAACCGATGTTGGTGAAGATGCCGAGTGTGGGCTGAATTACACGTTGGAGGTTTTCCATTTCACCGGGCTGTGATATGCCGGCTTCGAATATACCGAGCTGGTGGTGCGGCTGCAGTTGCCATACGGAGAGCGGCACGCCTACCTGTGAGTTATAACTTCCGGGGTTTTTGGCGATGGCGCAGTCTTTCGATAGCATTTGGAACAGCCATTCTTTGATGATGGTTTTGCCGTTGCTGCCGGTGATGCCGATGACGGGTATGGTGAATGCGGCCCGGTGATAGGCCACGATGTCTTGCAACGCTGCGATGGCAGAATCAACCTGGACTATATTGGCCTCGGGCAGCAGGGTGTTGCTGTATGCGGGCGTTTGTTCTACTACGAACATACGGATGCCCTGGTTATACACCTCCTGAATATATTTATGACCGTCGTGACGTGTGCCGTGTATGGCAAAGAAGATTGCACCCTGGCGGGCGAAGGCTTTGCGGCTGTCGATTACAAGGTCTGTAATGGTTTGGTCCTGGTGCAGGGCTACGGTGTTTCCGTTTAGTATATGGGCGAGCTGGCTGAATAAGATCATATATTCGGTATATATATCGTTAGAAAAGTCGCGCGCCGTTGGGCACGGGTTTGTCTACCGAGGTGAGGATTACATTTCCGTCGTTATCCGGGAAACCGGTTACCAGTATTTCGGACATGAAGCCTCCGATTTGTTTGGGAGGGAAGTTAACGATGCATACCACTTGTTTGCCGATGAGCTCTTCGGGTTTGTAGTGTGCGGTGATTTGGGCACTGGATTTGCGGGTTCCAAGCGGGCCAAGGTCGACCCATAATTTGATGGCGGGCTTACGAGCTTCAGGAAAACTGTCGGTTTTGACGATAGTTCCTACCCGAATGTCGATTTTGTTGAAGTCATCCCAGGTTATCATGTGCAAATTTTGTACTTTTCCGAAACAAAAAATAAAATTCTGGCGTTAACCAGATTGTCCGTATATAATAATGATTAGAACTCTGCATCGTATTCTGGCATTATCGACCCTGGCCATCGTGTCTTTGACCGGTGCTAAGGCTGCTTATGCTCAGGATGTTACGGGGCCTAATTACGAAATATATGCATCAGATTCTGACCGTGATCACGACCGCGAACGTGTTATTTATACAGCCGGCGAATCTACTGATCCTGTCACAACTCACAAGTCGATTACCGAAAAGGTTTCCACAAAAGATTCGGTAGCAGTCATACCGGCAACTGTTCGCGTTCCTGTTCAACGCAACGCTCGTCCGCAAACGACTGAGACGCCTGCCAAGCCCGTTAATAAGCAACCGAAAGGCGAAGACGACTCGATACTTTCTTTCAACTTCCTTTACTATATCATCCAGAAGTATAAGCTTCAGGATATTGTGGACTAACGTTTCCCATTCGTCGCATTCTGGTCAATTTCAATTCCTATTAGGTTTTTGTCGTTCGCTGTAATTATATTGCAACCTTGTTGCAAGATGAAGAATCCTTTTCACTTCTGTTTAATTGTGATTTGCTGTTTGGCGATCAATCTTTTTGAGGTTCAAGCTCAATCTGGTTGCGCATATACAATGTCTGGTAAAGTCGTTACCACCTCGGGTGAGGTGGCGGTTGGTGCGTCGGTTTTACTAACCGGAACAAACACCGGCCAGCAGGCTGATATTGACGGGAAGTTTTCATTCACCGGTTTGTGTGCGGGCCACCATGTTATTGTGGTGAAGCTTCTGGGCTATGCCGACCAGTCGGTGCGTATAACCTTGCCGCAGTCGGCCACAGTGGTGGTTAAGCTTGCGTCCGATGACAAGGTGCTTGAAGAGATTGTTGTGCAGGAGCACTTAAGCCATACTGAAGATGCAAATACGTTTCAAAGTCTTGAAGGCCGTGCGTTGGATGAGACGCGGGGTAAGTCTTTGGGAGAGGCATTGCAATCCGTTAGTGGCGTGAGTACGATACAGACGGGGCCGTCGATCTTCAAACCGGTGATCCATGGTCTACACAGTCAGCGGATTCTTATATTAAACAACGGTGTGCGGCAGGAAGGGCAACAGTGGGGCGCTGATCATGCACCAGAGATTGATCCGTTTATTGCGTCGAATATTGTCGTTATTAAAGATGCCGCTGCTATCAAATATGGTACTGATGCGTTGGGTGGCGTGGTAGTGGTTAATCCACCAGACCTTCCTGCCGAGCCTGGACTTGGCGGTGAGTTGAGTATGGTGGGGCAAACCAATGGGCGATCGGGCACCATGTCTGGTTATCTGCAAGGCGGCAGTAAACGACTGAAAGGTTTTGGGTGGCGTGTACAAGGCACCGGTAAGAAGGCAGGCGATTTCAAGTCGGCTGATTATATCCTGTCGAACACTGGTTTTAACGAGTTGAATTTTTCGGCAGCTACGGGTTATCACGCCAATGATCTGGGGGTAGAGCTTTTCTTTAGCCACTTTCAAAGCGAGCTTGGTGTTTTGCGTGGCTCAACCACCGAGAGCCTTGACGATTTGAAGAATGCGTTGGAGCGAGAGCCGCCGCAGTACACCAGCGATTTTTCCTATTCGATCAAAAATCCAAAGCAGCAGGTACGGCACGACTTGCTTAAGCTTAGTATTCACAAGCACATCGGGTCGAATAACTATCGTGTACAGTACGGCTTTCAGAGCAATGCGCGTAAAGAGTTCGATGTTCGCCGGGGAGATCTGAATGCGTTGCCTTCTATTAATTTAAAGCTTTATACGCATACCCTTGATGCCGAGATGGAACATACCGGTTCGCGACTCGTGCAGACGATTGGTGTCAACGGTATAATGCAAGATAATAGTAATATCGAAGGCACCAAACGAATTCCATTTATACCTAACTTCAACAATCTCTCGGCCGGGGCTTTCCTTATCGAGAAGCTTACGCTTGAGCGATGGACCCTCGACGCCGGTGTACGCTATGACTATCGTGATTATAAGGTATCGGGCTTCGATTATAAAAACGCTCCCTATAAAGCGTCTTTCAATTTTCACTCAGCAACCTTTAGCGTAGGTGCTACGCACCACTTCACCAAGACGACACAGTTCATCACCTCGTTGGGGGCTGCCTGGCGTCCGCCTCATGTCTCTGAGCTTTATAGCTTCGGTCAACATCAAAGCGCCGGGGGAGTGGAATATGGTTTGCTGATAACCGAGGGCGAGAATGTTAAGAATGTATATGATGCCGGGTTCCGGAATGAGCGTGCGTTAAAATGGGTAAATACCTATCGGTATCAGAAAGATAAAATCGCCTTCGAAGCCACTGCTTATTACAACTACATTTTCAACTACATATATCTACAGCCTTCGGGTATTACCCGTTCATTTAATGGCTATAGGCCGTATTTCTTCTATCGCCAAACGGATGCATCATTTTTGGGCGCAGATGTAGCTGCATCGTATGATGTGCTGGCGACACTGCGATTGGATACACGCATCAGCACGTTACGTGTAACCGACGAACGGCATACGGACGATTACCTCGTGTTCATCCCTGCCAATCGATATGAACTGGGAGCCCGTTACGAGCTTCCTACTCTGGGCACATTAAAGAATTTCTACATCGAACCGCGCGTGAAGTATACGGACAAACAACGTCGTGCGCCGGGATACCTATCCGTGGATCAGCTTCAGACGATGGCCGAAAGTGGAGAGTCGTTGCCGACGTTTGATTTTGCGCCAGCTCCTGATGCGTACTTTATGGTTACGCTGTTTGCCGGTGTGCGTGTACCGTTCGAGCATTCGTCGCTGGATTTGCGCGCGGGTGTTACGAACGCGTTGAACACGAAGTATAGGGATTATACAAACCGAATGCGGTACTACGCGGACGAGATGGGGCGGAACTTTACGTTGGCAGTGCGATACGCTTTTTAATCGGGTTAGAGCGGAGCCTGCCGTTGCTAACGCTATGGCGAGCACAGCAAGTTATTTCAAGACAATTAGCGGGACGAAATCCTGCCTCACGCCCTAGAGCTGTTCAGCAACGGCGGATTCATTCTGCCAGTTTTCCAAAACCTGTTTGAAACGTTGTTGCAAATGTTGAAAACCTTTCTATATTTGCAACTAAGTTGCATTAAATATTATTCCTTTATGATTAAAGATTTTGACGTTTTGGCTAGACGGCTGTTGCTGGGAACGGCTGTGGTTTCGGTAATGGCGTTAGGTGCTTGTAGTGATGATGATGATCCGGCGAAGGAAGATGTTCCGGAATTGATCACCAAGGCAACACTGAAGTTTACGCCAGCTACCGGCACACCGGTTGTTGTAACAGCTACTGATGCGGATGGCACTGGTCCCAATGATATTAAGGTCGATGGAGCCATCAGTCTGGTGGCGGGTACAGCTTATACCTTAAGCATTGAACTGATCAATGAACTGGCTGCACCTACCGACGAAGAATATAACATTACCGAAGAGGTTAAGGAAGAGGGCGACGAGCATCAATTCTATTTTGCATGGACAGAAGGTGTATTCTCTGATCCTTCCGGTAAGGGTAACGTTACTGATCGCGCGGGTAAAGTAAACTATGCCGATAAGGATGAGAATGGTTTGCCTGTCGGTTTATCGACCACATGGAAAGCAGGTGCTGCTTCTACGGGCAAGTTCCGTGTGATGCTGAAGCATCAGCCAGATATTAAGTCTGCCACATCTTCATCGGCCGACGGTGAGTCGGATCTTGATGTTGAGTTCGATATTGTTGTTAAGTAGGGGTACTTCAACACAGACGCAGGGTAACTCCTGTAAAACAAGACATCCTGTCCAGGGCAAGTGGGCAGGATGCTCTTTTTTAGGTGCAGGCGTTATTGGTAGTGCTGCCCGCTGTTATGGGTTCGTGT